>Ga0170475_117021462_pt1 | contig 10921 bp, 13 predicted proteins | sample Soicark_Litter_5_FD_111474 | JGI IMG/M metagenome (GOLD analysis project Ga0170475, IMG submission 111474) | Avena fatua rhizosphere microbial communities from Hopland, California, USA. Combined Assembly of 48 SPs | reverse complement strand
TTCGTCCAACATCCCTGTTCAGACGCACGATGTCATACCTATCAACTAATGGGAGTTTCTTGTGAATAATACGAAGAAGATCGCCCTGGCCGTCATCCTCCTCTCCGCTGCCGGCACCAACCTTGCTCAAGAAATCAATCCGTCGTGGTACATCCAGCCAAATGCGGTCGGCATCAAGACCGACTCCAGGTTCGGCGTGGACGAAAAAGACTGGGGCGGTGGCCTGAAGGTAGGCAAGCCACTCCACCCGATGTGGGACATCCAGGTCGGCGCCAGCCACGTCCGTGCCGAAGACGGCCCGGCGCGCTACCGCCAGACCCTGCTGGGCGCGGATGCGCTGCTGATGCTTTCGCGCGATATTTTCCGCCCATTCGTGCTGTTCGGCGTCGGCGCCGAGCGCGACAAGGTCAACAATCGGCTGCGCAACGTCAGCAAGACGTCCCCGTACGCCACCATCGGCCTGGGTTTCCAGGCCACCCTGTCGCCGCAGTGGTCGGTGCAGGCCGATATCCGCACGGTGCGCGGCTTTCTGCGCGACGACGAACGGTTCGGCTTCGACCGCAGCAACAACAAGTACCTGACGATCGGCTTCAACTACGCGTTCAATCCGCCGCCGGCGCCTCCAGCGCCGCCTCCACCGCCGCCGCCTCCGCCCCCACCTCCGCCGCCGGTCGCCGCGGCGCCGCAACCGGTCGCACCGCCGCCGCGCTTTGAAAAGGTGACGCTATCGGCCACCGAGCTGTTCGCCTTCGGCAGCGCCACCCTGTCGATGCCGCAGCCAAAACTGGACGAGATCGCCGCCGCGCTGCAGGCCGACCCGAGCATCACCGACGTCGACATCACCGGCTATGCCGACCGCCTGGGCTCGCAGAAATACAACCTGCGTCTGTCCGAGCGCCGCGCCAATGCCGTGCGCGACTATCTGGTGAGCAAAGGCGTCGACGCCAACCGCCTGAAGGCCTACGGCAAGGGTGAAGCCAACCCGGTCGTCACCTGCACCGAGAAGAACAAGGCAGCGCTGATCAAGTGCCTGGAACCTAACCGGCGCGTCGAGGTCGAACCGGTCACCGTCGAGCGTCGTGTCTAGTAAGGCCAGCCAGCGCCGACCGACGCAGCCGGCGGTACCCGCAAAAGCAAAGGGGGCTTCGGCTCCCTTTCCTTTCATTTGGGAGGAAGCGCCAATGGCTGCAAAAGAATGGTTTCCGTTTTCCCGCCAGATCGTGCACGTGCTGCGTAACGCCATCATCGAATGGTTCGCACACCGCGCCGCCAGCAAGGGGGCGGCACTGGCCTATTACACGCTGTTTTCACTGGCCCCGGTGCTGGTGCTGGTGATTGCCGTGGCCGGCATTTTCTACGGGGCCGAAGCGGCCCAAGGGCAATTGCTCTCCCAGTTGCGCGCCCTGACTGGCGAACAGGGCGCTGCAGTCATCCAAACCGTACTGGCCAGCGCCCACAGCAAGGAGAGCGGCAAACTGGCGACCGTTGTCGCGACGGTGCTGCTACTGATCGGCGCCACCAGCGTGTTCGCCGAACTGAAGGATAGCCTGGACGAGATCTGGGACGTGCCGGAGCCGCAGGACGCCGACTGGTGGGACACGGTGCGCACCCGGCTGCTCTCATTCGGGCTGATCCTGGTGCTGGCCTTCCTGCTGATGGTCTCACTGGTCGTCAACGCGGCGCTGGCCGTGATCAAGGACTATGTCGGCGACATCTGGAAAGAGGCGGCGATCGTGCTGTCCTGGGTGGCCTCGGCGGTCAGCTTCCTCGTCATCGCGGCGCTGTTCGGCTCGATCTACAAACTGTTGCCGCGCATTAAACTGTCATGGCACGACGTGATCATCGGCGCGTTCGGCACGGCCGCCATGTTCACCCTCGGTAAGTTCGCGATCGGTCTATACGTCGGCAACAGCGGCGTGACCAGCAGCTTTGGCGCGGCCGGTTCAATGATTGCGCTACTGCTATGGGTCTACTACTCGGCGCAGATATTCTTCCTCGGGGCCGAGTTCACACGCCAGTATGCCTTGGAGTTGGGAAGCCTGCGCAACAAGCCAAGGGAAGAAACAGGAGCCGCAAAAATTACCCGAATCCGCTAGGCATCATATGGAGCCTGACCTCAAGCAAGCGGGTCAAGCTTGGGTACCTACGCGCCGGCAACCGCGTGCGCATCGTGGATGGCCGCGTGTATCGCGACTGAGTTGGCGGCAAGCCGGCGCGACATCGGCGCGGCCGCGCCGATCATCTCAACGCCCTCGGCATTAATCAGCCTGGCGGTTGGCCACGTCGTGCGCTGGGAACTCGTGCACGACGACAGCGACCCCTTCGTCGACACCATGCAACCAGCCAGCGTGTTGCACCGCACGCTGAGCGTCGGCATACCCCTGATCCCAACGCCAATCGATCGATCCCTTCGAGAAATTTATGTCCTTCGATGCCATGTGCCAGTCGGTTCCGGCATAGTTCAGGCGCACGATGTGCAAGGTGCTCGCGCAACCGAGCTCCTCCATCTCGCGCAGGTCGGTCGCCGTGCGCTGTCCCGGTGGCAGGCGGTCGTACAGTTCGCGCAGCTTGCGTTGCAGACGGTAGGTCTTGATGTAGTCGGCAATGTGACGCAGCGTACGCGAGGCATAGGTGAGGTCTTTCTGGCGCGTGCGCACTTCCTCGAGCGTAACCGGCTCATCCCCGACCTCGCTCCACAGGTCGACCACGAAGCAAAGCGTGTCGCCGCGCGGGGCTTCGTCCAGCACCGTCTCCAAGGGCGTGTTCGAGTACAGGCCGCCATCCCAATACAACTGGCCGTCGACACGTACCGGCGGAAAGCCCGGCGGCAGGCTGCCGGAGGCGCGCACGTGATCCGGCCCGATGCGCCGATGCAAGCTGTCAAAATGGGCCAACTGGCCCGTCGTGACGTTGACGGCGTTGATCGTCAGGCGCGTCGCGGCAGCACTGTTCAAGTAGTCGAAGTCGACCAGTTCGGACAGCGTGTCGCCCAGCGCCGTGGTCTCGTAGAACGAGGCTTGTTCCGGCGGCACCGGCAGTCCGAATGGAAAGCCGCTGAACCAGCGCGGCGTGAAAAAAGCCGGGAGCGCCACGCAGCACGGTATCGGCCGTGTTGGCGCGGATCTGAATGCGGCGCTGTCCATCGTCGATTTCCTCCAGATCGAGCCCGTCAGGATGGGCGATCCGGTCCCAGAAGGCCTTGACCCGATTTACCCGTTGGGCCGGCCGATTACCGGCGATTAAGGTGCCATTGACGGCTCCGATCGAGGTGCCGACAATCCAGTCAGGGATCAGCCCATGCTCGTGCAGCGCCTGATAGACCCCGCCCTGATAGGCGCCAAGAGCGCCGCCGCCTTGCAGCAACAGCACGATGCGCAGCTGGTCGGGATTCAAGGCGTTGCGCGTAGTGTCCAAAGAAATATTTTCAGCCACGCAGGGCTCCTTGTCGTCGTTGGGCACGGCGTCATCCTGCCCCGTGCGGGAGCTTGGCGAGCGTGCTGCGTCCGCCACAAAAAAGACGGCGTCCAATCAACGATTGCGACGCCGCTCAAGCCCCACCATATCCTGCACTTGTCATTGCCTGCACTTGTTATTACCGCACCGGTTTCTCCACCGGCTCAGTAGGTCAAATGCCGTGCCCGCCTGCGCTGCATGTACCAGCCCAGGCCGCCCAGTACGAGGGCCGCCCCGATCGCCTGCTTGCCCATCCCGCGCCGCCGTAGAAAGTTGAACGCCGCTAGCGCGTATGGCGCGACAACCGACATGCTCGTGCCGGTCGGCTTGAGCAGCGCGTCGGCACGGGCGCGCAACGCCCAGGTGGCATGGTCGATGGCCGAATGCAGCAGCACTTCAGGCCGGGCGCCATGCCGGATCTGCGCCTTCGCATGCACCACCCCGGCCCGGAAAAACGCCCCATCGCGCAGCAGTTCTTCCTTGCGGTAGGCCGGGTCGCGGCTTTGCCTATGCCGCCCGCCTCTTTCTTCGTGCTTATCCATACAAGCTCCACTGAGTGGCGCCGCTTACAGCAGCATGTCGCGGTCGTGCTTCAGTTCATTCATCGTTGCCGGGAAGGCGAGTTTGCCTTGCCTGACCATCGCCACGCCCTTGGCCACCAGCGCCACCGTGATGACGAGGAAGACGGCGAACATCACCGGCAGAATCGTCCAGCCCATCGCGTCCCAGGCCAGCGCCACGATCGTCACCGTGCCATAGGCCAGCGCGAACCAGGCGGCCAGCACCGCCAGCGAAAAGATCACCAGCAGCTCGATCACGTGATTACGCACCTCCGACAGCTCGAGCGCCGCCAATTCCACGCGCGACACCATCAGCCCGAACAGGCTGCTTGCCAAGCCGTAGAGACCACCTATGAGGCCGGGGCCATGTACGACGGTTGCGGTTTTTTTCCATGACGTTCCCCGGCGTGCGTTATTTACGGCCCAGGGCGACGCCGACCAGCAGGCCGACGCCGGCGGCGACGGCCACCATGCGCCACGGGTTATCCCTGACATAGACATCGGCCGTGTGCGCCAGTTCCTTGCTTTTGACGCGCGCTTGACCTTGATACCGGTTGGCCTTGCCCAGCGCACGGTCCAGCAGTTCCATGCCACGCCCGCGCATCTCCTCGGCTTTCTCGCCTGTCAGCGTAGCGGCGGCCGTCAACAGCGCCTGAGCGTCGCGCACCAGGACTTTCATATCATCCTGAGCCTGGTGCAGGGCGCCATTGAAAGATTGGGTGCCGCGCATGGTGCGAGTGATGGTGTCTAGCATGATGCACTCCTGTTGATGTGTGAAAAAATTCGTCCCGCTTCAGGCGAGCAGGTCGCGCAAATCGTCGGCGTGCTCTTCTTCGACCGCCATGATGTCGATCAGCATGTTGCGGGTGGTCGGATCTTTGTCGCCGATCGCCTGGATCATCTGGCGGTAGGACTCGATTGCGACCCGTTCGGCGATCAGGTCGGCGCGGATCATGGCCCGCACATCGCCCGAATCGTCGTACTCGGCATGGCTGCGCGCGGCCAGCGTGGACGGATTGAAGTTCGGCGAGCCGTTCAGTTGCACGATGCGCTCGGCGATGCGGTCGGCGTGGTCCTGCTCCTGCTGCGCGTGCTCGAGGAACTCGGCCTTGATGTGCCCCGTGTTGGGGCCGCTGACCGTGTAGTAATGGCGCTTGTAGCGCAGTACGCACAGCAGTTCGGTCGCAAGCGCGTCGTTGAGCATCGCTACGACGGCTTCGCGATCGGCCTGGTAGCCCTCGGTGACGGCGCCGTCGTCGAGATTGGCCGCGGCGCGGCGGATCGCCGCGACATCGAAGCCATGTGCCAGGGGCGTTTTCGTTTTAGTATCGTCCATGATGTTTCCTTAAGTGATGAAAAAGCCGTCTCGGTGCACCGTCGCGCACCGCCGTGACACTCCTGTTGTGGCTCGACGCGCCAGCCCGGTCGGTCGGTCGGTCGGTAAATCCTTCGACCAGTACCGTGCGCTCCGGTTCTACGCCATCACGCCGGCAGGCTTGCGCAGCGTCGACATCACCTTGCCTTGAGGTTTATCGGACGAGACCGGAATGACCCCGCACCGGATCATGGCCGCGTCTTGGCGCGCTCGACTTCCTTGGGCAGCACGCGCAGGTCTTCGTTCAGCACGGCGCCCGCCTTGGCCGAATTGGCCTTGCTCTGGGCCAGTTTGGCGTCGGCCTGGGCCTGCACGGCCAGCGCGCGCGCCAACTTGTAATCCTTGGCCTCCAGGGCCTGGTTGGCGCGCGCCATCTTGGCGCGGGCGCCAGTGATTTCCTCCGGCGCGAGCTCGACCGCGCCGGCCGACACCGCTTTCTCGACCGCGTTGCGCGACACCGCCACGTCCGCCACCGCGGGCGCCTTGTTCGCGCTCGCACAGCCCGCCAGCGCCGTGGCGATGCAGGCCAGGCGCGCCAACCGGGTGATTGATGTTTTCGTGTCCATTCGTCGTTCTCCTGATGTGTAAAGAAATGTGTTCGTTAGGTTATAAATCCGTTGCCGGCCGAGATCGGTTCGCTCGGGCACACTTGCCGCTTGATCCCGCTCATCCGGCACATCGTGTGGCAGCGCACATTACCGCGGCCCGGCTTTGCGCTAATCTGATCCTATAAACAGACACCCGGAGAAGGATCATCATGCCTGACAATCCTCCCGCGCAGGGCGCCCAGCGCACCGCACGCCGCAGCAGGATCATCCTCGCCGCGCTCGCCATCGTGGCAGCCGTGCCGGCGATTGCCGTCGCCATCTTGCTCGTCTACGACTGGAACCAGGCGCGTCCCTGGCTCAACGCCAAGGTCAGCGAAGCCATCGAGCGTCCGTTCGCGATCCGCGGCACTCTCGCAGTGCAATGGAAGCGCCCGGCCGAGATTATGACCGGCGGCGGGCGCGCCTGGCGCGATTACCTCCCGTGGCCGCACCTGATCGCGAACGATGTACACGTCGGCAATCCTGTCGGCATGCCGGCGCGCGACATGGCCAGCGTGCGCCGGCTCTCATTTTCGCTCAATCCGTTCGCCCTGCTCGGCCGGCGCATCGCGATCCCGGTGCTGCGCTTCGACGATCCGCGAGTCGAGCTGCTGCGCACCGACGCCACCCACAGCAACTGGACCTTCAAGCAGAACGAGGAGCCCTCGCGCTGGAAACTCGGCCTCGAACGCGTCGTGCTGGCGCGCGGCGTGGTGCACGTGACCGACGCCGTCACCAATGCCGACGTCACGGCCGATATCGATACGCTCGAGAACAATCGCTACGGGATCGGCTGGATCTTGCGTGGCACCTACAATGGCGCCAGGATCGGCGGCGGCGGAAAGGCCGGCACGGTGCTGTCGCTGCGCAACCAGGACATCCCCTACCCGATCCAGGCCGAATTGCGCGCCGGCGCGACCCGCATCGCGGTCGAGGGCACGGTCACGCGCCCGGCCAAACTGGCCGCGCTCGACCTGCGGCTCGAGCTGGCCGGCGCCAGCATGGCGCGCCTGTACAACTTCACCGGCATTCTGCTGCCGGAGACGCCCGCGTTCTCCACCGCGGGCCGGCTGGCCGGGACGCTCGGCGCGGACGGCAGCCGCTGGACCTACGACCAATTCACGGGCAAGGTCGGCTCGAGCGATATCGGCGGACGCCTGGTATTCGAGAGTGGCGAACCGCGGTCCAAGCTGTCGGGCGATGTGGTGTCCAAACAATTGCTGTTTTCCGACCTCGGCCCGCTCGTGGGCGCCGATTCGAACGAGAGCAAGGCCGCGCCCGGCGTCGCCGCCGTACAGCCTGCCGGCAAGGTGCTGCCGGTGGAAGAGTTCCGCACCGAACGCTGGACCGCGCTCGACGCCAACGTGCGCTTTACCGCCGACCGCCTCATCCGCGACAAGCAGTTACCGATCAGCAAGCTATCGACCCACCTGACATTGAAGAACGGTGTACTCACGCTCGATCCGCTCGAATTCGCGGTCGCCGGCGGCACCCTGAAATCGCATGTCCAGCTCGACGGCAGCGGGCGCGGCAAGGACGGGATCGAGGCCAGCGCCAAGGTCGCGGCGCGTCACATCCAGATTAAGCAACTGTTCCCGGCGATCAAACAAATGCAGGCGACGGTCGGCCAGATCAACGGCGACGCACAGTTGTCGGCGGTCGGCAATTCCGTGGCGGCCATGCTCGCGTCGTCCAACGGAGAACTGAAGGCCGTGATCGATCAGGGTACGGTCAGCAAGCTGTTGCTCGAGCAGGCGGGCCTGAACATGATCAACATCGTCACGACCATGCTGTTTGGCGACAAGCAGGTCCGGCTCAATTGCCTGGCAGCGGATTTTGCCGTCACCGATGGCCTGATGCGCACCCGCGCCTTCGTCGTCGATACGGAGGACGCCATCATCACGGCCGGGGGCACGATCAACCTGGCCAAGGAACAGGTGGACCTCAAGCTCAATCCCGAGACCAAGAGCCTGCGCCTGCTCACGCTGCGCGCGCCGCTGTACGTGCGCGGTTCCTTCAACAAGCCGCAGGTCGGGGTCGACAAGGGCGTGCTGGCGCTCAAGGCTGGCGGCGCGGCTGCGCTGGCCGCCGCCGCGGCCCCGGTGGCTGCCTTGCTACCCTTGATCAATCTCGGACCGGGCGAGAACAGCGATTGCGCCCGGCTTGTCGCCCAAGCCCGCACCACACCGGCCGCTCCGCCGCCCGGCAAAACCCGCAAGCCTTGAGCCGCCGTCCCTTTCGTCAAGACCAACAAGGGTGGCCCGCAAGCGCTACACTAACGCGTCCGCCAAGGTTCCCGCCCCTGCCTGCTTGACGATCTGGTAGCAGGTGCAAGAGACGGCGGCGAGCCCGGCGGCGTCGAGTATCTCGATGTTGCCGCGGCTGTAGTTGATCAGCCCCTGCTGCTGCAAGGCGCTGGCGGCCTTGGTCACGCCGACCCGGCGCACGCCCAGCGCGTGGGCGAGGAACTCGTGGGTGAGGCGGAATTTGTCGGACTGCAGGCGGTCGCGCGTGATCAGCAGCGAGCGTGCCAGACGTGCCTCGAGCACGTGGAAACGGCTGCACACGGCAATCTGGATCGCCTGCGCCAGCAAGGCGTCCGTGTAGCGGTACAGCACCCGCTGCAGCGAGGGATTGCGCGCAACCTCGGCGCGGAACCGGTCGCTGTCCATCCAGCTGGCGCTGCCGGCACGCTGGACCACCGCGCGCACCTGGGTGAAATCGTGCCCGAGCGCGGCCGTCGCGCCCAGCATGCCCTCGCGCCCGACCAGTCCGACCTCGAGCGTCATACGCCCCTCGGCCACGCCGAGCAACGACACGAGGCAATCGTGCGGAAAATAAATGTTGCGAATCGGATCACCGGCCTCGCACAACACTTCCCCTGCCTCGACCCTGACCTGGTCTAGCAGCGGCAGGATTTCTGCCAATTCCTGCGGCGGTAGCGCGGCCAGCAACAAGTTGGCGTTGTGCTCGGCAACACGCGGATGAGCGGCAGCATTCATCGGACCCTCGCGGCGGGACTGGAACTGTTCAAGCCTGGGTTGACCTGGCAGCGAACAGAACACTTGCAAACAGTTTGATCAAGCGTAACGGCTCCGATACTGGAAGTATGTACGGTGACGCACGGAAGTGCCCGTTGTTCATGAGGACAATCTGACAATCGAACAGGCGGGCCGGAGTGACAAGGCCGCTGCCCGCCACCAGGCGCAAGACGTGATCTTTGTGCTTAACGTACTCTATTGAACGGATGCGCGGGCACCCTTCCACATAATGGGATCACGGCAAGCACTACTCCGAGATGGATCTTTCTTAGGGAGATTGACATGCATACCACACCGACCAAGTCAGCCCTGGCCGCCACCATCGTCCTGATGACGGTCACGGGCTGCGCCAACATGAGCGAAACCCAGCGCGGCACAGCCACCGGCGCCGGTATCGGCGCCGGACTGGGCGCGGTCCTCGGCGCCGTCACCGGTGGTGGCGGCGGCAGCCGCGCTACCAAAGGCGCGGTGCTCGGCGGCGCCGCCGGCGCCGTGATCGGCAACATCTGGTCCAAACGCATGGAACGGCAGAAGCAGGTCATGGAAGAGGCTACCCGCGGCAGCGGCGTGCAGGTGAGCCAGACCGCCGACAACCGCCTGAAACTGGAAATTCCAAGCGATGTCTCGTTCGACACCGGCCGCTCCGACATCAAGCCGAACTTTCAGCCCGTGCTCGACCGCTTCGCCACCACGCTCAACGAGAACCCTTCCACCAATGTGACCATCATTGGCCACACCGACAGCACCGGCAGCCCGGACATCAACCAGCCACTGTCGGTCGACCGCGCCGCGCGCACGCGCGACTACCTGGCCGGACGCGGCGTGAATCCGGCGCGCATCACCGTTGAAGGGCGAGGCTCGAACCAGCCGATCGCCTCGAACGCCAGCGCATCCGGCCGCGCCAGCAACCGCCGCGTCGAAATCTACGTGGCCGAGCCGGCCCAGGGTTGAGCACGGCGCGCGTTCCTGCGGTTGAAAAAACCGGAGTCAGCATAGGATCAAGGCCCGGTTTTAGCGCAAAGCCAGGGGCCGTTTTCCCGCCCCTAACTAGCTTCGACGAAAGCAAGGTAAAGCTCACGCGCCTGGCGCGCGATTGGTCCGGCCTCAAGCGTGCGCCCTTCGTAGCGCACGCAGGGCATGACCTTGCTGTAATTGCCGGTGCTGAAAATCTCGACGGCGCTGTCGAGTTCCTCCGGCTTGACCGTTCTTTGCGCCACCGCCACCCCCGCCTCAGCCAGCAGCGCGATGACGCGCGCGCGGGTAATTCCGGCCAAGAAGGTGCCATTCGCCGCCGGCGTCACCACCGCGCCCTGCTCCGTCACCAGGAACAGATTCGACGTAGCAAACTCGACAACATTACCGGCCGCATCCAGCACCACTGCCATGTCGAAGCCGCGCTCCTTGGCGTCGCGCAGCGCACGCGTCGAGTTGGCGTACAGCGAAGACGCCTTGGCGTCGGTCGGCGCCATGCTCGGCTCGAGCCACCGCAACGCCGACAGGCAGGCCGAAAAGCCGGCAAACGGCGGGAGCGGCGCGTCGAACAGCGTCAGCGCGAAGCGGCTATCCTCCGGCACCGGGACCAGGAACCCCTCGGTGCCGAACACCAGCGGCCGCACATACAGTTCGGCATCGGCCGGAAACCGGGCCACGCCCTCGCGCACCAGCGCATCCATCTCGTCCACGCTCAGCGGACAGCGCAGGCCCAGCTTTTCCGCCGACGCGATCACCCGTTCCAAGTGCGCCCGCAGGTCGGGAAGATGGCCGCGGAGGGCGCGCGCGCCGTCGAACACGGACGAACCAAGCCAGAGGCTGTGGTCCATCGCGCCATACAGGGGCGTATTGCCTTCGGACCATTGGCCATTGAAATAAGTCAGGTACATTCTTTTCCCCAGTCACAACTATGAA
>Ga0170475_130883474_pt1 | contig 10922 bp, 20 predicted proteins | sample Soicark_Litter_5_FD_111474 | JGI IMG/M metagenome (GOLD analysis project Ga0170475, IMG submission 111474) | Avena fatua rhizosphere microbial communities from Hopland, California, USA. Combined Assembly of 48 SPs | reverse complement strand
GTGTATTTTTTTTACTCAAAGTATTAACCATATTTATGACAAAATAAAACGAACCAACTTAAAAGTAAAAATACTAACGCCTACCGAACCCGCGCCGAGCAGAAAATCTAAAACTTTTAGTAGTTTTAGCATTTGTATGTGTATGCTGACCACGAATAGGCAGTCCAGCTGCAAATCTAATTGATTTGTAAGATTTAAAAGATAAAAATTCTTTTAACCTATTTTCACGCATGCGTTTTAAGAAAATATCCGTCCCATAATATTCTTTAAGCAAGAAGGTTATGACAAAAAACATATAGTAATTTAAAAAGCTCACCCTACAATGTTTTGCCAAACCGGCAATTGAACAAATATAGTTAGAGCGCGAAAGTCCTACACCAGTAATTTTACGTAGAGACAGTTGTAAAATTTGCTCACCTAAAAAATCAACATCTTTAAACGTGTAAAGCATAGATCCCGTAAATTAATTTATTAAACCATTCTTTCACAGTCTATCAATAATCCTAACTAAAATGCTAAATTTACGAAACAAAACAGCCGTCTTCACTGACCTCTTAGGCTTATTAGCTTCAAAAGCAGAGAAAATAAATGTAAAGCAAAAACTTGTTCTTGATTTCTGCAAATTTAACAATACAGATCCTGCGTTATTTTTTTTAAAATAAGGTTTAAACTTTTTTATTAGTATTATACTGCAAGACATATCACATTCCACACAAACTAAGAAATCTACGACAGGTAAATTAACGTTGTTTTCCAGATTTAGTTCTAATAATTTTCCCAGGACGGATAAAGCCTGTTACGCGATATGCTGATAACTTTTTTAACAGCATCAAATGGGTAACAAAATTATTTAATAAGTTAATTGACATACTAAAAAAAAAAATAAAGCGTTCTTCAGCTGCGTATTCTAATAAAATGTCCTTAGGGGTAAATAAATAAACATAATTAGCGTGCCCTCAAAAAAAACGGTAAACACCAGGCACGATCTTACGAAGTCTAAATCCTAGACCTATAAGTTCCATCTCAACAAAAAAACCTGCCCCTACAGCCTTATCTAGCGCAACCAATCTTCAAAACAAAAGCCACAGGCTTTCAGTATTTCTTAGAAATTTTATAATGATGGTATCAGACGGAAGTGTAGAAGTATCAAATAAGCAAAATGTCTCAATCGGAAGACCATAGCGAACCCAAGCTGAATCTCGATTTATGACAATAGAGTTAGTTAAAAAGCAAAAAAATATATTAAAATCAACAGTACGTCGTTTCAAAAAGGTTTTAACAGACATGAGTTATAATATTATTTAAATAGATAACAAAGAATATAATAATAAATGTAGCTCTTAATGACAAATTATATTAAAGCTCAAGCTCACTATTTATAAGTTGACTTTCAGTAGAACTTCCCCAGCTCCACGTTTACCTAAAAGGTGAGCCAAAATTAACTCATTACTAGAACAAACACCGTACGGAGTCGATAACACGTAAAAACCCTGAAAGTTATTTTTAGAAAATTTGTCTGCCAATGTAGCAGAACTTCAATACATACGTAAGCCAGAGGTTGACATTAATTCAATACTGCGTACAAGTGGCCGATTCATAACAAAAAATGGCACAATCTTAATACACAACGATTTATCAAAAGGGTCAATTTCACAAGAAAAAGTGCTTATACAACGATTGTTGTATAAGACTTTAACGACTCTAAGATTTAAAGACGAATGAGGTACAAAAAAAAACTCTACGTTCCTCGTCATAGCAGCGTTAAATCTAACCACAAGATCAGCTAATAGATTTCTCATAATTTATAAAAATAAGGTTTGAATATAATTAGTAATTAAAGGTTTACCACGATGATTTTCTCATACCAGCTAAAAGGCCACGAGATGCCATCTCTTTTATAATAATTCTAGAAAGTTTAAAGTGACGAAAGACCGATCCAGATCGAACTGTTAATAAACACCTATTTCGACTTCGCATAGAAAACTTAGATAAGCGCCTAATTTTACCACTTGCAGTTAAGTATAGTTTTTGACGCATTAAAGTAGGCAGTGCATTGCTTCTCAAAAAAAACCGTAAACGTACAGAGGGCAGCTCAACGTTCGCCGATAAAATACGAATACGTCTATCCTTAGTCCTAAAATATGAAACCATAAAAATTTATGTATTGCCTAAAAATTGCCGACGATTTATTTTAAACGCACTTAAGTAAGTGTCTACTTTTATGAAATCATGGGTAGGTAGAAAAATACCTACACACACCTTATCATGCCATTTAAAAAAAGCAGAGTGAGTCTCAATCACCCGTATAAAACTTAAATCAAGTATGGTAAAATTAACCAAAATTCCGTTTTTAGTTGTTAAGGCATCAGAAAAACAATCCGCCCTTGAAATATAAGGTAAAATTTCGTAAGCCAAGACCTCAAAAAATGCATACAGACTGTCTTGGCGAAGGTCTACACGGACCAAAATATCGTAATCTCTTTCTCTAAACGTTTGAAATAATCCAAAACGAGCCACATAAGGACGTTGCATTGTTAACAGTTTTAGAACAAACACCGCTGCAATCAATCGGGAACTATCAAAATCATCCAAAGCCTTTAAATCCACATATACAAAACCGTTCAACTTTGGCGAACTTAGGTATGTATTCTTCAAATTTAACTTGTCAATAAAAGAAAGGCGAAAAACATTCGAAAATGTTGAAATATTATTGTATTTACTTAAGTTAAATCCCATAACTTTATACTACAAAACGAGTAACTGTACCTAACAAATTAAATCTAACACAAATCTCTTTCAGAAAGGGACCACGTAAACGTCGCCCATACGGAGCGGCTTTTTTGTTAGTAACAACGACTGCATTATGACCAAACCGAAGTCAAACTCCGCAACCTCTAAAAAAAACAGCCGCAACTCTTACTACTAGCGCACGCGAAATTGAGCCACTTTTGAATTTAATCTTTAACGGATCCGCACGCTTTACAACTATTACAACAATTTTACCGGGGAGGGCGCGTTTAGGTAAAGCACCTCCTAGAAGCTTTATACATTGGGCAATTCTTGCCCCACAATTATCAGCTACTCTAACCTTAGTTAAAAAACAAATCATAATTCGGCAAAATTAATATATTAATCTAGTTGGTCTAGTACGCAAAGGGAGCTTGCGATTAACAAGCTTAAACACAGAAAAAGGGAGACGATTTTTAAATTTACCGCCTAAAGAAGATATTTCATAGATTATTCTACCGCGTTTAACAGGACAAATCCACCCCGAAGGTTTACCCTTTCCTTTACCCATACGAGCTGAAGTTGGTTTTTTGGTAACCGCTGAGTACGGAAAAACACTAATACGTAAAAAGGCTTGCTTTCGAGAAAAGCGACGGACAACCAACCTTCCCGCCTCTAGTTGAGGTGCAGTTAACTTCCCACAATTCAATGCCTGTAACCCATAGTCTCCAAACTTGGGACAAAAAAATCTATTCTCAGTTACGTTATAATTTAATTTGGACTTGTGAAATCTTTTAAATTTTAGTTTCTTAGGTGCTTCAAACATAAAATACTAAACTACTTTCAATTTAAAGCTTTAATTTATAAAGAAAATTCTTATTATAACTACCAAAACTTTTATGGCGATACAATCAAACACGAACGCAACTAATACCATTCCTAAGAATACCTAAATAAAGGGAATGTTCAATCTGAGCAGACATGCGACTAGCCGGCATACTACCCCCCAACCTTCAAGTGGTACGTACACGACCTCTCCGAGTCAACCGGCCCACAAACTGCAATTTGTAACCTAGCAGGTTAGCAGTATTTTTTACCAAAAGGCGCAATTCTTTACCTATTGGCGTAAAAAGCTCTTTGACTTTGAATCGCATTTCAATTTTTCTAGCTATATATCTAGCTAGAAACATCGCAGAGACTGATTCATTATCAAGCCCAAAAAACTCAATCTTAGTATCTAATACTCCCAAACAAGTAAAAATCTTACCTAATACAAAGCTTATAAATCTGAAAAATTTAGGCTGTCTAAAAGTAAAAAGATATAATCTAAAGAACAGAGTAAAAAACAGAGTTGAAAACCTATGTATATTATTCAATACCTTTACATATTTGGTATATTTTTTAAAAAATGGAAGTGTTCCTTCTGATACCATGATATAAAAAAGATTCTGTCTATGACGTCAAAAATGTAAAGTTTTATCAAGAGCCTTAAAAAAAATAGAAAAGTTAGAAACCCCGGTAGCAGAATGCAGCCGTCTAGAGTGTGCTGAAATCTTATCAAATCCCTTAAAAACTAAAAATTTTACGTAATATTTAACAAACGCAAAAACTGAAATAGAACGATTACGGCGTGTAATTCTTATTCACTGCCTACTAAATATTTTATAATAATACCTAACAATATTTATAAATGATACCCTAGACATATTACGGCCCCCCATATTCAGAAAGTAGATAAAAAAAAAGATAATCTGACGTGCTAAAAGATAATCATAATAGCGCCACAAGCGCAAAAATCTACCCCTCAAAAATTTAAGTGGCTTAACTTTACGAAAACGGCGCAACAAACGCCTATGAATTTTCGCCCTTCTAAACTTGAACTTACCTAATTGTTGTACTACATGAGCTATTTTTTGTTCAATCACCCCGTCATAAAAGTACATTTTCATCTTCAATTTGGCTAAATCAAAACTTTCTATTGTAAAATGACTGTAAAAAATACTGAACCGGTCTGTTACAAAATTCTCAAAAAAAAGCGACATGACTTTGCGGAGTGACATTGTATTATGCAAGATTTCTGCATAAACAAGATTATTAGAAGTTGATCACAAATCAGCTCAATTGCGGAAGTAACCAACACGAAAACCCGATGGATTAATCAAATGGCCCATAAATTAGCGGTTATAAGTATATTGATTAGAAAATGAATTACTACGCTGGTTGCTTCTTCGTTTTCTTTTGTCTCCCCCGCTTATTACGCTTGGTCTTGCTATGTATATCAGAAGTAATTCTCTTTGTCAATACAAAACTGCCAAAAAAAGAGCCTAACATTTCTTTTTTAACCACCAAATCTACAAACTTAGTGCCATTATACACATGTACATTTTTCTCTAACAAATCAGAAAATATTCTGGTCCCTTTGGATCAAAGTTTTATTAAATTTCTCCTCTTAATATTACGTATGCTGGCAGAACGCTGAAAAACAGGTTCAATGGGCTTCAATTTTCAACTAGAACGCATATTAAATACAAATTTAAAGTGTGACGAGATTTAATCGTTTACAATAACAGACAAAAATAAGAATAAATTATTAAAAATATAATTCAGCTTATTAAAATAACTACAGCGCAGTTAGCAACTAACGAAAACGAATCAGTTCCTTAAAAGATCTAAACTTCTTTGAAACAGTTTTCTGCTGCTTTGTAATTCGCCCCCATGGCGACCGCGGTCGCGGCCCTCCAGATGTCTTCCCACGCCCCCCACCATGCGGGTGATCAATAGGATTCATTGCCACTCCTCGAACAGTGGGACGACGACCTAAATTAATTCGTAATCCAGCTTTTCTCAAAACCTTATACTTGTGCTTATAGTTAGGAGCAACACCCAAAGTACAATAGCATCGATCAGAAAGAACTAGCTTTCACCCCGAACGAAGCTTGACTGTTACAAAACCTTCTCGTTTGCTAATTAGAACGGCATATGTACCAGCCGAGCGACAGACCTGCGCCCCTTTAGAAGGCCATAACTCAATATTAAACAAAAACGCACCCTCTAGGACTTTAGACAGTGGAAGCGCGTTACCAATAAAAAGAGCGTCTTCTTTGTATATTTCAGAAGATAAACTAAACTGCAATTTATCTCCAATATCGTAACCGTCCGGAAGGACGACATATGACAAATATCCGGTCTGATAAAAAACCAAAGTCAAGGTACTAGAACGAAAATTATCCTTTTCAATATTAATAATAAAGGCATCAGCTTTCAAACGTCGCCAAAAATCAACAAAACGATACAAACGCTTATACTTGTAAGGCCCTTTCTTGTAAGAAGTAATTCGCCCCAATGTATTTCGCCCCCCACTACGTTGCCAGCCTTTCTTTAATTGTCCCGCTCTTTTATTCAATAGTGCGAACGTTAACGAATTTCCGGTTAGTGTAAACATAGCTACGCTTGAAAGCTTATTACAGACTTGAATATTAGTATTAATCTGCTAGGATTTCTAAAATAATCCCAGCCCCCAATGTAACAGTTCCTTCTCGCATGGCAAAACGTAAACCAACAGTCACCGGCGCCGCTTCCAAAAGTTTAACCTCGAAAGTCAACGTATCCCCAGGCAGCGCCACTTGAATAGGCTCGTCTAGCGTTAAGGCACCAGTTATATTAGCTGTACGAAAAAAGAACTGAGGCATATAATTAGAGTAAAATGGTTTTTTACGACCCCCTTCTTTAGCAGTCAAAAAATAAGCCTTAGCTCTAAATCTCTTAACCGGTGAAATACTGCCAGGTTGCGCTAGGATATAACCACGTCGAACATCTTTTTTTCCTACAGCTCGCACCAAAACCCCAACATTTTCCCCCGCAATGGCAACATCTAAGTAACGATTATACATTTCTAATCCAGTACATAAGGTCTTAAATATTTTTGATCCTACAATTTCTACCTCACTACCGACCTCAAGCTTACCCTGCTCAATCTTCCCAGTAACCACAGTACCTCGTCCAGAAATAGAATAAATCTCTTCAATAGACATAAGTAAAGGTGCATTCTCGGGGCGCTGAGGCTGTTTAATATAATTGTCTACATGATGCATTAATAAGTCAATAGACCCAGTCCCAATATCTGTTTCCGCCCCCACTTCCTCCTCAAGAGCCTTACGCGCTGAACCCATAATAAAAGGAAGGTTGTCTGGGTAAGAATAAGTGCTAACAAGCTCACGAGTTTCCATTTCAACAAAAATTTTCATATCCTGTTCAAGAACTGCATCAAGTTTATTACCATAAATAATCATATAAGGTATACCCACCTCTTTAGCCAAGATAACGTGTTCACGTGTCTGTTCTTGTGGACCTTCTGTCAAAGCCACAACAAGAATAACCCCTTCCATCTGAGTAGCCCCAGTTATCATATTTTTAATATAGTTTTGATGCCCAGGGCAATCAATGTGAGTGTAATGTCTAACATTTGTTTGATACTCCACATGAGCGGCGTTAATAGTAATACCCCTACGTTTCTCCTCTACATGCTTATCGATGTCCCCATACTTCATAACTTTAGTATTAGTACCCTTGTTGGCAAGAACTTTAGTAATTGCAGCAGTCAAAGTCGTTTTACCGTGATCAACATGACCTATAGTACCAATATTACAATGTGGCTTTTCGCGTATAAATTTTTCTTTTTGCTTTGTCATATTTTTTTATATTAGATTTAAAATTATATTATTTGTAATTATTAAATTATACTACCTAACAATTATAATGTGTTATGTAGGGCTAAAACATAGAAAAGATTTGAACAAACACATAGATTTAGAGCATTCACATTCCTCTACTATTCAAAAAAATACCTTATTTAACAAAGATATTTGGCTACTTTTTCAATAATGAATAAGCAGCTTTGACTTTTTTACCAACTTGTTGCATTCCATCATGTCTTTCACGCCCCTTACGTCGTTTTAAGGTTTCTGCGCGTCTACTTCATTTAGTAACATTAGCACAAAAATTAGAATATTTTAGTAGCACCAGTTCCATTTTCGAAACTAACACTACTTTAACAATCAACCTATTCAAAAAATGTAAGGAACCGAGAGCATCATCATTTCCAGGAATTGGAAACATTATAGAGTGGGGAGCAGTATCTGTATCAAGAACCCCCCCCGATGGAACAAACATAGCGTAAGCCTCCCCTATTCCCAATGGACTGTTTTTGGCACTATTAAAAAACACCAAACCAGGTAACGATCTCAAACAACACAAACCCATAAGTGAACGTTTCAAATTCAATTGGAAACGAGACAAAGAGCTATCAGGTCTAAGTTTCAGCAAACATTCATATACAAACCATAATCGTTTAAAGTTCGTCAGGGATCCTCCAACTCAACGACCAATAATATACGCCTCCCCCACAGAATTTGCAACATCAGCAACTATAAGCGAAGTATATCGACGTTCATTAGCAATTAACAGGCGGCGCCTTCCAAGGGCTGAAAACTTAACAACGTCCAAGAAAATTCTATAATAAACTATTGTTTTAAACAAATTTATAATAGCAAATTTTTGACGCACTCCATAGATAAACCAATGAGAACTTAACAAACTAAATTTAATAGCTGCCCCAAGATGAACATTATGTTGCAGCAACTGTAGTAGTGTAAATTCCACTGCGCGCGCGCTAGATGCACGCACACTAACAGACCTATTTAACAATAAGGATTCCATAAAATACATTAAACTAAGTGTAACAAGTTTCTACTATAACTTACGCTTCAAATAACGTATAAAAGAACGATTGTCTGCCGCTTCACGGTATATTGCCATTTTTTTCTCAACAGCCACGTTCTTGCTAGCCCTATATATCGAAGTAAGTAATAACGCTAAACGCTCGACAGTTATAGAATCACGTGAGTCCTTAATGGCTTGTAAAATAAATTTGATAGCGTATAATCGTTGTCTATGGCCGGAGATAGGACCAGGTACGCGGTAAATTACAGAACCAACTCTAACGGGCCGTAAAAATACAAGCGGACGCAAGTTTAGGGAAGAGTAGTAAAAAACGTCAAAAGGTGCAACTTCGTTTAATTTCTTTAAGCGCATTAAAGTATTAGTTAGAAAATATTCGGCAGCCACTTTACGCCCGCGCCAAATTAAAGAATTTATAAAATGCTCTTTTATAGCTCTGTAACTTTCCATAAAATTAATTTAAAGGGCGCTTAATACCAAATTTCGAGCGTCTCGCCATCCGTTGAAATAGTTCAGGGGGGGCAAAATCTAATAAACCACGCATTAAGGCATAGTTCACTCCAGGCAAGTCCTTTGCACTACCTCCACGCAGCATAACAGCAGAGTACTCGTGCAAATTATCCCCTCTACCTGGAACAGAAGCAAAAACCCGCTTCATATTAAAAGTTAAGCGAACTTTCGCTATTCTACGTTTTGCGGAATTAGGCTTTCTAGGAGTCATTGTGGTGATTTTATAAATAATTCCGCGACGGTAAGGGGATCCTTGTAAAGCCAACAAACGTGGGCGTCTATACCTTCGCAATCTAGCGTTTTTCATTAATTGTTTAGCTGTAGGCATACATTTTCAAATAAATAAATCAATTGTAATTGCTGTAGAAAATTCGAATTATAAACTGCAAAAATCTTGTACAGATTTCTTTTCAAAAAAGCAGTAACAAATATGTGATACACAAAATTGCACATCAGTTCTGTAACCCGTTTACTAGATTCAAACCAAGTTGTGAGAACATCACAAGTGGATATGTCTAAATGCGCTACGCGCAATTTAAACATCAGCGTTAGAACTGTTAACGTTGAGATAGAAAACTCTCCCCTAAATACAGAACACCTAAAGTCATATGGCAAGGTTAAGTAAGACATATCCTATTAACCTCGCATAAAGTTAATTTCTCATAAAAAAGCAAATAGGAATAAGCTACCATTTTACTAAAAAATTAGCCCGTATGGTAGCCCCCCGCATAAAAAACATTAGCGCCTTTACCTAATTCGATAGAAAATACAGCGCTCAGCGAGTTAGTAAGTTCGCATAGCTGGCTGCATATCCCCTGTAAAAGTATTCCCTTCTGCGAAGCATTTCTGTACAAATTTCTAATATCCACCGATTGGCTACCAGCTTCAGAAGTGAAGTCTAAAAAAAAGTTACGCTCCTTAACATACATAATTTCAAAAAAGCTACCACTGTTGTTATAAACGTCACTAGTCTCAACAGCGATACACCTTTCAATTAGTTTTAGATACATGTCAAAATCACGTGTAGACAGAAGGAAAACAGGGTTGGATATTAATAAGTCAACAAATCCAATGCGTATGTCAGCAAACGCAAGCAATAAACTTAGCGAACGTGGGCTACCCACTACCCTAATTTTTATGCCGCTCACTCCCAGTAAATCAATCAACTTCGACTTATTACAACCACTAAAACTAAAAAATCGAATGAAAACTACATAACTTCGTGAATCTAATACATCCCAAGCAAGATTATAAATATCAGACATTTGTACAGCTTTGCGATTCAAATTTCTTGATTTAAGAGATAACTTCTTACTAAGAAATATTCTAAAAGAAGTTTCACAAATCAAGTCCTTCCTTATATACGCTAACATAGCAGTTCGGCTCTTCTTTATTACCCTAATATTCATATTGTCTGTATCGCAATAGAAAAAATATTAAACTATAACACGTATGCCAATAGAACGGCAAACGCCCTTGATGATACGACAACCTGATAGAAGAGTTAGAGACGGAAACTTGAACGTAGCTAAAAATACCAACTCATCAATTCTTAAGTAACCTGCCACCGCACGAGGAGAGCCTAGCTTTACATTTGTCAAGAGACGTAACAAAAAACTCAGAGGAGGTTTTTCTACAAAATAATTGTAACTCCTGTCTTCATTAATAAATATAGATACAGATAGGATAAACCCGCCTAATTCATCGGGAATGTCTTCATTAAAGAACAAGCTGAGGCCTTCTGTCGCATCATTAAAATCTTTGCAAAATTGGACTGTATTTATACCGTACTGACCTAATATTGGTCCAAACGGGGGGGTTGGTGCAGCTACACCAGCCGGAATAAATAATTTTATTTTAACATTTTTTTGTTTATTACACATCATAGATATTTTTATAAATTAATTTTTAACCTTTTAAGACACTAATAAAATTTATGAAAATAGTCC
>Ga0170475_130523813_pt1 | contig 10923 bp, 8 predicted proteins | sample Soicark_Litter_5_FD_111474 | JGI IMG/M metagenome (GOLD analysis project Ga0170475, IMG submission 111474) | Avena fatua rhizosphere microbial communities from Hopland, California, USA. Combined Assembly of 48 SPs | reverse complement strand
GTCACATGCTGCCACTTGCCGCGCGGGTCGGTGAAACGCAGGTCAACGTACCTGACGTCATTGTCCTTGATCGATTTCAGGACGTCTTTGGCGGTCTTCATGAATACCCCTTTTGGCTTACAGGTCGCCGTGATCTGGCCGCGGCAGCGACCATCGGTGAAGCTCATTACAGTTGAGGGAAGGCCAATTCAACATCAGAGTATTGGCAGAAGCGGCTCAAATTGCATCGAGCCCGGATTCCCCTGTCCTGATGCGAATGGCCTCTTCGATGTTGGATACGAAGATCTTGCCATCGCCGATGCGTCCGGTCTGGGCCGCGCGCCGGATCGCGTCGATCGCCCGCTCGACCAGATCATCCCCGATCACGATCTCGATTTTTACCTTCGGCAGAAAGTCGACGATGTACTCCGCGCCTCGATAAAGTTCGGCATGACCTTTCTGCCGTCCGAAGCCCTTGGCTTCGGTCACCGTGATGCCCTGGAGACCGACTTCCTGAAGTGCTTCCTTTACCTCATCGAGCTTGAAGGGCTTGATGATCGCTTCGATTTTCTTCACTGAACGCCTCCCGGGCATTTCCCAATTTCAAATCACTGGTGGCTTTGACCTTGCCCGCCCCGGGCCTTCGGTCCGAGGGGTCCAGGGTGAGGCCGACAATTGCAATTGTGCGCGAAGATTCAAGGTTGTTTCGTCGTAAGCAGGGTCTATGCCACATTCAAAACCGGTCTTCTTTAGACCGGTTATCAGCTATTTAAGAGGCAATCTTCCAAACCAACTGCGGAGCTCCCACCCATCATCGCCTACAAAGTAGGCAATCTGACCAGTTGGTGAGCAGCGGCAAGCTAAACTCGAGGCCCATAGATCAGGACTTTGCATGGAAGTGCTCACCACCGCTGAAATGGAGCATGCCGACCGGTTGACGATTGCGGCGGGTACCCCCGGCTTCGCATTGATGATGGCGGCCGGGCAAGCTGTGGCTGAAGCCGCCATGGAACTGGTGCAGGAGGGGCCGATCGTCGTGGTGGCCGGTCCGGGCAACAATGGGGGTGACGGCTTCGTCGCCGCCGCGGAACTTGCCGCCCGGGGTCGCGACGTTTCTGTAATCCTGTTAGGCGATCGGGAAAATCTTCGGGGGGACGCCTCGTCGGCCGCCAAAGGCTGGAAATATCCGGTGTTGCCGTTCAATCCGCAAGCGATCGGCAAACCCGCGCTGATAATCGATGCGCTGTTTGGAGCCGGTCTCGATCGGCCGGTTAAGGGTGAACCGCACGACGTAATCGAAGCGATCAACGCCAACGGCGCGCCGGTTCTCGCTGTCGATTTGCCGAGTGGGATCAACGGCACCACCGGAGCTATTATGGGCGTCGCCGTTCGCGCGAGCGAAACCGTCACGTTCTTTCGGCGCAAGCCGGCGCACTTGCTGCTGCCTGGGCGGATGCATTGCGGGCGTGTACGCGTGGCCGATATCGGAATTGCGGACCAGGTGCTCGAGGAGATCCAGCCGAAGACTTTCGAAAACATCCCGCAAGCATGGCGAAAATCTTATCCGGTGCCGAAGGTCGGCGGACATAAATATGCCCGCGGCCACGCCATCGTTGTCTCGGGCGACATCGCTTCAACGGGCGCGGCACGGCTGGCTGCCCGGGCGTCGTTGCGGGCAGGCGCTGGCCTCGTCACGCTGGCTTCGCCGCGTGACGCACTCACGGTCAACGCCGCGGCGCTAACCGCAGTGATGATCACCCCCCTCGACACCGTGGTCGAGTTTGCGGAGCGGTTGACAGACAACCGCCTGAACGCATGTGTGATCGGACCAGGCGCCGGTGTTGGCCAGCGCACGCGTGAGTTTGTCCTGGCCGCGCTGTCGCCCAAGTGCGCCGTAGTGCTGGATGCTGACGCGCTGACCAGTTTTGCGGAAGCACCCGATCGTTTGTTCGAAGCAATCAACGCGTCGCAAGATCGGCTGGTGGTGCTCACTCCGCACGAAGGTGAATTTCCCCGGCTGTTCAGCGACATCAGCAACAAACATCCACTGCGCTCGAAGCTCGAGAGGGTGCGGGCGGCAGCCGAACGCAGTGGGGCTGTCGTCCTGCTGAAGGGACCTGACACGGTCGTTGCGTCGCCAGACCGGCGCGCGACCATTGCCACCAATGCGCCGCCGTGGCTCGCCACCGCCGGTTCGGGAGACGTACTCTCGGGCATCATCGCCGGCCTGCTGGCGCAGGGCGTTCCAGCGTTTGAGGCAGCCTCAATCGGCGTCTGGATGCATGGCGAAGCTGCGAGAGAAGCGGGTCCGGGGCTGATCGCCGAAGATCTGCCGGAAGTGTTGCCGTCAGTGTTTCGGCACCTCTATGACCAATTTGGCATCGACTACTGAGCGCAGTCACCCGCCTGTCACAGGCTGCAGACCAGCGCTTTCACACCAGATATTTCGTGACCGTGGCTTCGTTCCAGGACAGCCCCAAGCCATGACCGCGCGCTGCAATCGTGCCGTCCACGATTTCCACCGGCTCGGCGAGGATCGCGCGGGCAAGATCGAGATATTCGATCCAGTGCGCGGTCGGCGTGACAGCCAGCATGTGGGCGCTCGCCTCCGCAAACAAATGGCTCGACATTGGCATGGAAGCGGCCTCTGCCTGACCGGCAACGCGCAGCCACCCGGTGACGCCGCCGACCTTCATCAGATCGGGCATGATGAAGTCGCTGGCGCCCAACGCAATCGCTTCGGCGAAGCCGCGTGGAAACCACCAGTTCTCGCCCGACTGAATCGATATCGGCGAGGTCGCACGCACCCTCGCATGGCCGCTGAGGTTTTCGGCCGGGACAGGCTCCTCGATCCAATGCAAATCGTAAGCAGCCAGCCGCTCGATGCGGCGGGTGGCCTCCGACGGATCGAGCGACTGATTGAAATCCAGCATCAGCGCGATGTCCGGACCTATGAGGCCGCGCACCGCCTTAACAACGCGCTCGTCGTTCTCGAGATCGCCGTCTCCACCCTTGATCTTGATGCCGCGAAAACCTTGATCAAGCGAGCGACGCAAGTCCTTCTCGTCGGCAGCGGGATCGATCACCCCATAGCTGTCATAAGCCCGGATCGGCCGCGGCGATCCCCCAAGCAAGGTCGACAGCGGCTGGCCCGCCGCGTGGCCAAGCGCGTCCCAGAACGCCATGTCCAGACCCGATACAGCCATCCCGACCAGGCCCTGCCAGCCGAGCAAACGGAACTTGGCGTCCATCTGCGCCATCAGATCGAAAGGCGCGACCGGCTTGCCGGCGAGCTCGCCACCGATGTCTTCAATCAATCGTACCAGCGGCTTCAGCGTCAGTTTCGTGTACGCAAAAAGGTACGAGCGTCCGGTTACGCCCTGATCGGTCTCCACGTCGATGAGCACCAGCGGCGCCGAACGGATCACTCCGAAAGCATTTTTTACCGGCCGGGATATCGGCGCGTCGACCGCGCGGGCTCTGATGCTTCGAATAGCTGGCGTATGAGTGCTCATGTGCGTTTCCTCATTCGACACTGTACCACCACACCAGGCGGAACGCCGCCCAGTGTGTCACATCATTTCCATAAGCCAGGGGCCGGCATGCCGGGCCGCGAACGCAATCCGCTGCGTCTGACCGGAGTCGATCGCCAGCGTGTCGAGCCAGAACGGCTTCCATCCGTCATCGAGCCGGTCCAGTATACGGAAATGGTGACCATGAAGATGGAAGACCGCGGGGGCGTCACCCTTGTTGGAGAGGGCCAATACGACCGTGCGTCCTGCTTTGACCCGGAAGGCGGGCCGAGCTGAGGTTACGAAATTGGCAGGCCTCGTCCAGTCGGCCTGGGAAGGCTCAAGGGCCACGTCAAAGCGCAAGGCCCCCTTGAGCTCGACGCGGGGTGGCGGAGCGTTGGCGGGCAGCGGCGGGGCAGGGGGGAGCACTGCCTGGCGTAGCGGCGGCTCGCTTGCGACGACCAGATGCGCGACCGGCCAAGCCTCCCGGCCATCGTGAAGCTGAATCGGGAACGTCGAGCCGGAAGAGGCGCTCACATCGATGAATGCGTCGGCCCGACCTCCCGGAGCTAACACGATGGCGCCGTTGCGCGCTGAAAACGGCTCGGCCGGCTCGGAATCCAGAGCCATGATGCGAACCTCGTGACCCTCGATTCTTACGCCAATAACAGCGCGTTGGCAGCCATTGATAAAGCGGAATCGAAGCCGCTCATGGATACGCGCCGAGATATCTGGCGTTATCTGCCCGTTGACGGTGTAGACCGGCCTGCTGTCCTTCGGATCAATGCCTGGCGCGATCACACTGCCGTCCGGCCGAAGCCGCCAGTCTTCGATCAAGAACAGCTCATCGCGGTCGACGGCGACCGGTTCGCTTTCGGTCACGATCAGAGCCCTCGCAGGCAGCGGCCGGCCCTGGCCATCTCCCAGTAGCCGAAGATCGCACAAGAAGGTCCCCGCGCTCCGCAATGGAATCGATATGCTTTCCTTGTTGCCTGGTGTCAGGGGTGACCGCGCGGTTAAAGGTTCTGCAGCGGCAACCCCGTCCAGTCCGTGCCAGTTCAGCGCCGCTGGGATCGGCAGTTCATTCTGGAAGGCGATATCGAGCTCGCCCCCTCGCATGAAGCGCATTCCTGGAGCTGGCGAGCCTTGCAGCCCCCATATTGGGCTTGCGGGATATGCCGGCCCGAAGGCGAGGGCGGACGGCTTTGCCTCCAGCGTCAGGCGCGAGCGCACCTGCGCCGAAGCAAATCCGGGCATCGCAGGAGCCATGGCGGCAGCCCCTAATCCAGCCAAAACGTCGCGGCGGTCCAACTGGGAATTTCTGTCGTCCATAGCGCGATGCGGATCATTTTCTGCTGGATAAGTCCAGCCGGCGCGAGTACCTCGGGGGAGGTTTTGGAAGGCCATTTTTTTGCTGCGAACGGGTGTGCCCATGTTATAAGCCCGCCGCCCGCGGCATCGCGGCCGGAGATGATGCGATAGCGGGCGTGGCGGAACTGGTAGACGCGCTGGATTTAGGTTCCAGTGACGAAAGTTGTGGGGGTTCGAGTCCCTCCGCCCGCACCAAGCGCTGACAGCGTTTGCAAGACGATGACCGGGGACCTGCTTCCGAGGGCGCAACCGCCTCAAGAACGGTCGGCGAACCACTGACGCAAGCTTTGAAGGCTGCGCGTCGAGCAAATTGACAATGTCCGAGCCGTCACGGCCGGACGAGAGCGGGAAGAAGATTACGCCATGCAGGTCACCGAGACCCTCGCCGAGGGACTGAAGCACGAATTCCAGATCAGCGTTCCCGCATCGGACCTGGATGCGAAAGCCGACGCTCGTCTGGTGGACCTCAAGGACAAGGTCCGCCTCAACGGGTTTCGTCCCGGCAAGGTGCCGGTGAGCCACCTCAAGAAGGTCTACGGCCGCTCGGTGATGGCAGAGACTATCGACCAGACCATCCGCGACACCAACTCACAGATCTTCACCGAGCGCGGTTTCCGCTTGGCCACCGAGCCGAAAATCACGATGCCGACGGAGGAAAGAGCCGTCCAGGACATTCTCGCCGGAAAGTCCGATCTCACTTACACCGTTTCGATTGAAGTCGTCCCACCGATTCAGCTCGCCGACTTCAAGAGCTTTACTGTCGAGAAGCCAGTCGCTGACGTGACCGACGCCGATGTCGACGAGGCGATCAAGCGGATCGCCGATCAGAACAGGGGCTATGCGGCGAAGGCGGAGGCCGCCCAGGCCGAAACCGGGGACCGGGTCACCATTTCCTTCAAGGGCAGCATCAATGGCACGCCTTTCGAGGGGGGCACGGGCGAGAACATCCAGGTCACCATCGGTTCGAACACCTTCATTCCAGGGTTTGAGGACAAACTGATCGGGATCGGGGTCGGCGAGACCCGGACCCTCAACGTCGCGTTCCCGAAGAATTACGCCAGCGAAAAGCTAGCGGGCCAGCCCGCCGAATTCGAAACCACGGCAACTCTGATCGAAGCGCCGCAGGAGCCGAAGATCGACGATGAGTTCGCGAAAACATTGGGCTTGGAATCGCTGGACAAGCTGAAGGAAGCGGCTCGCGAACGGCTGTCGGTGGAGTTCGCCGGCGCAACCCGCCAGCGCGTCAAGCGCATGCTGCTCGACCGCCTCGACGAGACCCATCGTTTCGAAGCACCGCCCTCTCTGGTCGAGGAAGAATTCAATCTGATGTGGAACTCGATCAAGGCCGAGATGGAATCAAGCGGCAAGACCTTTGCCGATGAAGACACCACGGAGGAGGCCGCAAACGAAGAGTACCGCAAGATCGCCGATCGTCGCGTTCGGCTTGGATTGGTGCTGTCCGAGATCGGCGAGAAGAACAAGATCACGGTCACCGACGATGAGGTCAGCCGCGCCGTCATCGAGCGAGCCCGCCAGATGCCCGGGCGGGAGAAGGAGGTTTGGAATTACTATCGCAACAACGCCAATGCGCTGGCCCAGCTTCGCGCGCCGATCTATGAGGACAAGGTCGTGGACTTCATCCTAGAACTCGCCAACGTGACCGAAAAGAAAGTCACGCGCGAAGAACTGTACAAGGACGAAGAGGCCGAGAAGAGCGCGGCCTGACGTCAAGCGATTGGCGTTAGCCAGTCCGAACTCGAGAACCGGTCTGAACTGCGCCTGGCGCGCTCGCTTTCGACCTGCTCTTGTCACTGGAGAAATGGCCTATATCTGTGAGACCTGTTTTTGAAGTCCTGCATCACGGGACGTTCGTCCGCGCCCGGCAATCCCGCCGGTCTGTTTGCCGAGCTGATGTTCGTCTCCGCCAACCCTTGGGTGACTAATGCGCGATCCGGTGGAAACCTACATGAATCTTGTGCCGATGGTGGTCGAGCAGACCAACCGCGGTGAACGCGCTTACGACATCTTTTCGCGACTGTTGAAGGAGCGGATCATCTTTGTGACCGGACCTGTCGAAGATGGCATGTCGACGTTGACAGTCGCGCAGCTCCTGTTCCTCGAGGCGGAGAATCCGAAAAAAGAGATCTCCATGTACATCAACTCGCCCGGCGGAGTGGTTACATCGGGTCTCGCGATTTACGACACCATGCAATTTATTCGTCCGCCGGTCTCGACGTTGTGCACCGGGCAGGCTGCATCGATGGGGTCGCTGCTGTTGGCCGCCGGGCATAAGGACATGCGTTTCTCGTTGCCGAACTCGCGAATTATGGTGCACCAACCCTCCGGCGGGTTTCAGGGCCAAGCCACCGACATCATGCTGCACGCGCAGGAGATACTGAACCTGAAGAAGCGGCTGAATGAGATCTACGTGAAACACACCGGCCAGACCTACAAAGCGATCGAGGATGCGCTTGAACGCGATAAGTTCCTTACCGCCGAAATGGCCCGCGATTTCGGAATCGTCGACAAGGTGATCGACAAACGTTTGGAAGACCCCGCTCTTGCAAAGGCGCAATAGAGGACGGATCGCATCCGCCGGATGGGCGTTAACGGTCCGTTGCCATCCGAGATGCAGGCCGTTAATGGCTGTCAGGCCCGGCGATGGGCCGAAAGTTCCGTTTTCGTGCTCAATTCAGACAGTGGTAAACGCGCAACGCTCGGCCGATTTCGGATAGCTCGGCACGTGCGAACGCGCTAAATCACGGTATTGTCACGGGTGGCCATGTCGGGAGGATTAGCGAATTCTTGATAGTCGGATGCGACCATGGTTGGCTGGTTGAGAGCGGCCAGGGTCGCGGGAGATTCGAGTGGGCCGCAGGTCGGGCGGCATCTGAGCTTAGGGGCTTTTTTGGTACGGATTTTGCTCTATCTACAGCCATGCGGTGCCTATGTGCCGGAATAGGGCGGTCGAGCGGACGGGATCGAAGGGCGGACGGAGACAAGGATGAGTAAGGTCGGCACGAGCGACTCGAAGAATACGCTGTATTGCTCGTTCTGCGGCAAGAGCCAGCACGAAGTTCGCAAGTTGATCGCGGGTCCCACCGTGTTCATCTGCGATTAATGCGTCGAACTGTGCATGGATATCATCCGCGAGGAAAATAAATCTTCGTTGGTGAAGTCGCGCGACGGCATCCCCACTCCAAAGGAAATTTGCAAGGTCCTGGACGACTACGTGATCGGCCAGAGTCATGCCAAGAAGGTGCTCTCGGTCGCCGTCCACAACCACTACAAACGTCTCAACCACCAGACCAAGCACAACGACGTCGAGCTCGCGAAGTCCAACATCCTGCTGATAGGGCCGACCGGCTCCGGCAAGACGCTGCTGGCTCAAACGCTCGCGCGGATTTTAGACGTCCCCTTCACGATGGCTGATGCCACTACTCTTACCGAAGCCGGATACGTCGGCGAGGACGTCGAAAATATCATTCTCAAGCTGCTGCAGTCGGCTGACTACAACGTCGAGCGAGCCCATCGTGGGATCGTCTATATCGATGAAATCGACAAGATCAGCCGCAAGTCCGACAACCCCTCGATCACCCGGGACGTATCGGGCGAGGGCGTTCAGCAAGCGTTATTGAAGATCATGGAAGGCACGGTGGCCTCTGTTCCTCCACAGGGCGGCCGCAAGCATCCGCAGCAGGAGTTCCTGCAGGTCGATACCACCAACATTCTATTCATCTGCGGCGGCGCCTTCTCAGGCCTCGAGAAAATAATCTCGGCGCGCGGACGCTCCACTTCGATTGGCTTTGCCGCTCAGGTGTTGGCGCCAGAGGATCGCAGGACCGGCGAAATCTTCCGACACGTCGAGCCCGAAGATTTGTTGAAGTACGGCTTGATCCCGGAGTTCGTCGGGCGCTTGCCTGTAGTCGCCACCCTCGAAGATCTCGATGAGGCGTCGCTAAAGAAGATTCTTACCGATCCGAAGAACGCGCTGGTGAAGCAGTACCAGCGCTTGTTCGAGATGGAGAACATCGAGCTGACATTCGCGGACGAAGCGCTGGGAGCGGTCTCTCGAAAGGCGATCGAGCGCAAGACAGGCGCGCGGGGGCTGCGTTCGATCCTGGAGAGCATCTTGCTTGAGACCATGTTCGACCTTCCAGGATTGGAAGGCGTCGAAGAAGTGGTAATCTCTCGCGAAGTGGTCGAGGGAACGGCTCGCCCGCTCTACATTTACGCTGACCGGTCAGACCGCGCGGTCGAGACCAGCGCGAGCGCCTGATCGCCCAAGCGGCAAATTGAGACGTCGCTGCCGGCGTTCGGCGGCCTCGCTCCATCGAGATTGCATTGCTGTTCGCCCCGATTTGCAGGCCTATGTCGGCGACTTGACACCCCCATATACGATAGCCACCTAATGCTGTCCGTGGCGACGAGCACCCCTAGATTCGTCGCGGCAACGATCCGGAAAGGTCGGTCCCAGTCGGCCAGTATTCCCGGAAATCCAGGCACCTTGTGGCAATTGCGTCAAACGGCGGATTGCGAGCAAGGGGGCAGAACAAAAGGAAAAGGCTATGACCAGCCCGAAACCCCGGCCATCTATCGTCCACGGCGAAAGCCACTCTTATCCCGTGCTGCCGTTGCGCGACATCGTGGTCTTCCCGCACATGATCGTGCCGCTTTTTGTGGGCCGCGAGAAATCGATCCGCGCGCTTGAAGAGGTAATGAAGCACGACGCCCTTATTATGCTGGCGACGCAGAAAAACGCGTCGGACGATGATCCAACCCCGGATTCGATTTACGAGACCGGGACGCTCGCAAGTGTGCTGCAACTCCTCAAGCTGCCTGACGGCACCGTGAAGGTGCTGGTCGAGGGACTCGAACGCGCGCGCGTGCAGAAATATACCGATCGTATCGAGTACTACGAGGCGACCGCGGTCGCGCTTGCCGATACCGACGCCAAGTCCGTTGAAGCCGAGGCGCTCGCGCGTTCGGTGGTGTCGGATTTCGAAAGCTATGTGAAGCTGAACAAGAAGATCTCTGCCGAGGTGGTCGGCGTGGTCCAGGCCATTACCGATTTCGCCAAGCTCGGCGACACCGTTGCCTCCCATCTTGCCGTCAAGATTGCAGACCGCCAGGCGATCCTGGAGACGCTTTCGGTCACCGCGCGGCTTGAGAAGGTACTCGGGCTGATGGAGAGCGAGATCTCCGTGCTGCAGGTGGAGAAGCGAATCCGTTCGCGCGTCAAGCGCCAGATGGAGAAGACCCAGCGCGAATATTATTTGAACGAGCAGATGAAGGCGATCCAGAAGGAGCTTGGGGACGACGAAGGTCGCGACGAACTTGCGGATCTGGAAGAGAAGATCGCAAAGACCAAGCTCTCAAAGGAAGCCCGCGAGAAGGCGCAGCACGAGCTGAAGAAATTGCGCCAGATGTCTCCGATGTCGGCCGAGGCGACCGTTGTCCGCAATTATCTCGATTGGCTGTTGTCGATCCCGTGGAACAAGAAGTCCAAGGTCAAGAAGGATCTCATCGCGGCCCAGACGACGCTGGACAACGACCACTATGGGCTCGAGAAGGTCAAGGATCGCATCGTCGAGTATCTCGCGGTGCAGTCCCGCGCAAACAAGCTGACCGGACCTATCCTGTGCCTTGTCGGCCCTCCGGGTGTCGGCAAGACCTCGCTTGGCAAGTCGATTGCGAGGGCCACCGGCCGCGAATTCGTGCGCGTGTCGCTTGGCGGCGTCCGCGACGAAGCCGAAATCCGCGGTCACCGCCGGACCTACATCGGGTCGATGCCGGGCAAGATCATTCAGTCGATGCGCAAGGCAAAAACTTCGAACCCGCTTTTCCTGTTGGACGAGATCGACAAGATGGGCGCCGATTTCCGCGGCGATCCGTCATCGGCGCTGCTTGAGGTCTTGGACCCCGAGCAGAACTCGACGTTCAACGACCACTATCTCGAGGTCGATTACGACCTTTCAAACGTGATGTTCATCACAACGGCGAACACCCTGAATATTCCGGGGCCGCTGATGGATCGTATGGAGATCATCCGTATCGCCGG
>Ga0170475_107559490_pt1 | contig 10923 bp, 12 predicted proteins | sample Soicark_Litter_5_FD_111474 | JGI IMG/M metagenome (GOLD analysis project Ga0170475, IMG submission 111474) | Avena fatua rhizosphere microbial communities from Hopland, California, USA. Combined Assembly of 48 SPs | reverse complement strand
CCCCACCACACATTCGCGTGATATTGAAACAACACGACCGGATTGGCAGGAGGATTAAATAGCTCCCACACACCGGCTCCGAAGATCAGAAGCCCATTCACCAGCAGCGAAAGGCCGATGAAGAACCAGATTGATACCCCGCCCTCACGCATCCTTGCCCCCGAATGTCTTGTGGCAAAACCCCGATGGGCTTACCAGAAAATAATATTCAGCACTACGAACACGACTGCGACTACCGTTGCCCAGAAGACTGGACGCAGGTACCAGGGAACATTTGTTTCCTGTGGAATGACTGTTACGCCATATACCAGGCCAACGAGCTCGCTGTCTGGTGTGGGTTTCGTGAGATAACTCACGACAATCGTGACCACCACACACACGATCCACGACCAAAGAGCCTGATACATGTCTTGAGCCATGGGGCGCGCATGCGGGGAAAGTGCTACATATCGCAGGGCTGTAGGATCCGCTTTTACCCACGACCACATGCCAATGGAGGTGAGCGTACCTGCAAGCAGGCCCCAAAATCCGGCTGGACGCGTCGCCCGCTTCCACAACATCCCCAATACGACTGTGCCGAACAGAGGTGCGATGAAGAAGCTGAAGATGGCCTGGACATAGTCCATAATGCTGGCGAACTGCATCACGAAATAGGCTGTGCCTACCGAAATCAACACTCCTACTACGGTGCACCATCGTCCCATGTTGACGTAATGGTGATCACTTGCGTTTTTGTTGATCAGCGCCCGATAGATGTCATAGGTCCATACAGTTGTAAAAGCGCTTACGTTGCCTGCCATGCCCGACATAAAGCCGGCGATTAGTGCTGTGATTCCCAGCCCCAGCAAACCAGGTCCACAGTAGCGTGCCAGCATCAGCGGCAAGACTTCGTTATAGCTATGGCCGCCGATAGCCGCGGCTTCATTCTGTCCCACTAGCTTCACAGGCAACAGCGCAAGCGCCAGCAGGCCAGGCAGAATCACGATGAAGGGAACCATCATCTTGAAAGCGGCGCCAATGATGGGCGCCATTTTCGCAGCGCGCAGGTCCTTCGCGGCGAGCACACGCTGGACGACGAGAAAGTCGGTGGTCCAGTACCCAAATGAAATGATTGCTCCCAGACCGAACACAATGCCCGTCCAGTGAATCCCCATCGGATTGCCGGTGAACGTGCCTAGAGTTCCCCAAAGGTGCGTGTACTCGGCTGAAGCGTTGTGCGCGATCTGCAACTTGAGGTTCGTCCAGCCCCCAGCTTCGATCAACCCCATCACTGGAATGAGTAAAGCGCCGGCCCAGATGAGAACGAACTGCAGCACTTCATTGAATATCGCAGAACGCAAACCGCCGAGAGCGACGTAAATGGCGACTGTGATTGAGGAAACCCAGATGCTGAAATTGATGTCCCAGCCCAGGATGACCTTCAATACCAACGCCATGGAATACATGTTGATGCCGCTCATCAACACGGTCATCACTGCAAAGGATATGGAAGACAGCGCGCGACTCGGTTCGCCGTAGCGTAGCTTCAGGTAACCAGGCACGGAGTGAGTCTTGGAGATGTAGTAGAAGGGCATCATCACCAGCCCGAGAAAAAGCATGGCGGGAATAGCCCCGACCCAATACCAGTGCGTCGCCAGAATCCCATACTGATAAGCAGAACCGGCCCAACCCATCAGTTCAAGCGATCCGAGGTTTGCGGAAAGAAAGCTCAGGCCGGCGATCCAGGCCGTCATCTCGCGCCCGGCCATGAAAAAATCCTCGCCTGTATTTGCGCGCCGCCGCAGGTACAGACCGATCAACAGCACTAAGGCGAAGTAGAAGCCGATGATTACGGCGTCGACTGGCGACAATCGCACTAACCGCGTGGGAGCGTACAGCGCCAATAGTGGAATCATTTGTCTTTATTTTTATTTTTCAGCGTGACGTTTTTCAGCGTGACCATAGTAGGCGATCGTGAACAAACGTCAAGACGATTTCGCAGTTTTGAGGATTCACTGGCACGGTCGGAATGGAATTCCTGCTAACTAAAGGAATACCCCCATTCCGGAATTTAGGAAGAAATCAGAGGGGATCACGTCTGTACCCCATCTAGTGTCTGCCGATTCCGGACTCGAGTTCGGGCGGCGACGGCCGAAAAATTCAGTCGCGCAGCTTCGCCAGAAGATCTTGCGGATGAACCGGTTTAGCCAGGATTTCGAATTCATGTCCGCGGGCGCGCGCATTCTCCAACAGGTCTGCGGTGGCAGCTTGGCCGGAAAAGAGGAGGATCTTGCAAGAGGGTAAGAACTTGCGAATATTGATTGCAGCGTCGATGCCATTCATATCGTCCATGATGACGTCGCTGATAATCAGGTCTGGTCGATCGCTGCGCGCCTTTTCGATTGCGCCGTTGCCGCTGTAGACGGCAGTCGCTGCAAATCCATTCTGATTTAGGATAATTGCCAGGGTGTCGGCGATTACACGCTCGTCGTCCACGACTAGAACCTTGGGTTTGTCTTTTCGACTGTTGTTATCGGTCATCCGTCCTGTCCATGGAACTCCCAGCAAGGCAGCAGACCAGCCAGGCGTAGATTTGCAACGAAAGCGGCGCGTAACAAATCTGTTGAGATTATAGCGGAACCGCAGAGTAGAAAGGCAGACTGGCGGTTATCGGCACTCTCGGTTAACAACAATTTACTCAAGGCTGACCGTCACATCGCGATGGGCAAAGATTTGTGCGCCGACGAGGAGAAAAATCGCGCATTCGAAAAGGCTAATCCCCACGACTGGCCAGATGATCGTCGGCGACAGAAGATCAGAACCAGCGAACAGCGAACCGACAGGTGCCAGGATATTGCTCCGATGAGCGAGCGCAAGCGGAAGGAATGCTGCCGCTCCAGCGACCGCCGCCGCGATGAACGGGTAGAGGAACGTCGAGAAGAGTAACGCAAGGGAAGCGATCCAAACGGAAGCCGTAACGCCACGCACAATTATCGCGAGAGCTGCCTTCACAATCGCTTCTGAATGTCCAAGCAGCCACAACGACGAAGTCCCCACTGCCACGAAGTAGCCGAACGCAAACACGCCTGCGCCGACAAGGAATCCGAGCAGGTACTGCGCTCTGCTAACATTTTTCGAAAGAACGCCCACGATTCTTCGAGATCGTTTTTCGTTATACAGGGCGGAGCTCGCAAGGAAGCCGACGACAGCTATTCCATAGAAGACCTCTTGTTGCAGGAGCCCGATCACATCCTCGCGGTTGGCGGCATGATGAGGTGACCAGAAGAAAAGCCCCATCAGAAAAGGCCAGGCCGCGAAGGCAAGCAACAACCAGCGATTCTGTCGAACGAAACTCCCCGACAGCAGCACGACTGGCATCATTGGGATTCGTAGGACGGAGCAGAGTCCCTCATCAAGTCCACAAATACATCTTCCATGCTGCGGGATTGTGGCACCACACTGACCAGTGTCCCGCCCGCTGACCAGATCTGCTCAACCGCTGCTCGTTGTTCGGCGCCAGACACTGTTGCTGTCCACCGCCCGTCCTCGAATTTGGCGTTCTGCCCGATTGCCGGCGCTCTCGTCAGGCCAGTCGCAGCGATCTCGAAGTGCTCGGACGTCTTCAGTAGTTCGTGGGTTCGTTCCGATGCGATTACGCGACCATGCTGCACGAAGATCACGCGATCGCAAATGCGTTCGACTTCCGAGAGCTGATGCGAGCTTAAGAAGATACTTTTTCCTTGATTCCGCGCCTGCAGAAGAAGCTCGCGTATCTGCACGCGAGAGAGCGGATCGAGCGCCGACGTAGGTTCATCGAGGATCAGCAATTCCGGATCGTTGATGAAAGCCTGGGCGATTCCAATTCGTTGCAGCATTCCCCGTGAAAATTTGCCGATGTTGCGTTTCGCGTCGTCGGCGAGGCTGACGGATTCAAGCAGCCTCATAACTCGATGTGACAGTTCCGGTTCCCGTACCCCATTCAATGCGCCACAAAATTTCAGTACCCTGCGCGCAGGTTGGTGGTAAAACGCTGGACTCTCAGACAGGAATCCGATTCTCCGCCGCGCGCACGCATCTCCGAAGCTGCGACCGAGCAGCGTGCCATGGCCCACCGTAGGTTTTGCCAACCCGAGCGCAATGTGAATTGCTGTAGTCTTTCCCGCGCCGTTCGGACCAAGAAACCCGACGATCTCTCCTGCTTCCACCTTCAGACTGAAATCCCGGAGTGCCCAATGCTCCCGGCCAAAAAATGACCTAAAGCGCTTACTGACTCCTTCGAATTCCAGCACTGGCGGCATTGATGCGATTGTAGTTGCGTGCTCAACAAAAATGCCCTCGCTATTCCGAGGGCAGAGTGGAAATGAACTTTTTCGTACTAGGTCTTCGCGAAAATGATAACCAGCGTGTACAGCGCGAGCGATTCGATCAGCGCGAGGCCGAGAATCAGGAAGAGCTGGATTCCGGCGCGAGCCCCGGGATTGCGAGCCAGCGCCTCTGCCGCCGAAGCGGTAGCGCGTCCTTGCCCGATGCCGCACAGACCCGAGGATTCCCATACCGATGCCTGCGCCTATCGGGATTGCCCAATTGAAGGTTGTTGGCGTGCCCGCTCCGGCTTGCGCGTAGAGCGGCGCGGCGACAAATAGAATCGCCATCGCCAAAATGAAGAAGGTGAACTTACGCATGGTTTGTGCTCCGTACTATGAATTGCTGCAAGGAGGTGGTTGACGCTCACCGAGCTGGCGCCCTCACACTTGCAGCTTCAAGCCAGGACCGCCTGGCGAGAAAGTTAAGAATCGGGTGATCGGGTCACCGGGTGAAATGAGAGGCTCCTAAACTCAAAGGACTGACCGGAATCGGGAACGTATGTTCAAGCGGGTTTTACTTGACCCGATCACCCGATGGCCCGATCACCCGATTCCTCTAGTGTTCTTCAGCCACTGCACCGGCAAGGTACACGGTCGCAAGCAGAACGAAGATGTATGCCTGAAGCAGTGCGACAAATAAGTGCAACCCGAGAAATATCACTGGAATACCGATTGGAATAAGAGAGAAGAAGACGAGCGTTACCAGATCACCGGGAAAAATGTTCGCATACAGACGAATGGTGAGCGACATCATGCGAGCGATGTGGCTAATGATTTCGATCGGAATCATTAATGGCGCCAGAAGCGGCATCGGTCCGGTGAAGTGCTTGGCATACTTGAGAACGCCCTGTTTTCTGATTCCATGCCAGTGGTAATAGAGCCACGCGATCATCGCGAGTCCAAGAGGTACAGCGGGAGTCGCAGTCGGCGATACGAACCCAGGTATCAGGCCAATCAGATTACTGACGAGGATGAAAAGTCCAAGCGCGACGAGAAATGGTGTGAACCGCTGAGTTCCATGGGCTGGGATGATCTCTTCACTCTGATGGTTGACGAACTCCTCGACTACTTCGAATGCTTGCTGCATCGCACCGGGGCGATCGATAGAGATCCGCGATCGTGTCCATAGAAAAAGCACCAGCAGGATGGCCACAACCAGGATCTCCATTGCGAAGAAGTTGGTCATGGGAGCGGCGGGGTTATAAGTGAAAAAATACTGGCTCTTTTCGCCGGCAGCGACAGGATGGCCCCCAGCCGCCGACAGAATGCGTCCCGCGATGCCGCCGAAGTGCTGGTTTAGAAAGTGGGTGAAGAGCAATTCTTCTGTCATGGCCTGGGGCTATGCTGGAGACTGGAATCAATAACCGCGACGCCACGATCCGTACAGCTCGTAACCGGCTTCGATCATGATGCCGACCGCAGGAATCGCGAGCCCGACCAGGAGGCCGTACGCGCTCATCGCGGAACTCTTGAATATAGCATACGCGGCCGCAGCCATTATGCCGTAGCGCAGAAGGAAGCGAAGCACGAGACCCGATGAACGCCGCTCACCGGCACTGCTGATTACGCGATCTGCAAAGGCAATCACCAGTTTCTTGAGCGAGAGAAAGTTCAGGATTGCGATCGCTCCACCGAGCATGAATCCCACTGCGAACCGATGGTTGACAACTGCCCAGAGCAACAGCGACAGGCAGGGAAGCAGAACGAGCAGGATGCGTACGATTCGCTGATAGGCAGCGGCGAAGAAGTCATCGTTGAGCTTCTGCGAATTCTCTGGATGGACCAAGACATCACTCATCGCCAGTCTTCAAAGCCACTCGAAAGAGCTGGACGAATCCTGCGGCGATTCCGAACCCGAGCCCGACCAGGTAGATCCAGTGGGTGTGAAAGTGAACGTCCAGCAGGTGTCCGATTAGCCAGCCTATGAATGTCGCAGCCGGCAATAGAACTCCGAGTTGGATGTAGCTCTCGATTTCCGCCCATTTGTTCTTGGGTGATTTATTTGCGGGGTCGGCGGGCATGTAGCTGTCAGTTTAATCGTCCGAACAATGTTCGAGTGCAGAATTGGCTAGCCGTCCAAGAAGGGGCGTCGGGGATCATTTTTCATTTTTCACGAAAGGCAGCTAAGCAGAAGTCGCAGGTTGTTGCTGTGTCGCGCAGTGGATTGCCCCCAGGCCCCAGATAAAATCTCCGCAGAAGATACCCACAACGTCGCGGCTGGGAAGCAGGTCGCGAACAATGTTGAGCGCCACGCGATCGTTTGCGTCATTGAAAGTAGGGACGAGTACAACTGCGTTCCCAACGTAGAAGTTGGCGTAGCTGGCCGGCAGACGCTGTCCGCGAAACCAAACCGGTGAGGGGAGTGGAAGCGCTACGACATTCAATCTTTTCCCGTCCTGATCGGTTGCTTCACGCAAGCGCCGCAGATTTTCCAGTAGCGGTGCATAGTTCGGATCAGACGAGCTCTTTTCAACGGCGGTGACAACAGTATTCGCAGACACGAATCGTGAGATGTCGTCTACGTGCCCGTGCGTGTCGTCGCCAGCCACTCCATTGCCTAGCCAAATAGTCTTCTTGATGCCGAAATAGTCGGCGAACGCTTGCTCTAGTTGCTCGCGCTTCAGGTCTGGATTCCTTTGCTGTATGTCGCTGAGCAGACACTCTTCCGTTGTCAGCATTGTCCCGACTCCGTTTACATCGATGCTGCCGCCTTCCAGCACGATGCGCCAAGGTCTTCCATTAACGATCAGTTCGGGCTGCCAAGTCGTCACTCCCAATTTGTGCGCGATCTGTGTGGGAAGTTTCTCGTCCTTCTTGTAGTTTCGATACTTCGCCCAGCCATTGAATTGCCAATGGGTAATCGCGAGCTTCGGAGCCTCCTTTCGCGTGACAAAGATTGGCCCGGAGTCGCGAGTCCAAACGCGATCCGTCTTCCAGCGAAAGAACTCGACATTGTCGAGCGGCACATGGGCCTGTCTTAACGTTCGCTCCGCAGAACGTTGATGGGCGGCATCGTTCACAATGATGCGAACGCGTTCGCCACGCACAAGATGACGGACCATATCAGCGTAAACCGCCGGAATTGACTGGAATTTTCCTGGCCAATCGTCGCGATTGTGAGGCCACGCGATCCAAGTAGCCTCGTGAGGCTCCCATTCGGCGGGCAAGCGATAGCCGAGGCGTGCAGGGGTTGTACTAGCGGTGGTGTGTTTCAATTGAAGATCTTCAATAGGCGAGGACCTAGTCAGACGTGCGGTTCGCCAACTAAATAACTCTCCATCGAACGTCTACCCGGACGAATGGAAAATTCACCATAACAAAGCTTCCTGAGAATGGAATCCGGACGCAGATACCAACTCGCCCAGCTGAGCGGAGAATCGCCGTTCATGTCTTTGGCGTCGATGATGGCCCCTGCGTCTAGCAGAAGTTGGATACTCTCGGCACTCCCGAACGCGGCAGCCCGATGTAGCGGCGTTTCTGCTTTGGTTCTGCAGTCCCGCATAAACGCACCTGTTTCCGCAGACGGCCTCGTGACACAATTCGGATCTGCACGGTTCGACACCAGGACTTTCACGACGACATCATGTGCAGCGCTGTTGGGTTTGCACAAGGCCGCGTGCAGGGGAGTTTCTCCGGTACCGATCTGGGCATGATTCACGTCGGCTCCGTTTTCGATGAGGAACTCGCATAGCCGCCAATGTCCATGAAAAGCAGCTCCATTAAGGTCGAAGTTGGCTCCAAGCGTCCCGAGAGATTCGCCATGAGCGAGCAGGTGTCTTATAGCACTGACATCACCGTAATAGGCACACCAGCGAAGCAGAGAAACTCCGGCGTCATCAGTTGAGCTCGCGGCGTGACCTGCTAGCAGGTAATCAAGCACCAAATCTGTGCGCCCGTTAGAGATTCTATCGAGCATCGGGTTCTACCCTCACCGGATGGCAAAGAAACATCGGCAGCTTAATCCAGGAACCTACTCCCAATCCCGGAGTAGCTGTCGATGCGTCGGTCGCGCAGGAACGGCCAATTACGCCGGACTTCGTCGATTTCACTGAGATTCACTTCGGCACACAGGATCTCCTCGCGATCGTGAGAGGCCTCGGCGAGCACCCGGCCAAAGGGATCAGCAAAAAACGAGCCACCCCAAAATTCGAGGCCAGCTCCTTTTGCCTCATTGCCGCGAATGTTCCCGGTTTCATGGCCGACTCGATTCACTACTGCGACAAAGACTCCATTGGCGATCGCATGAGCGCGTTGAATCGTCCGCCAGGCATCGTGCTGCGCGGCTCCGTATTGCTGCTTTTCCGCCGGATGCCAGCCGATCGCTGTTGGATAGAAGAGCACTTGCGCCCCCTGCAGGGCGGTAAGCCGCGCGCCTTCTGGATACCATTGGTCCCAGCAAACCAGAGTTCCTATCTTTCCCATTTCGGTATCAAACGCCTTGAACCCGAGATCGCCGGGCGCGAAGTAGTACTTCTCATAGTAGAGCGGATCGTCGGGGATGTGCATTTTTCGATACAGACCCTTGATGCTTCCATCGCTGCCGATCAGCACAGCCGTGTTGTGATACAGACCTCGAGTTCGTTTCTCAAAGATCGATGCGATTACGAGGGTCTTGGTCTCGTTGGCAACCTTAGATATGGCTTCAGTTGTCGGACCAGGAATCGTTTCTGCAAGATCGAAGAGAGCAGGATCTTCGCGCTGACAGAAGTATTGCGTGCGGAACAACTCCGGCAGACAGACGATCTGGGCTCCGTTCCGTCCGGCCTCGCGCACCCGTTGAAGCGCCACTTGCAGGTTGGCATCGGGATCGGAAGAACAGGAGAGTTGAACCAGACCGACGTGGAAGCGATCCTCTTGTTTCATCAACACCTGAGAAGCCCGGCAGAGCGAACACGAAGGTCACAAGGGCAGAACACAAACCTGACGCAAAGATCCAACCAGGTCTTTCGTTGGTCCTGACCTCTCGACTTTCCGTTCGTGGCCTGCATGTTGACCGCTGTTTACGAATTTATTCGAAGATAAGGATCGCAGCGGCGATGACTGTAGTCCATCGACCGTGCTTATCACCTACGGCAGACTGCGTAATATTCGCCGTGCGCACAATCTTGTTGGAGATGCGGTAGATCTCCTTCTTCTCATCCCAAGATTTATCGGCGTCAAAATCTACATCGAGCGTAGTGGCCAGCATCTCGGCTGCGAGCTCCTCCGCGTAATCACCTGCCTGGTCGTCGGTCTCGCCGAAGCTGTGGTGCTCGCTCATGTAGCCATACGTACTGCGATCAGTTGGGATGGCGACGCCTATGCTCGATGCCAGCAGACGATGTGGCTCTCGCGTTGAATTCTCAGCTACCACGGCGAAGACCACTTCACCGTGGTTGAGGTACTTCTGGCCTTCTTTGCGCGAGACCAATTTGCAATGAGGCGGAAAAATAGAGGAAACGCGCACCAGATTTTGGGATGCGATGCCGGCATCGCGAAGTGCCAGCTCGAAGGAGGTCAAGCGCTCTTTGTGTTTTCCCACTCCTTTGGTGAGAAAGAGCCGCTTGGGAACCATGTCTTTGCCCAATTCAAATGTCCTCCGGGAGACGAATGGGAAAAACAAAGCTAACAGAAATTGTGCACAGCGCGGAAAGGAAAATGTTTAGGGAGTATGAAAATTGCCGCAATTCAGGAGTGTGCCAGCTTCCTCAGGGCCTTCTTGTTCACGGCAATTTCCATGAAGACTCGAGCTGCGCGGCTGAGTGTCTTGTCCTTGCGATAAACCAGTGCGAGGTCTCGACGGATTGGAGGATCAATGAAGCTGAGCGCCATCAGCGTGCCTGCGCGGACTTCGTCCGAGATATTCGAGCGCGCGACGAATCCCACTCCAACGTCCGCAGCGACGAAGCGCTTGAGCAGCTCGCTCGAATCCAGCTCCATGGAGACGTGCTGCTTCAGCTGCTTTTCCTGAAAGACATCGTCGATTGCCTCGCGCGTGCGTCCCAGCTTGGGCAGAACCAGAGGGTATTTAGCGATTTCCTCCAAACGCACATTTGAAAGCTGTGCCAGTGGATGGTGGGCAGCAGTGATCAATACTAGTTCGTCCTGATGAATGGGAAGTGCGGCAAGCCGGCCATCTTTCACCGGCATGGAAACGACTCCAAAGTCCACTGTTTGATCGACGACGGATTCCAATGTCTTCGTCGTCTCCGCGCGTTGAATGCTGACGGACACTTTGGGATGTTGGCGCTTGAAATCAGCAAAGACTTCCGGCAGAACGTAGAGACACGTAGCCTCGTTGGCGCCAACCACGATTTCGCCGCGTGGTGTGCGCTCCATCTCCGCAATATTGGTCTTAAGAGTTTTGAGCGAGCGGAGGGCTTCGTCTGCGTAGGCCTGAAAAGCCTTTCCAGCGAGCGTGAGCGTTACCTTCGCGCCTGAGCGGTCGAAGAGCTTAGCCCCAACCTCCTCCTCGATCGCGCGAATCTGTGACGAGATAGCCGGCTGAGTCCTGAAGCAGCGTTCAGCAGCCTTGGAAAAGCTGGAGTGCCTTGCCACTTCAAGAAAGGAATTAAGTTGGTCGAAATCCATTCGTTATGGG
>Ga0170475_104577637_pt1 | contig 10923 bp, 11 predicted proteins | sample Soicark_Litter_5_FD_111474 | JGI IMG/M metagenome (GOLD analysis project Ga0170475, IMG submission 111474) | Avena fatua rhizosphere microbial communities from Hopland, California, USA. Combined Assembly of 48 SPs | reverse complement strand
GGCGGATTGATAGCTCCACGACCAGCGGTCATGCGCCAGGCCAGCCGCAGCAGCCACTAATTCGGCTGTCTCGTGCAGCTGGCTTTCGTAGGGATCGCCCATTTTGGAAATGCGCGCAGGAAGGCTATGGGCGCTAAAGACCACATGCACCCTTTCCCTTTCTTCAGGCGGCCATTCGGCGAGGCCAAGCGCCACACGCTTGGCAAGCGCCTGGATCAACAAAGGCGCATCATGATAGCTGGCAATATGTTCAAAGTGGATGGCGCCATGATACATCTCCAAGCCATCAGCGATCTTGCCTTGATAACGTTCAACACTCAGTTTGCTGTAGTGCGGGGCCAAGACCAAACTAACGGCGCGCGTAATGCCATCCTCGACCATTTGGCCCACTACTTATTCGATCCAGGGTGACCAATGACGCATTCCGATGTATATGCGAAGTTCATTGGGATCCAGTAGAGCTGCCACACCTGCCGATTGTTTTTGAGAGATCTCTAAAAGGGGTGACTTGCCGCCTATTTGGCTATAGTTGTGAGAAATCTCCTCGAGTACTTCCACTGAAGTTACACGCCCGCTGCGAATGTCAGAGAGATAGCCAGGCACCTCATCCAGGGATTTGGGGCCGCCATAGGCCATGATCAGCACACCAATTGGTGCTTGCACAGACGACGAAGCCGCCGTGGTTGTTTTTGCAGAAAGACCCATACAAGGTTTACTCCCGGTGACAGCCTGATTCTACTTAGTGGTTCGCTCATGTACATAGTCAACGACTCGCTGCACATTCTCAAGGGGTGTGTTGGGAAAGATGCCATGTCCTAGATTGAAGATATGTCCCGCGCGACCGGCCGCCTCATCTAAAACCAAGTCAACTTGAAATTTGAGTTCTCGCCACGGCGCAAGCAGTGCAACGGGGTCAAGATTGCCTTGAATCGGCTTGTTGCCAATCTTTTCCCAATACCACGCCAAGGGCATCCGCCAATCGACCCCGATGACATCGCCGCCCGTAGCGACAACGTCGCTGATATAGGCAGCCGTGCCGGTGCTGAAATTGATTACCGGTACACCCACGCGGCTCACAGTTTCGATCAACAAGCGGTTATAGGGGTGGACAAAGCGGCGATAATCTTGTTGGCTGAGTGCGGAACCGGCCCAGGAATCAAAAATTTGCAAGGCAGAAGCACCGGCTTTGGCCTGCGCCACCAGGTAATCGGCTTGCACCGTCACTAGTTTCAGCATCAATCGCTTCCACGCCGCCGGCTCCGCATACATGAGTGCCTTGGTCTTAATATAGTTCTTCGACCCGCTGCCTTCAATCGCATAGCTGGCAAGCGTAAAGGGTGCGCCGGCAAAACCAATCAAAGGCAGGCTACGTGGAGAAAGCTCCTTGCTAACCAGTTTGATCGCCTCTATGGTCGAAGCAAGCGTCTCCTGAGCAGGAGGCGTTGCCAACATGTCGATCTCATAATTCGTGCTTAGTGGATTCTCGATGAGAGGGCCCTCACCTTTAATAAAGTCGAGTTTCAGCCCCATACCGATCAAGGGTGGCAAAATATCGGCAAAGATGATAGCGGCGTCGAAATTTATGCGGCTCAGTGGCTGCAAGGTGACTTCAGCCGCCAGGTCCGGTGTGCGAATCAGGTCAAGAATGGAATAGCGCGTGCGGATGGCCCGATACTCTTCCATATAGCGCCCGGCTTGGCGCATAAACCAGACGGGCGTATGGGCAGTCGGCAAGCCGCGACACGCACGCAAAAATGCAGACGTGGGTTCGGGCGTTGCCTCACTCGCGGGGATAGGGCGACCAGGGCGCGTAGCAAGTTCAGACATAGGAGTTCCCTCTATTCTGCCACGGAGTGCGGCTTGCTTTGCCAAAGCACCTTGCCGACAAAGAAAGGGCCAAGATGTTCCAGATGCAGTGAGGTCTGTTTCGTCTTGCGCATACGCTGGACAATCATAGAGAGAGGAGTTAGGTCAGGGCCAACGAGTCCAATCACAAAATCATTGTCGTTCTTGTCTAAGCCGTGACAGGCGAGGCGTATATCATACCCTAGATGAGCACGGCCAAAGGCGCGCCCAACGCCGCCATGTTCGGCAAGAATGACATTTTGTTCTTGGGTGCTCAACTGTTCAAAGGAGCCGGAGCGTCGCAAGGGATACCAGATCGCCCAGCGCAGTTCGGGGTCGACAACACGATTGAATGGGCGTGTAATCAGCGCCTCTACAAGGTCAGATTCATAGCCAATCGCATACGTGCGACCCAACATGGTATATTCCGGTTTCGGTCTCAACTCGGCAAAGGGCTTACTATTGAGCAGAGGTCTATATGCTTCAATAAATCGCTCCGGCGCCTCATTCAGGGTCAAGAGACCCACTCCGGTGGGATCATTGATGTCTTCATAAAGTACGCCATCAACCCCAGCCATCTTTAATGCGCTGATCAGAGCGGACGTATCCTTCACGTCTCCGTAGGCCAGAAATTGCATATACATGCGCCGGTTCGAGGTGATGACTTCGCCTGACGGAGATCGGCCTTTTTCGGTGACGTCTACACTCTCTAGATCGTTGCTAACCTCACGGTTTTGCACGCCGATCCCGCTGGGTTTCATAGGTATTGCCTCCCAAACCAGATTTTATGTCAATTGATTCCGCTATTACCTTTTAGCCGCGCAGCCAGCGAGCGGCGTCTTGAGCGTAATAGGTGATGATGAGATCGGCGCCAGCCCGCTTGATACCGGTCAACATTTCAAGGGCCGTAGAGCGTTCGTCCAGCCAGCCTTGCGCTGCCGCCGCCTTTACCATTGAGTATTCCCCGCTGACGTTATAAGCCACCAACGGAAGTTGTGAATATTGCTGGCGCAGACGTTGGATGACATCAAGATAGGCCAGCGCCGGCTTGACCATCAGAAAATCAGCGCCCTCCTCCACATCAAGAGCCGCCTCACGCAACGCTTCGCGCACGTTGGCGGGATCCATTTGGTGAGTCTTGCGGTCGCCAAACTTGGGAGCGCCCTCTGCGGCTTCACGGAATGGGCCATAGAAGCTCGACGCATATTTGACGGCATAGGACATAATTGGGAGATGGCCGAAATCGTTAGCGTCCAGCGCGCCGCGCAGGCTCGCCACCATTCCGTCCATCATGCCGCTCGGTGCAATAATGTCGGCGCCGGCGCGCGCATGCGAAAGGGCAACCTCATTGAGAATAGCAAGGGTCTCATCATTCAAGACATAGCCCTCTTCCAGGTTTGGATGAGGCAGCGAGCCATTGCCCGAGTTGAGAATGCCACAGTGGCCGTGATCGGTATATTCACACAGACAAACATCGGTGACAACTACCATCTCCGGCACGGCTCGTTTGATTGCGCTCACTGCCTGTTGCACAATGCCGTCGTCGGCAAAGTTCTCAAGACCGACGGGGTCTTTGTGGGCTGGAATGCCAAAGAGCAACACCGACTTGATCCCCAACTCGGCGCTCCTTTCCGCCTCCACTACCGCCTCATCGACAGAAAGTTGGGCAACACCTGGCATGGATTTGATGGGATTACGTAAGTGCTGGCCGTGAGCGACAAAGAGAGGATAAATAAAGTCATCGGCGCTCAGTTGAGTCTCGCGCACCATTGACCGTAAGGCCGGGGTGCGCCGCAAACGACGAGGCCGGCTAGTCAAACCCGGCGCTTGGGTATCAGCCTGCGCAGCAAGGCGAGGTGCTAGAACTGTCAACTCGGCCATAATCACAATCCTTTTTGATAATAGTCAACAAGCGCGGCCACTAGGCCGGCTCCCGTATGTTCCGTTGCAATAACATGCACCGTTAATCCTTCAGCAGATGCGACCTCCGCTGTACTTGGCCCTATGCAAGCCACGACAACCTTTGACCAGAATTCGTCGAAGCGAGGATCGCCTCTCAACGCTGCATTAAAAGCGCGCACGGCGGAGCCACTGGCAAAGGTGACAATATCAACACCTTCAGTGAGAGTCTTGCGAGCCGCTTCACCAATTGTAGCCGCAACAGGCTCATAAAGGGATATAAGGTCAACTTGCGCTCCCATCCTAGTTAGTTGGGACGGAAGATCGTCTGCACTATGGACGGAGCGGGGCACCAAAATTCGTTTACCATTCAAATCACCCAGCACAGCAATGATCTGAATGCCTTCAAATTGCTCTGGCATGGCATCGACCGCCACCCCGCGCTTTTGCAAGGCTGCCTGAGTGGCCGGACCAACAGCCGCAACTTTCGTCTTTGCCTGCCCCAATTGATTTGCAGCCACTCCGGCCAGTGCCCAGAAGTGATCTACGGCGTTGGCACTTGTAAAGAGAATCCAGTCGTAACCTGCTAGATTATCGGATAGTGATTGCAATGATGACGCATCTACTACGGAGGCTACTTCAATGGCCGGAATTTTGAGCGGCGATGCCCCTTGACGCTCAAGTTCCTGAGCAAATTCCGCGCCTTGGGCAAGCGGGCGCGTGATGACGACGCGTTTACCATGCAAAGGCTGTTTGGAGTTTTGACCGCCAGCTTGTAGGAGAAGAAGCGCGCCCTGCTCGATCAATGAATTAGCCGCCTCCTTGGCTAGGTGGGCGACATCGCTGCCCGTCACCTGCGTCTCAAAACGCTGGCGTCCATCGACAGAAACGATGCAACCGCGCAATTCAACTTGGTCGTCGCTGATCTTGGCCCAGGCGCCAATCGGTGCAGAACAACCGCCGCCTAGGTGATAAAGAAACAGACGCTCGGCTGTTGTAGTCCGTCCAGCTTCCTCATCATGAATGGCTGCCAAGACTGCCAATGTCCCAATGTCATCGCTTCGGCATTGCACCGCCAGAGCACCTTGTCCGGGCGCGGAGAGCATCGTCTCCGGCGGCAACCATTCGACAATATGTTCGGTCAATCCCAAACGGGTCAAGCCGGCACCGGCCATGACTGCGGCATGATACTCGCCCGCCATTACTTTACGCACACGCGTATCGACATTGCCACGGATTGAACGTACTTGGAGGTCAGGTCGTACAGACAACAATTGCGCTTGGCGTCGCAAACTGCTTGTGCCGACAATCGCGCCCTGTGGCAAGGTCGCCAATGTCACACCATTAGGCGCAACCAAGACGTCACGCACATCCTCACGGCTCAGGATTGCGCCAAGTGTCAACCCTGCCGGCTCTTCGACGGGCAAGTCCTTAAGAGAATGCACCGCTAGGTCAATCTCGCCCCGGCGCAAGCCCTCCTCCAACTCTGCCGTAAAAAGACCTTTGCCGCCAATTTCGGGCAGAGGGCGGTCGAGACGTTTATCCCCCTGTGTAACGACGGGAATCAACTCACAATTCAGTTGAGGCCAACGATGCTTTAGCTGCTCGATGACATGGTTCGTCTGCCAAAGCGCCAATTGCGAAGTTCGTGAACCGACACGCAAAGTGGTAGGCAGGTCATTCGGCGCTGAGTTCGCCACGGAGTTCGGCATTTTCTGGGTAACTTGGGGAGTTAAAATTGGCATCCAAACCAAAAATGTCGCAAATCGCTGACAGATAAAGTTCCGGTGCTTCACTTTTTGCTAGTTCTTTGATGCGAATGGTTGGTTCATGCAACAGTTTGTTAACCAATGCCCGCGATAAATGCTGGATATGGTCGCGCGTTTGTTCATCCATAGCGGGAAGTTGGCGCATTGTCCGGTCTATTTCATACTGGCGAATACGTTCGGCCCGCTGTCGCAGTTCAACCACCAGCGGGCGCAGCACAAGTTCACGCTGTTCGGCCTGCCAGCGCCCCAATTCCTCCTCGATGATCGCATCGACCAACGGCAACGCCCCTCTACGATTTTCCAGAGACTGGTCGAGCCCTTGGCGCAAGTCATCGACGTCAATCAAGACCACGCCAGGGAGTTGGCGAATGGCAGGATCAACATCCCGCGGAACCGCAAGGTCAATCATCACCTGCGTGTGCCCACCGTCGTGTCGAAGCCGCGCTTCTGTCATTTGCTCAAGCGCAATGACATAATCCGGCGCGCTGGTAGCGCAGAAGATGACGTCGTAAGCATGAAGTGCACCTGCCACTTCTGCAAGGCCGGCAGCGCGCCACTGGGGGTTCAGTAATGCCGCCTCAGCCCGCGCCAACGTCCGGTTGGCAACTGTGACATGCGTAACGTGACGTTGCAACAAGGCCTTGAGTGCAAGCCGGCTCATCTCTCCCGCGCCAATGACAAGCACATTGGCTTGAGCAAAATTGGCAAAATAACGCGCTGCCATGTTCAATGCAATGGAACTCATGCTAGCGGCGTGCGTGCTTATCTGTGTTTCAGTGCGGGCGCGCTTCCCCGAGCGAATGGCAGTACGGAAGAGGGCGGACAACAATGGGCCAATCGTGCCATTTTCTAATGCGGTCGAGTAGGCGGAAATGACTTGGCCTTGAATTTGCGCTTCTCCCAGCACTAGGGAATCCAGTCCGGTGGCGACACGACATAAATGGTCGGCTACGTCAGCGTCGGCGCGTACCCGCCACATCTCGTCTACTTCTACAGAGCTAAATGCTGAATCGCTAAGAGAAAAAGTGGCGATGTGCGTGCTCAAATAACGGCAAAGTTGGCTAAGCACTTCGTCAAAGGTTTCACTATCCACAACAAAATAAAGTTCAAAGCGGTGGCAAGTTGAGATAATCGCCCATTCACGAAGTAGATCTGTATAAGGAGCAAGCAACGACGCCCACTCTTGACAAGCCAACTGCTCACGCACCTCTACAGGCGCAGTTGAACGACTTAATGTGATTGAAACAACACGAAATTCATGACGCAAATTTGAAACCATTGTTAGGGCAAATACTGGTTGACGTGGTTGGCAAAGTTGTCGAAACCTATGAAATTCTATGGAAATCTATGTTTTCCTATGCAAAGTTTACCTAAGGCTCTAGGATTGGTCAAGTTTTATGTGAAAAAAGTTGCATATAGATTGTGCAGTATGAGGTAACATAGAAGGGTACGTTTGCTTGGGCTTGCGTCACTCTGGTAGACTTCGGTGTCAAATCTTGTCCAGCGAGCAGACCTGATATAGTTTACTCAAAATGGCAAGAAGTTAACTGAATCCAACATGAAGGATTATTACAACATGGGTGTTTCACAACCGCCATTTCTGGCGATTGATTTAGAGGGAATTCTCTTGCCGGAGATTTGGATCGCGGTTTCCGAAAGCACAGGTATTCCCCAGTTGCGACTAACGACACGCGATGTCGACAACTATGATCAGTTGATGCAAATGCGCCTTGGAATCCTCGAAGAACACAAACTTGGGCTCGCTGACATTCAATCAGTTATCGCAAATATGGACGTTTTGCCTGGCGCGCAGGAATGGCTGGCTTGGGCGCGTCAAAAATTGCCGGTCATTATCATCACCGACAGCTACTATGAGTTGGTGGCGCCTTTCATGCCCAAGTTGAATTATCCGACCGTCTTTGCCCATCAACTTGAGGTGAACGGCGCCGGTATGCTGGTCAACTATCATTTGCGGACAGCAGAGGGCAAGCGCAAAACGCTGGAGTCCTTGCGCCAGTTGGGCTTCCATACGATGGCAGTGGGTGATTCTTATAATGATATGGGTATGCTGCAAGCAGCCCATCAGGGGGTGCTCTATCATCCGTCGGCAAAGGTACAGGCTGACTATCCCCAATTCCCAGTGGCGCTCACCTACTCCGAGTTACGTCAAGCCGTGGAACAATTCATCGAAGGAGAACGCGTCGCCATCGTGGCCCAGTAAGTGTGCGAGTTTGAGCGTATGATCGGACTATTTTACGGCAGTACCAATGGCAACACCACTGCGGTTGCCCAAATGATCCAGCGCGAGTTTGACCAAGAAATGGGGATCAAAGTCGAACTCTTTGACATAGCCGATTACTATCTGGAGGAGATGAGCGACTTCGACTTTCTGATTCTTGGTATTCCAACCTGGAATGTGGGGCAGTTGCAACGTGATTGGGATGCGATCATCGACGAGTTTGATGAGATTTCGCTAGAGGGCAAGCACGCCGCCGTCTTTGGTTTGGGTGACCAGGTCGGCTACCCCGACACCTTTGGCGATGCCCTCTTCTTTCTGGCCGACAGATTGGAGAGTCGCGGCGCCTGCCTTGTCGGTAAGTGGCCCACTGACAACTATGTCTTCAGCGGCTCATGGGCCTTGCGCGAGGGCAACTTTGTTGGGCTGATGATCGATGAGGACAACCAACGCGATCTTACGGAGCAGCGCGTCTCGGCGTGGGTAAAACAATTAGTTTGCGAGTTTGGTTTTTCGAAAAGCAGTGTTGAAGTTAAAGAGCAGTAATGCGTTATGGCACATCAGGTCAATGTGGAAAAAACACCAGTAGAAAAGGAAGCTGCAAAGCGCGACCATCAGTGGGATAGCTATCTGAGCCCAATTGGCTATATCTTGGCTGTCTCCTATCCGGTACTTGCACTCTCGACGGGTGTGCGTGCGCTTTATCAGCTTTTTGAGCGCCATGATATTACCAATTATCTGCCCGTTTACCTGAGTGGAGTCGCCTCCATTTGCTATCTTGTCGCAGCGATTGGCTTTGCTTACCGGCGTCGTTGGACATGGTGGCTCTCCGTCGTCATTCTTAGCATCGAAATGTTGCTTACTCTTGTGATCGGCGTTTGGAGTATCGTAGACCCGCCATTTATCGGGCATACTGTATGGCGGCACTTTGGTGAAGATTATGGCTATTTCCCACTAGTGCAGCCATTATTGGGATTGGTCTGGTTGCTGTGGCCACAGACCTTGCACGCCTACGGCGTAAATTTTGGCCGCGGATGGCAAAACCAGGTGGTAGAGAGTTCGACGGAGAATGGTTGACGCACTCTGTGCACCAATGGTTCATTTTTCTATTGTCAAGGAGATCTTCATGCGAATCGCCGTCGGCAATGACCATGCCGGACTACCGATCAAAGCAGCAGTCATCGACGAGTTAGGTCTTTTGGGGCATGATGTGAGCGACCTCGGTACTAACGACCCAAGGTCGCAAGATTTCCCCGACTTTGCCGGCTATGTTGGACGCGCCATCCAAGAAGGTAAAGCGGAACGCGGCATCCTCATCTGTGGGAGTGGCGTCGGAGTTTGTATTGCTGCCAACAAGATGCATGGCGTGCGCGCCAGCATCACGCACGACTCCTACAGTGCCCATCAAGGGGTCGAACATGATGGGATGAATGTCCTTTGTTTGGGTGGACGCGTGATTGGCGAAATGCTTGCGCGTGAGCTTGTGCGAATTTTTGTCAATGCAAACTTCCAACACGAGGACCGCTTTATTCGTCGTGTCAACAAAATTAACACGATGGAAGCAACAGGGACTGCAATTGCTGAATAAACCTTATAGAAGATTCGAGAGACCAAACCTCTATGAAACGGATTGAAGAGCCTGTCTTGTTAGTGGTTTTTGGTGCTTCTGGCGATCTTGCCAATCGCAAGTTGATTCCGGCGATTTATCATCTTGCCTATCAAAATCTGCTCCCGCCAAACTTTAGCCTTATAGGCTTTGCACGTACCAAGTACAGCGATGATGAGTTCCGCGCCTTGGCTCGTGAAGGGATCGCAGAATATGGAGCCGGTGGCTTGGATGAGCACGTATGGCATTGGTTTTCGCAGGGCCTCTTTTACCAGACCGGCAACTATGATGAACCCGATAGTTTTAAGAAGCTTGCTGACCGAGTTGCCGCTATCGAAAAGGATCGACCAACCAATGGCAATCACCTTTACTATTTGGCAACGCCCCCTTCTGTCTTTGAGCCGATCACAACCCTTCTCCATGATGTCGGATTGTGCACCGCTACTGATGAAGAAGGCCGCAGCCGTATCATCATTGAAAAGCCCTTTGGACATGATCTTGAAAGCGCCAAAGAACTAAACCAGCATTTGCTCAGTCTCTTCCGCGAAGATCAGATTTACCGCATTGACCATTATCTTGGCAAAGAGACTGTGCAAAATATCTTGGTCTTCCGCTTTGGCAATGGCATTTTTGAGCCAATCTGGAATCGCCAATACATCGATCATGTGCAGATTACTGTGGCCGAGTCGATTGGCATTGAAGACCGGGGCGGCTACTATGACAAATCAGGCGCTATTCGTGACATGGTGCAGAATCACATGATGCAGATTTTAGCACTGACGGCAATGGAGCCGCCCTACGCCTTTGAACCAGAGGCTGTACGCGACCAGAAGGTGAATGTGCTACGTGCAATTCGCCCAATTGACCCGGCTCATGTTACCGACTGGATCGTGCGTGCGCAATATAACGCAGGCGTCAGTGATGGCGTCGAAGTTCCAAGTTATTTGCAAGAAAAAGGCGTACCCTCCAATTCAACCACCGAGACGTATGACGCGTTAAAGCTGGATATTGATAACTGGCGTTGGAAGGATGTGCCCTTCTACTTGCGTACCGGCAAGGCGCTCACGACAAAGTTGACTGAGGTTAATATCATTTTTCGCCGTCCCCCGTTAATGCTCTTTGAACCAATTGTCGGCGACACTATGCCTCATAGCAATGTGTTGACCCTACGCATTCAGCCGGACGATGGGATACGCCTCTCTTTTGACGCCAAACGTCCTGGCCCCACCGTCAATATTGAGAAGGTGGCGATGGATTTCTTCTATCGGGAACAGTTCGGCTCGCAGCCCGCGGCTGACGCCTATGAACGCTTGCTCCTGGATGCCATTCTGGGCGACACCACCCTCTTCATACGCCGCGATGAAGTGGAGCTTGCGTGGGAAAGAATCGAGCGCATCCTTGAGGGTTGGCAAATGCAGGAGGACGATCTCAAGGAGCAGCATAAAACGCTCAAATTACCCAAATATGCTGCCGGAACCTGGGGGCCTAAGGAGGCTGACGAGTTACTGGCACGAGATGGACGATATTGGCGCAACCCAGCTTCTGTGCGCGTCTCGCGCTAGCCCATT
>Ga0170475_103885748_pt1 | contig 10923 bp, 7 predicted proteins | sample Soicark_Litter_5_FD_111474 | JGI IMG/M metagenome (GOLD analysis project Ga0170475, IMG submission 111474) | Avena fatua rhizosphere microbial communities from Hopland, California, USA. Combined Assembly of 48 SPs | reverse complement strand
CGCTCGGGTTCGCGTACTACTCGCTAGGTCGCGGGAGGGACCGCGCATGAGAGTCCTCATCACCGGCGCCGCTGGCTTCCTCGGGTCGCACTTATGCGACCGCTTCCTGGCCGACGGCCATTCCGTGATCGGGCTCGACAACTTCCTTACCGGGAATCCGGACAACATTGCTCGTCTGGTGGGCCACGACCGATTCGAGTTCGTGCGGCACAACATCTCCACCTACACGTACGTCGCGGGCCCACTCGATGGCGTTCTGCATTTCGCGTCGCCCGCGAGCCCGGTCGACTACCTCGAGTACCCAATCGCAACGCTCAAGGTCGGCGCGCTCGGAACGCATAACGCGCTTGGGCTCGCGCTGGCAAAGAACGCGCGCTTCTTCCTCGCGTCGACGTCGGAGGTCTACGGCGATCCCCTCGAGCACCCACAGACGGAGTCGTATTGGGGCAACGTGAACCCCATCGGCCCGCGCGGCGTGTACGATGAGGCAAAGCGTTTCGCCGAGGCGATGACGATGGCGTACCATCGCTACCACGGCATGGACACCCGGATCGTGCGGATCTTCAACACGTACGGGCCGCGCATGAGGCCTAACGACGGCCGAGTGGTGTCCAACTTCATCGTCCAGGCGCTCTCCGACCAGCCGCTGACGATCTACGGGGACGGCTCGCAGACGCGCAGCTTTTGCTACGTCGCGGACGAGGTGGAGGGGATCTACCGCCTCTTCATGCGCGGGGACAATTACCCGATGAACATCGGCAACCCCCATGAGTTCACGGTGCGACAACTAGCCGAGCTCGTCATTGAGCTGACCGGCACGAGTTCCACAATCGTCGAGCGCGAGCTGCCAGTCGACGACCCAAAAGTTCGCCAGCCGGACATTCGCAGGGCGCGTGAAATGCTCGGATGGGAACCGGCTGTATCCTTGCGGGAGGGTGTCAGCCGCACGGTCGAGTATTTTCGCTCGGTTCTCGCGAGAGAAGCGGTCCCGGCCCGCGCGTAGCGCGTCGCTGCGTGGTTATGTTACGGGCTTCCTGCCTCGAAGGTCGACGGAGCCGGGTGGCTTCGCGGTCGCGGTATCGGGGCGAACCCGAATCACCTTGCCGGGTAACCTACCCGTTATGTACCTGTCCAGTCGGCCACGAATCGTCCGGGGAACATGTGTCGCGCTCGTCGCGGTTTCCGCGTGCGCTCCGGCGTTCAAGCTCAGCAAGTTCAAGAACAACGCGGCTCTGTACGCCGCGGCAACGCGCGAATACAAGAAAGGGCACTGGGACAATGCGATCCAGGCCTTCGAGCGTCTCACGCTCGACCTTCCGGCTCGGGATACGCTGCTTCCGCTCTCGTACTGGTACCTCGCGACGGCACATGCGCAGAAGGGCGAGCACCTACTTGCCGCCCAGGGATATTCCCGGCTGAACCAGACCTTTCCGGACGATTCCATCGCCGACGACGCCTGGCGGAGGCGACGCAGTACACGAAAATGTGGCGCAAGCCCATGCTCGACTCTCAATACGGTCAGACAGCGCTGGCGACATATCGGTCGATGCTCGAGCTGTACCCCGATTCACCGCTCGCTCCGCAGGCCGAGAAGGGTGCTCAGCACATGCTGGAGTGGCTGGCGACCAAGGATTATCTGACCGGCGTCCATTACGCGCGTCGTAAGGCGCCGGACTCGGCGATCCTGTACTTCAAGGACGTCATCAAAAATTATCCCGAGACCGACCACGCTCGTGAGTCGTACCTCCGGCTCGTCGAGGTCTACCGATCGATCAACTACCGTGACGATGCGCGGGACGCGTGCACCACGCTTCACCAGAAGTACCCGGGTGACAATGAGGTCCGATCGGTCTGCGGCCCGCCGCCGCCGGCGACGGTCGCGAAGCCCGCAACCCCCTGACCGCTCGGTGCGGCTTGGGATCCTCGGCGGGACGTTCGATCCGCCCCACATTGGTCACCTGCTCGCCGCCTCTGACGCCTACGAGCACCTGGCGCTCGACCGGCTCGTGCTGGTCCCCGCGGCTGCACAGCCGCTGAAGGCAGGCCGAACGACCGCTCGCGCCGAGGACCGCCTAGCGATGATACGGTTGACGGCGGGGAATGACCCACGGCTCGAAACCGATCCAGTCGAAGTCGACCGGGAAGGGTTATCTTACACGGTCGATACGCTCGAGGAATTTTCGCGGCGGTTTCCGTCGGCGGAACTGTTTCTCCTGATTGGGGCGGACGTGCTGTCGACGTTCGGGCAGTGGCGACAACCGCACACCATCCTCGAGCTCGCGACTTTGGCTGTGCTGCGCCGCGCTGATTCAGAGGGAGTAGAGATGGATGCCGAGCTTGCGCGACGCGCCGCCTTCATCCCAACGCGTCGTATCGACATTTCATCAACCGAGATTCGAGACCGCGTGCGGTCTGGGCGGTCGATCCACGGGTTCGTCACCGACCCCGTAGCCGAGTACAACGGCTCGCACGGGCTGTATCGATAGAGGAACGCATGCTGAAAGGCGTATTGGGCAAGGTCTTGGGGACCCGCCACGAACGCGAACGGCGACGCATCCAGCCGGTCGTCGACGAGATCAACGAGCACTACGCGCGGCTGCAGGGCGTCTCCGAGGAGGAGCTCCGCGCGCAGACCGCGAAGTTCCGTTCGATCATCCGCGAGCGTACCCACGAGCTCGAGGAAGAGGTCGCGCGCCTTAAGCTCGCGAAGCGGACAACGAGCGATCCCGTGGAGCGCGAGCGTGTCGACAACGAGCTGAGTGGTGCGGACGGCCGCGGTGGTGTCGAGGCGAAGCTGCGCGAGGCGATCGCCGAAGTGCTCGATGAGATTCTGCCGGAGGCGTTCGCCACCGTGCGTGAGGGCGCCCGCCGGCTGGTCGGAACGAAGATGATGGTCACCGGCCAGGAGCTCGAGTGGAACATGATCCACTACGACGTCCAGCTCATGGGCGGTATCGAGCTGCACCTCGGCAAGATCGCGGAGATGGCGACGGGTGAAGGCAAGACGCTCGTCGCGACGCTTCCGTTATACCTCAACGGGCTTCCGTCGCGCGGCGCCCATCTGGTGACGGTCAACTCGTACCTGGCTCGCCGCGACTCGCAGTGGATGGGCCACCTGTACAGCTACCTCGGCCTCACGGTCGGGTGCATTGACGACACGGAGCCTGGCACGCAGGCGCGTCGTGCGGCGTACGAGTGTGACATCACGTACGGCACCAACAACGAGTTCGGGTTCGACTACCTGCGCGACAACATGGTGGTCGCGCTCGATCAGCGGGTCCAGCGGAGCCACATCTTCGCGATCGTGGACGAAGTGGACTCGGTCCTCATCGACGAGGCGCGGACGCCGCTCATTATCTCGGGTCCGGTAGGCAACGACACCGACGCCGAGTATGGCCAGCACAACCCGGCGGTCGCGCGCCTCGTGCGACGTCAGACCGATCTCGCCAACCAACTCGTTGGGGAAGGCGAGCGCGCGCTCGAGAGCCGGGATACCGAGAAGGCGGCGATGCTCCTGTACAAGGCGCAGCTCGGCGCCCCGAAGAACAAGCGGTTCATGAAGGTCCTGCTCGAGCCGGGGGTGAAGCAGCTCGTGCAGAAGATGGAGCTGGAGCACATCGCCGACCGCAAGCTGCCACCCGCCAAGCAGCAGTACCGCGACCTCGAAGACGACCTGCTGTTCGTCCTCGATGAGAAGGGACACACCGTGCACCTCACGGATCGGGGCGTGGACGAGATGTCGCCTAACGATCACGAGGCGTTCGTCCTGCCCGACATCTCGAGCGAGGTCCACCGGATCGAGCACGACCAGGAGATGGACCCGCAGGCGAAGATCGACGCGCGACAGGCGATCGAGCGCGAGTACGCGATGAAGAGTGAGCGGCTGCACATCGTGCATCAGCTGCTCCGTGCTCACGCGCTCTACGAGAAAGACGTCAACTACGTCATTCAGGAAGGCCAGGTGCTCATCGTCGACGAGTTCACCGGCCGCACGATGCCGGGCCGTCGGTGGTCGGAAGGGCTGCACCAGGCCGTCGAGGCGAAGGAAGGGGTTCAGGTGAAGGGCGAGACGCAGACGCTCGCGACGATCACGATCCAGAACTACTTCCGCATGTACGAGAAGCTATCGGGCATGACCGGCACGGCGGAGACCGAGGAGTCGGAGTTCCATCAGATCTACGGTCTGGAGGTCTCGGTCATTCCGACGAACAAGCCGATGATTCGCGACGATCGGCACGACCTCGTCTACAAGACTCGGCGCGAGAAGTACAACGCGATCCTCGAGGAGACCGATCGGCTCCACAAGCTCGGGTACCCGGTGCTCGTCGGAACGGTGAGCGTCGATGTCTCGGAAACGCTGTCGCGGATGTTCAAGCGCGCGGGGCTTCCGCATAACGTGCTGAACGCGAAGTACCACCAGCGCGAGGCCGAGATTGTCGCCGGGGCCGGGCAGCCCGGCGCGGTCACGATCGCGACGAACATGGCCGGCCGAGGCACCGACATCAAACTCGGTCCGGGTGTGACCGAGCCGAAACCGTCGCAGATCAAGGATCCCGACAACAAGCTCGTGGACGTGATCGAGGACGGCGGGCTGCACATCATCGGCTCGGAACGCCACGAGTCGCGCCGAATCGACCGGCAGCTGCGTGGGCGCTCGGGCCGTCAGGGAGATCCGGGTGCGTCGCAGTTCTTCCTGTCGCTCGAAGACGACCTGATGCGACTGTTCGGGTCCGAGCGCATTGCGAAGCTGATGGATCGGATGGGCGCGCAGGAAGGTGAAGTGCTCACGCACCCGCTCATCACGCGATCGATCGGACAGGCTCAGAAGCGCGTCGAGCTGCAGAACTTCCAGTCTCGAAAGCGCCTGCTCGATTTCGACGACGTGATGAACCAGCAGCGCGAAGTCGTGTACTCGCTCCGGTCGTTCGCGCTCGACGGTGGCGAGGAGCTGAAAGGCGAAGCGCTGAAGATGGTCGACAAGGCGCTGACGAGGCGCGTCGAGGACCGACTGGGCGACCTGGAGTCCGAGGAGGCGTGGGACCTGTCGCTGCTCAAGCAGGAAATGCTGATGCACTACCTGCTCACGGTTCCGGAATTCGAGGGGAATGATCCGCCGACGACGGTCGACGGTGCGCGTGCCGCGTCGATCGAGGCGGGGCGGCGCCAGTTCGCTGCCAAGCTCGAAGAGCTGGATCGCGTGAAGGACGAGGAAGGCAACGGCTTCTCGGGGCGGCTGCTCTCGCTCGTCATGCTGAACGTACTGGACGAGAAGTGGAAGGATCACCTCTACGATCTCGACCAGCTCCGGAACGCGATCCACTACCGATCGTGGGGCCAGAAGGATCCGCTCATCGAGTACAAGCAGGAGGCGTACTCGATGTTCGTCGATCTGATGAACGACATCTTCAACACGTTCACCGAGCGTTTTTTCCGCGCGCAGCTGGTCTTCCAGCAGCCGCAGCCTGGCGAGTATGCTCAGCCGTCGGGCGGAAACGGCGACGGGTCGCAACCCCGTCAGGCCGAGGTGCCACGCAAGCCGACGAAGCGCTATAACGCGTTAGGCATCCTCGAGGATATTCCGGAGGAAGAGCCGGTGGCGAGCGCTCACCCAACGGAGAACGGCGACGGTGCGACCGCCGGCCCGGTGGGGAACGAAAAAGTCATGGACGTCGGTCCGCCCGAGCCGCCAAAGAAGAAGGCAGCGGCTCGACAGGACCCGGTGGTCGTGGGCGCAGGGCGTGCGCGCTCACTCAATCCGACCGCGAGCGCGCCAGGCGTCCCCGGCGCGGCTAACGCCACTGGCGACTGGGCGAACGTCGGGCGCAACGACCCGTGTCCGTGTGGTTCGGGCAAGAAGTTCAAGAAGTGCCACGGCGCCAACCTGTAGGGATCGAGAAGAGGGAATCGGAAATCGATCCAAGCGGATCAAAGGGGTCAGAGTCGTTTTAAGACCAAACGACTCTGACCGCTTTTATTTCCATCCCTTCAGATCGCTGTTAGGGACGGTTTATGTCGACCGGATTTGGTTTAGGGGGTTCTAAGAGATTCCCTCGACGACATGAACTTCGGAGATGCACTCATGAAGCTCACACGAATCGCAGCGCTCGTTGGTATGATGGCGCTCGCCGCACCGGCCGCATATGCACAGGGCGGCGGCAGTCAAGGCGGCCAGGGCCGCGGCATGCAGCGGCTGATGCAAGGCATCACGCTCGACGCAAAGCAGCAGGCGTCGGTCGACTCGATCCAGAAGTCGTTCCGGGCGCAGATGCCGCCTATGCAACAGGGCACCCCGCCGGACTCGGCCACGCGCGCGAAGGCGAGGGAAGTGATGCAGCAGGAGTACGCTGCCGTTCGCAACGTGCTGACCGCGGACCAGCGGAAGGTGTTTGATAAGAATCTTCAGGACATGCGCTCGGAGATGAAGAATCGGCCCAAGCCCTGACGTCTCCGCGACCGCTTCGGATCGTTCCGGTCCGATCCGAGCCCCCCAGGCGGCAATACGACGCCGTTCCGGGGGCTCGACGCATCGTCCAGCTCGCGATGCCGTCGCGTCGCACAGGGATACCTGTCGCGGCGTTCGACGGATGCCGGTCCATGCCGCCGCGTTGAGTACGTATGGAGGATCTCAAACCGTCGGGGTTCTCCGTGCGGCCTTCGCTGGATGTGATTACCGGCGCTCGACAGAATGCGCCGAAAGGACTTAGTATTCGAGAGTTACCGCGTGGTGAGCGCCCGCGAGAACGGCTCAAGGCGCACGGTGCCCATGCACTGAGCTCGGCCGAGTTGCTGGCGATCATCGTCGGGAGCGGTGGGGCGGGGCGATCGGCCCTCGACCTGGCTCACGAAGTGCTTGCATGGGCGGACGGCTCGCTGCGCCGAATCGCTGGTCAGCCGGTCGCAGCGCTCACGAAGCTCGCGGGGATCGGATCGGCGCGCGCGATCGCGGTGCACGCCGCGCTGGAGTTGGGTCGGCGCGCCGCGAGCGAGGAGCGAGAGGACGGCGCCCCCATGCGGTCGCCACGGGACGTTTTTGCGGTGTTCTCGCCGCGACTGGAGGATTTGCCGGTGGAGGAGTTTCACGTCGCGGTGCTCGACTCGCAGCACCGGTTGGAGCGCGACGTGACCATTACGCGAGGGATTCTCAACTCTTCGTTGGTTCACCCGCGTGAGGTGTTTCGCGAAGCGATCGCCGAGCGCTCAGCGGCGGTGATACTCGTGCACAATCACCCGAGCGGGGACCCCACGCCCTCACCCGACGACCGAGTGGTGACCGAGCAGCTCGCCGCGGCAGGTCGGTTGCTGGACATCCCCGTTCACGACCACGTGATCATCGGCCGCGGCCGGTATGTGAGCTTCGCTGAAGCGGGACTCCTGTAGATGACGTCGACCGCACCGACGCCCATTACGATCCCGGGCTGGACGAGCCCATCGACGCCGCTGCGTGAAGGGCTCGATCAGGACCTGTTACTGCGCGCGTACAAGTACAGCGAGCGCGCGCACGCCGGGCAGACTCGCCTGTCGGGCGAGCCGTTCGTCTCGCACTGCGTCGAGGTCGCCCGGATTCTCGCCGACCTGCAGCTCGATTCGGTGACCGTCGCGAGCGGATTGATCCACGATGTCGTCGAGGACACGGACGTCACCGTCGCCGACGTCGAGCGGGAGTTCGGGAAAGAGATCGCCCAGATCGTCGACGGGCTGACGAAGATCGGCAACCTGCCGCTCAACTCGACGCAGGAACGCCAGGTCGAGAACTACCGCAAGCTGCTCCTGTCGATCGCGAAGGATGTCCGCGTCATCCTCATCAAGCTGGCGGACCGTCTGCACAACATGCGGACGCTCGACTGGCTGGCGCCGGAAAAACGCCGCCGGATAGCGCAGGAGACGCGGGACCTGTACGCGCCGCTCGCGCACCGCTTCGGTATGGCGAAGATGCGGTGGGAGCTCGAGGACCTCGCGTTCAAGCATCTCGAGCCGGATGACTATCGCGCGCTGGCGAAGCTCGTCGCGCAGAAGCGCGGCGAGCGCGAGGACCTCATCGCGCGGATGCGGGATCCGCTGGAGCGGTCGCTCAAGGGCGCGGGGATCAAGGACGTCGACGTCTCGGGACGCCCCAAGCACCTGTGGTCGATCTTCAAGAAGATGCAGAAGCGCGACAAGCCGTACGACGAGATCTACGATCTGCTCGCGATTCGCGTTCTCGTGAACAGCGTCCCGGACTGCTACCACGCGTTAGGTGTTATCCACGACGGGTGGACGCCGCTGCAGGAGCGCATCAAGGATTACGTCGCCCAGCCGAAATCGAACGGATACCAGTCCGTGCACACCACGGTGTTCGGACCGTCGCGGCAGCTGTTCGAGATCCAGATCCGCACGCGCGAGATGCACCGAACGGCGGAATTCGGCATCGCGGCGCACTGGCTCTACAAGGACGGGAGCAAGTCGTCGGACGAGCTGGACCGCCACCTCGCGTGGTTCCGTCAGGTCCTCGAGGTGCAGCTCGACGCGAAGACCCCCGACGAGTTCCTCGAGTTCCTCAAGCTCGACCTGTTCCAGGACGAGATCTTCGTGTTCACGCCGACCGGTGACGTGATCCAGCTGCCGAAAGGCGCGACGCCGATCGACTTCGCGTTCGCCGTCCACACCGAGATCGGTCTTCACTGTTCGGGCGCGAAGGTCAACGGTCGCATTGCGCCGCTTTCCCGCCAGCTCAAGAACTCCGAGACGGTCGAGATCATCCGCTCGGCTAACGCGCGGCCAAGTCGCGACTGGCTCGCGCACGTGCGGACGGGCCGCGCACGACACAAGATCCGGCAGTGGCTCCGGCACGAGGAGCACGCGACGTCCGCGAAGCTCGGTCGCGAGATCCTCGAGCGCGAGCTCAAGCGACGTCGGCTCCCCAAGCTCGATGACGGCGACCTGGAAAAAGCCGCGAAGGCGTTCAACCTGAACGACGTGAACCACCTCATCGCGTCGATCGGCCAGGGCGACCTTCACATCGGACAGGTGCTCGCCGCGGCCCGCCCGGACCTCGAAACGTCGCCCGAGCACCAGCCGCGCCCGACCGCGATCGAGCGGCTCGTCGAGCGCATGCGCGGCACGCCGAAGGGGATTCGCATCCAGGGGGCCGACGGCCTCATGGTGCGCTACGCGCAGTGTTGCCAGCCGGTCCCCGGTGACAGCGTGGTGGGGTACGTGACCCGCGGGCGCGGCGTGAGCATTCATCGCGGCGATTGCCCGAACCTGCTGATGCTGGCGCACGAGCCGGAACGTCGCCTGGAGATCGACTGGCAGCAGCAGGAGGGCGAGCGGTTTGTCGTTAGGCTCGCGCTGGAGGGGGTCGACCGGCGTGGGCTCTACGCCGACATCGCCGGCGCGGTTTCCGGGGCGGGGACCGACATCCGCAGCATGGATCTCAAGACGGTCGATGGCCGCGTCAGTGGGTCAGCGCTCGTCGAGGTGGAGAACCTCGCGCACCTCCAGAAGATCATCAAGGCGACGCGCCGCGTGAAAGGTATTACCGAAGTCGCGCGGCGCGAGCGCATCTCGACGGACAATAACGAGGGCTAGCGCCCGAACAAACTCCGACGCGGCGCATTATATTGCGGCCATGCCTCGCGCCGAATTTGTGCTCCAGTCGCCGTTTCAACCGGCGGGCGATCAGCCGAAGGCGATCGCGGAGCTGAGCGCCGGTCTGGAGCGCGGAGATCGATTCCAGACGCTGCTTGGTGTCACCGGGTCGGGAAAGACAATGACGATGGCCCACGTGATCAAGAACCTGGGCCGGCCGACGCTCGTCCTCTCGCACAACAAGACGCTCGCCGCACAGCTATACGGAGAGCTCAAGAGCTTCTTCCCGACCAACGCCGTCGAGTACTTCATCTCGTACTACGACTACTATCAGCCCGAGGCGTACGTGCCCTCGAGCGATACGTACATCGAGAAGGACGCCTCGATCAACGAGGACATCGACCGCCTGCGGTTGCGAGCCACGTCGAGCCTGATGGAGCGGGAAGACGTGATCATCGTGTCCACCGTGTCCGCCATCTACGGCCTCGGCGATCCGATCGAATATCGGGAGCGGATGGTGAGTCTGCAGAAGGGACAGACGATTCCGCGGAATGATGTCCTGCGCGCGCTCGTCGGCATTCAGTACAGCCGCAACGACGTGGCGTTCGAGCGGGGCACGTTCCGCGTCCGCGGTGATACGGTCGAGATCCTGCCCGCGTACGAAGAGCAGGGCGTGCGCGTCGAGCTGTGGGGCGACGAGATCGAGCGCATCTCCAAGATCAACCCGCTGACGGGCGAGACGATCGCGGTGCTGGAGCGCGCCGCGATCTACCCGGCGAAACACTTCATCACGTCGCGGCCGACGCTCGAGCGGGCCGTCGGCCAGATCCGCCAGGAGCTGAGCGAGCGGCTCGAGGTGCTGCGGCGCGATGGGAAGCTACTCGAGGCACAGCGACTCGAGTCGCGCACGCACTTCGACATCGAGATGATGCTGGAGATCGGAACGTGCGCCGGCATCGAGAACTACTCGCGCCATCTGTCGGGGCGCGCTGCCGGCGAACGGCCGGCGGTGCTGTTCGACTACTTCCCGGAAGACTTTCTCGTAATCGTCGACGAGTCACACGTGACGCTTCCACAGGTCCGCGGGATGTATAACGGCGACCGGGCGCGAAAGCTCACGCTGGTTGACTACGGATTCCGCCTGCCCAGCGCCCTCGACAACCGACCGCTCGTGTTCGATGAATTTCTCGCGCTCACCCCGCGCGCGCTCATGGTGAGCGCGACGCCGGCAGAGCTCGAGTTCCAGCTTTCCGAGGGTGTGGTCGTCGAGCAGATCATCCGTCCGACGGGCCTGCTCGATCCAGAGATCGAAGTGCGTCCGGTGCGGGGGCAGGTGGACGACTTGCTGAACGAGAT
>Ga0170475_103330958_pt1 | contig 10923 bp, 7 predicted proteins | sample Soicark_Litter_5_FD_111474 | JGI IMG/M metagenome (GOLD analysis project Ga0170475, IMG submission 111474) | Avena fatua rhizosphere microbial communities from Hopland, California, USA. Combined Assembly of 48 SPs | reverse complement strand
TGCGGGTTCTGATGCCGGCTGGGACGTAGTCCCAGCGGCCAATGGAGATGTCCGCCTCATCGTTCAGGAGCCGGTTGATGGCGGGCTGGGCGAAGTTCTGGCTGGAGAGCTCGAGGGATAGGTCTGGATGTTTGAGACGCGCAGCGCGGGAGAGCTGGCCGACGAGAATCTGTGTGGAGGCGCCAGCGAAGGCGATACCGACATGCCCGAGTTCGCCGCTCTGAGCGGCGCGCACATCGTGCGCGGCACGCTTGAGCTCGTTGAGAATGCGGCGGGCCGGGCCGAGCAGGGCCTCCCCGGCCGCAGTGACCTCCACGGAGCGCGTCGTGCGGTGGAACAGCTCCGCGCCCAGTTCCTTCTCCAGTGCCTTGATGGTGCGGCTCACCGGAGGCTGCGCCAGATGGAGGCGTTCGGCCGCTCGCCCGAAGTGCAGTTCTTCCGCGACGGCGACGAATGCTCTGAGGTCCTGGATCTCCACTCGCCAATGATAGCACGAGGAGCATATATCACCTCGGATTTGCTTCACTTCAGGTCTCAGTGTGCCGAACGATCGGAGAGAGACATATGTGCTGAAGGTATCAATAACACGGAAATAGGTATTTGACGGGCACTAATCGCGCCTGTCAAGGTGAAAGCATCGAAAACGGTTCAACGGAAGAACGGTCCCGAGGTAGACGGTGGAAGATCACAGCAGACTTGAAGAACTACTCGCGCGTTCGGGGCAGGGGCCGTTGAGCGGCACCGTCATCGCCGACTTCGGTCGGGTGTTGGCGGGGCCCTACTGCACGATGCTGCTGGCCGACATGGGGGCGACCGTCATCAAGGTCGAGAGTCCGATCGGGGACGAGACCCGTGCTTGGATGCCGCCGGAGCATGAGGGCAAGTCGACTTACTACCTCTCGATCAACCGGAACAAGCTGTCGATCGAGCTGGATTTCAGCGACCCTCGGGATCTCGCGACCGCGCGCGAGCTCGCGGCTCGCGCGGACGTCGTCATCGAGAACTTCAAGCCCGGCGGTCTTGAGAAGTTCGGGCTGGACTATCAGAGCGTGGCCGCCGGGAACCCGGACGTGATCTTCGCGTCGATCACCGGCTTCGGTACTGCGGGCGGCGCGAGCTTGCCCGGATACGACCTGCTCGTCCAGGCCGCCTCCGGGCTCATGAGCCTCACCGGGGCGCCGGAGACCGAGCCGTTCCGTGCCGGCGTCGCGGTCGTCGATGTGTTCACGGGTATGCACGCCTGCATCGGTATCCTCGCCGCCCTCAACCACCGGCGAGTGACCGGTGAAGGGCAGCGGGTGGAGGTCAATCTGATGAGCTCGGCACTGTCGGGCCTGGTGAACCAGACCGGCGCTTACGCCATCGCAGGCGTCGTTCCGACCCGCATGGGCAACGAGCATCCGAGCATCTACCCTTACGAGCCGATCGCCACCGGAGACGGGGAGATCGTGCTCGCGATCGGCAACGACAGGCAGTTCCGGGTGCTCTGCCGGGAGCTCGGCACGCCGGAACTCGTCGAGGATCCGCGCTTCGCGTTCGCGCCCGACCGCAGCCGCAACCGACTCGATCTGCGTCCGCTACTCGAAGCCGCGCTCTCGCATGCGACCGCCACGGAGTGGTTCGAACGGCTCACCGCAGCGGGGATCCCGTGCGCGCCGATCCAGGACGTCGCAGCCGGTGTCCAGTTCGCCGAGCGCATCGGCCTGGATCCGATCATTCAAGCCGGATCCGGGGATGACTCTCTGTCCGGGATCCGCAACCCCATCACCTTCTCACAGACCCCGGCGACCTACGACAAGGCGCCCCCCGAGCTAGGCGCAGATACCGAGCTGGTGCGGCGCTGGCTCGCGGGCTCCTCGCCGCTCGCATCGATCTCAGCAAAGGAAGCAACAGCATGAGTGCACTCAACAGGTCAGGCGTCAATGTGGATTTCTACGGCGTCGAGGACTACCTCGGTGAGGAGGATCGCTCGCTCGTCGCGAAGGTGCGAGCCTTCGTCGATTCCGAGGTCACCCCGATCATCAACGAGTACTGGGAGCAGGCGGACTTCCCGTACCAGATCCTCCCGAAGCTCGGGGATCTTGGCATCATCGGCACCGCGATCGAAGGGTACGGCTGCCCAGGCCTGACCCGACTGCAGGCGGGACTGGTCGCCATGGAGCTCTCCCGCGGTGACGGCAGCATCAACACCTTCAACGCCGTGCACTCCGGCCTCGCGATGGGGACCATCAACCTGCTCGGCAGCGACGAGCAGAAGCAGCGCTGGCTACCCCAGATGGCGAAGCTCGAGAAGCTCGGCGCGTTCGCGCTGACGGAACCCGATCACGGCTCCGACTCCGTGGCCCTCGAATCCAGCGCCCGCCTCGACGGCGACCACTACGTCCTCAACGGCTCGAAGCGGTGGATCGGCCTCGGCCACGTCGCAGATCTCGTCATCATCTGGGCGCGCGACACCGCCGACGACAAGGTCAAGGCGTTCATCCTGGAGAAGAACGAGGACGGCAGTTACCCGTCCGGATACCACGCGGAAGCCATCCAAGGGAAAATCGCCAAGCGCGCGATCCAGCAGGCGCAAATCACCTTCGAAGACCTTCGGATCCCCGCCGAGAACAAACTCGAAAAGTCTCAGTCGTTCCGCGATGTCGGGGCGGTGCTCAACCGCACCCGCAGCACCGTCGCCTGGGAATCGTTGGGACACGCGACCGCCGCCTACGAGGCGGCAGTGCAGTACGCGTCCGAGCGCGTCCAGTTCGGCAGCCCGATCTCACACTACCAACTCGTCCAGAACAAGCTCGCCAACATGCTCGCTGACCTTACAGCGATGCAGCTGGTCTGCTTCCGTGCCGGCGCCCTGCAGAACGAAGGCCGCCTAAGCAACGAGCAGGCCTCGCTCGCGAAGATGTTCACTGGCGATAAAGCGCGGCAGCTCTGCCGCGATTCCCGCGACCTGCTCGGCGGCAACGGCTTGCTGCTCGAGAACCACGTCGCCCGCCATCTCACGGACATGGAAGTCGTCCACACCTACGAGGGCACCGATTTCATCCAGTCCCTGATCGTGGGCCGCGAGATCACTGGGGTCTCCGCGTTCAAGCGGTAAGGACGGAGCGAGATGAGCGAGTACATCGTCATAGGCGCAGGCCTCGCCGGCGCCGCCACCGCGTGGCGTCTCGCCCAACGCGGGCAAGACGTGACCCTGCTGGAGCGGACGGCACCAGCCAACCCGTACGGCAGCTCGCACGGCTCGGCGCGGATCTTCCGCTACGCCTACCCGAGCGAGCTCTACACCGGGCTCGTTATCCGTTCCAAGCCGCTCTGGGACGAACTCGAACGGGAGAACGGTGCACGTCTGATCGAACCCACCGGCGCCCTCGACCACGGCTCGGTGAACGACCCCGTCGGCCTCGCCCGTGTCCTCGACGCGCTGGGTGTCGAGCATGAGCTACTGCCAGAGGCGGAGGCGGGCTCGCGCTGGCCGCAGTACCGCTTCGACGGCGAGGTGCTCTATCACCCCGGCGCTGGAGTGCTTGATGCCCGCAACACGGTCGAGGCCCTCGTTCGCCTGGCCGCCGCGACCGGGCGGGTCAGACTGCTCACGAACTGGACCGTCAGCTCTATCGAGCGGCGCACTGGCCGCGGCTTCCGCGTCGAATCCACGGTCGGCGACGTCGTCGAAGGCGAGAAAGTGGTCGTCGCGGCCGGCCCGTGGCTTCCAACCCTTCTGGACTCGCTCGCCCTGCCTGCCGGGTTCATCCACTCACTGCCGTCTTTCGAAGTGCGTGAGGAGCAGGCGTTCCACTTCCCCTACCGCGACGCCGACGCTTCCGGCGCACCCTACCCGGCTTGGCCGACGTTCATGCACGAGAACAAGACGGTCGACATCTACGGTCTGCCAGGCGGCCGCGACGCCGGATACCACGGCCTCAAAATCGCGCACTTCAACGGCGGACCCGTAATCCCGAGCATCCTCGACCGCACCGGCCAGATCCGGCCGGAGGCCAGGCAACGAGCTCGCGACTACGTCAAGGAATGGGTGCCCGGTGTCGAACCGGAGTCCTACGCCGAGGCGACATGCATGTTCACCTGCACGCCCAGCAGCGACTTCCTGATCGACGAGGCCGAAGGCATCGTCGTCCTGTCCGCCTGCTCCGGCCGCGGAGCGAAGTTCGCTCCGCTGCTCGGCGAGCTCGCCGCCGACCTCGCTACCGGCGCCGGGACCGTCCCTGACGAGTTCCGTGCCGGGCACCACTCCAGGCGCGCCGCAGCCTGACCCCGCCTTCATCACAGAAAGACCACGGTTCACCCCATGACATCGACGTTCATCTACGACGCCGTCCGCACCCCTTTCGGCCGCGCCGCCGGCGCGCTCTCCGGGATCCGCCCCGACGACCTCGCCGCGGTCGTCATGAAAGCGGCCGTCGAGCGCACCGGCGTCGATCCCGCACGCATTGAAGACGTGATCTTCGGCGACGCGAACCAGGCCGGTGAGGACAACCGCAACGTCGCCCGTTTCGGCGCGCTCCTCGCGGGCTTCCCCTCCTCGGTCACCGGCGTCACCGTCAACCGGCTCTGCGCATCGTCCGTGGAGGCCGTGATCCAGGGGTCCCGGGCGATCGAGTCCGGGGATGCAGAGCTGATCCTCGCCGGCGGCGTGGAGTCCATGTCCCGTGCGCCCTTCATCGTCGAGAAGTCCCCGAAGCCCTGGCCGGCGGTCGGCAACCAGACGCTCTGGAACACCTCCATCGGGTGGCGCATGGTGAACCGGGCCCTGCCCAAGCAATGGACCATCTCCAACGGCGAGTCCGCGGAGAAGATCGCCCAGGAGTGGGGGATCACCCGTGAAGCACAGGACGCGTTCTCGGTCCGCTCGCACGAACTCGCCGCGAAAGCGTGGGCGGAGGGCCGCTACGACGCCGAGATCGTCCAGGTGCCCAGCGCTGAGATGGCCCGCGATGAGGGCATCCGCGACGGCAGCACCGTTGAGAAGCTCGCCGGTCTCAAAGCACTGTTCGCCGCCGACGGTACCGTGACGGCCGGGAACTCATCCTCGATCAACGACGGTGCTTCCGCGGTGCTGCTGGGCCGGGAGAATGCCATCGACGCCGAACCGCTCGCACGGATCACCGGACGCGCCGCCCACGGCGTCGACCCGGACATCTTCCCGATCGCCCCGATCGAGGCCGCGAACAAGGCGCTGGCGCGCGCGGGACGGACCTGGGCGGACGTTGACCTCGTCGAGCTGAACGAAGCCTTCGCCTCACAGTCCCTGGCCTGCCTCAAAGGCTGGCCCGACCTCGACCCGGAGAAGCTCAACATCCACGGCGGAGCATCGCCATCGGCCACCCCCTCGGCGCCTCAGGCGGCCGGATCATCGGTCACGCCGCCCACGAGCTCAAGCGCCGCGGCGGAGGAGTCGCAGTCGCCGCGATCTGCATCGGCTCGGCCAAGGGCTCGCCGTTGTTCTTGAGCGGTAACTTATGGCCGTAGTGTCAATGCTGTTCAGTTCATTCGTCTCGGGTGGTACGCAGCTCAGAAGCTGCACTGGACTCTAAGCGGCCAGGTTACCTTTTGGCTGATTTAAGAGTACCTAATCAAACGGCTTTGGCCTCCGTCATGACCTTGCCAGCGTTGGATGGCAGAGGGGGATCTTGCTCAGAGCCGTACCGCAGCAAGCTCGATGAATGTAGGTGGTTCGCTGTCACACTCAGCAGCATGGGAGCGGCTTGAAGTTTGCAGGGTTCTTTCTTCGAGCTCATCTTCCGACTCACATATCTTGCAAACATGGCTGAAGCGCCACGACTCGACTCTGATTTGACCGCGTAGCGCGGGGCAGTCGAGGCCACCTATCGAACGTGAAAGGTGGCCTCCGATGACAGTTTCGATGCGTCGCATGACGGCGGGCGATGGGTACAAGTACCTCCTGAAGTCGGTCGCGTATGGCGACGGCGATAGAGCCTTGTCGACCCCGTTGACTCGCTACTACAGCGAAGAGGGAACCCCACCCGGCAGATGGCTCGGTTCTGGCCTGAGTGGCCTCGCGGACGGTCAGATTGTGGGCGGGGATACGGTGACCGAGACGCAACTCCAACTGCTCATCGGGATGGGCCGCGATCCCGTGACGGGTGATGCGCTTGGGCGACCTTACAGCCAGTTCCAGACGCTCGATGAGCGCGTTGCCGCTCGCATTGCCGCGCTCGATCCTGAACTCACGCCATCACAGCGCGCCGAAGCGGTCACGGTGATTGAGGCGGAGGAAGCGGCGAAGAAGAGCCGTAAGGCGGTCGCTGGTTACGACTTCACTTTCTCGATTCCGAAGTCAGCATCCGTGTTGTGGGCGGTGGCTGATGGGGGCACGCAACAACTCATCTGGGAAGCGCACCATGCCGCGATAGCTGATGTGTTGCAGTTCATGGAGCGCGAGGTCACTGCAACACGGGGAGGAGCGCGCGGCCCTGACGGTGCGGTGCTGCAACTCGACGTCGCTGGGGTTGTTGCAGCCGCGTATGACCACTACGACTCCAGGTTGCAAGACCCCTACCTGCATACGCATGTGGTGGTGTCGAACAAGGTGCAGCACGCCCAGACCATGCGTTGGCTCGCGCTTGACGGGCGACCTCTGCACGCAGCGACGGTCGCGCTGAGCGAACTTCATGAGGCGATCTTCGCTGACTCACTCACCCGGCTGCTTGGGGTCTCGTGGGAGTCACGCGAGCAAGCTGCTGGTCGGAACCAGTCGTGGGCGATCAGTGATGTGCCGGAGGAATTGATCAAAGCGTTCTCGAGTCGCGCACGCGATATTGAGGTCGAGAAAGAACGCCTTATTGCGGAGTTCGTGGCACGGCACGGCCGCAGGCCGTCGTCGGCTCAGGTCATCAAGCTGTTGCAGGAGGCCACGCTCGCAACACGCCCCGAGAAAGACGTGCGATCGCTGGATGACCTCACGAGCGAGTGGCGGGATCGTGCAACAGTGATCCTCGGTGAAGATGCGACGGCGTGGGCGATCAGTGTTGCGTGGCAACACGACCCCAGAAGCTCGGGCGTGCGGTTGTTGCGCGCCGATGATGTACCACTCGACATGATCGCAGCCCTCGGGAAGCAAGTGATCGAGACCGTGGGCGAGAAACGTTCGACCTGGCGACGCTGGAACCTCATGGCCGAAGCAGCCCGGCAGTCCATGTGGCTCAGGTTCGCGTCAAGCGAGGATCGCGAGGTCATCGTCGGCATGATCGCGGATGCCGCCGAGCAAGCATCGCTCAGGCTCACCCCGCCCGAACTTGCCGTCACACCCGCCGAGTTCCGGCGCGCTGATGGCTCCACAAGATTCCGGCCGAAGCACTCGACACTGTTCTCATCGACAGCGTTGCTTGCGGCGGAGGATCGGCTGATCGCGAGAGCGCGGGGCATGGCCGGCCCCAGGCTCGCGCTCGACACGATCGAACGCTTCGCGAACGAACCCGATAATGAGGGGCGCACGCTCGGCCCCGACCAACGCGACGCACTCGCCCGGATCGCGGTCTCAGGCCGCACCGTCGATGTTCTCGTGGGGCCTGCAGGTACTGGGAAGACTACGACGCTGGGCGCATTGCGTCGTGCCTGGGAATGGAAGCACGGTGAGGGGTCAGTGGTTGGGCTTGCCCCGTCAGCAGTCGCGGCAGGAGTGCTCGCTGATGAACTCGGCGTCCCGACCGATAACACCGCGAAATGGCGGGAAGTGTTCGAGCGCACCGGGCAGACCTTCACACGCGGTCAGCTGGTGATTCTTGATGAGGCGTCGCTTGCGGGTACGCACTCGCTCGACCTCATCACCCGTGAGGCTGAGCGGGTCGGAGCGAAAGTGCTGCTTGTTGGTGACCCGGCACAGTTGCAGTCGGTCGGCGTGGGCGGCGCGTTCACCCTGATCGTGAACGACCGCGCTGAGGGCACGCCGGAGTTGACGGAGGTGTGGCGGCTGAAACACGACTGGGAGAAACGCGCCTCGCTCGAGTTGCGCCACGGCCGCGTCCCCGTGATCGACACCTATATGGAGCATGGCAGGATTAGGGGCGGCACCATTGACGAGATGGCCGAGGCTGCGTACTGGGCCTGGTGGGAAGACCGGCAGGCCGGGCGAGGAACGATCCTGATCGCAGAAACCGTCGAGAATGTCACCGAACTGAACCAGCGGCCACGCCGCGACCTCATCGCCCACGGCTACGTCGCCGCTGAACGCGAGATCGAACTGGGCGACGGCAGCCGCGTGAGTGTGGGAGACACGATCATCACGAGGAAGAACGACCGCCGCCTGCGCTCGGCACACGGATGGGTGCGCAACGGTGAACGCTGGGTCGTGACGAACGTGCGCGATGACGGCTCGGTCTTCGTGCGGCCACCCACCATGCGGCGCGGGGGCGGGATCTTGTTGCCCGCCGCCTACGTTGCCGAGCACCTCGACCTCGGCTACGCCGTCACCGCGCACCGTGCCCAGGGCGTCACCGTCGATACCGCACACACACTCGTCGAAGCCACCACGACCAGGGAAGTGCTCTACGTCTCCATGACGCGCGGCAGATACTCGAACCGAGCCTATGTCGCCACGGATCGGCTCGATCCCGCGCACAGCGTGCCGCAGCCCGGCGAGAACCCCGACGCGACTGCCCGCACCGTGCTCCAGGGCGTGCTTCAGCATGTCGGGGCTGAACTCTCGGCACACGAGACGATCACTGCCGAGCAGGAACGATGGGGCGGGATCGCGCAGCTTGCCGCTGAATACGAGACGATCGCCGCCGCCGCGCAACAGGACAGGTGGGCGCGGTTGCTTGCGGTATCCGGGCTGACCGACGCGCAGGTAGACGAGGCGGTGAGTGCGGAGACGTTCGGGGCGCTCGTCGCCGAACTCCGACGTGCCGAGGCCAGCGGGCACCCGGTCGATACGCTCATGCCGAGGATTGTGCGGGCGCGTGGCTTCGCGGATGCCGACGACATCGCCTCCGTACTGCACTACCGACTCGAACAAGCCGTAACGAGGCTCGGCGCTGGTAGTGCGCTGCCGCGCGCTCGGTTCATCGTAGGACTACTGCCCGAGGCGGTCGGAGAGATGAGCGCGGATATGCGTGCCGCACTCGATGAGCGGCGGGAACTCATCGAAGCGCGCGCCGCCGCGATCATCGACACCGCCCTCGAACGCGGCGAACAGTGGGTGATCGCTGTCGGTGCCGCGCCGGAGAATGAGCAGGATCGGGCGCGCTGGCGATCAGGGCTGATGACCATCGCCGCATACCGAGACCGGCACAGCATCGACCCCAGGGAGGCGCAGCCGCTCGGAGCCGAGCCGGAGAGCATCGGGCAACGCATCGACTACGAACGCGCCGGGGTGGCGCTCATCCGTGCCCAACAGATCGCCCGCCAAACAGCGCAGTCTGACGCGCCGAGGCCGACAGCCGGGCGCGAGCATCGAGGCCCGACACGATAGCGAACACGGTCAGTCAAGCGCACCTCGTTCTCATCCCGAGAGCCGTGAGCGAGGAGTGAGCGATGGCCGTGAAGCGAGCACCCGTCGACAAGTTCCTCGACTCTGGCTATCCGTCAGGAACTGCAGCGCGCAAAGCACGATTCGTGAACGCGCTACTCCGATTCATCGCAGACGATTACCCGGAGGACAGATTCACGAACCAGCTCTACGAGGGCCTCTACAACTCGGGCTACTTCGGGTTCATCGCCCACTACGACCGTGCAGGGTTCTACTACGAGCAACTCTCCACACCAGAGCGGCGCACCAGGTTCCTCACTGACCTGCGCCGCTCGTGCGACCGAGACCGCCATACTGAACGGCCCGACATCTGGAGCGACGTGAAAGCCGTGCTCGCCGAACGCTTGAACCCATCCGAACCTCAGACCGCGCGTGCCGCGCGAACCGCTCGAACGGCATCCGGCGCGCGTCGAGCCGCCGCACCAAAGTACGACGGCCCGACACTGTTCTGAGTAGACGGCCCCGCTACCGACGAGAAGTCGCAGGCTCGGCGCCGCACTCGTCAATAACTGTCTCTTGCGCCATGCGCTTCAGCTCGCGCGCCTCGCGCAACCTCGCTTTGCCGAGTACCGTCAGGCTGATCGGCCCCCACACGAGGAACTTGATCGCGTTCCAGATGCAGAGAATGAACACGAGATACAGCCACTCGGGAGCACTCACCTCGATCAGAGCGAGAGCGCCGCGTGCGATCAACAGGTAGGGGATCGAGAGCAGCATCGCCGGTACACCGTAGCGGAGATTTTCGCGGCGGTGCAGGAACCAGATCAGCCGGTTCGTCGGAGCGTACCGCTGCAACAGATCGTTCGCGAAGCTACTGAGATGCCAGATGATAGTGAGCATGACGGAGTCCTTTACAGATCTACCGGCGGTCAGATTCGTGTAAAAGCACTTCGCAGCTCAGGCTGCTCCGTCATTCCCCAGGCGGGGCTTATTTGCCGTGTGCTCCTAACTGTACGCCTGAAGGCCTGAAAAGCACAGCATGTTCAGGAACGGCTGAGACCCTGTGCCTCGGTGTATGCACAGGCGCAGCACTCTTGAGATGTGCAGCGGGGGCCTCAGTACTCGGCTCAGGCAAGGGTCGATCAAGAGCGGTTGATGAGAGGTCATAGCCGCCCCGGGGCGAGTATTCGGCGACGTGTCGAGTCGCGTAGCGTGCGCGCTCGGTGATGATCGGTGCACCAGACACTTGCATCTCGGCCGGGTAGTGCGCTGCGATCCATTTGCGGCCTAACTTGGTGAAGCCGCCGCCATCGCGCACCCGAATCTGCGCGGGCACGACTGGTAGCTCACGCCAGTTCGGGATCGCGTGATTGTGCCACCCCTCGACGCTATCGATTTCCGAGTCGCTGACCTGATGCCACTCGCATGGTTCGCAGACCGCGAGATACATGAGGTCGCCCGGCCCCTCGCACTTCGGCTCG
>Ga0170475_118880537_pt1 | contig 10928 bp, 5 predicted proteins | sample Soicark_Litter_5_FD_111474 | JGI IMG/M metagenome (GOLD analysis project Ga0170475, IMG submission 111474) | Avena fatua rhizosphere microbial communities from Hopland, California, USA. Combined Assembly of 48 SPs | reverse complement strand
GCTCGATCCATCATGAACGACCAGCGAAACCAGCAGCTTAGCCGAATTTTTAATAAATAATTCATTAATTCATAATGAACTGCCATGTTTGAGCTAAAAAAACTCCACATATAAGGATATTCCCAATACATATTCGTTCGTCGAAACCAATGTAATAATGACCACCCTGTCCCGGTTTTCTTGAAGAATCCTTTATATGTTAAATGTGACATGTACATAACCATAAATGTTTGCCAAAACCCTGTAAACTGACCAGAATTAAATAAAGTATAACACTGCAACCGCGGAGTATTATCCCAAAATTTACGCTTCCAACGGCGCGATTTTGAGCGTATTGACGCACTCCAATTAAAAAAGATGCGGGAGAAATTGATTAAACGTAAACGACTAGAAAAATAAATCATATGCTCAATAGATAAGGTTACTTCACTAAAACGAAAAAGAACGTATGAAACCCTTGGAATTTTAAAAAAAGAATAAATGCGTTCATATCTGGAAACATATCCAGGACCTGAGGTAAATAATTGATATTCATAAGGAAAACGCGCACCAAGGGCAGCAAGATAAAAAGCAGCTCTTTGCTTTATATAACGGAACATAAAACTAGCTAGAGTGTTTTCCGCGAGAATTGACAAATCTCGCGGAAAGCCGACTTCCGTAATTCAGTCGGGACACGCACATAAAAGCGTGTCCCGACAAAGGACTCCCGATCATCTTTTATGAGCAAAATACCATTACGCGGAAACCGAACATAATATGCACCCGCTGGACGAAATATAGGACGTTTTGCTGCCATAATTACGCCAAAAAAAAATTTCTTTCGAAACGTTCGTCGCCAAAAAAACTCTCGTTTTACTACTCCTAAAACAACATCTCCAAGAGTGCCATTCGATCGCCGAACGACGGATAAGCACTTCAAATACTTCACTGTCGAATTATCCAGCACTAACAGTCGTGTGTTTCGCCGAATCATGGTTATTGTTTTAACCGAACAAAATCACGAAACTGTAATAAGCGCTGCCAACGTAACTGCTCAACATCAACAACTCGATAAACTAACAGCGTGTTTCCGAGAGAGCTACGTAATAACAATACAATACCCACTAGCACAACAACTAATAATAAACCGAGTGCTAATAAATAAAATGAATAATAATTAAAAAAATAAAATCCAACCACAACCAAAGGATCATTACCCAGTATAAACCGTATTTTAAAATCCCCAAAAACTTGATTTGAAAAGCTGAGCAGAAACCAAAAGATATCCCCGCTGAAGATACTTAGCCGAGATGTAAGAAAATTATCAATAATAAAAACGGTGGATAAGAGACTCATACTTGTTGTCCAAAATCCGTAACTACGCGTATATATCTTATTGGTTAACATTATTACAAATAAAAACAGAACAGCAATGGCACCAACATACACAATAATGAAAACAAGTGCCATGTATAATGCATCCATAAAGATAAAACAAAAACCAACAGTTAGAAACAAACAAATAAGGAGAAGAACACTCAACAAAACATTTCGTACGGAAAATAGCAAAAATATTAACATTAAAAACAAAGTTTGAACAATAAGCAACAATGTAGTAGGGTTTAATAAAAACTGTAACATAATGAACAAGAAAGAACAGAACTATGGGGGTCTTCGGCATCGTAAAGCTGGATATTAAAACTAATAACACTAACCCTAAAAACCGAGGGTCTTCCGAGCAATTTTATAGCAAAAAAATACGAAATTAAAAAAAATTAAAACTCTGATAAACTACTAGAACGCAAAAAGAATCAAAAAACTAATCATCAGACCATATAACGCAATAGCTTCTGATAAGGCAAAACCTAAAATTGCATAAACAAACAGTTGTTTTCCAATATAAGGATTACGTGCTAAAGCCATCATTAATCCTGCAAACACAATACCAATTCCCGCGCCACTACCCGCTAATGATACGGCAGCCATTCCAGCTCCAATGAGTTTTGCACTTTGTAATAACATTAGTTAAAAATAAAAAATATAACTTCGTTTTTACGAGCGATGCTTCCCCGTAAAATTTGTCATATTAATAACAATGGTTTGTTATTTAACGGTTTTTATCTGCGAAGTTGGCTTATAACCTGCACGATAATGTTCTGTTCCAACAGGTAAAATGCGACCAATATCTGTGCCAATAGGCCACTCATAGGTATGGAAAGCGCCACGAGCCGGGTCGATATTATAGCTCCTAATCCGAACTTCATTGCGACGTTCATGTTCGGCTATTGCTTTTTCATAAGTATCCCAATCTTTTGTTATACAGCCATATTGTTGTTCCATTCGGCGACGACCAGCAATACAAAAATCTGTCATTGCTTCAAACAATGGAGTACCTCCATTTGTAGGGAGAAATAAAATCATATGGGGTGACGGCGGCATTGGGATAGTTTTTTTTCCAGAACGCCAATCCGAAAATGATGTAGAACGCGGAGGATAGTAAGCAAAATCAGAAAACGGTTTTAACTGGTCCTCGGGTGTATCCCCATACAGATTATAGTAGTTTTGAAAAGCACGCGCACAATGAAAAACAGAAATGCGCTCAAACCCGAAAATTGAATTAAAATCGCCTTTCCAATCTTTATCTGGGACATAAATATGTTTGAAATGTTTTCGAATATAAGGAACCGTGTAAAAACCTTTCGTCATATATTCAATAGCAGGTATACCCCCAGCGTCACGTGTAAAAATCCAATACATCATATATTCGAGATCGTAGCGAGTAAATACCATTGGATAGGTTTTTAATCCGGTAATATTAATAATCCAACTAACGACAAATTGCCGATAAACTAAGAACTTCGCTGCTTGATACCCACCATCATAAAAAGCATTTAAGGTTAGCCTGTGAAGATCCTGACCAATAAATCCATGATCCGGTGTCAATTCTTGTAAAACATTATCAGCTAAATTACAAAAAACTTCTTTGTTATAGTGAATAGTAAATGGCTCTTCTAACAGGCCTTGGTTAAATAATTCTACGCACATATAACGCCACCATAACAAAAACCAAGACCAGTCAACGCAACGGACAGAAATTGGCATAAATGCATGATTAACACCGCATATTTCCGAACATTGACCATAATACGTTCCATCATATTTCACACGCAAAAAATATTCATTCATCCTTCCCGGGACAGCATCAACTTTTACACCAAAAGCCGGAACCGCCCAACTATGTAAGACATCATCCGATGTAATTAATAATCGCACAATTTTGGCGGTTGGTAAGCATAAAACATTATCTGTTTCTAACAAGCGAAAATGATTAATATGCAATTCATCATATGTTAACATACGACTATCGAAGGCAAACGGCGGAAAAACGCGTAGAACCTTAAGGCTCTCATCAAGGGCCGCTTCTGGAATATAATATTTAATATCAGATGACATATGGCGACTCACATCTTTCGTACCCGGAAGCTTTGCCATTTCATCCCAATCAATCGTGTCATCAATTGTTGCAGCGGCTAAAATAGCTCCCCGGGGCGTATAATCCCAATCTTTTACGTCTACTGGAGTACGGCAATGTTGTAATAAAAAAGGTACCCAAAAGCTTTCACCGCCGTATAATGTATAAAATCGGTTTTTAATAATATTCACTTCACGCGGAATCTCGGCACGGGAATCAATTTCTGGTAAATAGTCATGAAGAGTTAAACTTTCCCGCCAAAACAAATCGACTTCGACTTGGTTTGGCATAAACTCCATCCAAGTTCCAATTAAAATAGCGCCTTTGTCGAAATCCAGCGAGCCCGAGCGAAACTCGTCAAGCTTTTCCATTTCGCCATCCGGATAAGGTGGATATGAAAAATCAAGACGTTCTTCAAACGTGTGTGGATACTCATATGTCCAATACCACTGATGGCCTGTAATTCGAACAGTCATAGATGGCTCAACAATTTCGTCGAGCGCATAAATCAATGCAAAAGATGGAGTTGCAATAACTAATAAAATAGCCGTTGGAATAATTGTCCAAACGGTCTCTAAAACAGTATGATAAGTATTACCATGGCCAGAAAAAAAGCGCTGCCGGGGAATATCATATAATCGAAAACGCGTGCCCACAACCTGTTTTAAATCTCGTGCCGAGAATAAAACAATCCCCGCGAGTAACAACAACGAGACAAATCCCAGAATAAACCCAAGGATGCCCATAATATCGTGATGGAGATTGACAATACCATCCATCATTTCTGTTGCCGGGTTTTGAAACCCAATCTGCCACGGTCGTGGAACAGACATTTCTTCAATGCCGAATACCGAAGCAACTAAAAAACCATGAGCAGCAGCAGGGCGACTAGTCGGTGTTTTAGAAATGACCGTTTTTAACCCCGCTTTAAAGCGGGTTAATTGAATTTTTTCATTGATAATACGCAAAATTCCTAAAGCAAACCGGCGCAAAAAATCAGTAGCATGTATACTACTCGAACGACTTCGCCAACTTAAGAACCAAAGAGTATTATAACGGCAATATCCAGTTGCTTTCTCCTGAAACAATTGAAGAATCGGTACAACAGTCAATAACCCCATATAACTCCAAACATCATTGCGAGCCCAGGTTTTGTTTGGATAAGCCACAGTAAACATATGATAGAGCGTTATAAAAAAAACAAATAAAGAAAAAACAGAAATAAGCGAACCAAATGATGCAACCGCGTTCCACCCTAAAAATGCATCAGGATAATCGGGAATACGCCGCGGCATTCCAGCCATTCCTAAAAAGTGCATCGGAAAAAACGTTAGATTAACACCAATAAAAAATAGCCAAAAATGCAGTTGTGCCAGAGGCTCATAAACAAGCAACCCAGACATTTTTCCAATCCAGAAATAAAAACCTGCAAAAACCGCAAAAACCGCCCCCATTGATAGAACATAGTGGAAATGAGCAACAACATAATATGTATCATGGAAGGCAATATCCAAAGCCGCGTTTGATAATAAAATACCGGTTAATCCGCCAATTGTAAATAAAAAAATAAAGCCTAAGGCGAAAAAAAGTGGAGTTTGCAGGCGAACCGTACCATTCCACAATGTAGCTAACCAACTAAAAATCTTAATTCCTGTTGGCACGGCAATAATCATAGTTGCCGCAGTAAAGTAAGCACGCGTATCGACATCCAAACCAACCGTATACATATGATGAGCCCAAACAAGGAACCCCAAAATACCAATACCAACCATGGCAAACACCATACCAAAATACCCGAAAATAGCTTTTTGAGCAAAAACGGAGATTAGATGACTAATTATACCAAAACCTGGAATGATTAAAATATACACTTCTGGATGACCAAAAAACCAAAATAAATGTTGATATAAAACAGGATCTCCCCCCCCACTTAATTCGTAAAAGGCCGTATTTAAATTGCGATCGGTTAATAGCATGGTAATGCCACCGGCTAAAACAGGTAAAGACAAAAGCAGTAAAAACGCCGTTACTTGCACGGCCCAAACAAATAATGGTAAATGATGTGGACGAACGCCACAAGCTAACATATTAAAAATCGTTGTAATAAAATTAATAGCTCCCAAAATAGAAGAAATTCCTGCAATATGCAGGCTAAAAATGGCAATATCAACAGCACTGCCAGGATGAAACTCGATCCCGGAAAGAGGTGGATAAACGGTCCAACCAGTGCCAGCACCGGTATCTAAAACTGCAGAAAAAATCAAGAAGGACAACGAAAAAGGCAACAACCAAAAACTTAAATTATTTAGCCGTGGAAAGGCCATATCGGGAGCCCCCAACATCAATGGAACAAACCAATTACCAAACCCGCCGATTAAAATCGGCATAACCATAAAAAAAATCATAATAAAAGCATGCGCGGTAACAATAACATTGTACAATTGGTAATTCTCGCCAAGAATTTGTGGACCAACGTTTGCTAACTCAGCCCTAATCAAAAAAGAGAGAACCGTCCCTAGTGTACCAGAGAACGCTCCGAAAATCATATATAATGTTCCAATATCTTTATGGTTAGTCGAAAACAACCAGCGTGATGCTGCGCTAAATAAAGCGCTTTGCTTTGTTTTCACTGCACCTGATGTAAAAAGCCCAAATAAGAATGTCGTCATATTTTTTTATAAATAGCCCAAGCGCGAAACAATACTAAAATTGTCCGCCCCAATGATACACTGAGATATAAAGACCCAGCCATACAACATCAACGAAATGCCAATACCAAATCGCAGCCTCCATGCCCACATGATGTGCGTTGGTAAAATGATATGTATACATACGTTTAAAACTAACTAATAATAATAGTGTCCCAACAATAACGTGTAAGCCATGAAACCCGGTGGTTAAGAAAAATGTAGTTCCATATACACTATCAGCAATAGTAAAGGTTGCATGAATATATTCGTAGTATTGAATTAACGTAAATAAAAGACCTAGACAAATTGTCAAAAAAAAACCATATAATACCTCTTGCCGCGCACGCGCTAGCCTCGGGCGGAAAACAAAAAACCGAACAAGTTTAAGCGTAAAACCATAAAGAAAAAACATATTAAACTCCGAGAAATATTTAAAGACATGTAAAAATGGAGAGATAAATAATGGTTGCAGGCGATTACGCCGCGATAGCCAACGGAATTTGCGGTTGCGCATAAACGAAATATAAGTTTTTCGATTGGTCCGACGTAACTTGCGTCGGCGACGGCGAGCGGCTGATAACACAGCTTGAGCAGGACTGAAAAATCGGTGACGGCGTAAGCGTCTAAAGGAAAGTTTTAAACGCCGTGAGTAACGGTAGCGGACCCGTTTCAAGAAAAACAAGCGGCGCCGAAGACGGAAATAGAAAGCGTCGGTAAAAAACCGGTCTGCAAGTGTATATAACGGCAATAAAAAATGCCATAAAAACGAAACCAAAGTTAAAGTAAACTCAACATTATGACGTCGAAAAGCTAACGCTAGCCAGCGCGTTCCCGCTCGTTTATGCGAAATAACAGCCCAACAGTAAGCTCGAAAACTCCAACTCCTATAAATATCTAAAAAATAGAAAAAGTGCGTTACAAAGCGCACTCGTCGCATTGGATAAAGCCGCAAGTTATCTTTGATCTCGAAGAAAGTATATCGGACAATTTTATGATGGAACTTTTTGAATTTCAAAAGTTTTGATAAAATAAAAAGATATTGGCCTTGACGAAGCCAAATCAGTATACGCGGATCCCATTCATACATGTCGCGTAAAACAAGCTTATTTGAGGACCGTATAGCAAAATGAGCCCAAGTAACAGCTGCGCCGGATGTTAGAAGAATCATTGTATTAAGTAAAGGTACATCCCACGGATTAAAAACCTCAATGCCTAATGGAGGCCAAATACCGCCAATTTGGACCGCTGGAGCTAAACTCGCGTGGAAAAAACTCCAAAAAAAAGCAAAGAAAAATAACACCTCAGATGTTATAAATAAAAGCATTCCTGACTTTAACCCAAACTGCACTTTGTCCAAATGGCTGCCTTCAAGAGTTCCCTCCCGTGTAATATCAATAAACCAGCGAAAAAGATTGTAAATCATACAAACAAAGCCAATATACAATAACAAATCGCTTATTACATAACGATGAAAAAAAGCTAAAACACCTAACAAAGCCGCAGAAAGACTAAACGAAATTGAAAAAGGCCAAGGACTGACAGTAACCAAATGAAAAGGATGATGAAACTCACGATCCCAGGAAATAGCGGATTGTAAATACCGAGATTTCGCGACAGACGTACGACGATTATAAACTGATTTGGTTAATCGCTGTAACGTTACAGTTGTCCAATTCCAAATAGCGAATAAAGCAACTGATTTTACATGAGCTAAAGCGGGACGCTTCAGACGCTGACGGAAACGTTGTTTTAATAAACTTTTGACAAAGGTAAAGCGTAAACGAGCCCGTCGTATTTCGGTTACCCGAGACGGGTGCATGCGTTTACGAAAAGGAAACGAAACATTTTTAAAAGCCCGACGACCCAACGATATCCGAAGCCTTAAAAATCGTGCAATCTTGGGCTCAACAGGTGCGCGTTTGTACACACGTGTTCGTGGATTCGCCATAAAGTATAAAGATAAAAAGTAACCAAATCTTGTTGTGGTGCGACTCCAGAAAAACAAATAATTTGTATAAATATAATCAAGCCAAACCAGCGCAAAGAAAAATAAAAAATATAACAGTGCAAAGATCTGAGCAAAAGTACTGTAAGGCAATTCAATAGGTTGGCCGCCTAAAAAACCTAAGATGCCAACTAAAAATAAAAAACTCCAAGCAATCCATCTATAGAAGAGACGTCCTTGATAGAAAACAGACCTTAGCGTAACCGCATAAAATGGTAGGACTAAACAAACACAAATCGCTAAGGCCATAACAACAACTCCTGCAAGTTTATTTGGGATTGAGCGTAACAAAGCGTAATAAGGCAGGAAGTACCATTCAGGGACAATATGTGTAGGCGTTACTAGCGGATTTGCTAAAATATAATTATCAGGGTGTCCTAATAAATCAGGTTGGTAGGTTACAATATGTAAAAAACAAAAAACAACGATTAAGAACCCTGCGTAGTCTTTTACATAAAAATAGGGATAAAAGAAAATCTTATCTGTATGTTTTACAACACCAAAAACACTTGTTGATCCTGCCTGATGGAGCACCGCTAAATGTAGGCCTACGACGGCTGTAAGAATAAAAGGTAAGGTGAAATGAAGACTGAAAAAACGGGTTAAAGTAGCATTACCAACGGAAAACCCACCCCATAACCAATACGCAATATCTTCGCCGGCAAACGGAATTACAGTAAATAAGTTCGTGATGACCGTAGCTCCCCAAAAGCTCATTTGGCCCCAAGGTAAAACATAACCCATAAAGGCAGTGGCCATCATCAAGAAAAAAATAATTAGCCCCGAGAACCATAAAAACCTACGAGAATACGTATATAAGCCATAAACAAAACTACGACCCAGATGCATATAAACAAACAAAAAAAAATACGAGGCCCCATTAGCATGGAGATAACGTAAGAACCAACCATAATTGACATCCCGCATAATATGTTCCAAACTGCTAAAAGCTAAATCAACTGTTGGAGCATAATGCATCGCCAATAGGATTCCGGTTACAATTTGAGACCCTAATAAAAGGCCTGCCACCGACCCTACACCCCAAAAGTAATTTATATTAGCAGGCGTCGGATAGCTTACTAAATGGTTGTGGATAATATCAATTAGGTTTCGGCGGAGAAGCACCCTGTGAATAACTCTGCCTAGAAAGTTTGGTTGTACTGACTAAACAGTAAATGGAGCGTATTCCGCAAGAATAAAAAAGCTTAAAAAACACATAACGGAATATCTATAGTACCTGGTATTAAAGCAGTGACCCTTAAACCCCTGCGGGGGCTGAAATAAAACAGGAGCTAAAGACCACAATACCAAAAGCACTTAACCCGGCTAGACCCAATCTTATCAACAACGCTCAGCAAATCAGAGGACCACGCTAAATGTAAAAGGTTTCTTTCTATAACCAACAACATCCATTAAAATATTTTTGAAATCCCGTGGACCTAATCAATATAACCCTGAGGCGGGGGGCCCTTGGTAAATAAATCTTCCCAATCCTCGTGTTCCTGTATAAATTGCATTTGTAAATCATAAGCTATATGCATGAACTCCTGATCAACCTTTTCTTTAATTAGCTTCCAAGCCATCATATAATAATAGATAATTCCTTTAATGAATTCGTAATAACGCGCCCAATCCCAAAATCGCTTCTTATGAAACGTAAAAGGTTGCCCCCACAAAGTCCAGGGCATCCAGAGCCAGCGTATCCACCATGAAAACCTATACCATGTCATATTCGCGGTGCGGTAACCTGGAAAACGATGTTTAACTAACCAGCGTTCAACGCGAGGGAACCAATTTGGAAACTTCCGGAGTAGATACCTTCTACACCAAAGAAATATGCGGCTGGGCGGAAAAATTGCAGCATCGCGCTCCGCAAAATAAAGAAAATGCAACAAAGATTCATTAGATGTTATCCACCAGGAAGATAGATATAACGGCGCAGTATAGTGTAAACGCGAAAGAAATGTAATTTCATCTTGACCCGTAAATCCCATGTTGGCGGCGGAAAAAACATGACTATGCGTAGTATCCGATGGATCATAAAGCTCTTCGATCATAGGGTCCCGCGGCACATCTGCAGCCAAATGCAAGGTATCCAAATCCGAATCAAAGCCGAAATCACGCATCTTCTCTTCATGAGAAAAAGTTTTTGCATAGGTAAAAAATGAAACAATCCCAAATATAACCGTTGACCACCAAGTAATTAATGGAGCATAAACCATTTTTCGTTTATGTTGAACGATAAACCAAAGAACAACCGGTACTGCATAAGACTCAAAATAGGCAAGATTGGCTACACGATAGTAGAAATAACGCCAGCGAAGCCGGAGCATCTGAACTGAAAAACCTCTGTATCGTATATCTAACCAGAAACTAACAAAAGAAACATTTTGGAAATCAAGAAAAAACCGCGCAAAAAAATTAAATAACCAAGGTATTCTTTTCGTAGCAAGCCGACCCGAGCGCGTGTCTAAACAAAGATACTCACGACGATGTTCCTCAATATCCGCCCGAGTGTACGTATAAAAAGGATATTCGTCAAAAAAGTCTTCTGGCTTATATCCCGGCGTTGTTAGTGGAATCCACAACTTTCGATAAAAATAATAAGCTGCGCGAAACCGACTCAGCTTAAATTCTTGGTACGTTAAAGCTAACCGACAAATATAAGGATCAATCCACAGTAAATACCAACGCTGCAGGGGAATAACATGACGCCAATAAAATGTTCTAAAAACTTCAGGTTGCCTATATGGAACAATATGCCGACTCTGTAAAAGCGCAT
>Ga0170475_102843114_pt1 | contig 10931 bp, 10 predicted proteins | sample Soicark_Litter_5_FD_111474 | JGI IMG/M metagenome (GOLD analysis project Ga0170475, IMG submission 111474) | Avena fatua rhizosphere microbial communities from Hopland, California, USA. Combined Assembly of 48 SPs | reverse complement strand
GACGGCCGCCTTGGATCAAGTCAAGCAGGCCATCGCGGCAGACCCCAACTGGTTTGAGGTCTACAACCTGCGGGGCATGGTCTATCTTGGCATGGGGGACTACCAACTGGCCGAGGAGAGCTTCAAGCGGGCGGTGGGCCTCAGTCCCAAGTCTGGCTCGGTGGCACACAATTACGGATGGATGCTGTGCCAACAGTCGCGTCATGCGGAGTCGGAGCAGTGGTTCAACAAGGCGCTGACAGACCCTGCCTACACGGACAAGGCGAAAACCTGGTTGGCCCAGGGCTTGTGCCAGATGAAGGCCAACCGGGCGGAAGAAGCGGAAAAGAGCTTTCTTCATTCCTACGAGTTTGATGCCGGCAACCCCATCGTTGCCTACAACCTGTCATTGCTGCTGTTCCAGCGTGGTGATTTCGTGCGCGCGCAGTTCTATGTGCGGCGCCTCAATAACAGTGAGCTCGCCAATGCGGAGTCGCTGTGGCTGGGCATCAAGGTGGAACGGCGCATGGAAAACCGCGAGGCGGCTGCGCAGTTGGGCGGGCAGTTGAAGAAGCGCTTCCCCTCGTCGCGCGAAAATCTGGCGTATGAGCGGGGTGCATTCAATGAGTGACACCGGATTTTCCGAAGCGGCAGGCGGGTCCCCGGAGTTCGACCCCGCCGGCGGCTTGAGCGCGGGGGCCATGATACGCCGCGCCAGGGAGGCGGCCGGCCTGCACGTGGCGGCCTTGGCTGTGTCCATGAAGATTCCTGTCAAAAAGCTGGAAGCCTTGGAGGCGGACAAGCTGGATTTGCTGCATGACGCCGTATTTGTTCGTGCTTTGGCGGCCAGCGTGTGCCGGGCGTTGAAGGTAGACCCGGCGCCCGTGCTGGGCAAGCTGCCCTTGAATACGGCGCCGACGCTCAGTGGAAGCGACCGCGGGATCAACACCCCTTTTCGCACGCCCGGCGGTGCAGCCAGGGCGTCCGTCCCCAGTCTGCTGTTTAAGCCGGCTGCCCTGCTGGTCATTGCCTTGTTGCTGGCGGGAGGCGTCATCTACTTTCTGCCCAGCATCAAGCTGCCGCAGTGGAATTCGGAGGCCCCGGAGCAAGCCGCCAAACCCGCAGAGGAAACGGGCGCACCTTCGCAGCAGCCGGTGTCCGCTGGCGGATTTGAACAGGGGGCGTCAAACAGCGATGGCGCCGTGACGAATGTGCCCAATCTGACGGCCAATGCCGGCATGGCTGCCAATACCGATGCGGTGGTGGCCTCGGCGCCGGCTGCGCCAGCATCGCGCCCCGCTGTGCAAGCGGTGAAAAGTCCACCAGCGGTGCCTTCATTGGCTGCTGCTGGCCAGAGTGCCAGCCCTGCCGGCCCTGCCAGCCGAGTGCAGCTTGCGGCCAGCCGGCCGCAGGCAGTGGCCAGTCAGTCTGCCGCCGCCGCCAGCAAACCTGCGGTTGCAGCCAGCCGGCCGGTAGCTGCGGCAAGCAAGCCGGCGGCCACGTTGCCAACCACCGGCATGGTTGTTTTCAAGGCCAAGGGGCAGAGCTGGGTAAAGGTGGTGGATGCCAAGGGTATTGTCCAATTGAGCAAAATGCTGGTTGGCGGCGATGTGGTGGGTGTTTCCGGCACAGCGCCTTTGGCGGTGGTGGTGGGGCGGGTTGATGTCACCGAAGTAGAGGTTCGTGGCCAAGCCCTCTCGCTGGCTGCAACGGCCAAGGATAACGTTGCGCGATTTGAGGTGAAGTAGTGGATTCCAATTCAGCGATAGCCTTGGCCAACCCGGTTCGGCGCCAGTCACTGCAGGCCCGCGTGGTATGGGGCAAGCGCACCGTCACGGTGGGGGGCGATGCTCCGGTGCGTCTGCAGTCCATGACCAACACGGACACCGAGGACGCCATTGGAACCGCCATCCAGGTCAAGGAGTTGGCGGCCGCCGGGTCTGAAATGGTGCGCATCACCGTGAACACGCCCGAAGCCGCGCAGGCCGTGCCCTATGTGCGCGAGCAACTGGACCGCATGGGTGTGGACGTGCCGCTGGTGGGGGACTTCCACTTCAATGGCCACCGGCTTTTGACGGAGCACCCGGAGTGTGCCAAGGCGCTGTCCAAGTACCGCATCAATCCCGGCAATGTCGGCAAGGGCGACAAACGCGACAAACAGTTTGGGCTGATGATCGAGGCCGCCATGCGGTGGGACAAGCCCGTGCGCATCGGCGTGAACTGGGGCAGCCTGGACCAGGAGCTGCTCGCCTCGCTGATGGACGAAAATAGCCGCCGCCCAACCCCCTGGGATGCCAAACAGGTCATGTACGAAGCCCTGATCTCCTCTGCCGTGGAGTCGGCCCAGCGGGCGCAGGCGCTGGGCATGGATGCCAGCCAGATCATTCTGTCGTGCAAGGTCAGCGGTGTGCAGGACCTGGTGGCGGTGTACCGTGAATTGGGGCGCCGCTGCGCCTATCCCCTGCACCTGGGGCTTACCGAAGCAGGTATGGGAACCAAGGGTACCGTGGCCTCTTCCGTCGCGTTGGGCGTGTTGTTGCAAGAAGGCATAGGCGACACCATCCGCGTATCCCTGACGCCCGCGCCCGGCGAGTCGCGTACGCAGGAAATCGTGGTGGCCTCGGAAATCCTGCAGGCCCTGGGTTTGCGCAATTTTGTTCCGAGCGTGACGGCCTGCCCAGGCTGCGGACGGACAACCAGCACCACCTTCCAGGAACTGACCCAGCAGATAGACGATTTTCTGCGTGCGAAGATGCCGGTATGGCGTGAAAGCTATCCCGGTGTTGAAAACATGAAAGTGGCCGTCATGGGCTGCATCGTCAATGGCCCCGGGGAGAGCAAGCATGCCGATATCGGCATCAGCCTGCCCGGAACCGGCGAGGCGCCGGCGGCACCGGTTTTCATTGACGGTGAAAAGCGCATGACCTTGCGCGGCGAGACCATTGCGGCCGATTTTCAGGCTGTGGTCGAAAACTATATCCAAAAGCGTTTCGGAACTCCGGTTGTAGCGGAATGAGTCCCGATGCGGGCGAGGCCAAGGGCCTACAATCTGCGGCTTAATTGAATACTCACATGGCAAATCATCTCGATCTCGAAGAACAAGAGCAGCTTGACCAGCTCAAGCATTTTTGGAAACAGTATGGCAACCTGATTACCTGGGGGCTGATCGTGGTTCTGGGTTCGGTGGCGGCCTGGCTGGGGTATCAGCGCTGGCAAAACAGCCAGTCCACACAGGCTGCCGTCATGTTCGAGGAGGTGGAGAACATGGTGCGCAGCGGTGATGTTGCCAAGGCGGACAGGGCGTTCATGGACATGAAGGACCGTTTTGCCAAGGCCGCCTACACGCAACAGGCTGCGTTGCTGGTTGCAAAAATGGGCTTCGACGCCGGCAAGGTGGACTCCGCCAAGGCCACTCTGGGCTGGTTGGTGGAAAACGCCACCGATAGTGGCTATGCATCGGTTGCCCGGCTGCGGCTGGCGTCGGTGTTGATCGACGCCAAGGCCTATGACGAAGCGCTCAAGCTTCTGGGGACCGGCATTGCCGATGAGTTTGTCGGGCTGGCACAGGACCGCGTGGGCGATATCTACATGCTGCAAGACAAGAAGGCAGAGGCAAAGGCTGCCTACCTGAAGGCCTACAAGGCCTTTGAAGCGCAGGCGGAATACCGCCGCCTGGTTGGCGTGAAATTGAATGCCCTGGGTGTCGATCCCGAGGCAGACGCCAAGACCGCGGTTTCCGCCGAGAGTAGCAAGTGATGCGCTCGCCCTTTTCCTTGCGCAAAGCGGTCTATCCGCTGGGCCTTTGCATGGCACTGGCGCTGGGGCTGACGGCGTGTTCCTCGCCGACCAAGCCCAAGCCGCTGGACCTGGGACCCAATACCGCCCTGCTCGGCGTACGTGCCGCCTGGTCTGCCAATATAGGCGCCATTGGCTTCCCCCTGGAGGTTCGCACGATTGGCAATCTGGTCTATGTTGCCGGCTCCGAAGGCACCGTGGCCGCCATTGACGCGCGCACCGGCGGCGATCTGTGGCGGGTTGCGCTGGGTGTCAAGCTGTCAGCCGGCGTGGGCAGTGATGGCCGCTACAGCGCCGTGGTGAGCCGCGACAACGAGCTGATCGTGCTCGATGGTGCCAAGCAGGCATGGCGGCAAAAGCTCAGCGCAGGAACGTTGACAGCCCCCTTGGTGGCTGGCGCACGTGTGTTTGTTCTCACGGGAGACCGCACCGTGCTGGCCTTCGACGCAGCCACAGGCCGCAAATTGTGGCAGCAACAGCGTACCGGCGAGCCGTTGGTGCTGGGCCGCTCGAGCATCCTCATGGCCGTGGGGGATACGCTGGTGGCCGGGATGAATGGACGCCTGGTCGGTATGGCCCCGCTGGATGGGAAAACCCGTTGGGAGGTTCCTATTGCCACCAGCCGCGGTACCAACGAAGTTGAGCGGCTGGTCGATACCGTGGCAGGTGTCAGCCGCGAGGGCAGCCAGGTCTGCGCCAGAGCCTTCCAGTCGGCCATTGGCTGCGTGGATGCTGGCGTGGGCACCCTGGCATGGAGCAAGCCCGCATCGGGCTCCACGGGAATTGATGGGGATGCCACCGAACTCTTTGGAGCCGAGAGCGATGGGCGTGTCATCGCCTGGAAACGCGCGAACGGCGAGCGCTTGTGGGTCAATGACAGGCTGCGCTTTCGCAGCCTGAGCGGGCCGGTGCTGTTGGGGCGTACCATCGTGATTGGCGATGAAGCCGGTACCTTGCATTTCTTGTCGCGCCAGGACGGCGCGCCACTGAACCGTGTGCCCACCGATGGGTCGCCCATTCAGTCGTCCCCCGTTCTGGTGGGGCAGACCTTGGTTGCCGTGACCCAGCGGGGCGGTATTTTTGGCTTCAAACCGGAGTGATGGTTTGAACCATTCACAGCATGAAACCTGTCATTGCATTGGTTGGTCGCCCCAACGTCGGAAAATCAACTCTCTTCAACCGCCTCACCAAGACGCGTGACGCCATCGTGGCGGACTTCGCGGGCCTGACCCGCGATCGCCACTATGGCAATGGCAAGCAGGGCAAGCACGAATACATCGTCATCGATACCGGCGGGTTCGAGCCGGATGCATCGAGCGGCATCTTCAAGGAAATGGCCAAACAGACCCGCCAGGCCGTGGCGGAGGCTGATGTGGTGCTGTTCGTGCTGGATGCACGGGCTGGCTTGTCGGCGCAAGACCATGAAATCGGCAAATACCTGCGCAAATTGGGCAAACGCTGTGTACTGGTTGCCAACAAGGCTGAAGGCCTTGCCGCGGGCGCCCAATTGGTTGATTTCTTCGAGTTGGGGCTGGGCGAGGTGTTTCCCATCTCGGCGGCGCACGGGCAGGGCATCAAACCCCTGCTGGACCTGGCCCTGGGGCCTTTGCTGGCGCAGCAGGACGATGCTGAAGATGTGCAGGATGGGCAAGATGCTGGTGTCATCAAGCTGGCAGTGGCGGGCCGCCCCAATGTAGGCAAGTCAACCCTGATCAATACCTGGCTGGGCGAAGAGCGTCTGGTGGCCTTTGACCTGCCGGGCACCACCCGCGACACCATTTCGGTGCCTTTCGAGCGACACGGGCAGCGGTTTGAACTGATCGACACAGCGGGCTTGCGGCGCAAAGGGCGGGTTTTCGAGGCCATTGAGAAGTTTTCTGTCGTGAAAACGCTGCAGGCCATCGAGTCTGCCAGCGTGGTGCTGTTGCTGATCGATGCCACCCAGGGGGTTACGGACCAGGATGCCCATATAGCGGGCTATGTTCTGGAGTCTGGCCGCGCGGTGGTGGTGGCCGTCAACAAATGGGATGCGGTGGACGAATACGCGCGTGAACTGGTCAAGCGGTCTATTGAAACGCGTCTGGGTTTTCTGAAGTTTGCGGCACTGCATCTGATATCGGCGCAGAAACGCCAGGGACTGGGCCCTGTTTGGGACTCCATCGTGCAAGCGCACAAGGCTGCGAACTGCAAGATGCCAACGCCGGTGCTGACGCGCCTGCTGCTGGAGGCCGTGCAATTCCAGACGCCCAAGAAATCAGGCATGTACCGCCCCAAGCTGCGCTATGCGCACCAGGGCGGCATGAACCCGCCCATCATCATCATCCATGGCAATTCGCTGGAGCATGTCACAGATGCTTACAAACGATTTTTGGAAGGCAGATTTCGCAAGGAATTCAATTTGGTGGGCACTCCACTGCGTATTCAGATGAAATCCTCTAGCAATCCCTATGCGGACAAGGACGATTAGCGACCATTTCGTGGTACCAACTCCACGATTTGGGGCAAGGTTTCTCGGTCTATTGCCGAACCGACGCGCGCGGTGTGGTATCGTCGGCTCTTCTTAATTTTTTGAACACGGAGAATATCGTGAGCAACAAAGGTCAATTGCTGCAAGACCCGTTCCTCAACGCTTTGCGTAGGGAGCATGTTCCAGTATCCATCTACCTGGTCAATGGCATCAAACTGCAGGGGCAGGTTGAATCGTTTGATCAGTATGTTGTGTTGCTGCGCAATACGGTCACCCAGATGGTATACAAGCATGCCATTTCCACCATCGTTCCTGGCCGTGCTGTCAATTTCGCCGCACCCAGCGGGGATGCTGCGGACACGCCATAAGCATGAGGGCCGTATCGGCCCTGTTTCCGGTAAGCCAGTTTTTAGCCACTCGATTTGACAGCAGCGCCTCTCACTGCCAATACGCCGACCATATTGGTGGGTGTGGATCTGGGCGCTCCCAATTTTGACGGTGAGCTGGAAGAATTGGGTTTGCTGGCTCAGACGGCGGGCATGGTTCCGGTGGGCCGTGTCAGCTGCAAGCGCAAGGCGCCTGACGCTGCACTGTTTATCGGCTCTGGCAAGGCCGACGAGATCAAATTGCTGGCAACCCAGCTGGGCGCCAAGGAAGTGCTGTTTGACCAGGCCTTGAGCCCGGGTCAGCAGCGCAATCTGGAGCGGCATCTGGAATTGCCGGTCAACGACCGTACGTTTCTGATTCTGGAGATATTTGCCCAGCGTGCGCGCAGCCACGAGGGCAAGCTGCAGGTTGAATTGGCGCGTTTGCAATACCTCAGCACCCGTCTGGTACGCCGCTGGTCGCACTTGGAGCGCCAAAGCGGCGGCATCGGCATGCGCGGTGGCCCCGGCGAAGCGCAGATTGAGTTGGATCGGCGCATGATCGGCGAGACCATCAAGCGCACCAAGGAGCGTTTGAGCAAGGTCAAGCGGCAGCGGCAGACCCAACGACGCCAGCGCGAGCGGCGCGACGCTTTCAACATATCGCTGATCGGCTACACCAACGCCGGAAAATCCACCTTGTTCAATGCGCTGGTCAAGGCGCGGGCCTACGCGGCCGACCAACTCTTTGCCACGCTGGACACCACCACCCGCCAGTTGTACCTGGGGGAAGCTGGCCGCTCAGTATCGTTGTCTGACACGGTGGGTTTTATCCGCGATCTGCCGCACGGGCTGATCGATGCCTTTCAAGCGACGCTGCAGGAGGCCATCGATGCCGACTTGCTGCTGCACGTTGTGGATGCCTCCAACCCTCGCTTTGCGGAGCAGATTGCGCAAGTGCAATCGGTGCTGAAGGAAATCGGTGCCGATGCAGTGCCGCAGTTGCTGGTGTTCAACAAGATTGACGCCCTGGATGACGACCATAAGCCGTTGAAACTGGAAGATGAGTTCGAGGTCGAGGGGGTGCAAATTCCCCGTATTTTTGTCAGTGCCCGTGGTGCAGTAGGCTTGCAAGCCTTGCGCCAGCGGTTGGCGGACATGGCTTTGTCCGTTGCGCCTGTTGAAAATACCGCGCAAATTCTCCCCGAGACACTTGGGGATGGACCTTGAGTGGGCACAATCGGACATCGATGTATGAAAAATGACGCAATGAAACCACCCGTTCGTGCTTTGTCCCTGCCCCAGTGGGCACGGGGCATGTTCAATCTGAATGACTCGCGCTGGGGACGTGGCGATGACAAGCCGCCCGAAGGCAATAAGCCTGACAACCAGCCACCCGAAGGCGAGTCCGACAACAAGCCGCCGCAGAATGACAACGGCTCCAATGGCCGTAAAAATGCGCCCAATGGCGGACCGCCGGATCTGGATGAACTGTGGCGCGATTTCAACCGCAAACTGGGCGGTTTGTTTGGAAGACCATCTTTGCCACCGCGCGGCAATGGCGGTTCTGGTGGTGGGTTCCAGCCCGACATGAAGAATGCCGGCATAGGTTTTGGCCTGGTGGCGGCCGTGGTCGCCATCATCTGGATGGGCACGGGTTTTTTCATTGTTCAGGAAGGCGAGCAAGCCGTCATCACCCGGTTTGGCAAGCCCACGGGAGCGGTCGGAGCAGGTTTCAACTGGCGTCTGCCTTATCCTATTGAGCGGCATGAAACGGTGTCCGTGACGCAGATCCGTTCGGTGGATGTGGGGCGTGACAACAAGAATGAGGCGACTGGACTGCCCGAGTCCGCCATGTTGACACAGGATGAGAATATTTTGGATGTCAAGTTTGCGGTGCAGTACCGGCTCAGTGACGCACGCGCCTATCTGTTTGATACCAAAAACCCTGCAGACGCGGTAGTACAGGCTGCCGAGGCATCAGCGCGCGAAGTTCTGGGCAAAATGAAGATGGACGCAGCCCTGTCGGAAGAGCGTGACCAGATTGCGCCGCGTGTGCGCGCCATGATGCAGATCATTCTGGACCGCTACCATGTGGGTATTGAGGTGGTGGGTATCAACCTGCAGCAGGGTGGGGTGCGCCCGCCGATACAGGTGCAGGACTCTTTTGACGATGTGCTCAAAGCCGGTCAGGAGCGCGAACGTGCCAAGAGTGAAGCACAGGCCTATGCCAACGATGTGATTCCACGCGCAGTGGGTTCTGCCTCGCGCTTGAGTCAGGAAGCCCAGGCTCACCAGGCGCGGGTGGTGGCCCAGGCCGAGGGGGATGCGCAGCGCTTCCGCGCTGTTTTGGTGGAGTACCAGAAAGCGCCCCAGGTCACCCGTGACCGCATGTACCTGGACGCCATGCAGCAAATCTACGGCAATGTGACCAAGGTGATGGTGGATTCCCGCCAGGGCTCCAATCTTTTGTACCTGCCGCTGGACAAGATCATGCAAATGTCGGGAGCTACTGCGACCGATCCTGGACTTGCCGTGTCGCCTTCCACTACCACTGCGCCTGCTGCTGCCCATGCAGCACCGCAGAGTGGCACCAGCAATGATGCCCGCAGCCGCGATGCGGGCCGTAACCGCGACCGCGATTCCCGCTAGGAGAGTTCCCCATGAATCGGATTGGATTGATTATCACGTCGGTGCTGGTGCTGATTGCATTGGCCAGCTCGACCTTGTTTGTGGTGGACCAGCGGCAGTTCGGCGTGGTGTATGCGCTGGGCCAGTTCAAGGAGGTCATCACAGAGCCGGGCTTGAACTTCAAGCTGCCTCCGCCATTTCAGAACGTGTCCTATATCGACAAGCGCTTGCTGACGCTGGAAAGTTCCGACACCGACCCCATGTTGACCGCGGAGAAGCAGCGCGTGGTCATTGGCTGGTATGTGCGCTGGCGCATTTCGGAGCCGACCGAATACATCCGCAGCTTTGGCTTGAATGAGGGCGCAGGGGCCAGCCAGCTCAACCGCGTGGTGCGCAATGCCTTCCAGGAAGCGGTCAACAAGCGTACCGTCAAGGAACTGCTCTCGCTCAAGCGCGATGACCTAATGGCTGATGTCAAGAGCGAAGTGCTGAGCATGGTGCGGGGTGCAAAGCCGTGGGGCATTAACATTGTCGATGTCCGCATCACCCGTGTGAACTATGTGGCGGCCATTTCCGAATCGGTGTACCGCCGCATGGAAGCCGAGCGCAAGCGGGTCGCCAACGAGCTGCGCTCCACGGGCGCTGCCGAAGGCGAGAAAATCAAGGCTGATGCGGACCGCCAACGCGAAATCACCATTGCCAATGCCTACCGCGATGCGCAAAAGGCCAAGGGCGAGGGCGATGCGCAAGCCGCACGCATCTATGCCGATGCATTTGGACGCGACCCGCAGTTTGCCCAGTTCTACCGCAGCCTGGACGCCTACAAGGCCAGCTTCAACAGCAAGAGCGACGTGATGGTGCTGGACCCTTCATCGTCCGAGTTTTTCAAGACCATGCGCAGTGGTGGGGCGCCTGCGGCAGCCGCACCTTCCAAAAAGTAGGCCTTGAACAGCGACACGGTCTGGCTCGCTCTGGCCCTGGTGTTGGTGGTTGAAGGGCTCTATCCTTTTGCCTCCCCCGCAGGGTGGCGGCGCATGTTTGCGCGACTGTTGCTGCTGAGTGACGGACAGATTCGTTTCTTCGCCTTGATGAGCATCCTGGGTGGCTTGATGTTGATTTGCTTGCTGGTGCCCTGAAAACCGGGCAACAAGACCGGTAAAATCACGGTTTTAATAGCCTGCACTTTTCACATGTCAGCCTGGGTCTTGCCAGATCACATTGCCGATGTGCTGCCTTCCGAGGCGCGCCACATCGAAGAAATCCGTAGAGACCTGCTGGACATGGCTCGCTGCTATGGCTATGAGCTGGTCATGCCGCCTTTGCTGGAGCATCTGGAATCCCTGCTTTCGGGAACGGGCGAGGCGCTGGATTTGCAGACCTTCAAGCTGGTCGACCAGCTCTCGGGCCGCATGATGGGCCTGCGGGCGGACAGCACGCCCCAGGTGGCCCGCATCGACGCCCACTTGCTCAACCGCGAAGGCGTCACCCGGCTGTGCTACTGCGGCCCGGTGCTGCACACACGCCCCAATGGCCCACACGCCACCCGCGAGCCACTGCAGTTTGGTGCCGAGATCTACGGCCATGGCGGGCTGGAGGCCGACCTCGAAATTCTCACGCTGGCCCTGGACTCGCTCAAGGCCGCGCAGATAGGCTCCATTGGCGTGGACATGGCCGATGCGCGCATTGTGCAGGCG
>Ga0170475_100910959_pt1 | contig 10931 bp, 6 predicted proteins | sample Soicark_Litter_5_FD_111474 | JGI IMG/M metagenome (GOLD analysis project Ga0170475, IMG submission 111474) | Avena fatua rhizosphere microbial communities from Hopland, California, USA. Combined Assembly of 48 SPs | reverse complement strand
GCTTGCCGACGCGAGTGACCAACGTCCGTCCGTAGTATCCGGACCGATAGCCAACGCGGTTCGAGCTACGCTCGCCTTTTTCAGCCCCAAGCGCCTCGTCCATATCGGCTTCTATGACCTGTTACAGTACTTCCCGAATCAGCGGACCCAGAAAATCTTACTGCTCCGCCATCATCGCTTTCCAATCCATCTGCTTCGCGCTATTCTGCTTTCGGTCATCTGATTTCGGTATTCTGATGTGGGCTCTTCCGCACTCTCGGTGCAGTGGTTAGTAGTTAAAAGTGACTCCGAAACACAAATAGATTGATTTGTTTTATGTTGGTTCGGCGATGGCACTTCCCCCGAGCCATTCGCAATCCGTATTGCCAGGTCGCAACGTTCTTGTTCTGGAATCTATTTCGGATGAAAAGACTCATTTCATCGTAAAGGTTCGCTGCGAGCAGGAGGCGCGATGTCCTGGATGTTGCCGAATATCGAAAGCGTGTCACAGCCGGTACGTTCGGACCTTGCAGGATTTGCCCTGGCAGGGTCGCACTGTCTATTTGCATGTCAGTGTGCGTCGATTTAGATGTCGTAATCGGCGATGTGCTCGCAAGATCTTCGCAGAACGACTCCCTGATATCGGCCACCAATATGCACGACGCACAGCTCGTTTGCTAGAGGTCGTTCGTTGGGTCGGGTATGCCGCAGGAGGTCTGCCAGCAAGCCGCCTGCTGAGTCGCCTTGCAATTCCTGTTAGTGACGATAGCGTTCTACGCGCGATTGCCACACCAGTCAATTCGGAATCGGCCAGGGAGTCGATTCGGCACCTTGGAGTCGACGACTGGGCGTGGAAGAAAGGTCAGAACTACGGAACAATTCTTGTTGATTTAGATCGTCATCGAGTCGTAGATCTTCTTCCGGGACGTTCGGCAGACGAATTACGGCACTGGCTACAACAGCAGCCGAATTTGGAAGTCATCGCACGCGATCGTTGTGGAATCTATGCCGAAGGGTCTGCTGCCGGCGCTCCGGACGCCATTCAGGTCGCAGATCGCTTTCATTTAATTGTCAATCTGTCCGATACAGTGCAGCGAGTGCTGGAAGGGTATAGTGCGCAATTGCATTTGACAGACACACCAACGATTTTACCGGTCGAACCTCCGATCGTACCGGCACGTGGTCCAACCCAGCAACAGATCAAAAGCAGCCAACGTAGGCAGCGTCGATTGGATCGATACGAAGAAGTTGTTGAACTGAATCGATCCGGCTACTCACAGCGGGCGATTGCAGACAGGCTGCATATGCAGCGGAAAACTGTCCGTCGTTTTCTCCGTGCCGATGGTTTTCCAGAGCGGAAGGCGCCGAGAAAGGCTCCTCCAAAAGTGGAGCAGCACGCCGAGTATTTGCAACAGCGATGGAACGACGGCTGTCACAATGCCACAACCTTGTTTCGGGAGCTACGCGCTCGAGGTTACAAAGGAGGGCGAAGCATGGTGGCTCGTCATGTAAGCGGTTGGCGTAAGAAGTTTAAACCAGAGCAACGCAAGGGGCCGAAGAGAATCGCCCCGCGTCACGCCGCTATGCTTGCGTGCAAGCCCGTTGACCGATTGACGGAAGAGCAACTGACTGTCTATAACCAACTGCTGGTGAACTGTCCAATGCTCGGCTTCATGCGCATACTGGCGGAAGAGTTCCGCGCCGCATTGTTCGGAAATGACGCCGGTAAGATGCGGGACTGGATTCACACCGCCGTCCAATCCGGTATCGGTCCACTGATTCGATTCGGCTACGGTCTTCGTAAAGACTTGCGAGCGGTGAGTGCCGCGATTGAAACACACTGGAGCAGCGGTCAAGTTGAAGGTCATATCAATCGATTGAAAACCATTAAGCGACAGATGTATGGTCGTGCTGGATTCAATCTTTTACGCTCGCGCGTTCTTGCATTTACACCCGCACTACCACCCTAACCGCTGCACCGAGAGTGCGGAAGAACCCAAGTGTAGTTGCCAAACGCACGAGGCAATAAGATTTCAAATAACCGAGTATCCGGAATTGCGCAGGTCACAATTATGATTCTCGGCGATCACGCATTGTCGATTTTTTAATTCGCGTTTGAATGGCCTCTAACAGGTCGGCAAAAATTTGTTCTGCGTCGGATCGGGATCTCGCGTCAAGCAAGCCCACGTACCGTTGCCCTTTGTGGTAGAGGGTCCAAACGCCCGCGACTTGAAGCAATTTGGTGTCAGGGATTGAAAGTCGTGGCACTATTTACTTCCAAAGCGGCGATGAGGATTTGTAAAGTTGATGCGCTGGCCTACCGAGTTCTCAGTACGGCATCGCAGGCTCGCTTGTGTCGCGGAGATCAGCGCGGCAGCGGACCCCACTGTCCGGAGCCCGAACCTTCTCCGCACGGTGGTTCACTATTTACAACGCCGACCAACCGCGCCGTGCGTCCGGCGATTAGCGAAATCATGATTCTAGTCAGAGGTAAGTTGAATAACCGTGATGATGTGAGGGACGTTACGAATCGATGGTCCACGTCCGAGTCTTTCGGCGATATCGTATCCGGTATGGAGCAGCTCACTGAATTGTATACGTAGCACTTACTAGGATGCTGTTTAAAAAGCCGGGTCTCGCTGCAATCGCCTTAATTGTCTTTGTCGTGTTCACCGGTATTGCGGATGTGTACGGGTTCGAAGAGGTGGTTGGTGTCGATCCATCTGTGTGTAGTAAATCGTCACTCCCGGTGAGCTATCAGAGATAGTCACCGATTGCGGCGTCGGGTAGATACCACCCGTAGGGCTGAAAGTGGGTTTGGCGGCCTGGAAGATGTATGTAGCGCTGGCCACTGCGCTGGGAGAGAAACCGCTCCCGGCGCTCATCGCTTTGATCGTGGTCATTGTGCTCATCTGGATCATCGTGCCGGTGTATATAGTCGAAGATGTCGTTGGCGTCGATCCATCTTTCGTGTAGTAGATGATCACGCCTGGCGAAGTGTCAGAAATAGACGTCCCCCGAGGCCATGTATAGGTACCCGGAGGAAGACTGAAGGTCGGTTTCGCCGCGGCGGTCCGAATCGTGTACGTGGCAGTTGCCACACTGCTCGCCGAAAACCCGCCCCCTGCCGCGATCGCCTTGACCGTTGTCGTCGTGCTCACCGGGATCGGAGCCGTGTAGACTGTCGAGGAGGTTGTCGGCGACGTTCCGTTCGTCGTGTAATAAATCGTTACCCCGGCCGAGCTGTCGGATAGTGTAATAGATTGCGCTGAATTGTAGGTCCCGGCGACGGGGTTAAAGGTCGGTTTTGCCGCTGCGGTCTGAATCGTGTACGTGGCAGTTGCCACACTGCTCGCCGAAAACCCGCCCCCTACCGCGATTGCCTTGATCGTTGTCGTCGCGCTCACCGGGATCGGCACCGTATAGACGGTCGAGGAGGTTGTCGGAATCGTACCGTTGGTCGTGTAGTAAATCGTTACACCTGCCGAACTGTCGGATAGGGTAATAGATTGCGCTGAGTTGTAGGTCCCGGCAATGGGGTTGAAGGTTGGCGTCGCCGCGGCGGGGCCGACGAGTAGCCCGTAAATACTCAACGTCCCCTGCGATCCCGCATACACTTTACCGTTCGCGATAGTCGGTGTATTGAATTTCAGCGCGGCACCCCGTGGAACATCACGATTGTCGGCAGCCTGACTAGAGTTGTACAACTCTGTGGCGAGGTTCGCGGCATCGTACGCGCGCAAAATCTGACAACATGCTTTCAACCACGTAGAATTATCGAGTACCCACACAATACCTGCCATATTGCCGTTCGCCGAAACGGAAGGCGCTGTCCCGGGATATCCGATAGTCTGGGGAGACTCAGAGGTCGGCGCCGCGGAAAGAGTCCCATCGCCGTTCTGACTGAATGCGAACGCTTTGACCCGATCGTTCTTTCCGGCGAAATATACATTGCCGTTCCAATACGCGGGACCCGTATATACGCTAGTTAGAGCACCCGTTATCGACTGTGTTATCTGGGCATCGCTAGTGCATCCGGCACAGTACTTGCCGAGATTACCACGGTCGAGGAGATATATAGCCCCTAACTTGCTACCGAGAACTAGCAACTGCTTGCCCGACGGCAGGTCCGGCAATAGCAGAACACTTGAGGAACCCAAATCTTGATTGTTCGTTTGCATGAACGCTTGATTGTAGGGCGTGAATGAATCAGCCGGCATCAAAGACACTCCGTCGAGTTTCAGCACACTATCGCTCCAGTTCGATGTGCCATCGAAATCACCGTCCGAAACGACAACATACAAGCTTGAGTTGGCGCCTGCTGCTACCGCCCCACCACCCATCCATATACCCCCTTTGTTGCCGTTGGGAGTTGTCAGCAAAACGGCTTCCTGAGCAAGCGGGCCGGCATTGTAAGACATAATCCAACCGTGATACGGCGACCCATCGCAGTGCGATCCCCATGCGATGACAATACGTCCGTTATCAAGTAACAAACCAGATCGCTGGCTAGATCTGAGCGGATCGAAGGCAATGCTTCCGTTCTGGCTCCCGACGCCTGTGCCGGATACTCCGGCCTGAATGACGACCGGCCCGCCAAGCTTTTCAGCGTGCGTCGCGACATCGAGGGCGTGCAGTCGCTGGACATACGTACCGTTCTCCTTGGTACTGGCTACCACGAAGATAGTTCCGTTAGCAGCGTCGATGACAGGGGTTGACGTTATCCCGATCTGCGGTCCCACATCCGAACAGGAACCCAGGTCAGCCGTCGATATGGTTGTTACTCCCGCGGATGGGTTCACAAAGCTTACCTGCCACAGCACAGATCCAGTTTGGGCGTCGATCGCATAGAGGCTATCGTTCTGTGTAGCCACGTACACCACATCGTGTGTTCCTTGGCCTGGGATTGTAACGTTTGTCAGCACGAGTGGCTGAGCATTTACGTATCCATCTACATTCACGGAGTACAGCTTTCCAAATTGTGTTGCATTCACGTTTCCAGGTGTGAGGATGGTCTCCCGAAGGTTCTGTCCTGTACGGGCGTTGTCGTTGTGATACGTAACGACATTGGTTACTTGAGCAAAAAGTAAGTTGTTGCCTGGCAGTGCCAGCAAGACGAGCTTGTACGCTATGGCAATCACGTTTCGTAAGAAGGTGCACTTCCTTGTGGCAGGGGCGGACTTGGTAGTCGCTTTTATCATCAGGAACCTCATCTTGAAGCCACTCCGCCGCTTCAGTAGCCGCGAGGATCGAGAAGAAGTCGATTCTCGATAAGTTCCTTGGCTAGCGGGCTTTCACCGCAATCACGCCATTCTAACTCTGAAAGGGAATGCCCGAGAAATGCTCCGCCCAAGCGTGCGATGACACTTTTACCATAATGCAAGTGCGCTGACAAATCCGTTGCTGCGGATCGGATTTGCGGCCTGAAGCACGCAATTCCAACACTCGTCTCGGCGATGAAGGGGCATAAGCGCTTACAGTTCGCTGTCAAAGCGCGTCGGCTTCGTAAATCTCATTCAGGACGTTGACCACGGCCTCTTGGAAGATTTTGTCCACCAGCGCTGGATGCCCAACGGTCGTTGTTTTCCGCCGACGTTCCGATAGCTCTGGCAAGCTACCCGGCGCGAAGGCGAGTTCAGCGTTCCAATAACTCACGTCCATGTACGATTCTGAACTCGACAGATTGATGATTTCTACGAGCAATGGCCGAAGCAACGATATGCGTCTCGCTCAGCCGGTGCAGGCCGAAGTGCCACCTGGATGAATTATCTTTGACGGGTTGCCCGAAAGACACGGAGATCTCGCCCGACGTGCCATCGATCGTCACTTCGAAGTCTGATAACTTGAGTGACAGACCTATGCCACGTGCTTTTACGTACGCTTCTTTTACAGTCCAGATCTCTAAGAACCGTCGGGTTCGCTGATGAGGAGGCGTGCTGTACAAACTGGCTGTCTCACGCGGGGCAAAATGCTTGCCAGCGATATCCAGCATATCGTCTATCTCCCGAATGAATTCGGTGTCGATACCGATCTCATGGCCCCGGCCGACAAGGGAGACGATCAAGCCGCACGTGTGCGATATGCTGAATCCGACACCGACATGCTGAGCTGGCAAATCGATTTCCGGCCGTCCCCAAGCGTTCGATCGAAACCGCAGTGACGAGGGACCAGCGTTTGTGAAATCCGCCAGCGACAATCGTAGCAGCGCTCGCGCCAGAAGCCGGTCATGACGCTCTTTTGCGAAGTGGAATGACGCGATCCGGTCGCGCTCCTCGTCCGTAAGCAGCTCGCGCAGGTGCTTCAACACTGTCGGACGCGTCACGGACTCGGGATGGATGTAGTACAGAACGGCGGGGGGTTGTTCAACCGCGCATCCGCTCATCGAGCGATTCTCCTTCAAGACATACGTCTATGACGCGCGTACGTTGGGGTATCAGGGATGGGAAAGTATGGTGCCGGTCATTTCAGCAGTTGCGGCGTTTCATGCCGGCGAATAGATTGTCACGAGAGCAGCCGATACTTTACAGCGAGCTACTGGCAGGCTGCCCTCCGGGGGCTTGCGAGTTTGGGAAATGTAGGGCCGCTGTTTAGGAATAACTCCAGCAGCATACGGAATTCATTTGCACCGCAAATAAAATCCAGTACCGGCCCGTTGATGGTTGGCCAGTGGTCAGTCAGTAACCACTCTTTTTCCAGCCTTGCGATCTGCGTACTGGCCTGCGATCCAGGCGTAGGTTCTCTCCATACCGTTCCTAAGTGGGGTATGTGGTTCCCAGTCGAGCACACTCGTTATGAACGTATTGTCACTATTCCGACCCGCCACACCTTTTGGTGCGCTCAGATCGTAAGTGCGATCCAACTGTACTCCTGCCATCTCCTCGACCATATCGACGAGCGCATTTATGGAAATCAGTTCGCTCGAACCAAGGTTTACGGGAGTCGCGATGAGACGCTCGCAATGCATGATTTGATCGATTCCAAGTACGCAGTCCTCAATAAAGCAGAAGCTCCGGGTCTGCGTGCCGTCACCCCATATCTCTATCTTCATTTCTCCCGAATCTTTTGCCTCTATAACTTTCCTGCAGATCGCAGCCGGAGCCTTTTCTCGACCGCCGTACCATGTACCGTGCGGACCGAAGATGTTGTGAAATCGGGCTATGTGGGTTTTCAGACCACGCTCCGACCAGTATTCCTGACAAAACATTTCAGAAATCAGCTTCTCCCATCCGTAGCCTCGCTCCGCCATGGCAGGGTATGCATCTGATTCTTTAAGTGCCCGTACTTTCGGATCTTTCTGCAGGTCCGTGTTGTAAGCGCAGGCTGACGAGGCGTAGAAATATCTCTGCACGCCTGCTCTCCAAGAAGCTTCAATCAGATGGGTGTTGACGAGGATGCTGCGGAGGCATTCCACCCGGAAGTGTTCGATAAACCCCATTCCGCCCATATCGGCCGCCAAATTATAGCCCTCGGCCGCTCCCTTGACCGCCTCGACGGCATTCTCCTTCTCCCCAAGATCCATGGAGATATTTTCAACGCCGCAAACCCGCTGGTACCATTCCGGCAAGGGTTTGCGATCAACGGCGCGGATCCTCGTGTACCCAAGCTCTTTGAAGTAGGACGTAAGAGCTCCGCCGATGAAGCCGCCGGCGCCTGCGATTAAGATCAGGTCGTCCTTTTCCAGATTTCTTTGAATGTTAATATCTGAGTTGTTTTTCATAGTGGTGTAAGTTGAACTTGAAAGTGACTGAATAAGACATATCTGAACTCTGCGACCAATCTGCCCACGCGCTACCCGACTGATCCCCGTTGCGCAGCCCCGATCTGGGGAGAACTGGATTCTTACTGTAGGACCGACTCCTCCAGCGCTTAACGGGTAACTCTTCAAACCCGCCAAAAGTTCGAGTTAGTCTGGTAGGCGGTTGCGTCGCGAACACGGAATTTACCGGGCCTGCCATGGACTTGACAACTCTAAGGTCCCATCGGATGGTGTCCCATATCGTAACGTAATAGGTATGTTACTGAGACGGTCAGATGGGCAGTATTATCCACAGTAGTCATCTACGTGCCTCAAAACGCTTGGAGTTCGTCCCGGAAGCTTAGCCGGCTTACCATCGTCGCGCGGGTAAGTGCAATTACCGGCGAAGGCCAACGCTTACGTTGAGTACGCAGCTCATCCCCCCAGCAGGACGGCAGATAATGACATTGCTCCTGGTCGCATCCATGGCAGCGCGGTCCTGCCACTCCGGCCAGGTTCCGGCTCTCCGCGATGCCCACCGTCCTGCGTGAACCCCATTCCAACGGTGAGTAGGACAGATTGTTCTACGTACGTTGCCTGCTCGCCACTGATCATGCGAATAGCTCATATGAGGATCAACAGCTAAACTCAATAACGCACTAAATTAAGGCTTGCATTCGGCATTTTTGGCTGGTAAACTCCGAGTTTCAGTACTAGTACTTCAGCGGATGGGTACCAGCATTTATCTGGTGTTCGCGAGGCAGTAGGTAGTCGTTCCCTCGAGCCCATTCACGATCATTCTGAGACGGGCAGGCTTGGGCTGCCGATCGGACGGAGTTTCACCCCATTCGCGCGTTCGGAGGGTGTTTACCACAGTTGCGCGCTTAGGATGAATGCACGATTTTGTAAGCAAGGCGATTGAAATACTTCTTTCGTGTAATTGAGATACCGGTGGTACGTGTCTGTGGATGGCCATTTAGTCATCTCACTCGGGTGCTATAAGTATAAAGATATCTTCACAGCGGATGGTGTGTTATCAATGCATTCTGCTCTGAAGGTTTTCCAACGGGTGTTGTGCCGGGATTGAACGGTACCCTCACATAACGGGGTTACCGCTCTAATCAGGGATGACTATGCCTAACTTATACGCGGGTGCGAACTCACGCGTAGGAGGGTAGTCCCCCCCTAAATGCGCCCCGTAAGCAGCGCCTAACTAGTACCCGTACTAAAGTTGTGTTCGGCCTAGGCCGAATGATTCAGAGTACTGCTCTGTTTGTTGATTAAGAACGCTTCCTGACGTGCTCGTTAGCCTGACTACCAGCAATGTCGCGTCATAAGTTTGCCGTGAGAAAGGAAAGAATATCTTGAGAGTATTATTCGGAATATTGTTAGCTTCTATGGTTTTCTGTATCGCGCCACATGCTTGGGGGCAGGCGAGCATTGACGAAAGCCGGGAAACATCGCTGATTTATGTCGATGCCTCCAAGGGCTCGGATTCATACCCCGGCACGCAAACACAGCCGTTCAAAACGGTATCACGTGGTGTGAGTACGGCTGTCGGCCGCAAGAACAGTGGCGTCGGGTCCAAGGTCATCGTGGCTCCTGGAACTTATCGCGAACAGATCAGCATTGCCACCAGCGCGACGGCTCCGGTCACTATACAGGCCGCAACAGCCGGAACTGTGACCGTGTCTGGGTCGGACGTCTGGACGGGCTGGTCTGCCTACGGGGGCGGTATCTATACGCACAATTGGCCAAACGCGTGGGGCATGTGCCCTCAGCTGCCCGGTCTAGCGGCGGAGGACATTGTCCGCAGACGCGAAATGATTTTTGTAAACGACTTTGCACTGTCTCAAGTGTTGGCTCAAGGACAACTAAAAGAAGGAACCTTCTTCGTGAACGAGAGTTCGGATAAGGTCTATATCTTTCCACCCGCTGGAACGGATATGACCAGGGCTACAGTTGAAGTCGCGACACGGCCTTCGGTCCTTCTGGTGAAGGGCGGACAGAACTGGGTTCTCAGAGGCCTTATCTTTGAACACGCGAACGGCTGCCGAAACACTGACCCCGCAGTTTGGTTTACGCAGAGCGCTAAGAACGTGCTCATCGACAACAGCCAGTTCCGCTGGAATAATGCTATCGGTTTAAGCATTACCAGTACAAGCAACATTACCGTGCAATCCAGCCGGGCCAACTATAACGGCCAAATGGGCATGTGGGTCCAGTACGTCAAAGACGGACTCTGGACTTCAGATGAAACATCCTACAACAATTGGCGCGGAGCGCAAGGCGCTTACTACACGTGGGCGTCGGCCGGTCTAAAGGCCGCCCAGACCCACTATGCCACTTTCTCGAATCTACGGGCTGTCTTCAATCAAGCCCTGGGTCTACACCTTGACACCGACATCACAGATATCAGGGTAGATTCATTGTTGTCCGCGAGTAATCTGCGCTCTGGCGCACAGATGGAGTCGGTTCAAGGACCAGTGACTCTCGCGAACGCCGATATCTGCAACAACAACAGACAGAATCAACCATACGAAGCAGGACTGAACCTGGTCGATGCTTCAGATATCAACCTGAACGGCAGCACTGTCTCAAATAATGGCACAGCTCAGGTTTTGATCATCGGAAGAGCGGGTGGCATCTCGGTGAAAAATAATTTGACCGGAGCAAGCGCTCAGGTCTACAACGACCACTTCGTATCGAGCGGCAATACGTTTGTCGCATCTGGCTCCCAAAAACTATTCAAAGATAGCTGGCTAACGGCAGATTGGAATACGTTTGCCAATACGCTGTACTCAAACGGTAATACGTGGTGGCATCCCACAGATGGCTCTCCGTACATGGTGCCAGTTCCATCAGGAGGGACCCTAAAGTCGTTTAACGAGTGGAAGACTCTGACTAAGCAGGACTCTAGTTCAACTTTTTCGAATCCTGCGGTCAGTTGCGGAGCCTCTCCAGCGGCCTCGGACTTCTGGGTAGCGATCAACTCAGCCAGTAATAAAGTTGGCGTTGGAGGCAGCACGTCATTCGCCCTGACCGCAATACCATTGGCATTTAGCGGCACGATTTCACTGGGCGTCGATACAAGTCGTGTTCCTGGCGCCAGCGCTAGCTGGAGTTCAGGATCAATCAGTAGTTCTGGCTCGTCAACGTTGACGGTTAGGACAAGCGGATCGACCCCTCGAGGTACCTATCCGGTGACCATGATGGC
>Ga0170475_105272289_pt1 | contig 10935 bp, 8 predicted proteins | sample Soicark_Litter_5_FD_111474 | JGI IMG/M metagenome (GOLD analysis project Ga0170475, IMG submission 111474) | Avena fatua rhizosphere microbial communities from Hopland, California, USA. Combined Assembly of 48 SPs | reverse complement strand
CGCGCTCCCAAGGAGACTGGGCGAATGCCAGTGTGGGCAAGAAAAGGAGAGCCGTGAACACCATCACACTCAGTCGTCGAAAGAAGCTGACGTCGGAGCTGCAGGCCATGGAAGACCTCCTGCGTAGGTGTTAACGAAAGTAGCAACGATTTATCATACGAGCGGACGCATGTCAACACCCTCAAAACGCTTCCCCAAAGGCGCCGACATTCCCGCCGAACTCGCCGCCTGTCTCGGTGTCAGACGAACGATGACGTTGCGGCGTGTTGTGCGTCAGAGCGGGCTGCCACTCGAGGCCGTCCTCGATCTCGCGCTGGAACTCCTGGACATCGCGAGCCGGAAGCTCGCGCCGTCTCCAATAAGCAGACAGGCTGTCGGACTCGGTACCGCGCGTTGGCGCAACGTCGGCGCTGAAGAACGGAGCGAGGCGCTTCGCCGGGCTGCGCAAGCACGCTGGTCAAAGGAGGGACGGGCAAGGCAGGAGGACCGTAAGGCCGCCAAAAAATAGTCGCACGGCGTTTACTGATGAGCCGGCACGGAATCGATTCGCATGCGACCGGACGCATTATTGCTGAGTCGAACCGGACGGTGTGAAATCGCCGTCTCCAACTCGTGCTGGGCGTACGGCCCTCAATGCACCTCGTCGGTTCTCGTTCGGAAGAAGAGTGCTACGTCTACGTTCAATCCGTCGGTGAGCGAGGCCAGCGTGTCGATCAGCACTTCGCCCTTACCCGCTTCCACATCTTCGACCTCGCGTTGGGCGACGCCCGAACGGCGCGCCAGCTCTGTCTACTCCAACGCCTGGTGGTTTGTAGCTCGGTGACATTCATTGCGACCAAGCGTCGCGCCGCCAGCTGCGCTGCGTTGTAGTCTGGCTCCACTTCGTCATCAGCCATGAGGGATACGCGCGGCAAACGTCTTTCGGGTCACCCTACCCGGACACGATATCGGCGCCTTGCATCGTCTGCGGCACCGGCGTATATTCGGTCAAGTTTCGTTCGCACCGCTCTTCTTAAGCGCGCGCGGCGTGTCGCAAAACGCCGCACGAGATCGAGTCAGCACGATCCGCATGACGGATCGAACTCACCGGGACTCGATCGAGGCTCTCACTGGCATTCGGTGCTCATCGCAGACCTTCGAATCGAAGGAGGTGCTGAAGTCCGCACGAGCCGATCGCGAGACCGTGAGGCGCCCCCCGGCGTGCAGCAACACGACCGGAGGGCCTAAACCCGTCAACCAATAGAGCTGCCCGACGGGTCTGGGTCGCATTTTTCCATACCAGGCCCGCCGACCTGCCGGCGCTCATGCGCGGCAGGAGAGAGTCATGGCGTCGAAGCGTTCCAGGAAATCTGAGGGACTATCACCGCTGCTTGTGCGACTGATCGAGGCTGCGGAGCACTCCGCTGAAGATGCGGGAGGAAGAGACATCCGTGGGGCCTCGAAGGCGCTTCAAGAGTTCGGGCAACTCGCCGAGTGGGCTTTGCCCATTCATGGAGTATTCGTCGCGAACAACGAGAACGTATCCACGACCGTAGAGCGGGTGGCGAAGCAGCCTCTGGATTGGGAGGGCGCTCGACGAGAGGTTCGTGAGGCCCTCGAAGCGGTCGAGTCGTTCACTCAGCGCGATCCCATCTAATCAGCGAAGAATCTCTTCGAGCCGTGTCTGACAAGGCGCACTTCTACGCTGGCCTCGCGTTCGGCGTCACGGTCGCGAACCTCGCAAGCGGCGTAGCGCGTTCGCTGAACGCACCGCGGCGAATCGCAAATCGGCGCTTCCAGGGATTTTGAACGTTTTAACTCGAAAAACGGGCAGATTCCTCTGTCCGAGCATCTATAAATGATTTATCATTCGGCCGGCTCACAAGTGCAATCGAGAAAACCCACGAGCGAGAGGGACGTCGTTCGTCCGAACGACGTCCGTCGCCTTGCGGAAGCGATGGGCTGTCGAACTCAGAGGGAGTTCGCGGAGCGCCTAGGCGTGTCGCAACCTCGCGTGTCACAGATTCTTTCGGGTGCACATCCCTTGAAGCCCGGAGCGCTGCTCACCCTCGTTCGAGCGTTGCAGGAGCGACACGGCCTGCAGGCCGAGATTCTCAGGGAGAACCGATGAGCCCCGAGGCGAGCCATTACCAAGGCGACAACCGTCCGCTGTCCGCTGCGTCGGTTGTCGCGCCCGAGACATTCATCCTCGCGACTCGCGACACGGGATACCGAGACATCGCATCGGCGTTGGCAGAACTTGTTGACAACTCAGTTCAGGCCGCGGCCACTAAGATCCTCATCGCTGTCGACGAATCGCGATCCGCGACCCGCTCTGGCTTGACCGTTTCGGTGTTGGACAACGGGTCAGGAATGGCCGCTGACGCTCTACGCGCCGCTCTTCGTTTTGGTGGGACGAATCGCTTCGGCAGTCGCGAAGGCATCGGCCGCTTCGGAATGGGCTTGCCAAACAGTTCTGTCAGCCAAGCACGAAGGCTCGACGTGTACTCGTGGCAGCGTCCTGGCCGCGCATACCACACGTACCTCGACGTCGATGCAATCGCCCGTGGCGAAATGGTGGACATTCCGATTCCACAACGAAGTGCGCTGCCGGCGGACTTCAAAAAACCCTCTGGGCCATCTGGCACTCTGGTCGTGTGGAGTGAATGTGACCGCCTCGGGCGTATCCGATTGCCGCGCATAATCGCGAAACTCCGTCAAACGTTGGGGCGCATCTACCGGAAGTATCTGTGGCGCGGTCTCGATATCCAGGTGAATGCTCATCGGCTCATTTCCGTCGATCCGTTGTTCGTCGATTCGAGAGCCGAAACAAACGGCGGGCGACCGTACGGTGCGCCCCTTCGCTACGAAATCACAACTAGCGCGGGTCGCGTGTCTACGGTCGAGGTGCGTTTTTCAGAGCTTCCCCTGATCGAATGGGCCGGCCTTAGCGACGAGGAGAAACGACAGCGCGGCATCGTCGGCGGCGGCGGCGCGTCGATTCTTAGGGCCAGTCGCGAGATTGACTACGGCTGGTACTTCATGGGGAAGAAGCGTCGCGAGAACTATGACGACTGGTGGCGCTGCGAGGTGAGCTTTTCGCCCGAACTAGACGAGCTGTTTGGCGTCACTCACAACAAGCAAGGGATCAACCCCGATGCGAGTCTGATCGCTCTGCTGGGCGCTGATCTGGAGCCCATCGCCCGAAGTCTCAACGCTCGGGTTCGAACGGCATTTCAAATCCTGAAAGACAAAGCCGCCTCACCATCTGTGACAGCCGCCTCGGCGAACGATCGATTTCTTCCTCCGCCAGCCGCTGCCGTCCGCAGGGTCAACGCTGGAGGGTTGAAGTATCGCCTAGACAATAAGCCTATCGCGGGCCCCGAGTTCTACAGCGTTCACCTGCGACGCGGTGTCGTACGAGTCACGATGAATTCCGATCATCCGTTCTTTTGGCGCGTTTATCGGCAGTTGGCGGATAACACGGATAAAGCGCATCGTGACGTGGTTGAGCGGCTACTGCTAGCCGCCGCTCGAGCAGATCTGGAGGCGGTAACGTCCGGCGAGCGACAGTACGTCGTTCGGCTAAGGCGGGCGTGGGGGGATGCGTTGGCCGCTTTCCTCGAAGTCCGATGAGTAGTGCAAGAAACCCGGAGCCGGTTAGTGGCTGGGTCGAGTTCGCTCCGTCTGTCATGCGACGCGCGGTCGCCAAACGATGCCTGCGGACGCTCGTGCGGCGTGTCGGGAAGGTGCGAGGCGGTGCGGACACCGCTGCTCTCAGTGCCATTCGCCGCAGGAGCGTCGACGACGCCAAACACATTCGTTCGGATGGCGCGCCAGACCTGATCTTTTGCGTCAATGTCCTGTGCGACCTCGTCTCGCAAGGTTGGCAGCTGAAGACTCGCAAGGGGCGACTTTACGCCAAGCCTCCCTCAACAATCGACTTGGATCACATGGAAGAGAAAGCGCGGGTGCGACGTGCACATCTGGTCGAACGCGACGCCCAGTTGGGACAAGCATCGGTTCGCGCCTTCGTCTCGGAAATGGAACGGCGCCGACTGTGGCGTGGCGAATGGCATTCGGTGTTCTCATTGATGCGTGACGGGAGTCAGTTGGCAGCAGAGTTGTCCGCTGCTGGTCAAGTCACAGGTGCGGAACGCATCTCCGCGCTTGAGCGGATGATCGATCCGTACGTACAGCCAGCCATCGCAGGGAAGAAGTGCCGGTTCACCGGCCTAGACCTCCTCGACGCGTGGCGCTATTTTCGGCATACCTGGACGACGGTGTATCAGAGCACGCCAGGTCGAAAACTGTTCTTCTTAATTAGAGATCGCGCGGCGCTGAACCATCCAGTCATTGGCATAGGCGCGCTCGGAAGTCCAATTATTCAGCTCGCCGTGCGTGACGCGTGGATCGGGTGGACGGGCGAGCAGGTTGCGGATGCAATCGTCAGTACGCCGACGAAGAGGTGGGCGGGCTGGGTACTCGACTCTCTGAAGAATCTGTTGAACGGCGTCGACCGTGGCGACCTCTTGTCGGGGAAGACTGTCACGCGACGTGAGATTCTTCGGCCTACGCACGACGCGATTTCGCGGCTCAGAACATTGGCCGCTGCGGAGCGACGGCTGCATCAACTCTATCCGGGAGCTCGGCAGCACAAGGACGTGGGCAAAAACTCGACGGCTTCGGACTGGCGTCGAGAATCACGAAGCCACTTATTTCGATCCAAACGCGCCGGCGCGCTGGCCGACTTGCTCGACGCTAGACGGGCACTGCAGCAGGCAGGCTTTGATGAGCCCGACAAGACGCGGCTTCAAGAAGCAGCTTCCACCACCGCCGGCAGAAAGGCGATCGCGACGATCGTCCGTTACATCAAAGGGGTTCATGCCGGCATCGACATGATGGATATCACCGTCTGCGGTGCGGTGGCGCCCTATAACCGCATTTTGGGCGGGAAACTCGTGTCTTTGTTGATGGCGAGCCCTGAAATAGTCAGAGAATACGGGCGCCGCTACAAAAAGACGCCCAGTCTGATTGCGTCGGCTATGGCTGGCCGACAGATCTGCCGCTCGCCACGGTTGGTGCTCTTAGGGACGACGAGTCTCTATGGTGTCGGCGCGAGCCAGTATCATCGTCTTCGCTTCAGGGTGCAGGGCTCGGGCGACCGGCAGGCCAGTGAACTGTCCTACGTCCCACTCGGGCACACTGCGGGGGATGGGTCCTTTCACTTCTCCCAAGAGACGATGGCCTCTTTGGAACCCGTGCTCAGTCGTCTGGATCGGGGCCGCCAGGTGAACAGCATCTTCGGCGAAGGCGTAAACCCGAAACTTCGCAAAGTGCGCGGCGCATTGGATGCGGTCGGTCTTCCATCTGACTTGCTGATGCAGCACACCAGCCCGCGGATCGTGTACGCGATTCCACTCGCGCGCAATTTTCGGGAGGTGCTATTGGGATTGGCCAGTCACGCGATCTACATCCTTCCGCAGACGAAGGATTCTAGCCGGCAAATTGCCGCGTACTGGCGCGAGCGCTGGCTGGCGAAACGGATCGAAGCGCCAGAAGTGTTGGCCGATGTGAACAAGCACCGTCTCACGTATCCAATAACTCATGGTGCGCGCGTCTGCTGCGTCGACGCAGATGCGGAGCCTGTGCCGGCCCCGGTCGTGCCGTCCACCCCTCAAACAGCTACTCAACTCTCAATCGCCGAGATCGCCACGTTTCGACGGCTGCACGCCCCAGCCCACACCTCGACCTCACTGCGGCCTGAGCATTCGCATTACACCGAGGATTCGGAAGCCCGTTTGACTGCGAGCAGCTGACACCCTACTCTGCGATGTCACTTATCGAATGGCATCGTCGGCTGGAAGCTCATTTCACAGAGCTGAGAGCGACACGCACAAGTAGGCGCGGGCCGGACTCGCCGATCTTTGCGCTTGAGCATGGATTGTCGGAGGCCGAGGTGACGGAACTCGCGCGGGAGATCCGTGCACCGGATGCCGTTCCGAAGGCCGACAACGCTCTGGGATGGATCGTTTACGCTACAGAGCTCGGTTACGCCTACACAGGCGACGAGTACTGGCAGACGTTTGAAGAAACGACGCCTTACTGGGTCCTCCACGGTCATCCTCACTGGGTACGTGACCGGTTTCATTGGTTCGCGAGGAGCTTCGGTGGCGCGCGCCCTTCCGGTGCGTGGGCGAAGCACTTTTCGATCATCTGCTGGCCGATCACGCACGCGATCCTCCCCAACGACTTACAGCAGGAACTGGCCAGGGTTCTTTATGACATCCGTCACCAGTTTTCGGCTGATTTGCTTGCGTCGCCGCTCCTGTTGGGGCAGCGTATAGCCGCAGCCAGCTGGGGCGCGACGTCGCGATTTCAGAACCTGTCGCAGAACCCGTTGCTGCTTGGACAGATCGCGACAGCAATCTTGTTGGAAGGAGAGCTAGGGAGCGAGGGACTGTTGCTGCCGGACACGCTCGCTCGGATTGGCCGCGATCTCGACAAGGAGCGTCGTGAGCGGGAATGGCTGAGGAGCGCTCGACGCTACGCGCATGATCGGGCACGGTTTCGTGGGATTGAGCAGATCAGCAGCCGAAGCGCGCCGGCTGGCACACCAGTGCTCGCCGCGCGCGAGACCATAGCGGAACTCGGCATCGAGCCGACACTGCTTCTTCGTCCCAAAGACTCCGATCGCGCCCATTGGAGCGTGCATCTCGACATTCCGGACTTATCACATCTTCTCGTCAAGTTCCCGACCGCTAGCGTCACGCTAACGCAATCGCGCAGCAGGGTGACAGGCGTCGCGCGTTGGCTCGCCAGCGGCCGGGTCTTGAATGGGACGCAGGTTGAATTGAAGCGATGGCCTCGTTCCGATGAGGCGCTTGTGCAGTTTGAGCGCCCCGCTCCGGAACTGACGTATCTCCTGCGAACAGAGTGTCTGCTACGTCCCGGTCCGTCGTGGCTCTTTCGAGTCGCGTCCGACGGGCTGGCGTACGAACTTCGAGCGCACCAGGTACGCCCCGGACACAAATACATTCTGCTGACGACTCATCCGCCCTTGCGCAGTCCAGTCTCAAGACCGCTGTCTCTAGAGTGCGAGGGGGTTCATGGGGTCCTGATCGATGTCCCCTCGAGTGTACAAGATGGGTTCTCCCGTGAGCTGCAAAAGCTCGGGCTTGGCCACGCGAAGACGCTCACGGTGTGGCCGGTGGGGCTGATGCCGTTGGTGTGGGACGGTGAACGTCGAGCCGAGTGGCTCGTCGACGATGAGCCATGCATAGCGATCAGGTCGGATCATGATTGCGGCTCGTTGCGAGTGCGAATCGTCGACTTGCGCGACGTTGAGTTGGTCATCCCTCAACTCGCCGCGGGAGTTCCAAAGATAGTTGCATTGCCGCAACTCCCATCGGGTACGCACACGCTGTCGATACGCGGCATCGTTGACCCCAATCTCGCTGGGGAACTTGAAGTGGCCGTCCGTGCTCCGCGACCTTGGGTCTCGGCGACGGCCGCGAAAGGGCCCCTGTTGTTTGATGTGGACCCCGCCGTGCCAACGCTCGAGGCGCTGTGGGACGGCGAGATCAGAATCGACCTGAATGGGCCGGTCGGCCGACGGCTTCAGGCGACTGTCAAACTGTTCGACCGAAATCTTGACAGGCCGACTATTTCCAAGGTGCTGCCACCACTCGAACTGCCCGTCAGCCCCAATGACTGGCGTGATCATTTTTGGCGCAACGGCCGCAGCAGCGCGGATCTTCAGGAACGATACGACTCGGCAAGCGTCGGCGAGATCGTCTTTGCCGCCGAGGATCTTGGAACCTTTACTCTACGCTGCGAGCGTGAGCCGATACCGCTTCGGTGGGTGTTCAAGCGCGGTAACACTCTGAGGTTGATCGATGACAGCGGTGGGAGCGTGGCACCACAAGTTTCTCGGTACTCATTCGAGGCTCCCGATCACCCAGAGGTGTCTCCAGGAATGTTGCAGGACGTTCTGCGAGGAGTCTCGACCGATTCAGCTGGGGGGCTGTATGTGGCCGCCACTCAGGGCCTGAGTCGCGCCATCATCGTGCCACCCCATGGGCGCCTGTCATTCGCCGACTTGAGGGCTCAACCGAAGGTGGACCTGGCTCGGGGCCACTCAACGGCGCACGTGCTGACTCTGCTGGCTGTCATCAAGCAGTGGGCCACAGCTCGGGTAACCGGGAACCCCCTAAGTTCAAGTCGCCGCCGCGAGGTTCTCAGACGATTGTGCCGCCATGTGTTCTTCCTCCTAGCTGGAGATACCTGGGATCGAGCTGAATCTCACTTCGAGTCGTCACGAGCAATTGTCGGCCTTGAGCAGGCCGTGCGGGGCCGTCCCGACGAGGCGCGTCTCGTTCGCATGATGATGGAGCAACTCGACGCTTTGGCCGCTGAGTCCTGTGAGCAGCGCGTTGCGCGCGTCACTGGCGCTCTGATTCGTGTCCTGCGCCTGCCGGTTCCGATGGGACCTGATGTAAGAGGCCCGGGCGGAGCGGTCCTTCACAAACAGGATAGAAGCAACCCGAGTCATCCAGAGCACCTGACCCGATTCGCGCTACAACTCGCTAGCGACCCGGCGATGCTGACCGGTCGTCAAGACGCCGAACTCTCGGATGCGGTGCGACGGCTGCAGGCGTCCGCGGCTATTGCTCGCGTTGCACGCTTTGTCGTGCTCGCTGTCGAACATGCCGCGATATCAAGACCGACAGCGGCGCCCCCGATTTACGGAGGATGGGATTGGCAGGAACGATGATGAAGATTGCGACCGTTGCCGAGGCGCAGGCGATGGCCGTGCGTCGGTTAGGTCTAGACGAAAGGGCCATAGACCTGACGTCAGTCGAGGCCCTCGCTGCGTCGCTTCGGCGGGCGGCCGGATTCTTGTGTCCCTGCGGACCGTCAACTCTAAGGCGCGCGGTGGCCCGTGCACTCGACGGGCTCTTCTTGGATAACGAACAGCTCAGGATCTCAATCGAGTCGACACTTGACGCAATGATCGGCTTCGGCGACTTGATCGAGCAGCGGGAGCTAAACGCCGATGGTCGCGCGGCGAATCTGCTCTATCCAGCGTATCCGAGCTTCGTGTTGACCGGCGACGGCACCGTGATGCTTGTGGGCATCAGTCCTGAGCACACCTCCCCATTGACGGAGGATCTTGAACACCGAGTTGAGTATGCGAACCATCTCCGTCGTCTGCGTCTCGAACCGGCGGAGGATATCCGGTCGGCGCTGAAGGCGCTCGGCCTCTTCGAACTGACGTTTGAAACCTGGCTCAAGATGCCGCCACAACTGACGATCGAGCGAACCATCGCTCGCTTTGATGACCTCTTGGATGTTGCCGCCCCGTCAGGCGACATCCCGGAACTCACCGTGATGGAATCGACGCGGCCTGTTCGTTACTATCGGGGCCGTTGGACTGGGGCGGACGGTTTGACCGGACGGTACGTCGGTCGACGGCCGCAAGCGTACGGCGCTGATCTTTGGTGTTACGTCGAGGTGCGGTCTGGTGTGCCTGTCCGCTTTGTCGACATACCGCTTCGCGCTAGTCGTCTACGCGGTTGCGACGAGGCATGGCATCTCCAGATGGCAATCGACGCGCGTCGCGGAGTCCCACAGGAGTTCCGCGTCAGGAACGGACCAGCGCAGTCGCGCATCATAGAGTTCTTCTCACCCCTGCCGATGTGGGCGCAACGCGCGTTGGACGCCGCCGGGGAGCCGACGTCGAGCGGCGGATGTCTGTTCGCGTACCGTATGCGTCAAGGATTCGCCCGGCAACTTGAAATGCTAGAGAAAGCCTTATGGCTGTCACGATTGGCGTGATGATCGCACTGAAATACCCAAGGACCCCGAGATGATTGCCACCGTCGGCGAGACCATCGCGCAACTCCACGGCGTGCTCTGTGACTACATCGATGCCACGTATCACATCAGCCATCCCATCTTGATCGACCAGCGCAGAGAGCTGTTGGAGACGCTGGGCATCATCCATCAGCGTCCGTACCTTGAAAGCACCCCGCGCTACCGCTCTGGACGCAGGTTTGCTGAATTGGGATTGGAACCCTCAATTCTCGCCATTTTGTCGCAGGTGACGAAGGAAGTTGGCACACTCCCTCAACTGCTGTACGACCCGCCGTACGATCATCAGGCGCAGTCGGTTCAACGCTCGCTAGTCGATGGCCGGAGTTTGCTCGTCATGACTGGCACGGGGTCGGGCAAGACCGAGTGTTTTCTCTTGCCAATTCTCGGCAAACTCGCCCGTGAGGCTCACCGGAATCCGCAATCGTTCGGTTCAACTCCCGCCGTCCGCGCACTCGTTCTCTACCCCATGAACGCGTTGGTGAACGATCAACTCGGCCGTCTTCGGCTTCTCTTCGGCGATCCTCGTATCGTGAATACGTTTATGAAGTCAACCGGGCGTCCGGCACGCTTCGCGCGATACACCAGTCGAACGCTTTATCCGGGTGTGCGAGCGGAAGTCAAAGACCAGGATCGTCTTAAGCCGATAGGACAGTACTACGTCCGCAATTTGGAACTCGCAGCCGGTCCGCCGTGCGCTGAGCAGGCGCAGGCGGAGGCGCTGGTTAAGGAGTTGCGAAAACGGGGCAAGTGGCCAGCGAAACCCGATCTGATCGAGTGGTTCGGAAAGGCGGGTTCGCGTTGGCGTGACTCTAAGACCAAGGCGTTCAAGCGTTGCGTGACTCTGCCTGGAGATCCCGAACTACTCACTCGTCATGAGGTTCACGAAGCGCCGGCAGACGTAATCGTCACGAACTACTCGATGCTCGAATACATGTTGATGCGACCACTTGAGCGTCCGATCTTTGAGCAAACGCGTGAGTGGCTAGCACACAATCCTTTGGAGAACTTCCTGCTGGTAATTGACGAGGCCCACTTGTACAGAGGCGCAGCCGGGGCCGAGGTGGCTCTGCTGGTGCG
>Ga0170475_108643895_pt1 | contig 10936 bp, 7 predicted proteins | sample Soicark_Litter_5_FD_111474 | JGI IMG/M metagenome (GOLD analysis project Ga0170475, IMG submission 111474) | Avena fatua rhizosphere microbial communities from Hopland, California, USA. Combined Assembly of 48 SPs | reverse complement strand
CTCACCCCTGGGCGTACGCACTCTGGCCGCTGAGCTCTCCCCGCCTTTGGGCACTAGCCCGTTGAATTTCTTCGGTTTACTGGCGCGGCTGGTGAGCGCCGGAGTTCTTGCCACCTGGAGCATGGTCGCCGCGGACGCCTGCGTGCGCTCCGGCTGGGCTTACTTTTCCGTGTCCCATCACGTGCTCGGGGCGCTTGGCCTGTACGCGATGGTTGGTGCGCTGCTCGGCCTTCTCGCGACGTGCCTGGTGTATTTGGAGTGGCGCTTGCTCGGCCATCGTCTGCAGAGCAAACGCGGAGCGTTCTGGCTGCGCGCGGGAACTTACGGCTTGGTTGGCGCCCTCGCCAGCATGAGTACCGCCGTCTACACCTTCAGTGGCGAGCACGTCGCGCGCACGTTGCTCCGCAGCGTCGGTCCCTTGTTGTTCATGTTCGGCGCGGGAGTGCTGACCGCCTCGGGGGCTGCAGCGCTACTCGTCGCAGTGCGCCTGCTTTCCAGCAAACGCTGGTTTCCGTTTTGCTCGATCGTGGCACTCTTTTGCGCAGCGGGCGCGCTCGTGGTGTGGGTGGACTTGACGCAATACGTCTCGCTCTACTCACGCATTCACACGATCTTGGAGCTGGCCGCCGCGTTGATCTCCGGCGCTGCCTTCGCACTCGTCTTGCATGCGCTGACGACGCGCTTCGCGCACGCCGAAGCGCTCGTGCGCGGCTTTGGTGCGCTCGGCCTGCTTTGGTTGCTCTCGTTCATCGTTCTGCCGCGGATTCGTCTGCGTATCGACGATTGGCTGCGGCACGTTTGGCTCGAGGAAGCCTACGTGGGGCGAGTCCTTCGACGCGAACAAGTGGCAGAAGAGTTTTTGAAGGATCCGCTGCACTGGCCAGGGCTGAACATGTCGCGCGTGGCACGCGTGCGCGAACGCTTTCCGCTCGGTGAACCGAAAATCGCCCCCCAGTGGCAAGAAGTTCGCGAAGAGGAGCCCGGTTTCGCGGCGCAGATCGCGGGCCTTCGCCGCGCTGAACGCGGTTACAACGTGATCGTCTACTACGTCGACACGCTCCGCAGCGACGTCGCGCGCGACCCGCTCGTGATGCCGAACCTGGCGCGTTTCGCGGACAGTTCGCTGGATTTTCGCCGTGCCTACGCCGCTGGCTCGGACACCCTGCGTTCACTGCCAGCGTTGACTGGCGGTAACTACGACGTGTCCTTCACTCCAAACAATGATCTGCTCCGCGTCGCCAGCAAAGCCGGCTACGATCGTCAGCTGGTAATCGCGAAATCGGCGCGCGAGTTCATCGGCAAGCTACGTCCGGAGTTTCGCTTCGATCATACGACCGACGTCGAAGACTACCCGAAGGAGATGCAGGTCTGGGGCTACGGCGCGCAGCAGAGCACGGCGGGCCCGATCATCGACCGCGCGATCGAGTTTTTGGGCACGCGGTCGCACACGGCTAAACCTTTTTTGCTGTGGCTCTTCAACTTCGACCAACACAACTGGCACGAGCTCGACACACCCTACGTCGAGCAATTGGCTGCAGCGCATCGAATTCCCATCGAAAACGCGGATCAGAGCTGGCGGTATCGCGCGATCGCGGCTGGCATCGACGCGCAATTCGGACGATTGATCAAGGAGCTCGAGAAACGAAAGCTGATGGACAACACCGTCGTGCTGTTCGTGTCCGATCACGGCGAAGCCTTGGGCCGAGATGGCTTCTGGGTGCACTCGGTGTTTTTATGGGATCAGCTGATCCGTGTCCCGCTCGTGATACACGCGCCCGGTCTAGGCTCGCACCGAATCGACGCACGGGTCTCGTTGGTCGACGTTGCCCCGACGTTATCGCGCTTCATGCTGAAAAATCCGGACATGACCGGCTATCAGGGTGAGGATCTGCTCGGGTATCTGCTGCCCGATCGCCCGCCACGCCGGCTACCTTTATTGCTCACCGCCGCGTCCAAGGACGTGTTGGTCCGGGTCGGGGTGATCGACCCGGTGCGTGACTGGAAGCTCGTGTTGTCGTTCGAGGCCGCACTTCCGGAGCTCTATGATCTCGGTTCGCTCGATCCAGACGCGGAAAATCTAGCCGAAACGCATCCCAAGCTAACGCTGGATTTGCTGCGGAAAGTCTACCACGGCCCCACTTTCCCGCGCTCGAACGAGGACTTCGACGTTCGGGAGACCAAAGAGCAACGCGCGCGCTCCGCGGCGGAGGCGGCGGCCGAAGCCGGCAGACACTAGCGTTCAGCCTGCATTCAGCCGCGCGAGCGCCAGCGCCGCTTCTTCGCGCACGAATGCGTCGGGATCGTGCGCGCTCGCACAGCTCAGGACCTCTAACCCATGCTCGCGGGCAGGAGCGCCGATTTCGGCGAGTGCCCAAGCCGCATGGCCTCGGACCAAGCTGCTCGAGTGCGAGGCGACGGCGCGAGCCAGCGGCACTACCGCGCGCACGTCCTTACTGTTGCCGAGCGCGATCGCGGCATTGCGGGCAAGCTGAGCGCGGTGGGTGCGGCGCAAGGCGCTGCCTTTGACCAGCTGTCGATAGCGGGCCGAGCCCAGCTCCAAAAGGCCGATTAGATCCGGAGCCGACAAATTCGAACGCGGCTGAAGCTCCGCTGCCGAGGGCTTGCTGTCGGCGCTTGCGTTGAAAGGGCAGACGTCCTGACAAACGTCGCAGCCAAACACTCGAGCACCGATCAATGGCCGCAGATCTCGGGGGATGGGCCCACTGGACTCGATGGTGAGATACGAGATGCAGCGTCGCGCATCGACCACGTGGGCGTCGACGATTGCGCCCGTCGGGCACGCATCGAGACAAAGACGGCACGAGCCGCAACGCGCGGCGATTGGCACGTCCGCTTCGATCTCGACGTCGACCAACAGCTCCGCCAGCATGACGTAACTGCCCACCCCCGGAATAATGGTCATCGTCGATTTGGCCGAAAAGCCCAGCCCTGCGCGTTCGGCCGCGGCACGTTCGAGCAGCGGCGCAGTATCCACGCAGTGACGTGCGAGCACTGGCCGGCCAAGCAGGTTCGCTAGCGCGTCCGCCAAGCGGCGTAGCTTCTTGCGCATCACGTCGTGGTAGTCTTCCCCGCGGGCGTAGCGGGCGATGATCCCGGTCAGCGGCGGCTGATCGTCACCCGGGCCGCGCCGCAGCGGGACGAGCCCTGTGCTCGCCGGATACGCGAGGGCCACCGCGATTAGAGTTTTGGCTTCTGACAGCAGGTGTCGGGGATCGTGACGCGGGCCGTCGACCAGATAGCCCATCTCGGCGTGCTGCCCGGCAGCGAGCCACGCGCGCAGCCTGTCGGCATCGACCTCGAGAGGATCGATCGCCGCGAAACCCACCCGCACGAAGCCCAGCTCCTGGCCTGCCGCCCGGACGCGACTCGCCAGCTCTGCGGCCGAAAAGCAACCGCCGAGCGCGCTCGCCATGGGACGATGCAGGCGCGCGCCATCCGCACCGTGGGCTTCACTGAGGGGCTGGGATTCGAGTTCTGTCGGCACTTTCACGGCTTGGGGAATAACTTGCGACGCTCCGGGGTCCCAGGCGGCGGCAGAGTGTGGTAACGGCGGGTCCAAGGTTCGGCCGGAGGGGCCGTCCAACAGCATCTTCGGTAATCACGTGATCGAGATCCAGGAACTTTACAAGTACTACGGCGATCGTCGCGCGATCGGCCCTCTCTCTACGAGTATTGCGCAGGGAGAGGTGATCGGCCTGCTCGGCTTGAATGGTGCGGGAAAAACCACGACCTTACGCGTTTTGGCCTGTGACTTGTTGCCCACCAGCGGCAGCGTGCGCGTGGCCGGCTTCGATGTCGTGGAAAAACCGGACGAGGTGCGAGCCAAGGTCGGCTATTTGCCGGACCGTCCACCGCTGTACGACGACATGACCGTGCGTGAGTACCTCGCGTACGCAGCCCGTTTGCGCAACGTGCCCGTCGGAAGCGTGAAAAAGCGAGTCGCGGACGTGGAAGAGCTGACCGAGATCGGCGACGTCGGCAACCAATTGATTGGCTCGTTGTCACATGGCTTCAAGCAGCGCGTCGGCATCGCCCAGGCCATTGTCCACGGTCCGGAGCTGGTCGTCTTGGACGAACCGATCTCCGGCTTGGATCCGGTCCAAATCATGGAAATGCGTGAGCTCGTCCGCGGCTTGCGCGGCGCGCATACGGTGGTGGTCTCGAGTCACATCCTGACGGAGATCAGTGAAACCTGCGATCGCATCCTCGTCATCAAAGACGGGCGCATCGCCTGGTCGGGCACGGAAACCGAGCTCAGCGCAACGCTCAAGCAAGGAATGCACATCGCGCTCACCCTGTACGCTCCCGGTAGCTCTACGCAGGCTACCGCGGACAAGGCGCGGTCCGCGCTCTCCGGCATGCCTTCCGTGCGTGAGGTCGAAGTGCTCGAACCCGCCGAGTCGGGTGAGGGGATAGCGTCGCTGCGCGTGGCCGTCAGCAGTGACGTGCGCGCCGAAGTCGGCAAGGGGCTCGTTCAAGCGGGCCTCGGGATCTTGGAGCTTGCACGAGAAAAGGAGCTCGAGAGCATGTTCTTGGAGCTGCTCGAAGAAGGCGATGAGCACGCCGGGCGCAAACGCCGCAAGAAGAAGCAAGCCGATGCAGACGCCGCTCTTTCCGAGCCGTCCGCGAAAAGCACGGAGCCTTCCTGATGCGCGCGTTGGTCATCGCTCGCCGTGAGCTGTACGCCTACCTACGTTCGCCGCTGGGCTCGGCGATCATCGCCGCGGCGCTGCTGGTGGACGGCATCCTGTTTTACTTCGCGAGTCTGGACACGAAGCGGCTGTCGGCTCAGCTGCTGACACAGTTCTTCTATGATTCGTCGGCCGCGACGATGGTCGCGGGGTTGTTGCTGTCGATGCGCCTTTTGGCCGAGGAGCGCCAGTCGGGGACGATCACGCTGCTCAATACCGCGCCTATCCGCGATCGAGACATCGTCGTCGGCAAGTTCATTTCTTCCTTCGGCGTGCTCACGTTGATGAACCTGCTGACGGCTTACATGCCGCTGATGGTGTACATCCGAGGCAAGGTCAGCGTCGGTCATATCCTGGTCGGCTATCTAGGCATGATTCTGCTCGGTGCCGCGGTCACGGCGATCGGCCTTTTCGCGTCGTCCTTGGCGCGTTCCCAGGTGGTCGCGGTGATCATCGGTGCGGCCATGGTGGCATCCATGATCCTGCTCTGGGTCGTCGCCCGCGCCGTGAACCCGCCGTTCAACACGTTCTTCTCTGGGCTAGCGTTGCACCACGAAAATTATCGACCTTTCATGGTCGGCACCTTGCAGTTCGATCGCGTCGCGTACTACCTGATGATTACGTACTTCTTCTTGCTCTCTGCCACGAAAGTGCTGGAGGCCCGCCGATGGCGCTGAAGGAAAACCTGGAAAGGCCGGCCGACACTGGCGGTGGGGCGCCCGGCTGGATCTTCCCGCTGTACGTCGCCGGCATGGGCTTGGTGTTCCTCGGTGAACGTGTCCTTTCCGGTCTGGAAAAGGGCGCTGGCGCGGCCACCGCGCTCGGCGTGCTGTGTGTGGTCGCGGCCACCGCGCTCCGCTTCTCACCGCGCTTCAAGACGGGCGGCGAACGCAAGTCGATCGAGTCCGTGCTGGCGATCCTTTCGCTGACCGGGCTGTTGGCGCTGGCGATCTACTTTGCCACCACGGACACCGGGGTCGACAAGCTGGGTCTCGCGACCATGGCCGTGAGCAAGAAAGAGCATCTGCTCGGCGTGCTGCGCGTGCTTTGGATTGCGCTCGTAGCGCTCAGCCTGATGCCCATGGTGTTCGCAGAGACGGCGCTTTGGCCAATGCGCCGCGCGGAGCGTCCGGAAAGTCGGCGCGTGCGCGCGGCGGCCAGCGCCGGGCTCACCCTGGTCTTAGCGGCAATCTACGGCGCGCTCCTGGTGTACGCCGCGGGCGGGGTGCCGTGGAAGGCCGATTACTCCTATTTCAAGACTTCGCGGCCTAGCGAGTCCACACGCAAAGTCGCGGCGAGCCTGGCCGAGCCGGTCAAAGTGGTCGCCTTCTTCCCGGACGTGAACGAAGTCAGGAACGAGGTCTCGAGCTACTTGCGGGAGCTCGCGACCGGCATCCCGAAGCTGCAGGTGCAAGTCACCGACCGGCTGCTATCGCCCAAGCTGGCCAAAGAGCTACGCGCGACACAGGACGGCGTGCTCGTGTTTTCGCGAGGCCCGCAGACTTACACCGTGAGCGTCGGCACGGAGCTCGAGGCCGCGCGCCCGAAGCTGAAGACCCTCGACAAGGACGTCAAAGAGCAACTGCTCAAGCTCGCACGTGCACGCCTGACCGCGTACATGACCGTCGGTCATGGTGAACTGAACGACGCTGGCAAAGGCAAAGAAGATCCGGCGCGCTCGGCGAGCATCGCAAAGCTGCTATTGCAAAAGCAGAATCTCACGTTGAAGGATCTCGGGCTCGCGCAGGGCTTGGGCGCCGATGTTCCGGACGATGCGGACGTGGTGCTGGTGCTCGGACCAAGTGAGCCCTTCGCCAGCGAAGAGATAGCGGCACTTTCACGCTATGCCGATCGCGGGGGCCATCTGTTCATCGCCTTCGAACCAGATGCAAATCCCGCTCAGATCACCACACCGAGCGACCCAGAGGCGGCCCAAGCGGGGAGCAATGCGGCGCCCGCTGCGGCTGCCAGTGGCGCGGCCCCAAAGCCCCCACCAAGCGCGAAGACCAACGCCGCCGTCGAGCCACCTGAACCGGCCCCGGCTTGGGCGGCCGCGCTCGCCAACATTGCACAGCTGACTTACACCCCGACGGTGCTGGCCAACGATCACGCGCACGTGCGGCTCTCCTTCAACAATTCCGACCAAGCGCGCTTGATCAGCAACAGCTTCTCTTCACATGCGTCGGTCTCGACGTTGAGCCGCAATTCCTCGGCGGCGGCCGTCGTGTTCTTCGGCACGGGCAGTCTGGATCGCGCCGCCAACGCCACCGCCAAGATCGATTTTGCCGTGCGGGCGCCGAGCGGCAGCTTCCCCGACCGAAACAAGAATTACCTCCAAGACAAGGACAGCGAAAAGAGCGGCAGCTTCAACCTGGCAGCGGCTGTTTCACGGCCGATCACTGGCGCGGCAGCCCCTTTGCCGGACAAGGACAAGAAGCCCGGCGACAAGAAGCCGGACAACCGCGAGATGCGCGCGTTCGTGGTCGCCGATAGCGATGCTTTCGGGGATCTGGTGATGAGCAACGTGCGAGGGAACCAGGTGTTCATGGCCGACGCCGTGCGTTGGCTAGTGGGCGAAGCGAGCTTCGCCGGTGCCGAAACGAGTGAAGAAGACGTGCGCATCGAGTCCACGAAGCAACAAGATTTGAGTTGGTTTTACGCAACCATCTTCGGCGCCCCGTGCCTCGTTTTGGCTGCGGGCGTGGTGATCAGCCGTCGCTCGCGCCGCAGCTCCGGAGCCAAGCGATGACACTCTTGAAGGGCCAGATCGTGCATCTGGGTGTGCTTGGCGTGGCAGCGGTGCTGGCGTTGGGCGTGTGGACGCGAGATGAAGACGCGCAACTGAGCACCCAGCCGACGCAAGTGGAGGTGTGGAGCGGCGATCCCGACTCGGTGAGCGCATTGAGCTTCGAGTCGAGCACCCGCAAACTGCGCCTGGAGCCCAAAAAGGACGCACTTGGGCGCTGGTACGTGGTCACGGTCGACAAGGACGAAGCGCCGCCACCGCCGCCACCTCATGGCGCCGCCGGTGCCCCGGCCGTCAGCGAACCTGCGACCGCGAAGCACACGACGATACGTTTCGTCGCGGTCAAAGCCGCAGACGATTTACTGAAGAGCTTGGCTCCGCTGCGCGCCTTGCGCGCCGTCGGTAAAATCGAGGGCAGCCGCTCCGAAGAGTTTGGCTTCGACAAGCCGGAAGGAACGCTGAAGATCACGGTTGCCGGTAAACCACAGTCGCTATTGATCGGCGGGGCAACACCCGGGGGCAGCGAACGATACGCGAAGTCGCAGAGCGGCGACGTGTTCGCCATCTCTGGCGATATCGTGCAGAACTTGCTGTACGCCGATTCCCGTTTGACCGAACGAGAACTGCAGCCGTTCAAGCCGGAAGAAGCGACGCGGGTCAAGGTGTCTCGCGCTGGCAAATCGCGTGATCTCTCGCGCGTGCCGGACAAGAAGGAAGGTTGGGCCGACAGCGCCACGCCCACCAAGCTGGACGAAACGGCAGGCAATTGGATGACCAAGCTCGGCCGCTTGCACGTTCAAGATTGGGTAGAAAAGCCCAGTGTGGCGCCAGGCCCCGACAACTTGGTCGTACGCGTCGACTACTTTGCGGGTTCAAAACCACTCGGTAGCCTCGAGCTGTACAAAGTGCCCGCTGACAAGGGTAGCGAGTACCTAGCCAAGACAGAGTACGGGCGCTGGTTCGCGCGGATGAGCACGAGCAGCGCCGAGCAAGTCGATCAAGATTCGACTTCGCTCGTCAAATAGCAGAATTTCCCGAAACCTTCGCGACCCGGGCTTCAGCCGCGGGGCGAGCCGGCCGTTGAGCGGGAGGTATGCTGCGCGCGCTCCGCTGGTTCGGTCTGTGCGCCGGGCTGTGGCTGTTCGCTCCGCCGCTGCTCGGTCAGGCGTCCTCGAGCGCGGGCGCACGGCCGCTCGGCGTGCAGGAGTGCGACACGCGCTGCCAAACCATCGAAACCGACTGTGACTTGGCTTGTGACCAGGTGGTTCTGTGCGTCGAGGAATGTAAGAAGGCATCCGAAGCTTGCACGCGAAAGTGTCGCGAGTCGCCGCCGGAGAGCAAGCCGGAGCCATCGGCAAAACCGCCGGCGGCACCCAGTGCGGCGCCCCCCGCACCCAGCAACAAGCCCCCGCCTAGCGCGAAGGCGCCCGCACCAAAGCCGGCACCCAAGCCATGAACTGACGCCGTTTACTTTCCGGGGGCCGGGGGTCCCAGCGGACCTCGTGCCGAGCCACCGCCCTTGAGAGTCGCTCCGCCGTAAGGTTCGATCATGGGCAACGTTTCGTAGAGCTTGCTGTAGGCGCGCTTGATTTCAGTGAGCTTGGCCGGTTCACTATCGGCAAGATCGGTCAATTCGCCCGGATCTTTGCTCAAATTGTAAAGCTGATACTTTCGTCCGTCGAGGACGAGCAGCTTGTAGTCACCGACGATGAACGCGCGACGCAGCGGATTGTGTGAGTCCTCGGTCAGTTCACTCAAAATCGGTTCGCGATTGTCCGGCGCAGCGCCTTGCAGCTCCGGCAGCATGCTCTTGCCCATGAACTCCGGCTCCGGCGGGAAGCCCATGAGGTCCAAAATGGTCGGCGCAAGATCGAGGTGTGAACGACGCTCGTCGATCCGGCGCGGCTGGATGCCCGGGCCCGAGATCATCAGCGGCACGCGGGTGAGCACGTCCCAGATCTCGAAGGCGTGCTTGTAAAAGCCATGCTCGCCGAACGCTTCCCCGTGATCGGCGCTGATGATCAAGACCGTGTCTTTCCACCATTGTTGCTCCCGCGCCCAGGTCAACAGCTTTCCCAACCAGAGGTCGGTATAGTAGACCTCGTTGTCGTACCGATCGCGGTTCTTGTTGCCGAACTCCGGAGAGGCTTCGGGGTGCTTGTTGTATTGGTCGTGCGGGTCCATGTAGTGGGCCCACGCGAAAAACTGCTTGCCCGTACTCTCGGGCTTCTTCAAGAGCTTCATGCCTAGCTCGGTCATCGCTTGGCTCGTGATGCCTTCATCGGTCTCGGGGTTGAATTCGATGCCGGGCACGAGCTGCCAGGTATCGAAGCCTTGCTCGAGCCCGGCGCTACGGAAGTAGCCGTGTCCGTGCCAAGCCGTCGTTGCTACGCCGTGCTGCTTCAAGACTTCGGCCAAGAACAAATCCGACTTGGGATAGGTCGCGAAGAAGAACCCGCTGCGATACAAAGTCGAGGGGTAGCGGCTGCTGAGAAAACCGGCAACGCTCTTGGCGGTGTAGCTCGAAAGCGCGTAAGCGTTGTTGTAAACGACGCTCTGTTCCGCAAGCTTCGTTAGGTTCGGCGCGATCGCTCGCGGATAACCCGCCCACGGCATGTCCGCACGTAGGCTGTCGATCGTGAGAAGCAAGACGTTCCGTGGCGCGTGCGGGGCTTCCGCCACTTTCGCGGCGACGGCACTGACCGCAGCGCTCGCGCCGGACTGAGGTGGGGAACTCACGGTGCTTGCCGTCGCGGACGGAGTTGGATGCGGAGGCTCGGGATCGCTCTTGCACGCACTTTCAAACAAGCTACAGGCGGCCAGCGCGCAGCACGCGAACCGCGTGAGGTTCGTGCCGAATGCGCCGTGGGCAATCGAGCAGCGGGGTCGGGACGATGAGGGTCGTAACACTTGGGTCAGGCTCCGTGCGCCGGGTTTGCCCGGCATCGCGGGTCGCACAGTAGAGAAACCACCTCGAATTGGGCGAGGATTTCGCCGTAGCGACAAGAATGCCGGTTGCCCGGACAATCTATTTCTATTTCGTAATGCACATTTCAATTATGCAATCCGCCGGCATCGACCACACGTGTAACTATTGGATTTCATGCGCCTCGGAAACGGTACGGGGCGTGCAGTAGCAGGTGATCGGCAGCAGCCCGAGGTGTCCCCCCCCTCCGCCCGGGCTGCTGCCCTTTTTTTTTTGTTGTTCGCGGGCGCGCCCCAGCAGGTTCTGCTGATTTCTGGCCGCGAGCACTGGGTTCGTGCGATTTCGCTGCTCGACATGCGAAGAGCCAGCGTTGCGGTCGTGCTGCTAGCGATCGTGGGGTGTCGTCACGAGCCGAAGGGAGAGCTGGCCCTCACTCGTCTGGTTGAATCGGGCGCGCCGCCCGCCACCTCGAGCGGAGCCAAAGTGCAGGAGCCGCCGCCGCCCAGCGTGCCACGGGTCGCTCTCGACGGAGCGCTTCATGAGCTGGCTCCG
>Ga0170475_107238488_pt1 | contig 10936 bp, 9 predicted proteins | sample Soicark_Litter_5_FD_111474 | JGI IMG/M metagenome (GOLD analysis project Ga0170475, IMG submission 111474) | Avena fatua rhizosphere microbial communities from Hopland, California, USA. Combined Assembly of 48 SPs | reverse complement strand
CTTGTCGGCACCGCCGCGGGCGGCTTCGTGGCCTTCGACACCGCCCTCTCCTTTCCTGCACGCCTCCGCAGCATCGTCGTCGCCAACAGCATCGGAGGCGTCCAGGACGAAGAATTTCTCGCGCTCGGACGGCGCATTCGCCCGCCCGAGTTCACGGCCATGCCAGCCGAACTGCGCGAGGTGTCGCCGTCATACCGGGCGGCCAATCCCGAGGGGACGCGCAAATGGATCGAGCTCGAACATATCAGCCGGCCGCCGGGTCCGCCGGCCGTGGCGCAACCGCTCAAGAACCGCATCACGTTCGCGCAGCTCGAGACGATTGCCGTGCCGACGATGCTCCTCACGGGCGACGCGGATATGTTTGCGCCGCCTCCCGTCATGAGGATGTTCGCGGCGAGGATCAAGCGGGCTGAGACGCTCGTCGTGCCCGAAGCCGGTCACTCCACGTACTGGGAACAGCCCGACGTCTTCAACCGGGCCGTGCTGGACTTCATTCGGAAACACTGACAGGAACACGCAGCAGTCCCTGAACCGTCCTTCGAGATCTCGTGGTTCCAAATGAAAGGCGCACCGTGAAAAGCATCAACCGACTGATCGTTGCCCTGGTCTTCCTCGCATTCGCCGCCCAGGCCGCCGCCGCGGAGATCAAGGTGCTCTGCTCGAACGGCCTGAGAGCGGTGGTGGAAGACCTCGTGCCGCAGTTCGAGCAGAAGACCGGCAACAAGGTCGTCCTGAAATTCGAACCGTCCACCCAGATTCAGAAACGCATCGAGGCCGGCGAGGCCTTCGATGTCGCGGTGATGACGACAGCGCTCGTCGATCAGGAGATCAAGGCCGGCAGGCTGGCGGCAGACTCGCGCACGATCGTCGCGAGGTCCGGCCTCGGTCTGTCCGTCCGCGCCGGCTCGAAAAAACCCGACATCGCCAGCGTGGACGCGTTCAAGAAGGCACTGCTCTCGGCCAGGTCGATCACGTACGCCACCCAGGGCGCCAGCGCGGCGCCCTTCGAGGCTCTCGTCACGAAGCTCGGCATCGCTGCACAGGTGAAGCCGAAATACCGCCTGCGCGATACGGCGTCGCAGGTCGGAGAGGTCGTGGCCGACGGTACGGCGGAGATCGGCGTGGCCCCGGTCAGCGAGATTCTTCCGGTGAAAGGCGTGGAGCTCGTCGGGCCATTTCCCGGCGAGATACAGAGTTACGTGGTGATGACCGCCGCGCTGAACGCCAGGGGACAGGAAAGAGGCGCTGCCAAGGGCTTCGTCGACTTCCTGGTGGCGCCCGCGAATCTGCCCGTGATAAAAGCAAAAGGGATGGAACGATAGAGAGATGAAGCTCGTCATTCGGGCACCGGCTGCCGCCTGTGTCTTTATCTTCGTCTTCCTTTTTGGCGCAGGCTCACTGCCGCTGCATCTGTCGGCTCAGGCCGGCGTGATGACCGCGTCCCGCGGAACGCCCGCGCGTCCGTCGTCGCCAGCGCCGGCACCCGGACCGGCGCCGCAGGGCCGTCCATCCACCGCAACACCTCCGCGCTCGACGCCTCCGCCATTTGCATGGTCGGCGACCACGCGAGCCAAGCCCGGTCACGGCCGCTTCCCGGTCCGCACACTCTGGTTCGGGCTGCTGTTCGTGGATCCGTACTACTGGGCGCCGGACGGTTTCGACACGTCGTTTCCGCCTGCGACACCGCCGATAGACTCCGCCCGGCCGACAGGCGGGCTGCAGCTCGACGTGGACCCGCGACGGGCGCTCGTCTACGCGGACGGTTGGCCGATGGGCATCGTCGAATCGTTCAGCGGTTACTACAAGCACATGGATCTGCCTGCGGGACCGCACCAGATCGAGATCGTGGCGCCCGACTACGAGCCTCTCGCGGTCGAAGTGATCGTCACGCCGGGACGGACGACGACCTACCGGGGCACGCTGAACCGCGCGCGCAATTAGAATCTCTTGCTCCGCGGCACGCCGATTCGCTATTGTCTCACCCGGGAGATCCATCAAATGGTCCGGTTGCACTCCACCGTTGCGGCCGCCGCGCTGTTTCTCGGAACGCTCGCGTACGCCGCTCCCGCCTCGGCGCAGGCAGATTTCTCCGGCCACTGGGCGCCGCTGTTTCACGAAGATCATCCGGAACGCCTGCCAGGCCCTGAGCTGGGCGACTATCTCGGAATCCCCCTGAGCGATGCAGGGCGGCTCCGCGCCGACAGCTACGACGCCGACCGCATCTCCGTCGTACAGGAATATCAGTGCCGGCCGCACGCCGGGGACTACATGATGCGTGGTCTCTCCAACATGCGCGTCGACGCCGTGCGCGATCCTGTCACCAGTCGGCTCGTCGCGTACCACCTGCGCATGGGATTTCAGGAAATGGAGCGGACCATCTACCTCGACGGCCGCCCGCGCCCTTCGAGGAACGCGCCGCATACATGGTCTGGCTTTTCCGTGGGGTCGTGGCAGGATAACGTGCTCAACATCTACACCACGCACCTGAAGGAGAACTACATCCGCCGCAACGGCATCCCCGCGAGCGACAAGCGGACGTTCACCGAACATTGGGTGCGGCACGGCAACTACCTGACGGTTGAAACCGTCATCACCGACCCGGTCATCCTCACGGAACCGCTCGTCAGAAGCCAGACGTGGGTGCTCGATCTCACCCAGCAGATGGGGCGCGACATCTGCGAGACAGCCGAGCTTCCCGGTGCGGCGACCACCGTGCCGCATCACCTTCCCGGCACGAACCCGTTCCTGCACGAAGTCGCCGACTGGTACGGCCTCCCCGCCGAAGCGACGCGCGGCGGCGCAGCGACAATGTATCCGGAATACCGAAAGACGATGGGCAAGCCGGCGAACCCGCCGCCTGCGATGTGTGTGCGGTATTGCAACTGCGGCCTGAACGGCGGCGGCTGCAACGTCCAGTAAGGAAGCAGGAACCGGCCCATGCGTCGAACCGTCCTCGCATTTCTCGCCACGGCGATGCTATCGGCGATCGCCGCCGGATCGATGCGCGCGCAGCAACCGCAGGCCGGCGCCACCGCTCCGCCGGCCCTCGAAACGCTTCGCGTTCAGCGCAACGTCTACGCGATCTTCGGCGCGGGCGGAAACGTCACGGTGCAGATCGGCGACGACGGCGTGCTGATTGTCGATTCAGGGCTCGCCGCGGCGTCCGGTGCGCTGCTCGCCGAGGTGCGCAAGTTATCGACGCGCCCGATCCGGTTCATCATCAACACGCACGTGCATCCCGATCATGTCGGCGGAAATGTCGGCCTGGCTGCGGGGCCTCCCGATCCGCGCCCCGATTTCGCGCCGACCGCCGGGACCAACGCTCCCGATCCCCTGCAGCCGCTCAACATCATCGCGCACGAACGAGTGCTCAACCGCATGACGGCGGCGCTGCCGGCGCTCAAGCCCGGCCAGATGGGCGGGTCGGAGAGGCTCCGCGGCATGCCGATCGACGAGTACTTCATGCCGACCAAGGACATGCACTTCAACGGCGAAGCCATCGTGCTGTATCACGAGCCCAACGCGCACACCGACGGCGACAGCATGGTCCTCTTCCGCGGATCGGATGTCGTCACCGCCGGTGACATCTTCACGCCCGACAGCTACCCCTTCATCGATATCGCCAACGGCGGCAGCGTACAAGGCGAGATTGCGGCGCTCGGGCACCTCCTCCAGCTGGTCGTGCCCGCCCACACCGAGGAGGGCGGCACCTATGTCGTCCCTGGCCACGGCCGCATCTCGGACGAAGCCGACGTCGTCGAATTCCGCGACATGATCGTCATCGTCCGCGACCGCGTGCAGGACATGATCAACAGGAAGATGACGCTCGAGCAGATCAAGGCGGCGCGGCCGAGCCGCGACTACGACCCGCAGTACGTGACGCCGGAGAGCTTCGTCCAGGCAGACCAGTTCGTGGAATCGATCTTCCGGGGACTGGCGAAATGACCCGGCGTCTCCTCGCTGTGTTGTTCATCACTGCCGCGCCCGTGCTGCTGATCGCCCAGGGACCGCCGGCCGGACGCGGCGCGCAGCCCCCGCGTTCGCCCAAAGACGCGGCGCCGGTCGATCTCACCGGCTACTGGGTGTCGCTCGTCACGGAGGACTGGCGGTGGCGCATGGTCACGCCGCTCAAGGGCGATTCGGCGAGCGTGCCCGTGAATCCCGCGGCCAAGAAGGTGATGAACGACTGGGACCCGGCCAAAGACGAAGCGGCCGGCAACCAGTGCAGGGCGTACGGCGCCGCCGCGATCATGCGCCTGCCCGGCCGGCTGCACATCACGTGGCAGGACGAGAACACGCTCAAAGTGGAGACCGACGCCGGCACTCAGACGCGGATCCTCAACTTCGGCGGCAAGCCGCCCGCGAATGCACAGCCCAGCTGGCAGGGCTACTCCTCGGCCCGCTGGGAAACCGGCCTCAGCCCAGTGGGCGGTCAGCTCCCGCTCGGTCTCGGTCAGCGCCAGGGCGTACGGTCGCGTTCCCTCGAGGTCTCGACGACGAATCTGAAGCCCGGCTATCTCCGTAAGAACGGCGTGCCTTACAGCGGCAAGACGACTGTCGCCGAGTACTTCGAGCGCTTTTCGGAGCCCGACGGTAACGACCACCTCATGGTCATGACCGTCGTGAACGATCCCGAATATCTTGCGCTGCCGTTCGTCGTCACATCAGATTTCAAGAAGGAACCGGATGGATCGAAATGGGATCCCACCCCGTGCTCCGCCCGCTGAAATACACTTCTCTGGTGTGCTCGTTTCTCCTCGCTTCCGCCTGTGTCTCGCGCGCGGGCCGCGCCTCCGACCCGAGCGTGAGCCCGCCGGTCGCCGACAGGCAGCCGACAACGATATCCGTGCACGGCGACGCGCGTCGATGAGTATTTCTGGCTGCGCGAGCAATCCAACCCGAAGGTCACGGATTACCTGAAAGCCGAGGACGCATACACCGACGCCGTGATGAGGCCGACCGAGGCCCTTCAGGACACGCTGTTCAAGGAGATGGTCGGGCACATCAAGGAAACCGACGACTCGGTCCCGTATCGGCGGGGCGACTACTTCTACTACTCGCGCACGATCGCCGGCCTTCAGTATCCGGTGCGCTGCCGGAAGCGCGGCACCCTCGCCGCGCCTGAAGAAATCGTCCTCGATCTGAACGAGATGGCGAAAGGGCAGAAGTTCATGTCGCTCGACGTCTACGAGGTCAGCGACGACGGCAACCTGCTGGCATATTCAACCGACAACGTCGGTTATCGGCAGTACACGCTGCAGGTGAAGGACCTTCGAACGGGACAGCCGCTGCCCGAGCGTGTCGAACGCGTCGATAACGCCGCGTGGGCCACCGACAACCGGACGCTGTTCTACGTGACCGAGGACGCGGTTACGAAGCGCCACGACAAATTCTTCCGGCACATCGTCGGCACCGACACGACTGACCTGGTCTACGACGAGACGGACGAGCTGTTCGACATCGATCTCTCGCGCACGCGCGACCGTGCGATTCTCGTGCTTCAGATCGCGGCGAAGACGTCCACCGAAGCGAGGTTCATCCCTGCGTCGAACCCCGCCGCGCCGCTGACCATCGTCGAACCGCGCGAGCCGGGACACGAGTACGACATCGACCACCGCGGCGACCTCTTCTATATTCGTTCCAACAAGGGTGCGAAGAACTTCCGGGTGGTCACGGCGCCTGTCGCGCACCCATCGCAGGCCAATTGGAAGGAGCTGTTGCCGCACCGGCCCGACGTGAAGATTGAGGGCATCGATGCGTTCGCCGGCCATCTCGTGCTCGCCGAGTGGGAGAACGGCCTTCAGCAGATCGAAGTGATGGATCTCGGCACGAGCGAACGTCATCGCATTTCGTTTCCCGAGCCCGTCTACGCCGCCTCGACGGGCCCCAATTTCGTTTTCGGCACGGGAACGCTGCGGTACAGCTATCAGTCGCTCGTCACGCCGGCATCCGTCTACGACTACGACATGACGACGCGCCGGGCGACACTGCTCAAGCGGACGGAGGTGCCGGGCGGATTCGATCGTTCGGCGTACGCGTCCGAGCGTGTGTTCGCGACGGCGAAGGACGGGACGAAGATTCCGATTTCTCTCGTCTACAGGAAGAACGTCCCCCGCGACGGGTCTGCGCCGCTGCTGCTGTTCGGCTACGGCTCCTATGGCGTCTCGATCTCGCCGTCGTTTTCGTCGAATCGGCTCCCGCTGCTCGATCGCGGCGTCGTCTACGCGATCGCGCACGTGCGCGGCGGCGGCGAGCTGGGCGAACCGTGGCGCGACACCGGCCGCATGATGAACAAGCTGAACACGTTCACGGACTTCATTGCCGCGGCGGAGTACCTGATCGGCGAAAAGTACACGTCCACCGGGCGCCTCGTGATCCAGGGCGGCAGCGCCGGCGGGATGCTCGTGACCGCGGCGGCGAACATGCGGCCGGAACTGTTCAAGGCGGTCATCGCGCAGGTGCCGTTCGTCGATGTGCTCAACACGATGCTGGACGCGACGCTCCCGCTGACGACGAGCGAGTACATCGAGTGGGGCAATCCGAACGAGAAGCCCGCGTACGATTACATGGCGAAGTACTCGCCGTACGACAACATCAGGGCGCAGGCCTATCCCGCCATGCTGGTGAAGGTGTCGATCAATGACAGCCAGGTGTCGTACTGGGAAGGCGCGAAGTTCGTCGCGAGGCTCCGGGCGACGAGGACCGACAGCCATCCGCTGCTGCTCAAGGTGAACTTCGGCGCGGGCCATGGCGGCGCATCAGGCCGGTACGACGCGCTGCACGAAACCGCGCTCAACTGGGCATTCGCGTTGTGGCAAATGGAGAAATAGCGAATCTGGTCATTTAGTCATCTGGTCATCTGGTCATTGCTGATCAATTGAGCAGAAGTGACCAGATAACCAGATGACCAGATTCGTTTTCCCGTCAGGGCAGGCGCTGCATGGCGTTCTCCAGCACGTAACTGGCAGCCGACGCCCCGATCTTCTGCCCGTCATCGGTCGCCGATCGGAAGTGAATGCCGGCGTAGATGCGCGCGTTCTTCACCTCGTCCAGGGCCGACGTAAAGCTCTTGAACGAGCGCTCCACGCCCGGCATCAGATCGCTCACCACGGTGAAGTGCGAGTGTTCGCCGAACCGATCCGCCAGGACGGCGCCCGCGGCGCCGCTCACGCACGAATGGCCCGACGGATATTCCGGGTGCGCCGGCGTCGCAAACAGCGGCACCCACGCCGTATCGGCCACGGTCACGTCATTCCCGTCAGTATCGCCGGCGGGGATGGCCGTGACCGGTCGCCAGAACACGAAGCGATACTTCGCGTCCCAGCACCCGATCGCCGCGTCGGCAATCGCAAGGTTCAACTGAGCGAAGAGGCGCGCGTTCTCGAGCGTCGACGATTGGGGACGCGAACGCCCGTCGCGATCCCAATCGTGATCGCCATCGTCATTCCCGCGGTCGATGAGGGACAGGGCCACCGTATTCCAGTCGTAGCTCGCCGTGCCGGCCGCCCAGAACCACGAGGCGACGGTCTGATCGGATGTGCGCGTCGAGCTCGAGAGGCTGCCCATCATCTTTGTTTCGTTGAAATCCTTCGCGTACCGTGCACTGTCCAAGGCCGGGGGACCGGCGGGACGGAACTGATCCGGCGCGATGACGACCCACGGAACCATCGTCGCAAACTGCGGACCGGCGCCCGATGCGAACGCGGGCGGGGTCGGACGCCATTGCCCGACAGCGGTCCCTCCCAGGAACGCAGGCGGCGCCGGCGTGAACCCATCGGTGCTGCGCCAGGTCAGGATCGCGTTGGCGACGGTGGTTCCCCATGCGACGCCGCCGGCGATCGAGGCGCTGCTGTCGTGCAGACCAATTTGCTGCATCGAGACGGCGAGCCTCGCATCGAACGTGGCCTTCTGGGTGGGAAAGAGCGATACGAGCGCGGTGTAGGCAGCCTGGGCGGCGGCCGCGTCCTTCGAGGCGCCGGCGGGCCCTGCCGGAGCGACGCGAATCGGCGTGTATCGCCGGGCGATGCCGTTGACAGCGTCAAAGACCGCCGCCTGGACGATGGCCGCCTGGCGGGTGACCACCAGGGGCGACGAGCCGCCCACCAGCGCGGCCCTGAACAGGGCCTGGTTCCAATCGGCGACTTCGTCCGCCCGTACTGAGGCTGTCAGGAGGACGCCAAGGACAACGGGGGCGAGCAGGATAACCTGAACGAATTTTCTCATACTGACTCCTTCGCCGAGCATTAACGACCGGGAGGGCGAAAACTAACCGGGGGGGTCGGGCAGAATCACGAATCGCGTCATTTGGTCATCGAGTCAATCTGGTCAATCGTTTACCGATTGAGCAATCGAACATCAGGCAACGATGACGAGACGACTAAATGATCAGATGAAAATTCGTTGACCTACTTGACGATGGCCTGCATCACGGCATTCTCGAACTCCGGCCGCATGTCGCGCACCGGCGTTTGAATCATGAGCACCGTGATGAGATCTTCCTTCTGGTCCACCCAGAAGTGCGTGCCGTAGGCGCCGCTCCAGCCGAAGCTGCCGTCTGACACGCGCGAGCCGCTGGCCACGGCGCTGTGGACGACGCGCACGCTCAACCCGAAACCTTCGCCGGGAATCCGGCCCGGCAGCGTGTCAGGCGCATGGACCGAGGACATATACGCGACAGTCCGCGGGCTCAGCAGCCGCTTGCCGTTCAACTCGCCGCCGTTGACGAGCATCTGCGCGAACTTCGAGTACTCCTCGGCGGTCGTGATGAGGCCGCCCGATCCCATGAAGTACACGCGGCTCTGCATCCCGCCCGAGTTCGCGTTCTTCACCATGGTGCCCTTCGGCCCGATCTGGTACGCGGTGACCAGCCGCGGTTCGAGCGCCTCGGTGGCATAGAACGACGCTTCTTTGATGCCGAGCGGCTCGAACACACGCTGGCGCAGGAACTGATCGAACGGTTGCCCTGACGTGATCTCGACAATGCGGCCCAGCGTGTCGAAGCCGGCCTGGGGACTGTAGGCCCAGCGCGTGCCCGGCTGAAACTCGAGCGCGCTCTTGCCGAGGCGCGGCACGTAGTCCGCGAGGGTATCCGTCGGCTTGCGTACGATCTCGGGACGCCGGATGTCGGCGTTGCTCATCGGTCCGCTCGCGAGCCCGGAGGTATGCGTCAGGAGGTCGCGGATCGTGATTTCGCGTTCAGCGGGAACGGTGTAGAACTTCGGCGGGCCGGCCGGTTCGTCACCCGCGCCCGGCGGCGGGCCCACGTGCGGCTGCGCGACGGCGACCTTGAGATCCTTGAAGCTCGGGATGTATTTCGACACCGGATCCGTGATGCGGAGCCTGCCCTCCTCCATCATCATCATGATCGCAACGCCGGTCACCGGCTTCGTCATCGACGCGATGCGGAACACGGCGTCCTTCGTCATCGGGTTCTTTGTTTCGATGTCGGTGACGCCCGTCGCCTCGAAGTGCGCGATTTTTCCGTGCCGCGCGACCAGCGTCACGCCGCCGCTGATCTCGCCGGCCGCGATGTGCCGTTTCATCATCGCGGTGATCCGCCCGAGCCGCTCGCTCGAGAGACCGACGTCTTCAGGTTTGACAACCGTAGACTCGGCCGCCGGACGCAGGACGAACAACGACACGAACAGCAGGACGACGAGGACCGGCACCGCGCGAAGCCGCAGATTCATAGCAGTCTCGTTTCTCGTGGCTCGCGGCTTGTTTGCCGACGTTCTACGTTTTACGTTCTAGTTCTACGTTTCCTACGGCGTTCCCGCCGGGCCCTTGATATGGCTCGCGTCCTGCTCGTTCTCCTGGCAGATGTATTCCATCAGCTCTTCGCCGGGCCGGAGGCGTCCGGTGAACGTGATGGTGAAGGGCTTCGTGTAGTACACCGGGTCGGTGATCGTCGTCTGCACGACGATCGAGCCCAGGTCCTTCCGCGTGTACCGCTCGACCGTGTGCAGCTTGTCGCTGTGCGGGTGGCCGCGGAAGTCGAACCAGAACTTGTCGTTGAACCCGATCGTGTCCACGACGAGCGTGTCGCCTTCGTAATGGCCGACGGAGTGGCCGTACCAGGTCGGATCCGGATCCTCCGGGTGCTTGCGGCCGTCGACGAAGATCTGGCGATAGCTGTGGATGTTGCCTTCGAACAGGATGAAAACATGCGTCGGCGTCTGCAGTATGCGCCACGGATAGGGCGCCGTACGCGGAACACCGGTCGGCAGGCAGTTGGCCTCGGGATCGTCCTTCGACTGCCGGGCCGCCATGACGCGCTTGCCTTCGTCGTTCAGCGGAATCGCCTCGCCCTTCGGCATGCCCTGCGCGAGATCGCCAACCGGGCCGCCGCCCTGCCAGACGCCGGAAAAATCCGGGTGGCCGTTGGCGAGCTTCGGCGCGGGCCCGGTCGGCGGCGGCGCGCCGCGTCCGCGTCCCGTGTTCAATCCGCCGCTGCCGGCTGCGGACGTCGGGCTCGGTGTCTGTGCGAGCAACGCGGGCACGGCGAGCGCGGCCAGGGCCGCGCCGATCAGGAGTCTTCTGCGCACGCTCATGGCTTCCGTCCTTCCTATCGGCCCGTGGCGGGCGCGGCGGCTGGCGCCGGACCTTCGGCGTCCGCCGACGATCCCGCAAAGACGCGCTTTCCGTTGGCCAGCGTCACCGTGCGGGCGTTCGCCATTTTCGAGCCGTCCTTCGCCATCGCGCCCTGGACCGTGATTTCATCGCCGATGTTGAGCGTCTTGCGCGTCCAGCCGTTGCGCGCCAGCACATTCGGGCTCGCCAGCTCGAGGTTCCAGGTGAACGTGCCGGTCTCATCTTTCACATCGATGTAGAACCGCGCGTGAGGGTTGGTCCATTCGATCTTGGACACCACGCCCTTGAGCGTGATCGGCTTGGCCGCGTCGTACTCGGCGGCAAACGAATGGTGGGCGCTGATCGG
>Ga0170475_106174964_pt1 | contig 10938 bp, 17 predicted proteins | sample Soicark_Litter_5_FD_111474 | JGI IMG/M metagenome (GOLD analysis project Ga0170475, IMG submission 111474) | Avena fatua rhizosphere microbial communities from Hopland, California, USA. Combined Assembly of 48 SPs | reverse complement strand
TCCAGCCAGTGCGCCTGCGCCAGGGTCCGTGGAAAACCATCCAGAATATACCCGTTGATCGTGTCCGGCTGTTGAAGCCGAACGGCAACCATCTCGTTGACCAGAGAATCGGGAACTAGCTCCCCCCGAAGCATGATTTCTTTGGCGGCCTTGCCAAGCGTTGTACCCTGAGCCACATTGGCTCGGAGCAGATCGCCTGTAGATATCTGGGGAATTCCCCAAAGCTTTACAAGCTCTTTGGCCTGGGTACCCTTCCCCACGCCCGGTGCGCCTAACAAAAGAATCGGTCCGGGGACGATCATGCTTGCCGCCCGATGGTCACTTTCTACTGCATTTTCAGAAGTTACAGGCGAAGACATTACCAGGTTTTCCTTCCGCGTATTCGACCGGAACGCGGGGAAAAGCCGTCATAGTGCCGCATGATCAGCTGCGATTCGATCTGGTTGACAGTGTCCATAGCGACACCCACTACGATCAGCAGCGAGGTGCCGCCAAAGTAGAAATTGACCCCCAAACCGTGTGTTGCCCAATTAGGAAGATTCTCAAAGAACCTGCCGATCAGCCAGATCTTGTCAAAGCGAATACCCGAAATCAGGAAGGTAGGTACCAGGGAAATGATGATCAGATACAGCGCCCCCACCAGGGTGATCCGCGTGAGAATGTCATTAATAAAGTCCGAAGTACGCTTGCCCGGACGGATTCCGGGAATAAACGAGCCCGACTTCCGGAAGTTGTCGGCAATATCGTCCGGCTTCATCACGATCGAAACGTAGAAATACGCAAAGAAGATGATTCCCAGCATGTACAACGCTTCGTACCACGGATAACCGGGTGCCAGTGCCTGAATGATCGGCTGCAAAAAGCGGCTGTTCTGCACCACTTCAAACTGGCTTAGCATCAGCGGCGCTGACAAAATCGAGCTGGCAAAGATCACGGGCATAACTCCACCCGAGTTCACCTTCAACGGCAAGTGGCTCGATTGGCCACCCATCATGCGCCGGCCCACAATACGGCGTGCGCTTTGGATCGGAATTCGACGCTCCGAACGCTCCACGAACACAATGAACGCGACCACCGCGATCATGCCCAGAGAGATAAGCAAAACCGCGAAGATGGTGAACGATCCCCAGGCGCTCGTCTGAACCTTTTGAACCAGTTCGCCAATGCCACGAGGCAATCCGGCAATAATACCGGCAAAGATCAGCAGGCTCATCCCATTGCCGATACCGCGATCGGTAATCTGCTCGCCGAGCCACATGATAAAGGCTGTGCCGGTCGTCAACGTAAGCACAGTCATCAGATCAAATCCGATGCCCGGATTTGTCACCAACCCCTGCTTGGTCAAAATCGCCGCTATTCCGATCGATTGCAGCGCGCCCAGAACCACCGTCATGTAACGGGTCCACTGCGTAATCTTTCGCCGGCCGAGTTCGCCTTCCTTCTGAATGCGCGCCAGTGGCTCATAAACCACAGTCAGCAACTGAAAGATAATGGACGCGGTGATGTAGGGCATGATGCCGAGAGCGAAAATCGTCATGCGGCGCAGATTGCCCCCGCCGAACAGATCCATCAAGCCCAGAGCCGACCCGCTCTGCTGATTGAACATCAGCTCCAGCTGGTGAGCATTCACACCCGGCGTGGGGATAAACGCGCCCAGACGGTAGACGGCCAGGATGCCCAGCGTGAAAAGCACGCGCTTGCGCAGATCGGGAATTCGGAAGATATTAAGAAACTTCTCAAGCATGTTTGGTTTTCCGCTTCAGGCGTTTACCGCCGCTCGACTCTTGCCAAATACCATTGTAGGTGCAAACGGCATTGCCGTCGCTTACCCCACTTTGCCGCCTCGCCAGCTAGCTCACGTCCTGATTGTGCAACTGCGAGGTCGTAAAGAGCGGTGTCCCCGGACACAGCAACTTAAGCTGTAGCCGGTGCGCCTGCGACGACAGCCTTGCCGCCCGCCTTTTCGATCTTCTCGATGGCCGACTTCGAAAACTTGTGCGCGTGGATGGTGATGGCCGACGTCAACTCACCCGATCCCAACACTTTGATAAACGCCTTCTTGCTCGAGGCCAGCCCCAGCTTTTTGTAGTCATCCAAGCCGATTTCCTTCACCTCGAGCGGCGCTATGCGGTCAAGGTTGACCACCGTATATTCGGTGCGGAAGATGTTGGTGAAGCCGCGCTTGGGCAGGCGACGATGCAGCGGCATCTGGCCGCCCTCAAAGCCGCGCATCAGGCTGAAGCCGGAGCGCGATCCCTGGCCCTTGTGGCCGCGGGTTGAGGTCTTGCCCATGCCGGATCCCATACCCCGGCCCACACGCTTGCGCGACGTATTTGCATTCTTCGGCGCGCGCAGATTCGATAAATTCTTTGCCATGATTTTCCTCGCTGTAACGCCGGCCAGGCTTGATACCCGCCGACTCGCGTTGTAATGCAGCTTCTAGCTCATCTTGCTGGGACATACCTTTGAATCGGTTTGCAAGCTAAAAGCTAGATGCTAACTTTCCAGAATCCTCACCAGGTGCGGAACGGTCTTCACCATACCGCGAATGGACTCCGTGTCGACGCGCTCAACAATCTGATTGAGACGCGTGAAGCCGAGGCCCTTCACCACCGCCTTATGCTTATAAGGCGTGGAGTTCTTTGAGCGGTAGTACTGACTGCGAATCTTCTTGGTCTCGGCCATGATTAAAGCTCCTCAACCTGTTTTCCGCGCGCGCTCGCAACGTCGGCCTTGTCGCGCAGTTGCACCAGTGCGTCGAAGGTGGCCTTGATCACGTTGTGCGGATTCGCGGTTCCCAGGCTCTTGGTCAACACGTTCTGCACGCCCGCCGAAGTCATAACCGCGCGCACAGCGCCACCGGCGATCACACCGGTTCCTTCCGGAGCCGGCTTTAGCAGCACCTGTCCTGAACCGTAGCGGCCCAGCACCTGGTGCGGGATCGTGGTATCGGTCAGGTTGATGCGGACGAGGTTCTTCTTGGCTGATTCAATTCCCTTGCGAATCGCCTGGGGAACCTCTTTCGCCTTACCTGAACCGTATCCCACCACGCCCGAAGCGGAGTCGCCTACTACCACCAGCGCGGCAAACGACATATTCTTACCACCCTTTACAACCTTGGTCACGCGGTTGATTGAAACCACCTGATCCTTCAGGTTGTACTGGTTGGCATCGAGTTTCTTCTTCAAGATCGTCATTGCTCTCTCGTCTGTCCTTCCGGGCGGCTCACGCAACACCCTGGAAAACGTTTCAATACTCTCAACCAAAACACAAAGGCGCGGAGCGCTCAGAACTCCAGGCCGGCCTCGCGCGCTGCATCGGCCAGCGCCTTGATGCGACCGTGATACAGGAAGCCTCCCCGATCAAAGACCACCCTCTTAATACCCTTCTCCACAGCCTTCTCTGCGATAGACTTGCCGATTTCTTTGGCTGCTGCGACGTTCCCGCCCGTCTTCAGCTTCAGCGCCAGCGTCGAAGTCGCCACAATCGTTTCGCCCTTCTGGTCGTCGATCACCTGCGCGTAAATGTGGTTCAGCGACCGATAAACATTGAGCCGGGGGCGCTCTTCCGTTCCCGCAAGCTTTCGGCGGATCCGCGAATGAATGCGTTGGCGAATTTCGTTTCTCTTGATCATTGCTCTCTCTCTTCCTATCAGCGGAACCGCCCTGCGGCCCCGTTCGGTTGAAACAACTGCTAGCTACCAGCTAGCGGCTTAGCTTATTTCGCGCCTGTCTTGCCGGCTTTCTTCTTCAGCTTCTCATCCGAGTAGCGCACGCCCTTGTTCTTGTAAGGATCGGGCTTGCGCAGTGAACGCATATCTGCCGCAACCTGGCCCACCTTCTGCCGGTCAATGCCGGAAACCGTCAGGTGCGTTTGCTTCGGATCGATCGTAACTTCGATGCCCGTGGGCAGCGGAACTTCGATCGGGTGCGAGTAGCCCAGCGTGAACACCACCGTACCTTTGCCCTTCATCTCGGCGCGATAACCGATGCCGACGATATCCAGTTCCTTCTTCCAGCCTGCAGTTACGCCATGCACCGCGTTGAATACCAGGGCGCGCGTCAGCCCATGCACCGCGGCGAACTTGTCGCTCTCGCGGTTCACGTGCAAGGCGCCATCCTTGGTTTCAAGCGAGATGCCGTCGGCAATCAGAGCCGAAACCTTCCCCTTGGGCCCCTCAACCAGAACGGTGTTGCCGTCAACCTTGTACTTCACGCCCGAGGGCAGCGGAATCACTTTTTTCCCAATTCGCGACATCGAATCAATCCTTCATTAGCTTGCGAGTCCCCGGAGGAAAGCCACCGGTTCCACTGCAGCGCAGCCCAGAAACCTAATCTAAAACGCAAAAGCGCGTAGCGCCCTACCAGACTTCGCAGAGAAGCTCGCCGCCGACACCTTCGCGACGCGCCTGACGACCGGTCATCACGCCCTTCGGGGTCGTCATGATGGAAATGCCAAGGCCGCCCTGCACGCGCTTGATCTCATCGCGGCCGATGTACACTCGGCAACCGGGACGCGAGATGCGCGCCAGATCGCGAATGGCCGCTTCGGTCCCGCCGTACTTGAGGTACACGCGGAGAATCAACTTGCCTTCTTCTTCCTGCGTCTTGTAGTTCGAGATGTATCCCTCTTCCTTGAGAATGCGGGCAATCTCTGTCTTCAGCTTTGAAGCCGGCACATCCAGCTTCTGATGGCGGGCCCGGATCGCATTCCGAATACGCGCCAGAAAATCTGCTACTGGGTCGGTCAGACTCATTCCTTCTCCTTCATTCCCCGTTCGCTCCCGGTCCCACTTCGACAGGAAGAACCAGCGGAAATGTCTAAAAACAGCTGCTTTTCTTACCAGCTCGACTTGACGACACCGGGGATCTCTCCCTTGAGCGCCAATGCCCGGAAACACAAGCGGCAAACGCCAAACTTGCGCAGGAACCCGCGCGGCCGTCCGCAAAGCTGGCACCGATTGTGCTTGCGGGAGCTGAACTTCGGCTTCCGCGCGTCCTTCACTCTTTTTGCAGTGGTTGCCATAATCCTCTTCAACCCCAGCTACTAGCTTTCAGCTACTAGCTCCTGGCCTGTTCCTTCGTAATCGACTGCTCTCGAAACAAACCCAAACTTGTTTTGCTCCTCTGATGCCCGTTCTACCTCCGAAAAAGCTAAAGGCTAGAAGCTAGCAGCTAGAAGCTGTCTCTACGCGCCTTGCCTGAACGGCATCCCGAAGTGCTTCAACAGCGCCCTCGCCTGGTTATCGTCCTTCGCGGTTGTCACGATCGTGATGTTCATGCCCTTCAGCTTTTCCACCTTGGCGTAATCAATCTCCGGGAAGATCAGCTGGTCGCGCAAGCCGAGCGTGTAATTGCCACGCCCGTCAAAGCTCTTTGTCGAAACGCCTCGGAAATCTCTCACGCGCGGCAGTGCCGTCGAAATCAAACGATCAAGAAACTCATAAGCTTTGTCAGACCGCAGAGTGACCATCGCGCCAATCGACATACCCTCGCGCACCTTGAAGGCCGCGATCGATTTCTTCGCCTTCGTGGTCACCGGCTTCTGTCCGGCGATCTGCGTCAGATCTGCAACCAGGGGGTCCAGCAGCTTCGTGTTCTGCGTAGCCTCGCCCAAGCCCATGTTGATCACAATCTTTTCAAGCTTTGGCACCGCCAACTCGTTCTCGATGCCCAGCTCTTTTTTCAGAGCCTGCTTGATCTCCTGCTCGTACTTCGCTTTCAGCCTTGCTGCCATGTTCCTTTGCTCTCTTTCTTCCGGTCTTCGGAGTGGATCACCCCAGCGATCCGTTTACCGTTGCGGAAGGGGTTGGCCGTCCTGAATTCGCCAGGTCCGGCTTTGGATCCCGCTGCTTACTTCTTGGTGGACAGTTCCTGCCCGCACGTCTTGCAGATACGAAGCTTGCTCGTACCTTCCTTCTTGTATCCCACGCTCGCGGTATCGCAATTGGGGCAGACCAGCGCCACGTTCGAGACATTGATCGGCGACTCTTGCTCCGCGATTCCGCCCTTGGTGCGCTTTCCCTGCTTGGTCGAGACCGTCTTCTTCACTACCCTCACGTGCTCCACGAGCACTGTGCCCTTATCAGGGAAAACTCGCAAAACGCGACCTGTCTTGTTGCGATCCGAGCCCGTAAGAACCTTGACCACATCGTTGCGACGAATATTCAAACTCGGCATCATTTTCTCCAGCTACTAGCTTCTAGCTCCCAGCTCTGAATTCCCAATCCCGACACCTTGATGAGAGCCGACTTTATTCCACTCCCGCACATCGTAGCTACAAGCTAGAAGCTAGGAGCTGAAAGCTGCCCTCAAACCACTTCCGGCGCCAGCGAAACAATCTTCAAGAACTTCTTCTCGCGCAGTTCGCGGGCAACCGGCCCGAAAACGCGCGTTCCTACCGGCTCATGCGCATCATCGATCACGACGGCTGCGTTCTCGTCGAAGCGGATATAAGTTCCGTCGCGCCGGCGATGCTCCTTGCGCGTACGCACAATCACCGCCTTCACAACCTTGCCCTTCTTCACGGTGCCATCCGGTGAAGCTTCCTTCACCGCAGCGGTCACAATGTCGCCGAGACCGGCCTTCTTGCCCAATCCACCGCCGAGCGGCAGAATTACTTGCAACTTGCGCGCGCCGGAGTTGTCGGCCACCGCGAGCATGGTTCTCATTTGCACAGCCATGGGTTCTTCTCCTTCTTCCCCAGCCGCCTACTTGGCAGCTTCGGCAGCGGCCGCTACAGCCGTGTCTTCTATCTGGCTCAATGCTGAGCGCCGCACAATCTCTTCGAGCGACCAGCGCTTCAACTTGCTCAGCGGCCGTGTCTCGCGAATCCGAACCACATCGCCCATACGCGCCGAGCTCTGCTCGTCGTGCGCATAGAACTTCTTGGTGGTGCGCATGATCTTCTTGTACTTCGTATGCGGCTTGCGCATCTCGACTTCGACAACAATAGTCTTCTGCATCTTCGTCGAGACTACGTTGCCAACCTTTTCATTACGCCGCGAAGCCGCCGGCGCTTGTGCCTTCTCTGTTGCCGCCGTCATTTACCGGCTCCCTTCTTTGCGCTCGCCTTGGTTGCTTTCTTTGCGCTGGTCTTTGCGCTCGCCGGAGCGACATCATGCGTTGCGCCACGGACGCCCAGTTCGCGCTCGCGGGCAACCGTCTTGATTTGTGCGATCTCCTTGCGCAGCTCGCGAAGCTTTTTCACTCCGTCGTTCTGCCCCATCGAGACCTGAAAGCGAAGCCGGAACAACTGCTCGGAAGCTGTCGTCTCCTGGTGCTGCAGCTCGTCATCGCTCAAACTGCGAATCTTTGCGAGTTCCATCGTTTCTCTCCGGCGCTCGGCCAATCCCATGCGGATCAGACAGCGCGTCCTTACTGGCTCGGCCTACTTGGCCGCCACCACAACTTTTTCTGCACCTGGCCGCATCACAAACTTGGTCTTCAACGGCAGCTTGTTTGACGCCAGACGCATTGCCTCTTGCGCAACATCCGGGGCCACACCCTCCATCTCAAAGAGGATCTTGCCCGGCCGCACCACCGCTACCCAATGGTCCAGAGCGCCCTTGCCGGAACCCATACGGACTTCGGCTGGCTTCTTGGTAATCGGCTTGTCCGGAAACAGTCGCAACCAGATCTTGCCGCCGCGCTTGATGAAGCGGGTCATGGCAATACGGCTGGCTTCGATCTGCCGGTCGGTGATATAGCCACACTCCATGACCTTCAAACCGTACTCGCCAAACGACAGAGTCGAACCGCGCCACGCCTTGCCGCGCCGTTTGCCCTTCTGCTGTTTGCGATACTTCACCTTCTTTGGCATCAACATAACGAATTCCTCAAAATCAGCTTCTAGCCGCTAGCTTCTAGCCACTAGCTCCGAATCTTTTCCCAACACAGCCTGACTCCGCACCGGACCAGCTAAAAGCTAGTGGCTAAGAGCTAGCGGCTGCTCTTAAAACACTGACGTCCCAACCGCCGGAGCCTGGCGGCGCTTCTGCTCGTAAATATCGCCGCGATAGATCCACGTCTTGACGCCGATAACTCCATAAGTGGTATGCGCCTCGGTGAATCCGTAGTCGATATCGGCACGCAGCGTGTGCAGCGGCAGACGGCCCTGCAGATACCACTCGGACCGCGCGATTTCGTTACCGTTCAACCGTCCCGAGACGCGCACCTTGATTCCCTTGCAACCGAAACGAAGCGCCGAATCCACGCTCTTCCGCATTGCCCGGCGGAAGCTGACGCGCTTCTCAAGCTGCAGAGCGATATTCTCCGAGACCAGCTGTGCATCCAGCTCCGGCTTGTTCACCTCGATGATGTCGATGAACACTTCGCGGCTCGTCCGCTTGCCAAGTTCGGTCTTCAGCTTCTCGATCTCGGCACCCTTGCGGCCAATCACGATGCCCGGCCGTGCTGTGCGAATGAGGAACCGCAGCTTGTTGCCCGGACGCTCGATTTCCACCGAGCTCACGCCCGCAGCCTTCAGCTTGTCGCGCAGCTCAGCCTTGAGCTTGACGTCTTCGACCAGAAGCTTGTCATAGTCGCGCTCCGAGAACCAGCGCGAACGCCATGGCTTGTTTACTCCGAGCCGGAATCCATAAGGATGGACTTTCTGTCCCATGCTATTTTCCTCAAAAACTTCTAGGCCTTTTTACTGGCCTTTTTCTTGGTTGCCGCAGCCGGCTTCTTCGCCGCAACTGACTTCTTCGCCGCAGTTTTCTTTGCAGTCGGCTTTGCAGCCTTTTCCGGCTCCCCAACTTTTGTCACCAAATTCTGGCCACCATCGCGCTCCGCCACCGACAAAACAATGTGCGTGAGCCTGCGCTGATAGCGATAGGCACGACCCATGGGAGCGGGACGAATGCGCTTCATTCGCGGCCCATCATTAGCCAGAGCCTGCTTCACAAAGAGGTTGTCCACATCAAGGTCGACACCCTGCTCGCCGGCCACGTACTTGGCGTTATCCACCGCCGAAACCAGCAGCTTGTGAATCACCGGAGCGATACGCTTCTTGGTGAAGGCCGCCGTCTCCAGCGCCTCCTGAACTCCCCGGCCCTTGATCAATTCGAGTACCAGGCGCGCCTTTTGCGGTGACACGCGCTGAAACTTGGCCTCGGCCCGGTATTCCTTTGTCTCGACTGCCATTGGTCTGTCCTCAAATCAGCTACCAGCTTCTCACCGGTAGTCTCTAACTTGTCCTGCTACCAACAAGCTTTCGCTCCGAAGAATCTAGCTGAAAGCTAGAAGCTGAGAGCTGAAAGCTGCGTTTCTACCGCGGCTTGGCGCCGGCTTCCGCCTTCGCGCTGCCGCCGGTGTGGCCCTTGAACGTGCGCGTCGGCGCAAATTCGCCCAGCTTGTGTCCCACCATGTTCTCGGTCACATAAACCGGAACGAACTTCTTGCCGTTGTGAACAGCAATGGTGTGGCCCACGAACTCAGGAAAAATTGTCGAACGGCGCGACCAGGTCTTCACAACCTTCTTGTCGTTGGCCTGGTTCAGCACCTCGATCTTGACGGTGAGGTGTGAATCCACAAACGGGCCTTTTTTTGTCGAACGTGCCATAAAACTTAGCTCCTAGCTCCTAGCCTTCAGTTTTAGCTTTCTTCCGAAAGCTAAATGCCCGGCTATCGCCTTGAAATCTCACTGACCCACGTCGTAGCTAGTAGCTGAAGGCTAGTAGCTAGCGGCTGCTCTTTTACTTCGCACGGCGGCTGACGATGAAGGCGTCGGTCCGCTTGTTGTTGCGTGTCTTGTATCCGCGTGTCGGCTGGCCCCATGGGGTCACCGGGTGCCGGCCGCCGGAAGTCTTGCCCTCTCCGCCGCCGTGCGGGTGGTCCACAGGATTCATCGTGACGCCGCGGTTGGTTGGGCGAATACCTTTCCAGCGATTGCGTCCCGCCTTGCCGATGGCAACGTTCTCGTGATCCGTATTGCCCACCTGGCCGATCGTCGCGAGGCAGTCCACAAGCACCTTCCGAGTCTCTCCGGAGGGCAGCTTGAGCAGCGCGTATTCGCCCTCTTTCGCAACCAGCTGTGCCTGCGTACCTGCCGAACGGGCCATCTGCGCGCCCTTCCCTGGCCTCAGCTCGATGGCATGCACCGTCGTGCCCGAAGGAATATTCTTCAGCGGCAATGCGTTTCCAACCAGGATGTCCGCATCGGGACCGGAGGTCACCGTCGCGCCAACTTTCAGGCCCACCGGCTGCAGAATGTAGCGCTTCTCGCCATCCGCGTAGTGCACCAGCGCAATCCGCGCCGAGCGGTTCGGATCGTACTCGATCGTTGCCACGCGTCCCGGCACACCATACTTGTCGCGCTTGAAGTCGATCAACCGCAGCTTCTGCTTATGACCGCCACCATGATGGCGGATGGTAAGGTCGCCCGTATTGCGGCGTCCGCCCGTACGCTGCTTAACCGCAAGTAGCGGCTTGTGCGGCTTATTCGTCGTCAGGTCGTCGTTGACCAGCGAGGTCTTGAAGCGCAGCGTCGGCGTTACTGGTCTATATGTCTTGATTGCCATCGTCTTTTGTCCTGAAGTGTCGACACCCAAAGTCCAGATGCCGCTCTCCCCGTTTCTCCGGCACCCGCCTGTTTCTCTCGGGCTCCGATAGTCCTGCTTGAACGGCCGCTTCCAGCGGCCCGTCCGCCCTACAGATTGCTCACGTACTCGGGCAGTTTCTCGCCGGCTTTCAGCCGGACATAGGCTTTCTTCCAGTCCGGACGGAAGCCTGCGTACTTGCCGCGGCGGCGTTCCTTGCCCACCACATTTGCGGTCCGAACTGCAGACACCTTCACCTTGAAGAGCGCCTCGATAGCCTGCTTCACTTCCGTTTTCGTAGCATCCGGGGCAACATCAAACACCAGCGTGCCCTCGGTTTCCTTGACACTCAGCCCTTTTTCCGTAATCAGCGGGCGGCGAATCACTGTGTGCAGAGT
>Ga0170475_103885741_pt1 | contig 10939 bp, 8 predicted proteins | sample Soicark_Litter_5_FD_111474 | JGI IMG/M metagenome (GOLD analysis project Ga0170475, IMG submission 111474) | Avena fatua rhizosphere microbial communities from Hopland, California, USA. Combined Assembly of 48 SPs | reverse complement strand
TCCGCGCGGCTATACGGGCCATGGTGACTTTGGCGACAGCAGTGCACGGTGGCGGTTGGGACATACGGCGGCAGCAGCGGCGAAAGCAACACCGGTGGAGCGGCCTGCGTTATGTCGGCCAACGGCGGCCGACCATCCGGGGCCGGTACTGTTCGCGCCCTGCGCACCGGCTGCTGAGTCGTCCCCTCCCCATATGTCGAGACACCTGCGTATGGCGGGAATCCAATGCCGCCGCGGCGGCACCGCTGGGGCACGGCTCGATGGGCGGTCTGCGCACACCGGGTCATTGGCCCCTGTCAGAGGACGGGTGTGGAAGTGATCCGTGTCCTTGTCGCGGGAGACAGTGCTCCGGTCATAAGACTCCTAGACGAAGAGGTGGACATCCGCGTCGTCGGCGAGCTGCCCTTCGACAGCCGGCTTGCCGTGCGCGCGCTGGACTTCTGGCCCGACGTGATCGTCTTCAACAGTGACTACATGGTCAGTCAGGTTCTTCCCGAAGTAGACGAGATCAGGGCCCGGATTCCGGGGTGCGCCATGCTGATGCTGGCCGACCCCAGCAAGCGCGGCATGCTGCCGCCGCGGCATTCAAGCCGCGGGCTGAGCTTCCTGGCCAACGACGCCAAGGCACATTTGTTCGTCGACACCATCCGTCGGCTGGTCGAGGGGTACTGCGTGATCCAGCCCCGGCTTCAGGTCGCCTCGCTCGGCACTCTGAAGGAAATCAGCACCCGAGAACTGGAGGTCCTCGGACTCGCGGCGGAGGGCGAGCCGCTGGCAGCGGTCGCGGAGCGTCTGAGCCTGAGCGCACGGACGGTGCGCAACTACCTGTCCGCAGTGGTCCGCAAGACCGGTGCCCGCAATGTCCTCGACGCGATCCGGATCGCGCGGCAGGACGGCTGGCTGCACTGACGTGGCAAGCGCCGGAGCATCGCGTCGGCTAACCGCTATGTGCTGCGGTTTCAGGATCTACCGCTGCGTCATGAGCCGGCGCACTCTTCGTCGAATCGGCGCTTCACGGTTATCGTGAACCCGGCTCTGCTTTGCCGTGACAATTACTACTGTAACGGTCGCCGATTGGGTGGCATTCTCGACGAGGACGTTGTGCGAGTGGCGATGTAGACCGGGGAGCGGGCTGTCCGCGGGAGTGGCATGTTGAGTTGCTGTAAGCCGCACCTGGCTGACGGGCGATCTTGGCGACGGGTCGTGGCCGGCCTCGCCGGATCGGGCGCCCGGGTCAAGAAGCAGGACCCCCGCGTACCACATACCGCCATCCGGGTATCGGTCCGAACCTGTGGACGTACAACCTCGCTGCTGCTGTCGTCGATTCCATGTCGGCCGACGACATTGTCAAGGAGGAGTGGTGACGGTATCCGGGTCGACGTGCCCACAGGTATCGATCATGATGGCGGTTCGAAACGAAGGTCCGGGACTAGGGCCGGTCCTGGAAGCGGTGGCCGAGCAGGACTATCCAGCGATCGATCAGACCGTGGTGGCAGTCGGGCCGAGCAGTGACCACACCCAGGAGATTGTCGATTCCGCTGCCCGCCGGTTCCACGGGATCTTCCCGGTGACCAACGCGGGTGGGTTCGTCAGTACCGGGCTGAACAAGGCTCTCAGGATGATCAGCGCGAGCTACGTCGTGCGAATCGACGGCCACTGCCTGGTCCCGCGCGACTACGTGTCCCGGCTGGTACGGACGATCGAGGCGACCGGCGCGGACTGTGTAGGACCTCGACTGGACACCGTGGGCCACACCCCGAAGCAGCGGGGGATAGCGGCGGCAATGAGCTCGCCCTTCGGCGTGGGGGGCGCGAAGTTCCGGACGAGTGCGAAGTCCGGCTACGTGGACACCGTTCCGTTCGGACTGTACAGGCGAGCCGTTTTCGATCGCATCGGTCCGTTTCGCGAAGAGCTTGTCCGCAATCAGGACGATGAGTTCAACGGACGCCTCCGCCGGTCCGGGGGAAGCATCTACATGGACGCGGACGTCGTCGTACGCTATCTGCCGCGGAACTCGTTCGGGGGACTGTGGCGGCAGTATTTCCAGTACGGATACTGGCGGACGATAGGCGCGCGCTTCCTGGGCAGCCCGTTCCGCCCGCGACAGCTCGCGCCGGGACTGCTCGTCCTTGTGTTGACCATCGGTGGCACTGGGGTGATCGCCGGCCATCCGCTCCTGTTGCTGGTCACCGCGCTCGCGTACGGATGCGTCCTTGCGCTGTGCGCCATCCATGTCGCGCGTCGGGCGAAGAGCCTCCGAACCGCGGTCATCAGCGCTGCGGCGGCCGCGACGATGCACCTTGCCTACGGCAGCGGGTCATGGTGGTCGCTGCTGACGGTGCATCACCTGGAGAGTCCGGGTGGTGTCCGGATCGGCCGGCGGGTTCCGGCGTCAGATTAGGGGAGCATGCATGGGCCGACTCGGGTGGAAACGTATCGCACCGAAGATCGACTGGCCGAACGGGTGCCGCTTCGCCTTCACCGTCGTCGACGACACCGACCGGGCAACCGTCGAGAACGTGGCGCCGGTGTACGACCTCCTTGGCAACCTCGGCCTACGTACCACCAAGACAGTGTGGACTCTTCCCTCCACCGGCCTGAACGGAGGCGCCGACCTCGACGATCCGGGGTACCGCAGCTGGTTGCTCAATCTGCAGGACGCCGGCTTCGAGATCGGGATCCATGGTGTCGCAGCGGGGGCGGCCGACCGTACCCGGGCGGCGGAGGGCCTAGATCGCTTCGCCGCTGTGTTCGGGCACGATCCGGGAATTCACGCGAACCACGTGGGCCAGCCGCAATGCATCTACTGGGGCGCCGACAAGCTCAACGGTCTGCCGCGGACCACCTACCGGTTGATCAACCGGGTGCGTCGCGACGGCACGCGTTACTACGGCGACGATGAGAACAGCACCTGGTTCTGGGGCGACCTGTGTCGAGATCGGGTGAAGTACGTCCGGAGGTTCGTCTTCCGTGACGTCAACACCCTAGCGGTGGATCATCTGATGCCCTACCACGATCCGAGACGCCCGTACGTCCGGTACTGGTTCAGTTCGAGTGAGGCCGCGGACGTGCGCGCATTCTGCCGGCTGCTGTCCGAGCGGAACCAGGATCGGCTGGTTCAGGAGGGAGGAGCCTGCATCGTGTACACGCACTTTGCTTTCGGCTACCACCGGGACGGGCGGCTGGATCCGCGGTTCGCGAGACTGGTCGAGCGGCTGTGCCGGCTGCCGGGATGGTTCGTTCCCGCGTCGACACTGCTGGACCATGTCGGCAGCGTACGGGGGTTTCCCGAGGTCAGCACCAAGTCGATGTCGGACAGCGCCATGCAGTGGCGCTGGCTGTCGGAACGGGTCCGACATGGTGTTGCGTAGTGCACGGCAGGGGACCGTCGCACCGGCCCTCGACGATGCGGTGTCGGGCAGTTCGTCCGTGGTGTCGCCCCAGCATCCCGGTACGAGCGCCCCGATGAAGCTCGCCGAGGCGATGCGACTCGCGCGGATGCCGTTCCCGGACGGTGCCGCCGTGACCAGAACGTTCCTGGCGTGCGGATTCACTCCGCTGCACCTGCAGACGTTCCTGCTCGCGCACCTCCGTCTCGTGGCGCCGGAAACGAACGTCACCGTCGACTCGGGCCTCTACGGCGACGTCGTCGGCAATGTGGACGCGGCGGCCGGCGGCGGGTACGAGGCGGTCGCCGTCGTCGTGGAGTGGGCGGACCTCGACCCGCGCCTCGGGCTGCGTGCGGTCGGCGGCTGGCGGATTGCCGACGTGGCGGACGCGCTTGAGTCCGCCCGTCTGCGCGGTGCGGATCTCGTTGCGGCCGTGCGCAGGATGGCGCCCGGACGTAGCGTCGCGGTCTGTCTGCCGACGCTTCCGCTGGCGCCCGTGAGCCATAGTCCCGGCTGGCAGGGCGGCGATGTCGAACTTCGCCTCCGCACCTTGGTCAGTGATCTCGCGGTCCTCCTGGCCGACGACGTCGGCGTCCGGGTCGTCAGCCCGTCCCGTCTCGATGCCGCGTCGCCACCCGGTGACCGCCTCGACGTCCGCGGCGAGGTGCACGCCGGCTTTCCGTACCGATTGCCGCACGCGGCCGTCCTGGCGGATCTCCTCGCCCGTCTGCTCGCGTCACCTACGCCGAAGAAGGGCCTCATCACCGACCTCGACGACACGCTGTGGCGCGGTCTGGTGGGGGAGGTCGGACCAGCCGGCCTCTCGTGGGACCTCGATCACGGTACCCATGTCCATGCGCTGTACCAACAGATGCTCGCCGCGCTGGCGGACACAGGGGTGCTGCTCGCCGTGGCGACCAGGAACGACCCGATGATGGTGGAACCGGCGCTGAAGTGCGCTGATCTCCTGGTCCCGCCCGACGTGTTCTTCCCGATCGAGGTGCATTGGGGTGCGAAGTCGGACTCGGTACGCCGGATTCTGCAGACCTGGAACGTTGCTGCCGACAGCGTCGTCTTCGTCGACGACAGCCCGATGGACGTGGCCGAGGTCGCCGCTGCTCACCCCGGCATCGACGGCGTCGTCTTCCCGACCAACGACGAGGACGCGGCGTTCGCTCTGCTGAGCTGGCTGCGCGACCAGTTCGGCAAGGACCGGGTCTCCGTCACCGACGGGCTCCGCCTGGAGAGCCTGCGCCAGAGCGTCAGCCTGGGCCGCGATGCCGCCGCCAGCGGCGGCACCACCGATGAGTTCCTCGCGCGGTTGGGTGCGGAGCTTGTGGTCGCGAGGGTGCGCGACACGGCAGACACCAGGCCCTACGACCTCGTCAACAAGACCAACCAGTTCAATCTGAATGGCCGACGGTGGTCCGAAGCGGCGTGGCACGGGTACGTGGACACGCCGAACTCGATCGTTCTCGTGGCGGAGTACCGCGACCGGTACGGGCCACTCGGCAAGATCGGCGTGCTCGGTGGACGACGCGACGGACGGACCTTTCGTCTGCACACCTGGGTGATGAGCTGTCGCGCCTTCTCCAGGCGCATAGAGCACGGCTGCCTCGCCGCGCTCTTCATTGATCTTCGCTGCGACGAGGTCGTGTTCGACTATGCCGCGACGGCGCGCAACGGACCGTTCCGGGACTTCATGACCTCGCTGCTCGGCACCGAGCCGTTCCCCGGCTGCCGGCTCACCCGGGGGCGCTTCGACGAGATCTGTCCGCCGTTGTTCCACGTTCGCAAGGATGTAGCCGATGCCTGATCTGAGCGAACGGCTGGCGTCCTGTTTCGCCGCCGTCTTTCCTGACCTGGCCGCCGAGGACATCGCGACGGCGTCGGTCGAGTCGGTGGACGGTTGGGACAGCCTTGCGGCGGTCACCCTGCTCGCTCTGGTGGAGGAGGAGTTCGACACGGAGTTCCCCCTCAACGTCGTCGCTGACCTGTCATCGTTCGATCACTTCCGCACCCTGTTGCAGGGCACGCGTGAGTTCGTTGGAGGGCCGCCGTGAGCAGAGTGGAGATCCGCGTAGCCCATGCCGGTGACCGGCCGGCCATTGCCCGTTTCAACGAACGTCTCCACGCCGGTGGGCAGGACGAGCGGCTCCCGCTGGACGGCCAGGTCGAGGGGGAGGGGTACCGCACCCCCGACGGCACCGGGCAGTACCGTCGGCTGATCGTCGCCCACGACGGGGCTGAGGTTCGCGCCGGGATGGTGCTGTTCGACACCCGCGCGGTGGTCGCCGGCGACGTGCGGAATTTCGCGTGGGTGTACAACCCCGTGTCGGAGGGGCTCATCGACCGGACGTGGACGCTGGCCATCGTGCATCTCGTCAAGTGGGCACAGGGCAACCGGCCGTTCCTGATGTGCCTCGGCGTCGGCTCGATGGACGAGAAGTGGGCTCAGTTCATGGTGAAGATGAACTGGAGGCATGCTCCGGTGCCCTTCCTCTTTCTGCCGCTGCGGCCCAAGCGGGTGCTGAGGGATCTTCCTGCGCTGCGTTCCCGTCCGGCCGTGAGCCGGTCCGCCTCGCTGGCAGCCGCGGTCGGTGGAGGGGCCGTTCTCGCCGGCATTCTACGGACCCAGCGGGTATGGGCCACCCGGCGTGCGGAGGTCGACGTGACGCAGGAGGAGATGTTCGGCCCGTGGGCCGACGTGTTGTACGACGCCGCCCGTGCCGACTACGGCGCGGCCGTCGTTCGGGACCAGCGCTACCTGGAGCAGTTGTATCAGCAAGGGGATGATCGGTACCGGATCCTGCGGGTGCGTGACCGGAGCGGCGCCGAGGCGGGCTGGACGGTCGTCACGTCGCGCCGGATGCAGGAAAACCGCTACTTCGGCAACCTGCACGTCGGCACGCTGGTGGACGGTTTCGGGACGCTCGGAAGCCTCCCTGCCGTGCTCGGCGCCGCGGTGCAGCGCCTTGCCGACGAGGGCGTCGACCTGGTCATCGCAAACCTGAGTCATGACTCATGGGTGAAGGCCGCCCGTCGCCTCGGTTTTCTTCCTGGGCCGACCAACTTCTACTTCTTCGTCTCGCCCGGTGGGGCCCCACTGCTCGAGCCCACGCTGCCGGTGGGCGAGATACACCTGGCACGCGGCGACTGCGAGGGCCCACTGACGCTCGCACCCCCAACTCCACTACCGACGGGTGGGATTCGGCTGTCATGACACCCAAGCACGTGACCTGGCGATCAGTCCTTCGCAGGTGGAAGACAATCACCGCGATGACGCTGGCCGGGCTGGCCGGTGGCCTCCTGCATCTGTTTCTCGTCGGCCCCACCTACGCGGCCACCGCTCAGATCCTCGTCAGTCCCGTACCCGAGCAGCCGGGGTTGGAGGGCACGTCCGTCCTCGTCTCATCGTCCGACATGGCCCGGACGCTGCAGACCGCGGTGGGCCTGATCGACACCAGAGCCGCGGCGGCACGGACGGGGCAGCGGCTAGGCGGATCCTGGCGGCCCGACTCGGTCGACAAGCACACCCGCGTCGAGCTGACCGGACAGAGCAACATCATCGCCGTGGAGGGAACGGGTACGAATGCGCGGGAGGCGGCGGCGCTCGCCAACACCTTCGCGCGATCCGCGCTGGATGCCCGCAACGACGAGGTCAAGAAGCTGGCCGCGACCCGGCTCGGCTATCTGCGGCTCAGCCTGCGTACCACCCCGGATCCGAGTGCCGACATGCAGTCTGAGGCCTCGGCACTGTCGATGATGGAGCAGAAGGGCGACCCGTCGTTGACGCTCGCCCAGGAGGCCCAGATCCCGCCGCGCCCCACTGGGCTGCCGCCCGCCGCAAGCGTCGGGGTCGCCACGGCACTCGGCCTGGTGCTCGGTCTCGCCCTGGCGTTTCTCCGGAGCCTGCGCGATCCGCGCATCGTCGACCGGCGGGAGATAGCGGAGTTGCCATGGCCGACGCTCGCGGCCCTGTCGACCCGCGGCCTGGCGCCGCCGCACGACGGCATGGACGGCCGCCAGTTCCGGGTCGTGTCCACCTTGCTGAGTCAGGTGCCGCACGGCCTTGGCGCCATCCTGGTAACGAACGCGACCGCCGGCGACGGTAGAAGTTTCGTCGCCCACGGCCTGGCCAAAGCAGAGGTCGATGCGGGTAACTCGGTGCTTCTGCTGGGATGCGACCACTCGATCGCGAGCGACCACTGGGAGCCGGAGCCACTGGTCCGCGACCCCTCCCTTGCCGTGGCGGTCGGCGCCGGTGTCGTGGGTCGAGGGGTTGCCCCGGCATGGCTGGCCCTGCACGGGCCGAATGGCAAGCTCGCCGAGGTACCGGAGGTGTCTCCCGGGACCATGGCACAGAACTCGTGCCTGAACGTTCCTCGCCGGGAGCTTCCGATGGTCATGCAGGAGGCCCGCAGGAAAGCGACCCGGGTGATCGTCGACACAGGGCCGCTCGCAGAGGCGGAGCTTGCCCTGGCGGTCGTCCCGCACGTCGACCAGGTTGTCGTGGTGCTGCACCAGGGGCACACCAGACGCGATGACGTCCAGACCCTCCGCGAGTTGCTTTCCGGGATGGGGCAGCACGCTGTGGGAGTGATCGTACTGACCGACGAGGCGCCGAGGTCGGGATCCGACCGGTACCCGGACGCCTCGTCGTGATCGGCGGCCGCAGCGCGCGGAGAGTGGCGGGTGCGACGGTCGCCGCGACTGTTCTCTTCGCCGCGTTCGCCGGTTTCGTCGTGCCGTACAGCCGGTACTCGGTAATCGTCGCCGGGGGAGCGGTATGCCTGGCGTTGTTGGCGTGCCTTCCCCTGCCCGGAGCGGTGATCCTGTGGTTACCCAGTTTCTTCCTGGTGCAGAACGCGATCGGTCATGAGCTTGTCCGACTCGGGTTCGTCGTACTGGGAATCCGCTGGGCGGTCGAGCTCACCCGGCGGTCCCCGGTGACCGGGCCCGCGTTGACGTGGCGTCGCTGTCTCATCGCCGGGGTTCTCGCCTTTCTGACCTGGTCCGGGGCCTCCTCGTTGTGGGCCCGTGACTATCCACCGGTCCTCGATGAGGTCTGGCGGTGGGGCGCCGCCTTCATGCTGCTTGTCTTTCTGTCGACCTGTCTCGACAGCCTTGACGGAGCACTGGCGGTCGCGGTTGGCTATGTGGTTGGTGCTGTCGGTGCCGCTGGTTCTGCGCTCGCGGAGAAAGCCTCGGGGTCCACCCCGCTTGCTCCGGGCGAGACGGTCGCAAGGTTGACCGGTGCGATCGGCGATCCTAACAATCTTGCCGCTAGCGTGCTCGCGGCGACACCGCTCGTCTTCGGCCTGGCGATGATGATCAGGCGCCGCATTCCCCGGATCTTCGTTCTGGCCGCGGTGCCCCTGTTCATCGCGGTGGTAGCGGGGGCGGGTTCACGCGGTGGGACGCTGGCGGCCGCGTCGACGGTCGTCCTGGCCACGATCCTCTTCCGGCACCGGTGGAGACTGCTCCTCCGGATCGGTTTCGTCGTCCTCGTATCCGCGTTGCTCTGGTTCGCCCAGTCCCCGGGTACCTGGCAGCGGCTGACGAGCTACAGCGACAAGGGGGCCGGCCGAAGCGATCTGTGGAGGGTGGCCTGGTACCTGTTCCTGGAGCGGCCGATTCTAGGGGTCGGCCTGGGCAACTTTCAGGCCGAGGCCGGCGCGGTCGTGCTGAAGGCCGGTCCGCTGGACTCCGGCTACATCACCGACCGGTCGCACCTGGTCATCCACAACATGTACCTCGAGGTGCTGACCGAACTCGGGCTGGTCGGGTTCGTCGTCTTCCTGGGGATCCTCCTTGGCTGCCTGCTGGCACTCCTGCGGGCGATCCACATCTTCGTGGCGACCGACCGGCGGGAACTCGCGGATCTCGGCCGCTGCTTCGTCCTCGCGCTGGTCTCGCTGCTCATGTCCAGCATATTCCTCAGCTCAGGCCGCGAGCTGTGGCTTTGGGCGGTGTTCGCGGGCGGACCGATCCTGCTCAAGGTCGCACACGACGGTGAGAGGTCGGACCGGGGGCGGGTCACGCCGGCGCGGACGGGCACCCGAGGTGCGAAAGAGTCGGGGTATCCCCGGCAGCGCGGTTACCGGACGGTCGTCAACCCCCGGGCGCGGACCTGAGCCCCTCGGTCGGCGGTGTTGCGTCGACAGTCCTGCTCGTGTGTCCGTCCATCTGACGGGCGCGACCGCGGGCAGGGGCCCTCAAACGATACTGACAATGCCCGCTTCCAGCTCCTTGCCGAGCTGTTCCACAAGGGATTCGGCAACCGCCCGCGCCTCGACCGACCCGTCGGCAAGGTCAGCCAGGTCGGTGCGCAACCGGTCCGGGCGAACGAGCAGGAACCGAATGTGCGGGAACTCGGCGGCGGCTGCGGCGACGAGCCCTTCCGCAGCGCACTTCGCGGCGACGACATGGGAGTGACCGGGGTGCGGGTCGACCACGGCGAGGCACGACATGACGACCGCGGTGCCTCCGGTCTCCTCCAGCTGTGGCAGGAAAGCGGCGAGCGGATTGACGATCACCGAGACGGCTCGGCTCACGTACCCGGTGATGTGCGATGCGCGATTGGGCTGCAGCCACAGCGTCGAATCCTCCGGGAACGCGTTGCACACAAGAATGTCGGCCTTCCCGTGTGTGCGCTCGACGCGTTGTGCCAGCCTCTCGTTCGCCGCGGCGTCGCCGGCGTCGCACTCATGGAGCGTCAGCGCGATGCCGGCCTGACGTGCCGACTCCGTGAGGCGCAGCGCCGCCGGTTCCGACAACAGGTACGTGCCGACCACCCGGCATCCGTCGCCGGCCAGTTGGACCGCGAGTTCGGCCCCCAGGCCGCGACTCGCTCCGATGACGACCGCCGTTCTCCCGGCCATCCTTCCGGTCGGTCGCTTTGTCACATGCGGTCGGGGCAGGTCGGCCCGGGCGACCGCCTGCGTCCTCAAGCCCGCGACAACGACGCCCCCGCTCTCCACGACCGTCCGGGTGCTGACAAGTTGAAGGCCCTGATGGATCCGATCCACTTCCGCGCGGTACCGCATGGGCGCCGGTACCAGCTCGACATCGTCGGTCAGCGAGAGATCGAGGCGTGCGAACAGCCCAGGCCGGCCGGGGATCTCCATGCCGACCAGGTAGCTGCTGAAGGCGAGGAAACCCGCCTCCGGCAACCACGCCGGTGTGCTCCGGCAACCCAGCGCTTCCAGCAGGCGCGCGAGCTCCGACCAGTCCGGTTCGTAGCATCCTTCGGCCGACAGGCCTGGGTTGATGTCCACCAGTGTGCGCGCCGCGGGCGTGCTGCGCTCGAAGCAACCCGGGCCCGGTGGCGCGACCACGCCATGCGATGTGGGCGCCCACTCGAGCCGGATCGTGAGTACCTGCTGGCGGCCGTCGCGAAGGACCGCCACGCAGCTGTGGCCGGTCGTCGTGTTCTCGAGCACGTAGTCGAATCCTGCGAAGAGCGGAGCTCGGAATTCGCACGCGATTCGGCGCAGCCGCGCGCCGGCGGGAATCGTACGCACCAACACCGCCAGCGTCGCCAGGGC
>Ga0170475_115348620_pt1 | contig 10940 bp, 8 predicted proteins | sample Soicark_Litter_5_FD_111474 | JGI IMG/M metagenome (GOLD analysis project Ga0170475, IMG submission 111474) | Avena fatua rhizosphere microbial communities from Hopland, California, USA. Combined Assembly of 48 SPs | reverse complement strand
GGAGCGAGCATGAAAAGTGCGATCTTCAGACAAAATTCACCATCAGCATTGCATTGTTTTGAAACGGTATTTTTCCGATACGGAAGATAAAGAGCGGTTTTCTTTACTGACTCGTACGACCCATTTTCGATGGCTCATTTTTGTCGGTTATCGATAGTGATCGCTACCGAGTCGGAAAGTCTGTATAGTCGCGACTTTCTACGGTTGACGATCAGCACGGCATGCGGAAAATTCACCCCAATATTCAAGAGACGCTCGATCCGCAGGCGCTTTCGCGCGCGGAGACGCTCGACATTCTTGATAGCATCTTCCCATTCGGCCGGCGCGACCAGCTCGCGCAGCTGCTGACAGACGAAGATGCCCTTATCTTGAAAAGACTGGCCCAGAGAAATATCGCGCAGAATACACTCCGCGCTCTCGCCTCTGATTTGGGTTATCTTCAGGCTTGGGCTCGCGCCACGACTGAGAGGCCCCTGCCCTGGCCAACGCCAGAAGAGATGGTTCACGCCTTCATCTCGCAGCACCTTCATTGTGCAGCCGATGCGCCGGATGGACAGAGTGATTGCATGCCGCGCCACGTTGAGGACAGTCTGCGCCAGCGGACCCTTCTCAGAGGCGCCCTCCCACATGCCCCTTCGACCGTTCGTCGACGGATCGCAAGTTGGGCATTGCTGACGCGAGAGCGTGGCCTGTCCGGCCCCTTCGACAGCGCGTCTGTCAAAGGAGCCATCAAGCAGACGAAGCACAATGGCGGGCACACGCCGGTCTCAATGAGCGCCATGCCAATAACAGACGATATCCTCCGCCGTCTTCTCCAGACCTGCAAGAAAGACGGCATCGTCGGTCGCCGCGATCGCGCGATCCTGTTGCTGGCGGCAGAGGCCGGCGGCCAACGTCGCGCGGAGGTCGCCAGTCTCCGCGTCGAAGACCTGTCCATCGGAGGCAGCAACGATGTTCACAAAAGGCATTCCCGTCGCACTCGGTTGACCTTCAGGATCGGCGCGGCGGAACGCGGCAACCAGTTGAACCTATCTGGCGAGGCGGCCAAGGCACTGATGGAATGGATACGGGAGGGCGACATAGAGACCGGGCCCGTCTTCCGGAAAATCGATCAATGGGGCAATGTCTCGCGACGGATGCTGACACCGCAGTCGGTCAATCTGATCGTCAAGACCCGTGCGAAGAAAGCGGGCATCGATCCGTCGTCAGTGTCTGCTCAGGGATTGCGATCCGGCAACCCGGCTAGGGCACGAAGGCGCGAGCGCAACCCCTCGCCCGCGGTTGCGACTGAAAATGAAGGTCGGAGCGAAGAGGTCTCTATCGGGGGCGGGACGTAATCCGCCGGTCAATTCGTCACCCGCCGTCCACTCTTGAAATCAGTTGATCCCCGCATCATCTATCTGTCACCACCCGTATCGATAGCCTGCAGAGTGAGCCGTGAGCTCACACGCTTTTGCTGTCCGGGAACGAAGGGCGCTCCTCGAAAGAGTTGAGCGCCCTTTCTGTTTTGGCGTCATCGCCAAGCCGGCGCCACCGCGATTGAGAAGATCCGGCGACATACGAGATCCCGGCGACCGGCACGCGCTTTGGGCGTCGGGCGATATAGAGTGAGGCACCGACAGGCGCTCTCGTGTGATCAATTCAGCACGCAACCTCTCTCCAACCCAACACCGTACAAGCCGCTTGCGCGCCTTAGCCATGCGACCGAGGAGGGAGGGGGAGCATCGTGCGTCGGCACCGGACAGGCGGCATTGCCCTCCAACGGCAAGCGGCCATGTATCGGTCGCGGCACGACGACGCGTGAACCACCTGTTCAAAACCCCTCACGGGGCGAGACGCCGACGGCGGGCCGTGTTATCGTTCCGATGATCTCGCTGGGATCAGCTGCAGTCGCCGATCATCGGCGCGAACAAAGCAAGCCGACGACAACCCGGCCATAGCCCTGACGGGCGCGACACCCTCGATCGACCGATCGAGTTCCCCGCGGGGAACAGAGTGCCGCTGCCGCCTGATGGCTGGCCAAATCGACGTTCCCCGCGGGGAACTCGGCAATTTGCAGCCAATTGCGAATCGCGCTACTTCTTCAACTACGCAAAAAGTGCGAATTATCGTTTTTTAGCGAAACAACAGGCGGGTTAACTCAGCATTAACCATCTCGGCGCTTAGGTTATTGAACCCGAATTGAGGATAGAATCGTGAACCGGCACTTGAGCAGCCTCGACTTCATGCAGAGCTTTTCCACGAAGTTGGAACTGGCTCTGCAAAACCTATCGATGGCACAATATCCACCTGACGCCCGCAGAGAGCTGCGGAAGTTCACGTCGTCGGAAGTCGCATCGCTTCTTGATGTCTCCGAAGCCTATATCCGCCAGATCGTCGTGAAGGAAAAAGGGCCCGCGCCGGAGACAACGGCCAATGGCCGCCGCATGTATTCTCTGGAACAGATACTCGAACTGCGCATGACGCTCGCCGAGAAGGGCCGCAAGAAGTGGATGAACCCGCGGCGCGTCAATGGCGAAGCCTGCCAAGTTCTCGCCGTCACCAACTTCAAGGGCGGATCGAGCAAGACCTCGACCACGATCCACCTCGGCCACTATCTCGCCCTCAAGGGCTACCGCGTGCTGGCCGTCGATCTCGACCCGCAGGCATCGCTTACCAGCCTCCACGGGAACCTTGCGGATTTCAATCCGCGCGAAGACGAAACGCTCTATGCCGCGATCCGCTTCGAGGATCCAAAGCCGACGCGTTCGCTTATTCACCAGACCCACATCACCGGCTTCGACGTGATCTGCGCAGGTCTCGACCTCACCGAGTTCGAAACCGCGGTTGCTCTCGAGATGCGCAAGAGCGGTGGCACCAGCTTCCTGCTGCGTGTCTCGCAGGCGCTCGAGCAGGTTGCCGACGACTATGACGTGATCCTCATGGATTCCGCGCCGTCGCTGAACTTCCTGACGCTGTCGTCGCTGACCGCTGCTACCGCCGTCATCATTCCGGTGCCAGCGCATATGCTGGACGTCGATTCCACCGGCAAGTTCCTGGAGCTCGCATCCTCCTACATGCAGATCCTGAGCGACATGGGCGCTTCGGCGCAGTGGGATTTCGCAAAGTTTCTCGTCACCAAGTTCGAAGCCAACGATCACCCGCAGGCCAACATGACCGCACTGATGCGTCAGGTCTTCGGCGATGATCTCTTGCTGAACATGGTGACGAAATCCACGGCCGTTGCCGATGCGCTGACCTGGAAGCAGAGCCTTTACGAAGTGCAGCGCTCCAGGTTCTCCGCACCGAAGACCTACGACCGTGCCATGGAATCGATCAACGCCTCGAACGCCGAGATCGAAAAGCTACTCTGGAATGCATGGGGGCGTGAATGAGCCGCAAGGATTCGCGAGGCATGTTCGCCAATGTGCTCGGTCAGCTCGACCAGCCATCGGCGACACCGCCACAGACCAAGACAACTTCGCCGCACCTTTTGAAGGTCGCTGCCGGCGTGCGCCAGATTCAGGAGAAGGGCGAGGTTCTCGATCGTCTACTGAAGGATGGCGACCATATCGTCGACGTCGATCCCGATGACGTCGCACCCTCAACCATTCCCGATCGCTTCGACGGTGCTTATGACGATAGCGCCATCGAGGATATCGCCGCATCGATCAGCGAGCGCGGCCAGATCGTGCCGGGCCTGATCCGTCCGTTCAAGAATGGCCCCAAGCCGTACCAGATCGTCTTCGGTCGCCGCCGCCTGGCAGCCGCCAAGAAACTCGGCCTGAAGTTCCGCGCCATCGTTCGTGAGCTCACGGACGAAGAAGCGATCGTCTTCCAGGGCGAAGAAAACGCCAACCGCAACGATCTGTCCTTCATCGAGAAATGTGCCTTCGCGCTGTCTCAGGAACAGGCAGGATACAAGCGCGACATCATTTCGGCGTCGCTGGCAACCGGCAAGTCGCATATCTCGGAAATGTTGCGCATCGCATCGGCCGTTCCGCGCACCACCATGCTTGTCATCGGCTCGGCGCCGGATATCGGTCGTCGCCGCTGGATCGAGTTCGTCGATATCTTCGTGGCGCGTCCCGATGCCGCCGAATGCGTGGAAGAGGCCCTCTCGGAGGTCAAACGCAGCTCGGAGACCGATCGCTTCGCTCTGGCACTTGCGGCCCTCAAGACCGCTGCCGCCAAGCCTGCCGTTACAGAGACACCGCAAACAGCCGAGATCCGTGCCAACGGCTTTCTTCTGGCCACCGTCAGTTACCCGAAATCAGGTCCGCGCATCAGCTTCACCAAGGCGGTGCCGACCAGTTTCGTCGATTTTCTGAATGATCGCATGGAGACGCTTCACGGCGAATTCCTGCAGTCCGTAGACAACAAGAGCAAAGGATAACGCCGCAAAAGAAAAAAGCCCCCGGACGTTGCCGTCGCGGAAGCTCTTCTCATTGGTTTAGCAGCTAGAGAATCGCACTTCCTCGAATCACTGTCAAGCATCTTTGGCACCGTTTTGGTGGACGAACTTCTTTTGCCTTGGAAAAGGTGAAGGTGATGGAAGGCCAATTTGTAACGACGCCCTTTGGGCGGCGAGCGATGTCGCTTGGCATGCTCGCAAATCAGGTCAGAGCCCAGCAGATCAAGCCGGGATATTCGATCGATAAGTGGAAGCTCTATCGTTCGCTGTGCGAGGCCAAGCCCTTGCTCGGTGTGACCGATCGTGCGCTCGCCGTCTTGAACGCGCTTCTGAGCTTCTATCCGCAGAACGAACTGTCGGAAGAAAGCGGGCTGGTGGTGTTTCCCTCCAATGCCCAGCTGTCCCTGCGCTCTCACGGTATGGCCGAACAAACCATCCGTCGCCATCTTGCAGCGCTTGTCGATGCCGGCCTGCTGACCCGCAAGGACAGCCCGAACGGAAAGCGTTATGCGCGCAAGGACCGCTCCGGCTCCATTCGCGATGCGTTCGGCTTTTCGCTTGCGCCTCTGCTTGCCCGCGCCGAGGAGATTGAGCATCTCGCGGCAAAGGTCGTGGCGGAGAAATTGTACGTCCAGCATCTGCGCGAGCAGATCAGCCTGTTTCGCCGGGATATCGCCAAGCTGATCGAAGCTGCGATCGCCGACCAGGTTCCGGGTGAGTGGGCCGAGACCTTCAACGAGTTTCGCGACATTGTCGAAAGCGTTCCGCGCGCTCCAACGACCACCGAGCTGGAGGTTGTTTGCGATCTGATCGAACGTTTGCGCCTGAAAGTGCTTAACCATCTGGATCTACAACTAAAATTGCAAAATTTGAGCGCCAATCCCTATCAAAATAAGCGCCACATACAGAATTCCAATTCCGAATCTATTCTTGATTCTGAAGCGCCTCAAAAATCGAGAACGGGCAAAGCGCGGATGGACATAACCTCGCGAAAGATCGAGAGGATGCGGACAATGCGTCTCCTCGAACGCCTGCTGTTGTCATCAATCCGTCCCTGCCTGAGCCTAAGATGATTGTCTCCCATGACAGAGCTTTGACGGTCGAATCAAAGGCTGGGGATAACCAAGGTTCGGAACTGAAATCCTTACCGCTGAGCCTCGTGCTGCAGGCATGCCCTGATATCGCGGCCTATGGGCCCGGTGGCGGCATTCGAAGCTGGCGGGATCTCATCAGTGCCGCATCCGTCGTCAAATCGATGCTGGGGGTCACACCGTCGGCCTATCACGACGCCTGCACCATCATGGGCTACGACAACGCCGCGACTGTCATCGCCTGCATTCTCCAGCGCGCCACCAAGATCAACTCAGCGGGCGGCTACCTGCGAGACCTGACGCGGCGTACGGAGAAGGGTGAGTTCGCGATCGGACCGATGCTGATGTCGCTCGTCAGAAGCAATGGAGGGCCTATCGCGCTGCAGAGCTGACAGGAGAGGGGCCTCTGGTCCGTCGTCGTCGCGATTATCCGGTCGAATGATCGTAAAGAACGTTGCCGGTCGCGCCATCGACGCCGGAGAGGCTGACCTCATATCCCCAGAGGTGACGGATATGGGTTAGAGTTTCGTTCCGGCTGGTCTCTTCGAGAAGCAGGCCGTCATTGACCGTGTGCTTCAGCCGAAGCCGGCGGTCGCCGAGGAGATCGACGTCGACGACCTGGATATCGGGCTGCTTGGCGCTGACATCGTAGCTGCGGGCGAGAGCCGAGCGGATCTCTGCGTAGCCGCGCTCGTTGTGGATCGAGGAAACCTCGCAGAACTTGTCAGCCGCCATGTCGGACAGTCTGAAGAGCCGGAATTTGCGGATCACGGCTGGGCTCAGATATTGCAGGATAAAGGATTCATCGCGGTGGTTCGCCCATGCGTCGCGCAGCGTACCCATCGGATCGTTGTTGCCGGCCATGGAGGGAAACCAGTTCCGGTCCTCGTCGGTCGGATTGGTGCAGATGCGCTCGATATCCTGCATCATCGCGAAACCGAGCGCGTAGGGGTTGATGCCCGAGAAGCGGGGATCGTCGAAGCCCGGCTGGAAGACGACGTTGGAATGGCTGCTCAAGAGCTCCAGCATGTTGCCTTCGCTGATCTTGCCCTGGTCGAACAGGCGATTGATGATCGTGTAGTGCACGTAGGTCGCGCATCCCTCGTTCATCACCTTGGTTTGGCGCTGCGGGTAGAAATATTGGGCGATGATGCGCACGATCCTGAGGATTTCGCGCTGCCATGGCTCCAGGATCAGGCTGTGCTTCTCGATGAAATAGAGAAGGTTTTCCTCCGGCAGGTTGAGCGCCTTCTTGCGTTCGGAGGCATTGCGCTCCGCCTCGTGTGGATCGCGGCTATCGACGGAAGAGGGCAGGGTGCGCCATAGGTCGCTATAGGTCTGCTCCTCATATTCCAATCGTTCACGCGCCCGCTCGCGCACCTTCTCGGAGGAGAGGCGGGGAGGGCGGCGATAGCGGAAGACGCCATTGTCCATCAGCGCGTGGGCGGAATCGAGGATCGCCTCGACCGCCTCAGTGCCGTGCCGCTCCTCGCATTTGGCGATGTATTTCTTGGCGAAGTCCATGTAGCCGAGAATGGCGCCAGCATCCGTCCATTGGCGAAACAGATAGTTGTTCTTGAAGAAGTGGTTGTGGCCGAAGGAGGCGTGGGTGATGACCAGCGTCTGCATGGCCATCGTGTTTTCTTCCATCAGATAGGCGATGCAGGGGTTGGAATTGATGACGATCTCATAGGCGAGCCCCCGGTGGCCCTTGCGATAGAGGCTGTCCTCGTAAATGAAGCGCTTGCCGAAGGACCAGTGCTGATACATCAGCGGCATGCCGACCGAGGAATAGGCATCAAGCATCTGTTCCGACGAGATGATCTCCAGCTGGTTCGGATAGATATCCAGCCCCATCTCGCCGATCGCGATATCCTGGATGGCGTCGTGGACGATCGATAGTGTTCCGAAATTCCAGTCGGAGCCTTCAAACAGCAGCTCGGAACTCTCCGCTCGCTTCGCCATATCGGTCTTCCCTCAGTTATGCGTACGCGCGCCGGCTTTGCGGCTGAAGAGCTTGCGGAAGACCGGGTAGATGTTGCCGGGTCTTGCGATGCGGGCCATGTGGAAGTTGGGGACCTCGCCATCGACCGTGCGGTAGGCGCGCCATAGCGAAGTGCCGTTGTCGGTGGCGCCGAATATCTCGGTCTCGCGTTCGTCGATGATTTCAACGTAAGCGTAATATTGGCAAAGCCGCATCAGGTCGCCGCGCAGGAGCGCCGCACATCGCTCGGAATCGCCGCTGCTGTTGTCGCCGTCAGAAGCCTGCGCCGCGTAGATGTTCCACATGTCGGCCGGATAGCGCGCCTCGATGATCCGCTGCATCTCCTCGAGAGCTGTCGAGACCACCGTGCCGCCGCTCTGCTTGCTGTAGAAGAAGGTCTCTTCGTCGACCTCATGCGCCTCGTCGGTGTGCCGGATGAAGATGATGTCGATCCGGCCGTAACGGCGCTTGAGAAAGAGGTGCAGCAGCACGAAGAAGCGCTTGGCGAGATCCTTCTCGCGCTCGCCCATCGAGGCCGAGACGTCCATCAGGCAGAACATTACGGCGTTGGCGTTCGGCACCGGCTGGCGCTCGAAGCGGTTGAAGCGAACATCGACGGGATCGACATAGGAAATCCGCCGGCGCCGGCGCTCAAGCGTTGCCAGGTCTTCGCGCAGAGCCGTCAGTTTGCGGCGGGTCTCGGCCGAGAGCGGCGTCTCGGCTTCGAGAGCGGCGATCTCGTCGGTGATCAGCTTCACTTGCCGCTCGCTCGGCCGCTGAAGGGCCATGCGCCGGCCGAAGCTGTTGCGCATCGTGCGGCCGATATTGATGTTGGTGGGAGAGCCCGAGGTGGTGAAGCCGACGCGTTGCGGCTTGAAGGTCACCGTTTCCTTGAGGCTCAGCTTGACCAGATCGGGCAGTTCGAGGTCTTCGAAGAAAAGATCGAGCACCTCTTCGCGCGACAGGATGAACTGAAAATCGTCATCACTTCCGCCGCCGCCCGCGCCATGTCCACCTCCGCCGCCCGCTCCACCATCGGGCTTCGAGATACGATCGCCGGCGGAAAACTCCTTGTTTCCCGGCAGCACATGTTCCCGGTTGCCGGATGTAGAGGAGGGGCGGAAGCTCGGCTCGCCGGCGCCGCGCGCGGGCATCGGAACACCATGGGCGGTGTCGACATCCGCTATCTTGTCGGATTTGATCTGATCCTTGATCGCCCGCTTCAGCTCATCGCGGGCGCGTTTCAGGAATCGTTGCCGGTTGCCGAGGCTCTTGTCCTTCGGGTTAAGCCGGCGGTCGATGAAATTCGGCATGCGCCAATCCCTCGCTTTGGCTCCGGTTTTGGCATCGTCAACCGGCCTTGTTCACCCGCATGTACCAATCGACCAGGCGGCGGACCTGGCGCGCGGTGTAGCCACGCTCGATCATCCGCTGAACGAATTCGTCATGCTGCTTCTCGGTCGAGCTGTCCTTCTTGGAGCCGAAGCTGATGACGGGCAGCAGATCCTCGACCTGACCGAACATCCGCTTTTCGATCACCTCGCGCAGTTTCTCGTAGCTTGTCCATGCCGGATTGCGGCCGCCATTGCGCGCCCTTGCCCGCAGCGTGAACTTCACCACTTCGTTGCGGAAATCCTTGGGATTGGCGATGCCGGCAGGCTTTTCGATCTGCGAGAGCTCGCTGTCCAGGATTTCGCGGTTCAGGATCTGCCCGGTATCGGCATCCTTGAAATCCTGGTCCTCCAGCCAGGCATCCGCATAGGATATGTAGCGGTCGAAGAGGTTTTGGCCATATTCGCTATAGGATTCCAGATAGGCCTTCTGGATCTCGTGACCGATGAACTCGGCATAGCGGGTGGCGATCTCCGATTTGATGAAGTCGAGGTAACTGGCCTCCATTTCCTTCGGAAACTGCTCGCGCTTGATCGCCTGCTCGAGGATATACATCAGGTGCACGGGATCGGCGGCGACCTCCTTGGTGTCGTAGTTGAAGGTCTCCGACAGCACCTTGAAGGCAAAGCGGGTGCTGATGCCGTTCATGCCCTCGTCGACGCCGGCGACATCGCGATATTCCTGCACGGACTTGGCCTTGGGATCGGTGTCCTTCAGGTTCTCGCCGTCATAGACGCGCATCTTGGTGTAGAGCGGTGAGTTTTCGTGACGGATGAGGCGAGTGGCCACCGTGAAGCGGCTCAGATTTTCCAGAACCTCCGGCGCGCAGGCGCTCTTGGCGAGCTCGCTTTCGCGCAGCAGCTTCTCGTAGATCTGCCGCTCCTCGGTCACGCGCAGGCAATAGGGCACCTTGACCACCAGAATGCGGTCGAGGAAGGCCTCGTTGTTGCGGTTGTTCTTGAATTGCTGCCACTCGGATTCGTTGGAGTGGGCAACCACGATGCCCTGATAGGGGAAGGCGCCGAAGTTTTCGGTGCCGTTATAGCTGCCCTCCTGCGTTGCCGTCAGCAGCGGGTGCAGCACCTTGATTGGCGCCTTGAACATTTCGACGAATTCGAGCAACCCCTGCGTCGTGCGGTTGAGGCCGCCGCTGTAGGAGTAAGCGTCGGGATCGGCCTGGCTGTAGTTCTCCAGCTGGCGGATATCGAGCTTGCCGACCAGCGCCGAGACGTCCTGATTGTTCTCGTCACCCGGTTCGGTCTTGGCGATGGCGATCTGGCGAAGCCTCGATGGCATCAGCTTCACGACGCTGAAGCGCGAGATATCGCCGCCGATCTCGTCGAGCCGCTTGGTGGCCCAGGGGGAAATCAGCCCGGTGAGGCGGCGTCTGGCAATTCCGTACTTGTCTTCCAGGAGATCGGACATGCGCTCCGGCTGGAAGAGACCCAGCGGTGATTCGAAGACCGGGCTCACCTGTCCGTCGATCGCCAGCGTATAGATCGGGAAACGCTCCATCAGCTTCTTCAGCCGTTCGGCGAGAGACGACTTGCCGCCGCCTACCGGGCCGAGGAGATAGAGAATCTGCTTGCGCTCTTCGAGACCCTGCGCGGCATATCTGAAATAGCCGACGATCCGCTCGATCGTGTCTTCCATTCCATAGAAATCGGCAAAGGCGGGATAAATCTTGACGGTGCGGTTGGAGAATATGCGGCCTAATCGCTCATCGGCGCTGGTGTCGATTAGTTTAGGTTCGCCAATGGCTTCCACCATGCGTTCCTGCGCGGTGGCATATAGTCGTTTGTCATCACGGCAGGCCAGGAGGTATTCCTGGAGACTTAGCTCTTCTTGCGCGGCGTTCGTATAGATCTCCGAAAACAGATCGAATACGTCGCTTTCGCTCTTCTGCATCTTTGCTCTCCCGCGGCCGGTTGAATGAGGACGGGATCGCTACGTGTCGGCTCGCGAGATAAGAACGCGTCAGACTATTTTATTACAATGCGCTTACGAAGTTCGGGACAGTCTGTAGCCGATAGCCGCGATACTCGTCAGACTCACATTATGCAGCCGACGCGGCAGATCG
>Ga0170475_120643154_pt1 | contig 10942 bp, 7 predicted proteins | sample Soicark_Litter_5_FD_111474 | JGI IMG/M metagenome (GOLD analysis project Ga0170475, IMG submission 111474) | Avena fatua rhizosphere microbial communities from Hopland, California, USA. Combined Assembly of 48 SPs | reverse complement strand
GTCGAGTTGGGGGAACTTGCCGCGCAGCTCCAGGTCGATGTTGTAGAGCGGGCTCTCGGCCTGGTCGAACAGCACGATGCGCGCGGGGAGGAACCGCGCCGTCTGTCGGCACAGTTCGGACCCGATTGAGCCGGCCGCGCCGGTGATCAGGATCGTGCGGCCGCTGATCGTGTCGTTGAGGCGCTCCTCGCCGAGCTGAACCGGCTCTCGTCCGAGAAGATCGACCAGGTTGATCTTGCGGATTTGTGAGCTCAGCACGCGGCTGGCGAGCAGTTCGCCGAACCGCGGAATCGTCTTGCAGGCGACACCTGCGCTGCGGCAGTTGGCGAGCGCCTCGCGCGTCTGCCGCGCCGTCGCCGACGGCATCGCCACGATGATCTCCTCGATCTTCGTGGACCGAACCCGGTAGCGATCGACCAGTGCCGGGACATCGCGGCCGCCGCCGACCACTGGCACGTTCATCACGATGCTGCCATGCAGCCGCCGGTCGTCGTCCACGAACCCGACGGCGTGATAGCCGAGCGATCGGTTCGACTGCAGCTCACGCAGGAGCATGCGTCCGGCGGCACCCGCGCCGTAGATCAGCACGCCCTTCCCGCCGCTCTGGAAGAGTGTGCTAGCGTGCGTCTCGTTGTAGGCCCTGACGACGAACTGCGCGCCGCCCATGAAACACAGGCAGGTCAGCGCGTCGATCAGGCACACCGATCGAGGAAAGCCGGAGCCGGCAAGCCAATACAGCAGCACCCCGGTGAACGCCAGCGACGCGGCCACATTGGCGATGAACACCCGCCCGAGATCGCGGATGCCGGCGAAACGCCACGAGGCGGCGTGCAGCCGCGCCACCATGAACACTGGCAGCTTGACGAGCAGAGCCAGGAACACCGCCTGCCGAACCGCTTCCCGCATCTCGACGGGGATGATCAGGTCGAAGCGAAGCAGCACGGCGGTGACCAACGCCAGCACGACGGTGCAGGCGTGAAACGTGAGCAGCAGCGGTTTGCGGTAGCGCGAGTACGCGGTCGACATAAGCCTCTCGTGTCTAGCGTGAACAGCGGCCCGTTTCGGGAGCCGCGGCCGTTCCCGTTCAGGAGGAGACCCGACGCCCGACGATGGCGGCGAGTGTCTTCACGATCAAAGTCACGTCCTGCATCAGCGACGCGCCCCTGACGTATTGCTTCCCCAGGTCCAGCTTCTGGGGAAGGATTCGCGTGAGGTACAGCGCTTCGGGATCGTCGACTGCGCCCAGGAGCGAGGCCTCGTCCTTGAATCGGAGCGAGGCCGCGTCCGTAATTCCGGGCCGGACCTTCAACACTTCCTCGTAATCGAGACGATACGCATCGACGTACTGCCACACTTCAGGACGGGGACCGACGACGCTCATGTCGCCCTTGAGCACGTTCAGCAGTTGCGGCAGTTCGTCGATCTTCGAGCGCCGCAGGAACCGTCCGATGCGCGTGATCCGTGGGTCGTCACCAAACGTGATCGCCGCGCCGCGTCGCGGCGCATCCCTGACCATGGTTCTGAATTTAAAGATGTGGAAGGGACGCAGGCCCCTCCCGATCCGCTCCTGGCGGAAGAACACCGGGCCGGCCGAGTCGAGTTTGATCAACAACGCGACGATCACGAACAGCGGCGACAGGCACAGGATGCCCACCAACGCAGCGACACAATCGAAGACACGCTTGGTCACGAAGGATGACTCCGGAACGTCGACGGATAAGCGGAACGAATGCGCACGTGTGGCGCGGAGAACGACGACGCGGACCGTCAGGGCTCGAGCGCCAGCCGCAGGTCGGTCATCAGGCGCTCGAAGCGCTCGCCGATCTGCCGCCGGTCGAAGTGTTCGGTCACATAACGGCGGCCGTTCTGGCCGAGCACGGTTCTCAGCCGCGGCCAGCGCTGCAGTCTGCGAATCGCCGCCGCCATCGCCGTCGGGTGTTCGGGCGGAACGCACAATCCCGCGCGTGCGTTGCGAGTCAGGACCCTGGCTTCTCCCTCGACCGAGACGACGAGCGGCAGGCCGGCGGCCATCGCCTCGAACATCTTCGAGGGCAGCGCCCCCTTGAAAAGCGGAAGGTTGCGCAGCGGGATAAGCGCAACATCGAACGCCGAGAGCACTGCGGGCACGGAGGATGCGCGCTGGTTCTCGAAGAACCGGACGTTGGTCAATCCGTACTGCGTCGCGAGTTGCATGAGCCGCGGTTTTTCGGGACCGTCTCCGAAGAACGCGAACACCAGGTCCGGCTGGGTCCGCAGGATGCGTGCGGCCTCGATGGCCGTGTGCAGGCCCTGCGCCAGGCCATGCAGTCCGGCGTAGCCGACTACGAACTTGCCATGCAGGCCGAATGCCTCACGATTGCTCGCCTTCGACGCCGACAATGTCGCCGATTGGAACAGGTCGACATCCACACCGTTGGTGATCAACTCGACCCGCTTGCCCGGGCACCTGGCGCGGATGTTGTCGACGATGCCTTGCGTTTGTCCGGTCACCAGCGCGGCGCAGCGGTAGATGAACTCCTCAAGTGCTGTGGCGAATCGAATCAGCGTGGGGTTGTGGAGCACCCCCATCGCGACCGCCGACTCGGGCCACAGGTCGGACACGTTGAAGATCAACGCTCCCCGACACAGACGACTGAGCACGACGCCGGACAGCCCCAGGAACAACGGGGGCGATTCGACGAGCACGATGTCCTGGCGTCCCGGCCACCCGAGTAGCAGGGCCGACGCGGTGAACGAGAGATAGTTGAGCAGCCGCGGCAGGAACCGCTTGTCAGGCGAGGCATAGACCCAGGTGCGGATGACCCGTGCGCCGTCACGCATTTCCGCCATCCGCATCCGACCCCGGTAGCTGTCGAAGATCCTGCCCGCTGGATAGTTCGGAAACCCGGTCAGTACGGTGACCTGGTGTCCCTGCCGAACCAGGCGGCGGGCCAAGTCCGAGAGTCGGTTCTGAGGTGCTCCGCTCTCCGGCGGGTAGTACTGCGTCAGGATGAGGACTCGCATGACGGGGGGCGTTCGCCTCTGTCGATTCGATGTAGATGGCGCCGGTCTCGGTCGGGCGTCGTCGATTACAATTTCGCCAGTCGATTACCACCGCGGGGAACCGGCGAGTCGAACGGCCGGCCGGCTGCCGCAGTCCCGGTCGACAGGACTCGAGCAGATGAGCAGACCGGCGGACGTCCTGCCGGACCTGCAGAGCCGGAAACGAGGCAATTTTTCAGGGATGCCCGAGGATCAGCGTAAGAAATTCGCCTCTGCTGTAAACGCCGAATGCTGCAGTTGTTGCGAGGCGGCGACGTCGGTTCCCAACGCACTTCCGGCACACTTCTTGTAGCATCCAGGGCGTCCTACGTGATCAACTCTCATTCGGGCCAGTTCCGAGCACCGGCACAAGCGACACCTTGAAAGGTGAGGTTTCGCTTCGCAACCGTCCCGGTGCGATCGTGCGCGTGCTCGAAACAAGCAAGTCCGCCCCGTTAAGGGGTGCGAGTGGAGAAAGTAAAGTAATGAAGGCAATTCATGCCGTGCGCTTGTTCATCCGGGGCAGGGCAGTCTGTGTTCTTGGCGTATTCGTCCTGCTGCTGACGGCGAGCTTCGCCGGCGCGGCCACGACCTATTACGTGGCGCCGACGGGCAGCGACTCGGGTTCCGGCAGCGCGAGCGCGCCGTTCAAAACGATTCAAAAGGCCGCCGACACGGTCAATGCCGGCGACACCGTCATCGTGGACGATGGGGTCTACACCGACACCGATGGAAACGACGTGGTGGTCTACGTCCGGCGCGGCGGCACGTCGAGCGCCTGGGTGACGTTCAAGTCCAAGAACAAGCAGGGCGCGAAGATTGATGGCGCCAACTTCCGGACCAAGCATGGCTGGCATCTGGACGCCGCCTACGTGATCGTTCAGGACTTCGACATCTACGGGATGTGCGGCACCGTCGGCGCGCAGGGCGCAGACGGTGTCGACGTCGAAACTAACAACGTCAAGATCGTCGGCAACGCGATTCACGATATCGGGCGCTACTGCACCGACGAGCCGTACGGACTCGACGGCATCCTGATCGGCGCCAAGGACAGCGTGACCATCTCGCAGAACCGCGTTTACAACATCGGGCGGCTCGCGCCGGGCGAGAACGGCTGCAATCCGAGCACGTCGTACTACCAGAACGTCGATCACGGTATCTACGTGGACGGATCGTCGAACGTCACGATCCTCAACAACCTGCTCTACAACAACAAACGCGGCTGGTCGATTCACGTTTATCCCGACCCGGTGTCGAACCTCACGATCTCGAACAACACCTTCGTGTTCCCCAATCCATACCGGCCCGGCCAGGTCGTCCTGGCGGCGACGATCAACGGCGGCACTATTTCGAACAACGTGTTCTACCAGCCGACGACTTCCGGAATCCGGTACTCGCAGGGAACGCTCTCCAACGTCACCATCCAGAAAAACATCACCTACGGTGGCACCGTCCTCTACAACGAGACATCGTCCTCCGCAGGCCTCTCGGTGTCCGGCAACATGGACAACAAGGACCCGATGCTCGCGAATCCGGCCGGTCTGGACTTCCACATCACCGCGTCCAGCCCTGCGATCGACGCCGGAGTGGCGAATGCTTCGGTCTCCACCGACTTCGACGGGAAGAACCGTCCCCAGGGCGGCGGATATGACATCGGCGCATTCGAGTTCTCGTCGACGACGAACGCGAGCAGCCAGCCGGCGCCAGCAGCTCCGACCAACGTTCGCGTCGTCCGCCAGTAAAGGTTCCAGAGCTAACGATTGTTGAGCAGGCTTCCGGATGCGCAGCGTCCGGAAGCCGCCAACGCTGAACTCCGTCGGAAGGTTAGGAAACTGACCCGGCGACACGTGTCGGCTCGCGCCGCGGCGCCACCCGGACCTCCGCGCCCAACACTTCCTCGTAAAACCCTCGCAGGCGATCCGCGATCCGCTCGATCGACAGTGACTCCGCTACCCGGCGTCCGGCGATCGGCTGGCGAGATTCGCGCACCATGCGAAGCGCGTCGGCCAGCGCTGATGGTTCCGCGGGCGACAGATGGCAGCCATTCACTGCATCTATCCGTTCGCCGACATCGCCAACGTCCACCGACACGATCGGGCGATTGCAGGCCAGCGCTTCCTTGACGACGGTGGGCGATCCCTCGTGGGCGGACGTGAGCAGCACGACGTCGGCTGCATTCAGCCAGGTCGGTACCTGATCGTTGGTTACCCCGGTGAGATAGTGCAGGCGCACGTCCAGACCCGAGCGTCGGAGCAGTTCGATGGCGCAGCCCGCGAGGTGCGCCCGCTTCACTGGATTCGCGGCGCTGCTCGGGAACAGGACGTTGAACGCATCCGGAGACCAGCCGAGACGTGTGCAGCACTGGAGGCGATCGAGCGGTGAAAAGCGCTCGAGATCGATGCCACAAGGGATAATGCGGGTTCGAGCCCGGTGACCAGCGTCGGGAAGCGCGTCTTCCAGGATCTTCGAGACAACGATGATTCCCGAGGCGCGGCGTGCGGCCTTCCTCGACGCGCGCACTCCGTATTGCGCGATCATCCGCCGCAGCGGTCCCGCCCCCCCTTCACCGAGCAGGTCTGATCCGTGGAACGTGACGACGACCGGGACGGTGCGGACGTGGCGGGTGACCTGGTCGGCCATCACCCCGCCGTACATCACGTGGACCAAATCGGGTCGGTACTGCCCGACCTGGCTGCGGATCCGTGTTCCAAGGCCGGCGTACGCGCGCATGCCTCGTTCGAGGCGTGGAACGAATACGAGCCGGACGTCGAGCCCGATTCGCCGCAATCCGGCGATCTGCTGCTCGACGAAGATGCCCGACGAGGGTGCCTGCGGTGTCGGGTACATGTTGGTGACCGCGAGGACGTTCACGGCAGCACCTGCTGACGAACCGACGCGATCCGTCGGCGCCGCCGCTGCGCGTCGATCACCGTCAGCTGACCTGCGAAGTTGAAAGTGTGCGTCGCGATCACTTCCGGCGACCAGTCCGGCAGGATCGCGTCCACTTCCTCTTCGACGTACGCGTCCTCGGTCAGCACCTTGATCTCCTGGAGCCGCATCGCGTAGCCGTAGCGCCGCGACGAATCCTGAGATGGACGAAACAGCCGGCCGTTCCGAACGAACACGCGGCCAGCAGGGCGCGCGCCCCGGACATCCGATTTGATCGGATTGCCAGGATGCTCCGTCCACGGGCCCAGCGGGCTGTCGGCCAGGAACAGGCAGAGCTCGTCGAAGTTCATCGTTCCGGGCGTGGCGACCGCGACCATCATCCACCACCGTCCCTGGTGCTCGAAGAGGGTCGCGTCCGCCGCCTTGAGCCCGCTCATCAGCGTCGAGTGGTAGCGCACCGTATAAGGGAACTGGTCGAACTGATACAGGTCGATGCGGTTCTCCTCCTGGCTTTCGGGGATCAAGTACCAGCGATCCTGCCACCGGAACACGAAGGGATACGACAGATGCGCCGCGCGTCGCAAGAGGACGCGCGGCGGCTCCAGCAAGCCCTGCGGACCGATTTCGGCAACCGAGAGATGTCCCTTGTTCTCCGCGTACAAGAACTCCTCGAAGAACAGGAAGTAGCGGCCTGCCTCGTGCACCGGAAACGGATCGGCCCAGAACCGGTCCTGCGCCGGCTCGAGCAGTCGATACTCCTGAAATCGATGCTCGATTGCGTCCGGTGCTGCCGAGAACTTGGCCAGGATTGCCCATTGCTCGATGTGATGGCGTTCGTAGTGCCGATTCTGCAGAAATCGTCCAACGTGCCGCAGGATCGGTGCGACAACGCCGATGTTCCTGACCGGCGGCCCGAGCAATTCCTGCGGCCGCGCGCGAACGCCGGGAATCCTGTGCACGGCGCCGTGCCGCTGAAGATTGGCCAAGGACCTCGAGACGAACGGCACCGACTTCCACAGCAGATCATTGCGTGACAGTCGAATCGACCGGAGGTTGGTGGGGCCGTGGTACTCGTGAATGACCACCGGTTCGGACGTCGAAGCCTGCTGCACCAGCAGGCACTGCGTCATCGCCTGTCGATCCAGGACTTCCCAGAATCCCATCGGCGGACGCCTATCGAAGAGGCGTTCGTGATCGAGGAAGTACCAGACGCCGTGCCGAGCTGAACGTGCCACCGAAGCGGCCGGTACGCCTGATGCGAAGACCAACAGGACGTCGAGCCGTTGCTGGCGTAACCGGCGCGCGTCGTCATCGGTCAGCGCGAATCGTCGATCGCGATCGACCGGCGTCACTTCGAGGATCTCGCATGAGGTCCTCGCGTGGAGGTCGACGACGCTGAGAGCATCGCTGGACGGCTGAAAGACCCGGTAATCGAGGTAGCGATAGAACTCGGCGATCCGCAGTGGGTTCGGTCGTGGATACTCGGGATGGGTGCCAGCGGTACTGGCTGGTCTGGTCACAACGAGGGTCGCGAGTTCTGCGGCGCTGGTGTCCTGAAGATCCCCGAGCACTGCGGCGATCCACGCCGGCACCTGCAAGCTGTCGAGCATTACGCCGACCCGTAACGGCCGCGCGGCTAACGACCAGCGCACTTGTTCAGGACCCTGTGATATGGCTCGTTCGACGCTCGCCGGTGTGACCGACAGGACGGGCAGCGTGGTGACGCTCGTGTCAGGCACCGGGCCACCCCAGCGATCGGTAGACCGCCAACGTCTCGGTCACGAGACGATCGACTCCGAATTCGGCCCGAGCCCGCGCAGCAGCGGCCGCTCCCATTCGTGCCGCCATTTCACGGGAGCCGATCAGGATCGCCATCCGGTCCGCAAGCGCGGCGTCCTCGTTCACGGGGACGACGAAGCCGGTGCGGCCGTCCTCGACCAGCGCGCCGACATCGCCGACCGAGGTCGCGATCACCGCTCGGCCGCAGGCCATTGCTTCCATGACGACGTTCGGACAGCCTTCGGTGGCAGACGTGTGCACGAGGAACGAGGACTGATCGAGCAGGCCCGCCACATCGTTCGAATGACCCCCGAGCGAGACCCGGTCGGCCACGCCCAGCTCACGGGCCAGCGCTTCGAGCGATTCGCGCAGCGGACCATCGCCCACGATGGTGAGGCGAAAAGCGAGACCGCGCTGTTTCAACGTGGCCGCGGCGCGGACCAGACGATCCCATCTTTTCACCGGCAGCAATGAGCCGACAGCAATGATCGACGCGGGACCCGGTGGGGGTTCACAGCGATACGTGAACATCTGGAGGTCGACGCCGTTCCGAACGACGAACGGGCGCGACGGCGCAAACGGCCCGCGCGAATCTCTCACGTTTGCGGCGGCATTGAAGCTGTTGCAGATCTGCCCCTGCGGGTAACGCGCGCTGAGCCGGCCGAGCCATGGCCCGGCCCATTCCTTGTCCTTGACGAAGTCGCTTTGGACAGCTCCGATGGGGATGGAGCTGGTGCCCAGGGTCGCCGCCCACGCCGCGAAATTCGTGTAGAAGCTGTACGAATGCACGACTTCCGGCCTGCGCTGCAGGACGAGGCGGCGCAGCGCTCTGGTCTTGTCCGCGCCCGAGCGGGCTTGATCGAAGGCGTGCACCTTGACACCCAGAGCCTGCAGCTTCGGCGCATAGAGGTCACCTTTTCGAAAATTCCAAGCCACGACTTCAGGCTGCAGCCGGGTCCGGTCCATCGCCTGCAGCAGGAAGTACAGTTGGCGTTCGAGGCCGCCGGCGCGCAGTTGGCCGACCACGTAGAGAATCCGGCGTCCTCGTTCTCTCTCCGAGAGCAGCACTGGAGTATCCGTCTCCAGAGTGGCGTTCGCGCTCAGCATGGTCGAAGGGCGACCATCCGCGCGCGGCGGCTGACCGGTGCTGTGCTCGGCCGTCGGCCGGCTCCCAGCGCTCGAAGGCCCATCGCGAGCGTCACGATGACCCACGCAAACATGAACGTTGCGTTGCCGATCCACATGATCAGAAAGGCGTAAACGAACAACGGGGCAAGATACGGCGCTTCCGGAAGACGCCCACGGCTGCCGGCGAGCGCCCCCATGCCGGCGCGGAACCAATAAATCAAGAAGAACATGAGCGGGAGAATCCCGGACGCGAGTCCGACGTGAAGCAGTCCGTTGTGCGGCTCCACCGGATGATCGGTCATGGCGATGCGGGTGCCGATGTCGGAGGCGCCGACACCGATCCATGGGGAATCGAGCAGCCGCTGGAGGGCCAGCGGCCAGACGACCAGGCGTCCGGTTTCTGTGGTGCCGCGCTCGACGTAGGACGCGACGATGCGATCGAACATCCCGAATGCGTAGGCCACGCCGACGGCAATCACCAGCATCAGCAACGGCACGAAACCGCGGCGCAGCGTGCGCCGCAGCCCGATGACCGCAGCCATCGCGACCGCCAGCAGCTTTCCACGACTGACGGTCAGGCCGACGACATACAACGACATCAGCGCCGCGATTCCCGCCGTCAGCCGCGTCCACCGCGGCCGTGCCTCGACGACACGGACGATGAAGAATACGGCGCAGAACCCGAACCACGCCGCGAGATCGTTGGGATTGTCTAGTCCGACACTGCTGTCGAGGCCGAGCCGGTCGACACCACCGGACCACGTAAGGCCGAACGGCAGGACCATCAACCCGATCGCGAACGTCGCCCACGCGAACCGGGAGAGAAAACCGGGACGGAACGTCAACGACTGGACCACCAGCAACGCCGGAATCCAGGTGAGGAACGCCCGCACGTAATCGGCCATCACCGATTCGTGATGGAACTGCACCTGAATCGCCACAGAGGTCACCGCACAGAGCAGCGCCGGCGCAATCGGGCCGTAGGCCTTCCTGGCGCGCACGCCGAGTCGCGCCACGCAGATCGCGGCGAGCAGCGCGAGCAGTCCGACGCCGAACAGCGGGATGACGACGCCCAATGCCACACCCGCCACGGCGTAGAGCATCGACGCGTAGTACGCGTACTCAACGGCCGCGGGTGCAACGGAGCGGGAGCGGTGGACGCCGCCAGGCCTGTGCTGGACGCGCGACGCGATCTTGCCAAGTCCCGGGGCGACGAGCGAGCTAGCTGCGGATGGCATGATCGAACGCTGCGGTCACTGCTTCGACACTGTGCGTGCGGGCGACGTGCGCGAGCGCCCTGGCGGCAATAGATTCCCGGAGCGCTACTGAGTCGAGAAGCGATCGGAGATCCCGCTTCGCTTGGTCGGCGCAACCGCACAAGCGTCCCAATTGGAGGTTGGTGAGGACACCACCCGGATCGACGTGGAGGCTGACCACCGGCGTGCCGCTCGACCACGCCTGCAGGAACGTGTTCGGAAACCCTTCTGTGTCGGACGTGGAGAGGAGCGCGCTCGCCTCCGCGATCAACTGGTGGGCGCGAGGCTGCGGCACCGTGCCCAGGTACTCGATATTCGCCTGCTCGCGCAGGGCTTCGACGATTGCCGTGCCATAGCCTGGCGGCGCAAACGGACTGGCCGGATCGCCGCAGACGACGAAGCGTACATCTTTCGCGTTCCGAGCGATCTCGACGAGCACGTCAGGACGCTTGGCCGGAATCAGGTCTCCGGCCCAGGCGACATACGGTTGACGGCTGAGATGCGGCCTCGTCTCGCCCCGCGCACCGGCGATGCTGGGCACGATGCGCGACTTCGCCCGCCAGCGCGCCGCGAGCTGCAAGCGCTGACCTTCGTGCTGTACGAAGATCCGATCCGCCTGTGCCAATCCCCATGCATAGAGCGGCCACCATCGTGGCCGCCGGAATTGGGCGGCCCGTGGCCGCACATCCCGGTCCGATCCCGCTGAGAAGATCGTTCGCACGCCGGCCCGGCGCGCGATGGCGACGGCGGGCCCGAGGAGGTGGTCCGCGCAGCGCCAGTACCACCAGTCCGGGCGTTCGGAGCGGAGGAAGCGGTGCCACGCGACGAACACTCGGTCTTCGCCGATGCCGACGAAGTCGACCTTCTGG
>Ga0170475_103547043_pt1 | contig 10943 bp, 3 predicted proteins | sample Soicark_Litter_5_FD_111474 | JGI IMG/M metagenome (GOLD analysis project Ga0170475, IMG submission 111474) | Avena fatua rhizosphere microbial communities from Hopland, California, USA. Combined Assembly of 48 SPs | reverse complement strand
GGCTTAATTTTACCTCCTTGCCAGTTAACCCTAATTTTACATTTTTTTAATAATAATGATTAACTCGTTGAATTCCGGGCATTAAAATGTTATTTTTGACCCCTGTTTTTAATTTAAATGGTAATTATGAAAAGAAAAATTTTACTAACCCTAATTGGGCTATTTGTTATTTCTGGGATCTCATGGAGCCAGTTGGCAATCACCCGAACTTCGTTTAACGGAACCTATACTCCAATAACAACAGTTGGAGGAGCAACGGTTTCAACAGCAACCGGTGATGATGGGACCCAAGCCTTAATTCCCCTAGGATTCACCTTTAACTATTTAGGAACTAATTATACAACAATAGATCTTTGTACCAACGGTTGGATTTCCTTTGGCGCTTCAGGGTCTAATCAATGGGATAATACAGCTTTGTTTACCACAGGAATTCCTAATAATACAGTAGCTCCTTGGTGGGACGATTTGTACGTTGTTGGGGCTGGGGCCGTTTTATATCAGCTTCAAGGAACACCGGGCTCTCAAACATTTACCGTTCAATGGACCAATGTGAATTCCTATCAGAACACACTTCCATTTAATACGATAAATTTTCAGGTAATATTATATGAAGGAACTAATCAAATCGAATTTAGATACGGGAGCTCTTCGACCTCAACTCCAAATACGAATGAGACTGCTTCTATTGGCCTGGAGAATTCGGTTGGTGGAAACGGAAACTATTTGGATGCGATAACTGGTTCCTCAAAGACTGGCAACGCAATGCTGAATACTTCAACCAAATGGCCCACCTTATTTTACAGATTTACACCAGGTGCACCCACTGCGTTAGCCGGAGGAACATATTCTGTTGGAATTGGACAAACCTACCCTACATTAAGTGAAGCTGTGGCAGATGTAAATCACAGAGGTGTTTCAGGTGCTGTAACCTTAAATTTGGTTGACGCTAATTATAATGTTACTCCAGCAGGCGGACACAATACTTTTCCAATATTGTTAGGGCCAGTGGCAGGAACAAGTCTTGCCAATATAGTAACGATTACTTCAAGTGTAAACTCAACTATCAGCTATGATGGGGCGGTAAGTGGTAATTGTAGTAATCAGGCAAGTAATACAGCGATCGGAACGGGAAATGAACCAATTCTTGGGTTGATAGGCTCTCAGTATGCAGTTATTCAAAACTTAAACTTGGTGGCTTCCACAAATGCGGTTGACAGAGGTATTGCTGTTTATAATAGTTCATCCACATTGGGTTCTCAGTTTAATGCAATTCGAAATGTAAACGTTACTCTAAATAGAACTAACACGGCAACAGTGGGAATTTTGCAACAAACAATTATCACTCCTACTAATACCTCTGGTTCAAATTCTTTTAACTTATACACAAATTTCAATATCAGTAATACCTATTCAGGAATGCATTTGAATGCAACATCTGCGGGGTTCCCTGATATTTCATGTATCATTGCGAATACATCCCCAACAGGATTTAATACAATTGGGGGGGCTACTGCCAATGACATTGGAAATGCCGGGACGGCGACTTTTGGTCTGCAATTAACAAATCAGGCAAACGATACAGTTCGTAATACAGAGATCCGAAATGTTACAGTTACCGGTTCGGTGGCCGTTGAAGGTTTAATTCTGAACGCTGTTTCTGGAAATACAAGTGTATTCAATAATAAGATACATGATATTCGATGCACATCGACTTCATCAACTTCTAATATTATAGGTATAAGGGCCAATGCATCAACGGTAATTCCTACAACATTAGGTGTCTATAATAACTTTGTTTATAATCTAAGATCAGGATATACTGGAGCGGCCACGGCCACAAGGGCGATAAAAGGTATTTTTACCATGTCCGCCGGCGGTGGAACAGGAAGCCAAAATATCAATGTTGATTTTAACAATGTATCCATTGATGTATCCTCGAATCCTAATATATCCAGCACATGCTTTGAAATTGGAAGTGTTAGCACGCTAAATAACACCCGCGATAATATTTTTGGCAATTTTACAGGAGCTCAGGCCGGAGTTGCTAAACACTATACGTATAGGACTCCAGGGGCAAATACTATAGGATCTGCAGGGTCCACCTGTAATTTTAATGATCTTTATATTGCAAATGCTACAAACGGATTTGTTGGATTGGCAAACGCCACAGATCTGGCAACATTAGCAAACTGGCAAGCTACTATTACAGGTCAGGATGCAAACTCAGTTTCTTTCGATCCGCTATTTGTAAGCAATACAGCTGATTTGCATGTGACCGCCATTGCGCTCATCGGAGCTGGAACTGCAGTATCAGGTATTTCAAAAGATATTGATAACGCAAATCGACCTGGAACTCCAACAATAGGAGCTGACGAAATTGTGGCCTGTGCAAGTGCAAGTGGTGGAACAATTTCTCCATCTACATTTACCCGTTGTGCAAATCAAACCGTAACAATGACCTCAACCGGTGCGACTGCTGGCGGAGGAATTACTTATCAATGGATGGTTTCAGGAACTCCTGGAGGGCCTTACTCAAACGTATCTGGAGGATCAGGCGCAACAACGACCTCTTATACTTCAGGAGCTTTAAGCGCGGGTACTTTCTATTATGTGATGCAAACAACATGTTCAATTGGACCTGTTTCAGGGTTATCAAATGAGGTAACGGTAACAGTTAACCCTTTACCAACTATTACTGCTACCCCACCAGCTGGAACGTATTGCCCTACGATAGGGGTTTCAATCAGCGGGTCAGGTGGATTATCTTATACTTGGTTACCGGCTGCGGGCTTAAGTGCAACTACTGGTTCACCTGTTGTTGCTACTCCTGGTGCAGCTACAACTTATACTGTAACCGGGACAGATGTGAATGGATGTACTGCAACCGCCACCAGCATTATTTCAATAGGTGAACTGCCTGTTATAAGTTCTGTTACGGCAACACCACCAGCTGTATGTTTCGGAGGTAACTCTCAACTTTTAGCAACAGGAGCAACTACAAGTGCCTACACGGTTACAAATATTCCTTATATTAATATTCCCACTCCTGGTGCTGGTGTAACCACCTTATCGAATGCAGGGGTTGCGGTTACCCCTTTATTTTCGGGCTCCTTGGATGACGGAGGATGGGCCAACCAGACATTACCTTTTGGGTTTTCCTTCTTTGGGAATTATTATACTAGTTTCTCAATCAGTACCAACGGGTTTATGTATTTAGGTACTGGTGCACCTGCAACATTTTCCGGTTATAATAATACTATGCCTAATGCTGCTAGCATGGCCCACCCGGTAATAGGTGCTATTTATAGTGACCTGGATTTTAGGGTTAATGGAACTATTGAATATTTCGTTGTAGGAACAGCACCAAATCGTCAGTTTGTAATGAACTGGAAAAATGGGCAATTCTATAATGGTGTTGGCGCGTTAAACACACAATTGATCATTTACGAAACAACTAATATAATAGAGGTACATACTACCAATAGCACAGGTAATAACAATGCGGTGGAAGGAATTCAAAATGCCGCCGGAACAACTGCAGTTGTTGTGCCGGGCAGAAATAATACGCTTTGGCCGGTTGTTACTCCCGATGGTTACCGTTGGAGCCCGTCAGGTGGCCCGTTAACTTATGCCTGGACTCCACCTACCTTTTTAACAAGTACTACCATTGCAAATCCAATGGCTAACGGTGTAACTTCAACAACAACATATACTGTTACGGTTACAAATGGAGGTTGTTCCGCAACCGGAACAACATCTGTTTCTGCGGGCTCTGCGCTCGTTTCTGGTGCATTGGTTACAAATTCTCCGGTTTGTGAAGGTTCAAATTTTAACGCAACTGCCAGTCCATCAGGTGGTGGTGCGCCTTATACCTACAAATGGAACTATGGAGCGGGTCAGTTTACTACTCCGGGTGCTACCTTTACATCTAATACAATTGCGCCAGGATCTTATACATTAACTTCTACTGTATTGGATGCTTGTGGTGATAGCACTACACAATCAGCTCCATTCACTATTAATGCACGACCAACGGTAAGTATCGGAACAACACCAGCTAGCCAGAATATTTGTCCTGGAACAACCTATACAATGACGGCCAGCGGAGCAACCAGCTATGCATGGTCTCCAGCCACATATTTAAGTGCTACAACCGGAACGAATGTAAATGTTTCAGGGACTGTTTCGGGATATACCAACGTAACTTATTTAATGATAGGAACCGATGGAAATGGCTGTTCTGACAGTGCCTCTCAACAGGTTACTTTAGCTCCAAATCATGATCTTACAGTAACCTCAAGTGCTCCTTCGGTTTGTTCCGGGGCACAGGTTGACCTTACGGTGGTTGATAGTGTATTTGCTTCCGGTCCGGCTTCATTGCCATTAGGTTATTGCGCCGCCGGTTCAGGTACTTGCGACGAAGCAGTGAATGGCTTTACATTTGTTACCATCAATAATACTTCCGCTTGTACAGGTGGAGGATATACTAATAACCTTTCGATCTCAACAAGCGTTCTGCCAGGATCATCGCATCCGGTAAGTGTTACCACCACCTTATATTATAGCGGCGACCAATGTTATGTTTGGGGCGACTGGAACAGGGATGGTGACTTTGTAGATGCAGGTGAGCAAACTATTTTGGTTTACTCTGGTTCCGGCGGAGTGTTTAACGGTACTGTAAATGTACCTGCAGGGGCTCAGTTAGGTGCCACCAGGCTTAGGGTAAGAATGAACTATACAGGTGCAGTTTTGCCTTGTGGGTCTCCAACTTATGGGGAAGTAGAAGATTATAAAGTGATCATAGGTTATGCCGGGCTTGCTTCAGGTCCTAATACCTATACCTGGAATCCGGTAACTACTCCTCCAACAGGACAGATGGTGTCTGATTTCCCAACCACCTCTACTAACTATATTGTTACAGCAACAGATAGTATTGGTTGTACAAATATGGATTCAGTATTTGTAAACGTGGATGCCGTAGTAGCTACTCTTGCACCCATTGATATCACTTGTAACGGAGCTAATGACGGATCATTCAGTATGACCGGATATACCTGTGGAACTCCCGGATTTGCATTTTCAGTGGATGGAGGATCTTTTGGTCCCATTCCAACTAACCTAACCCCCGGATCTCACTCTGTAATTGTAAGAGATACTGTTGGTGGATTGTCAAGTCCGATCAATATAATGATTACCCAACCATCCTGGACCGTTCCTTCACCAACAGTTACAAACGCAATTATTTGTGTGGGTGACCCAAGTGCAATATTAACGGGATCAGTGGCCATTGCGGATACCGTAACCATTGTTGTTCCGTTCAACGTAACAACTCAACCTACCGAAACTAATTTTGCTCCTGGAAATGCGGTAGGAACCGGAACTGTTCCATCTATACCCGCAGGATCAAATATTATTTCAGCGGTATTGTCGTATCCGAATTTAAATACAGTTGGATTCTCGTACAATGCAGATGTTAATTTAGGATTTTCAGGATCCGTAACGGATGCAGCTGCTCCTGATCCTTCTGCTACATTTACAGCAGGGCTGTTTAATTATAACAGGTCCATATCTATAGCTTCCATTAATACTGCGGGAGGAACAGCTACCTTATTGTATTGGGATGATTTTGATGACAACTTCGGAAGTGATGAAACCATGTTCCCAACAGGTGCAACTGCAGCTACTTTAACTATTAAGTATTTACCTGCTGCTAATATCAGCTGGTGGACTGCTCCAACTGCCGGAACTAACTTAGCAAACAACGATTCATTAGAATCAGTTGGAACTTCAGTATTGCCTAATACAAATACGTCAGGAGTTTATAATTTCTATGCAGAAGCAGAATATAGCGGCTGTTATAGTAGTTCAAGAACCCTGTCAACGGTTACCGTAGGTGCATACCCAGTGGTTAACTTGGGTCCTGATTCTTCTTATTGTGTAACGCATACATTGAATGCCGGTAATCCTGGATTAACCTATGTTTGGAATGACGGAAGTACAACTCAAACAATTACTGCATTAGATACTGGAATTTATTGGGTAGATGTTACTTCAGCATTTGGTTGTACCACCCGTGATTCGATCATCTTAACGATCAATCCACTTCCGGTGGTTGACCTGGGTCCTGATACAAGTTCATGCGGATCTTATTTATTAGATCCGGGACCACAATATCCAGGTTCAGCTTTCTTATGGAGTGATTTGAGTTCAAATCCAACGTTGCTTACCACTTCTTCCGGTGACTTCAATGTAACCGTAACATATGTGAACGGATTTCGAATGCAGATACCGTAACGGTAAACGTTCCGCCGATCACTTATAATAACCTTGGTCCGGATACCACACTTTGTACCAATGCAAACGGATTTACCCTGGATGCAACTACTGTTGGAGTTACTTACCTATGGCAGGATGGTTCTACCAATCCAACCTTCTTCGTAAATCTTCCGGGAACATACTGGTGTGCCATTACCAACTTTGTTGGATGTACTTATACGGATACGGTAATTATAACTTCGGTTAACCCCGTTCAAACGAATATTAATGTGAACTTTATTACTACCACTTCTGCAACCTTAGATGCAGGTTCCGGGTTTAGCAGTTATCTATGGTCTACCTCGGGAAGTACCCAGGTGATCACGGTAACCACTAATGGAACTTATTATGTAGAAGTAATGGATGGTAACAATTGTATCACAACTGATACCGTAAGCATCATCTTCTCTCTTGGAGTATTTAATCCGAACGGAACTGCTACTACCATGAAATTATATCCAAATCCATCCGAAGGAGTATTCAATCTGTCTATCGACAACCTCGAAACTTCTGATCTTGTGATGGAGATTTTAGATATGAATGGAAAAGTAGTTTACAACAAATATGTAGGATCGGTTTCCGGTTCAACTATTGAGCCGTTCAGCTTAACCACCCTACGCGTGGGTACCTATACGTTGAGACTCACCGCAAACGGTAAGTCATCATCACTTCGATTTATTATTAATAAATAAATATCAATCAATGGAGGACAGAATTTTCTGTCCTCCATTTAATTTTCATTTCAAAACAAATAAATTATGAAAAGAGGTTTATTAAAAACACTGAACTTAATCGGCTCATTAGTTTTGGTTTTTAGTGCAGCTAATAGCTTTGGTCAGGTAAACAATTATGCTTACTCAACCACTACAGGGAATGTGCTTGAAACAGGTGTATTTACCAATTTAATTGGGAATTCAACTGATGATGGCGCTTCTTCAGTAACAAACATTGGATTTACATTCAATTTTGGTGGAACTAACTATACCCAGTTTTCTGCAAGCTCTAATGGTTTAATGAGACTCGGATCAACCGCAACTACAACGGCATATACCAATGATTTAACAACGCTTGGGATTGCCCCTTATATTGGAGCATGGTGGGATGATTTATATAGTGCGTCCGATGGATATGTTCAATACATGCTTATGGGTGTATCACCCAATCAAAAATTGGTGGTTGAATGGCATGTAACTAATTGCTGTCCGGGTACACCTTTTGATAAAGCATTCCAGGTTTGGTTATTTGAAACTTCCAATACGGTAGAATTTGTATATGGTCCGGGCGCCAACCCAGGAAGTTCTTCTGTTTTTATTTCTACGAATGGCACTACTGATTTTCAAAGTGTAACTTCTACTACAAATACGGTTAGTACATCAACCGCCAATAATTCTAATTCCAGCTGGCCAGCGCCAGCCCCGGGAAGAGCGTATATTTTTTCTCCCCCACCTTTTGATGTGCAGGCACAAGCATTGGCTACTCCTATTGCCACCGGTTGTTATACAAACGCTGAGTCGGTAAGTATGACCATTCGGAATAATGGAACGAATCCATTGGATTTTACCGTTAACAATACAACTGTAACAGTGAATGTTACCGGGGCCGTAACTCAAACCTTCAATACAACGTTGGTTGATAATTCATTAAACGGTGGTTTTCCACTTGCATCAGGTGCAACACTCAATGTTCCGGTGGGAACTTTAGATATGAGCACGCAGGGAACTTATACTTTTAATGGATCCGTTGCCGCAGCTGATCCGAATCCGGCGAATGACAACATTCCTTCCGTAAATAGAATTGTAAGTGCCGGAACTTTGTCCGTAGCAAGTAATGATATTTGTGCAGGCGATTCAGTTTATCTAACACTCGCCGGAAATACACTTGGATCTATTCAATTCCAGGATTCACTTCCAGGTGGAAGCTGGGCGAATATTCCCGGAGCCACCATGAATCCTTACCATTTTGCACCGGTTGATACCGCATACTACAGGGCCATTGTTTGTGGTACCTTATATTCAAATATTGATTTTATAAACGTAAATTTCTTTGGTCCTCCTACAACAATTGATACTACCCGCTGTGGAACCGGTTCAATTCCTTTGATCGCCAGCGGTAATGCAAATATTTATTGGTGGGATCAAATGACCGGCGGAAGCTTATTAGGATCCGGCGATACTATTTATGTAAATGTTTCTTCCGATACGGTTTTCTATGCCGCAAACGGAATGGGAAATTCAGGAGTGGCCTTAACAACCACTTTTGCAGGTGGCAATAGTAATCTTGGAAACATGTTTTCTATTACTGCCCTTTCAACAGTTACGATCACCAGTTTCGACGTCAATTTTGCAGGTACTGGAAACTGGTCTCTTTATTATCGTCCGGATGATTATACACTAACACCTGGATCGACTTCTAGTCTAACCGGTTGGAGTTTATTAGGAACTGCACCAGGTTTGGTAGGAGCAGGAGTTGGATTGCCTACGCCACTTCCTATCGCATTTTCTGTAACTATACCGGCAGGTTCCACTTATTCATTTCATACTGCTTCATCTGCTGGTACTGTAACGTATACCAATGGTGCAGCGTTGAATAATGTATTTGTTGCTAATAGTGATATTCAATTTAGAGAAGGTTATGGTTGTGCTGGTGCAGGTAACTGTATTAATGTTCCCCGCGTATTTAACGGGGTTATCCATTATTCTACCGGATGTCAGAGTTCAAGAACTGCGTTGAATGTAACCGTTCTTCCACCTCCTGCCATCACTTTATCAGCAGCTTCCGATACAGTTTGTGGTGCTGATGGTGCATTATTAACGGTAACCAGTGCCGAACCAACGTATGTATATACATGGTCAGGCGCTCCAACCTTTAGTGCAAATCCAGGTAATCCTGTAACGGCTTATCCAAACATGGGAATGTCTACTATTGTTGTAAACGCATTAAGTGCATCGGGTTGTGCAATTGCTGATTCTGTTACCTTATATTCTTTCCCATCGCCTGTTGCTGTAGCTACGCCTTCCACTGCAACCCTTTGTATGGGTGATAGCATTCAGTTAATGGCAACCGGAACAAGTTATTCTCAGATATACGATACCTTAGGTACCGATGTATTGACCAATAGCAGTACAACCTATCCGGCTCCTTATGGAAACTGGTATTGGGGAGCCCGTCACCAATTTTTAATTCTCGAAAGCGAATTAACTGCGTTGGGAATTACTGCCGGTACAATCGGAACGATTGGTTTTAATGTTGCTGCTACCAATGGTGCTGCTCCTAATAACAACTTCTCCATCTCAATGGGAAGTACAGCCCTTACTTCATTAACTACTTTCCAAACAGGTTTAACAACCCAGTTTTCAGCGGGTACGGTTACTCCTTTCGTGGGTTGGAATACGTATCCTGTTAGCTTTAACTGGGACGGAATTTCAAATATCATTGTTGAAGTTTGTGATAACAATACCAGCTATACCAGCAACGCTTCTACTTATTATAGCATCACCCCATTTACTTCGGTAGTTTGGCATAACCAGGATGGAACCACCACTATTTGTGGTGATCCTATTACAACCGGTACTTCATATAATCGTCCGAATATGTTATTCGGATCACCAGGTGGAGTTACCTATAACTGGACCCCATCCGTTAACCTGGATAATGCAAATATTTATAATCCAGTGTTTACCGCAGGTGGTACTGGTGGTGTAGAAGCACAAGTATTAGATACCATTAATGGTTGTATTGGTCGTGATACGGTAATGATCACCGTAAATCCTTTGCCGGTTGTTTCCCTTGGTCCTGATACTGCTATCTGTAGCAACTATGCGGGAATTACCTTGGATGGTACCAATGCAGGTGCCGGAACTTACCAATGGCAGGATGGCCAATCAGGTGCTACCTATTTTGCGATGATTGCTGGTCAATATAATGTTACCGTAACCGATACAAATGGTTGTATGGGTGCTGATACCGTTATTGTTGGAACCATCGTTGCATCAGTAGTAAGTATCGATGCGAACTTAACCGCATTGCATGCTGCAGATCTGGATGCGGGTGGAGGTTTTGCCAGTTATTCCTGGTCAACTTCTGCTACTACTCAGGTAATCAATGTTACAAGCAATGGAACCTATTTTGTAACCTGTGTTGATCAAAATGGTTGTGTAAGTACTGATTCATTAAGCATTGTATTCTCTCTTGGAATATTTAACCCGAATGGAACAGAAACCACTTTACAATTATTCCCAAATCCATCAGAAGGAGTATTTAATTTAAGCATTAGCAATTTAGAGACTTCTGATTTGGTAATTGAGGTACTTGATATGAATGGTAGAGTGGTACATAACCGTATTATCGGTGAAGTATCCGGTTCTACTATCCAACCGTTTAGCTTAACGGATCTAAGGGCGGGTACCTATAATTTGAGAGTAATTGCTAATGGTAAAACCAGTACCATGCGTTTTATCATCAATAAATAATATTTCCCTTTTTTATTGGGGGAAGAGAGAAAGGCCTTCTAATGATCACATTTTCAAATCGAATAAACCTGGCCCATGGCTGGGTTCGGGGTTCTAAAAAAACAGGTTTGCGATATTTTATAAAATTTCTATCTTTGCACTCCTTAGTTAGGAATGTCC
>Ga0170475_104845173_pt1 | contig 10944 bp, 9 predicted proteins | sample Soicark_Litter_5_FD_111474 | JGI IMG/M metagenome (GOLD analysis project Ga0170475, IMG submission 111474) | Avena fatua rhizosphere microbial communities from Hopland, California, USA. Combined Assembly of 48 SPs | reverse complement strand
CCTCATCATGGGCGCACCTGAATCCTTCACCGGCACCACCGACGTCGGCCACTTCATTGCGGGCCGCCCCGTGGCCAGCACCAGTGCTCGCAAACAAGCGGTCTATAACCCCGCGACGGGCAAGATTGCTCGTCAAGTAGCGCTGGGGTCGGCCGAAGAGGTGAACCTCGCAGTCGCTGCCGCCCAAGCCGCCTTCCCAGCCTGGGCCGACACACCGCCCATCCGCCGGGCCCGCGTGCTCAATGCCTTTCTCGCGCTGCTCAACGAACACAAGGACACCCTCGCCGCCATGATCACCGCCGAGCACGGCAAGGTGTTCACCGATGCGCAGGGCGAAGTCTCGCGCGGCATCGACATCGTTGAATTCGCCTGCGGCATTCCGCAGTTGCTCAAGGGAGATTTCACCGACCAGGTGAGCACCGGCATCGACAATTGGACGCTGCGCCAACCCTTGGGCGTGGTCGCCGGCATCACCCCCTTCAACTTCCCGTGCATGGTGCCTTGCTGGATGTTCCCCGTGGCCATCGCCTGCGGCAATACCTTCGTGCTGAAGCCCAGCGAACGCGATCCGTCGGCGTCCCTGTTCATGGCAGAACTGCTCAAGCAAGCCGGCCTGCCCGACGGCGTGTTCAACGTCGTGCAAGGCGACAAGGCGGTGGTGGATGCCCTGCTCGCTCATCCGAACGTGAAGGCGTTGAGCTTCGTCGGCTCCACGCCGATCGCGCAGTACATCTACGAAACCGGCGCGCACCACGGCAAGCGCGTGCAGGCACTGGGTGGTGCGAAGAACCACATGGTGGTGATGCCCGACGCCGACATCCCGCAGGCGGTGGACGCGCTCATCGGCGCGGCCTACGGCTCCGCGGGCGAGCGCTGCATGGCAATCAGCGTGGCGGTGCTGGTGGGCGACGTGGCTGACAAGGTCGTTCCGCTCCTGGCCGAACGCGCGAAGGCGCTCAAGATCAAGAACGGCATGGAACTCGATGCCGAGATGGGCCCCATCGTCACGCGGCAGGCTTTGGAACGCATCGAAGACTACATCGACGTCGGCACCCGCGAAGGCGCCAAGCTGGTGGTCGACGGCCGAGGCATCCGCGTGCCCGGCCACGAAGACGGATTCTTCACTGGCGGCACGCTCTTCGACCACGTCACGCCCGACATGCGGATCTACAAGGAAGAGATCTTCGGCCCGGTGCTTGCCTGCGTTCGCGCCAAAGACTTCTCCGAAGCCGTGCAACTCGTCAACGACCACGAGTACGGCAACGGGGTCGCGTGTTATACGCGCGACGGTCACGTGGCACGCGAGTTCGCACGCCGCATACAGGTTGGCATGGTGGGCATCAACGTGCCGATTCCGGTGCCCATGGCCTGGCACGGATTCGGCGGCTGGAAGCGCAGCCTCTTCGGGGACATGCACGCCTACGGCGAAGAGGGGGTTCGCTTCTACACAAAGCAAAAATCCGTCATGCAGCGCTGGCCCGAAAGCACCGCCAAGGGCGCGGAGTTCGTCATGCCTACCGCAAAGTAGGGATTTGGCCCAATCGCCCGATTGCTCCGGGCAAAGCACGGCAGGCGCAATCGGGTGGCGGTGGCGGTGGCGGTGGCGTAGGGGTCAATACTCCCAGAACATCCTTTGCAACTCCGCTGTGCTTGGTGCGCGTGAGTGCCAAGGCCGCAAGAATCTTCGCCTTCTGCGGATTCAAATCATGCGCTACCACCCAGTCGTACTGGTCGTCCGGCTGCTCCGAATTGCGGATCACGAAACCATCTGCGACGCGTGACGAACGCACCACGTGCACGCCGCCGGCGCGAATCTTCTTGAGCGTGTCGACGGCGTAATTCGGCACCGATCCGTTGCCCACGCCTGCGTTGATGATCGCCTTGGCGCCTGCCTTCACGGCTGCGTCGTACATCTCGACCGCCATGTTCCCCGAACCGTAGACGATCTGCACTTCAGGCAGGGTTGTCAGCATGTCGATGTCGAACTACGACTGCATCGTGTGGCGCTTGACCGGCGCACGGAACCAGTAGACCTTGTTCTCGACCACCATGCCCAGCGGCCCCCATGCACTGGCGAAGGCATTGGTTTTGATGTTGATGCGCTTGGCAGCGTCGCGGCCGGTGAGGATGTCGTCATTCATCTCGACAAGCACGCCCTTGCCGCGCGCGCTCGGCGTTCCGGCCAGCACCACGGCGTTGTAAAGGTTGAGCATGCCGTCGGCCGACATCGCCGTGCCGGGGCGCATGGAGCCCACCACCACGATGGGCTTGTCGGTGTGCACGACGAGATTCAGGAAGAACGAGGTCTCTTCCAACGTATCCGTGCCATGCGTGACGACCACGCCGTCCACACCAGGCTCTTTCACGAGAGCGGACACGCGCTTGCCGAGTTGCAGCAACCTATCGTTGGTGAAGCTTTCGGAAGCGATCTGGAACGTCTGCTCGCCGCGGACGTTGGCGACATCATTCAGCTCGGGAATACCCGCGATCAACTTGTCGACCGGCACTTTGGCGGCTTGGTAAGTCGCACTGTTGGCCGTCGTGGCACCAGCGCCGGCAATGGTGCCGCCGGTTGCGACGATGACGATGTTGGGCTTGACGCCTGCGTTCGCCATCTGCGGAGCCACTTGGGCGCAGGCGGTGTTGGCCGCAACGAGCGCGGTCAGTCCGGCGCGCAGCATGAATGGGAGGAAGGCTCTCACGTTTTGTCTCCTGCTTTTTAGTCTGGTAACGAATGCTAGGCAATGGAGGCGCGAGAGTGGGCTGAGTGTCCGCATCACATCCATGCACGGCACTCATATCCATGAGGACGTGCTGGTTACCATAGGCAGCATGCGTCTTCGGCACATTGAGGTATTTCAGGCGGTGATGGAAACCGGCAGCATGAGTGCGGCTGCCCGGCTCATTCACCTGACCCAATCGGCGGTGAGCCGATCGGTGGCCAACGCGGAACTTCAATTGGGCTTTCCGCTCTTCCACCGGGCCGGCGGGCGGCTGGTGGCCACGACCGAAGGCCTTGCGCTCTTTGAAGAAAGCTCGGCCATCTTCGAACGACTTGAATCGCTCAAGCGAACGGCCCAGAACTTGAAGAGCGGCGAGCAAGGCTCGGTGCTACGAATCGCCGCCATTCCTGCGGTGTGCCACAAGCTGTTGCCCGACGCACTCGCACGTTTTCACCGCCTTCATCCGAACGTGACGGTGGAGGTACACACGGTGCACAAGCGCCAGATCGCCGCCGAGCTGCTCACGCGCACTGTCGACGTCGGCATGGACTACTACACCATTACCCACCCGGGCATTCAGTCGCGATCTCTTGGCGTCGGGCCGTTATACGCAATGCTGCCCGGCCGGCACGCCCGATCGATCACCGAAAAGATCAGCCCCACGGGTCTGCTCGAACTGCTGTCGACCCTGCCGATGATCGCTTTGACCGACGACGATCCCCTCTACATGGCGTTTCTGCGCTATTGCGAGCATCAGGGTTTTCGACCGACGGGGAGCATCCTCGTGCAGACTTCGCAACTCGCAGAGGAACTCGTCGCGCGCGAACTCGGATGGACGGTGGTTGACTTTCGCACCGCGTCGATGCGGCGCAAGGACGTGGTGGTCACGCCTCTGCAGCCGTATGTGGAGTGCACGATGAACGCATTCTTCGCGAAGAACCATTCGCCGACGCTTTTGGCGCGGCGCCTGGCCGATACAGTGAAAGCGGTGATCAAGGAAGGCTTGCCCGCCTGACAGGAGCGGGCCATCCTGAGCGCCATGTCTCAGAGACTCCTGCTACAGCCGTTCGCTCTCAGCCGCTTGCGGCCGCCACTTCATCAAGACCTTTTCAGCCACGCCGACCATCATGTCGAGCACGAGCGCAAATGCCGTGAGCACGAGAATGCCCGCCATCACGGTGTTGATGTCGAAGCTGCCTTCAGCCTGAAGGATGAGGTAGCCCACGCCTTGCGACGAGCCAAGGTATTCGCCCACCACCGCGCCGACGAAGGCGAGGCCCACCGAGGTGTGCAATGAACTGAATACCCAGCTCGTGGCGCTGGGCAAATACACGTGACGCAGCAACTGACGCTTGCTCGCGCCCAGCATGCGCGCGTTGGCGAGAACCACCGGGCTCACCTCCTTCACGCCCTGGTAGACGTTGAAAAACACGATGAAGAAGACGAGCGTGACGCCCAATGCGACCTTGCTTGCGATACCCAGGCCGAACCACACCGCGAAGATGGGCGCGAGGATCACGCGCGGCATGGCGTTGAGCGCCTTGATGTAGGGGTCGAAGATCGCCGCCGCCATCGGACTCAACGCGAGCCAGAGTCCGCACGCGAGACCGAGCGCAGTGCCGATGCCGAAGGCGAGGACCGTTTCGAGCAGCGTGATCCACAGGTGCCGGTAGATGTCAGCATGGGCGATGAACCAGTCCCAGATGCGGCTGAAGATCTTGATCGGCTCGCCGAAGAAGAATGCCGCCTGTCTGTCGTCGGAGAAAAGAATAGGCGGCACGAGCCCGGGTGCAGTGAGCACATGCCACAGCACGAAGACGATCACGAGCACGCCGACCTGCCAGATGCGCAGGTTGCGGCGGCTGGGCTTGATGAGTTGCCACATGGTCGTCACGCCGCGAGCTGCTGCTTGTAGCCTTTGAGGACTTCCTCGCGCAGCACGTCCCAGATGGCCTTGTGCAGATCCACGAAGCGAGGGGCCGTGCGCACCTCGGCCACGTCGCGCGGGCGCTCGAGGTCGATGTGGAATTCGCCGATCGGATGCGACGCCGGGCCGGCCGACAAGACGACGACGCGGTCGCTCATCGCGATGGCTTCGTCGAGATCGTGCGTGATGAACAGCACTGCTTTCTTCTTGGCATTCCAGATGTCCAGCACCTCGTTCTCCATCAATTGCCGCGTCTGGATGTCCAAGGCCGAGAAGGGTTCGTCCATGAGGATGATGTCCGGGTCAAGCACCAGCGTTTGCGCAAGACTCACGCGCTTTCGCATGCCGCCCGAGAGCTGATGCGGATAGCGGTCGCCAAAGCCGCCCAGGCCCACGCGCTTGAGCCAGTCCTCGGCCTGCTGTCGGGCGTCGGCGATGCCGCGAAACGACAAGCCGGCCATCACGTTTTCGAGTGCGGTGCGCCAGGGCATCAGGCTTTCGGCCTGAAACATGTAGCCAGCGCGCCCGTTGATGCCGGCGAGCTTCTGGCCGAAGACGTGGACTTCTCCGGTACTGGGCAGCAGCAGGCCGGCAGACATGTTGAGCAGCGTGCTCTTGCCGCATCCCGTCGGCCCGACCACCGAGACGAATTCGCCCGAGCCGACCTTGAGCGACACGTGGCGCACCGCGGTGTAGCGCTGCGACGGATCGTCGCGGGAGACAAAAGTACAACTGACACCGTCCAGCGTCAGGGCGGGTGCCGTCATGCCTTGGGGTACTTCTGGTTTGCCCGCCTCACGAAGTCGTTGGTCCACGCCGCGGCGAGATCGAACTTCAAGCCTTTGAGCGAATCGTCGATGCTCTGCAAGGCGCGCAGGGCCGTGGCTGCACCCGCCTCGGGGATCATGCCGTCCGCTGACATCGCGCCTTTGCTCGCGAGAAAGGAGTCGATGTAGACGGCCCGATCGCCCAGCAGATAGCTCTCGGGCACGGCTTTGATGATTTCGGTGGCGCCGGCCGCCTGGATCCACTTGTTCGCGCGCACGATCGCGTTGGCAAGCGCCTGCGTGGTCGCGGGGTTCTTGTCGATGAAGGCTTGCGGCGCGTACAGGCAGCCCGCCGGCATCGGCCCGCCGAACACCTTGTCGGCTTCCGCCACGATGCGCGTGTCGGAAATGATCTTCAAGTCGCCGCTTCGCTGCAGGAGCGTGATGACAGGGTCGACGTTGCTGATCGCATCGATCTGTCCCGAGCGCATCGCGGCCACCGCGCCGCTGGTAGCGACCACGCCGATGATGGACACGTCACTCGGCTTGATGCCCGCCTTCGCGAGCACGAAGTTGGCCATGACGTTGGTCGACGAACCCGGCGCTGTCACGCCGATCTTCTTGCCCTTCAGGTCCGCCACCGTTTTGTAGTTCGGCATGGTCTTCGGATTCACGCCCAGCACCACCTGCGGCGCGCGGCCCTGCAGCACAAACGCACGCAGCTTCTGGCCTTTGGCCTGCATGTTCAGCGTGTGCTCGAAAGCCCCCGAGACCACGTCCGCGCTGCCTCCCACCATCGCCTGCAGTGCGCGAGAACCACCGGCGAAATCAGCAATGGTGACTTCCAGGCCCTCCGACTTGAAATAGCCAAGGCTTTCGGCGATGGACAGCGGAAGGTAGTACAGAAGATTCTTGCCGCCAACCGCGATGGTCAGCTTGGGCTTTTCGAGCTCCTGTGCCCGGACGAAGGCAGGAGCGGCAAGTGTGGCGGCACCATAGAACACGAAACTGCGTCGTTGCATTGGGCATCTCCGACTAAGGGTCTTCGACTTTACATGCGGAATGTTGCAGGCTCAGGATGCGTTGCGCTGCTCTTTGTCCACCCTACAATCCTTCGCGATGAAGACTCTTCGTGTGCTGGCGTTGGCCTTGTGCTTCGTGCCGCCCTTCGCTTCGGCTCAACCTGAAGCGCCCGCACCGGCCGAAGCGGCCAGTGCACCCGTCGTTTCGATGTCGGCGCGCAAGGTCTATGAACAGGCGCGTTCGCAGCTGCTGCAGATCCGCACCGTGCTCAAGGGCCGGGCGAGCCAGACCTCTGTGGGCTCGGGCTTCATCGTCTCCAAGGAAGGCCACATCATCACGAACTTCCACGTCGTGAGCGAAGTGGCGCTGGAGCCTGCAAACCACGATCTCGTGTACGTCACCGCCGATGGCCGCGAGGCCAAGCTCGACATCCTGATGCTCGACGTGCTGCACGACCTCGCTCTGGTCAAGCCCGCGGCGCCCGCAGATTCGCAAGCCAAGGGCAAGGAGACCGCAACCAAGGAAGCGCCGCCCGTCTGGGACGCCTTGAACTTCCGCTCGCCCAAGCAAACACTGGGGCAAGGCGAGCGCATGTATTCGCTGGGCAACCCGCTGGACGTGGGCTTCGCGGTGATCGAAGGCAACTACAACGGGCTCGTCGAGCGCAGCTTCTATCCGCAGATCTTTTTCTCGGGCGCCTTGAGCGCGGGCATGAGCGGCGGACCTGCACTCGACCAGGAAGGTCGCGTGATCGGCATCAACGTTGCGCGCCGTGTCGATGGCGAACAAGTGAGCTTCCTGGTGCCCGCGTCATTCGCCGCGGCCTTGCTCGAACGCGGCCGCAATGCACCGCCGATGAAGGGCGCGGCGCATGCGGAGATGACGCGGCAACTGCTTGAACACCAGGCCGTGCTGACCGACCGCTTTATTGCGCAGGGTTGGAAGTCGGCGACGCATCCGCGCTACCGGGTGCCCGTGCCGCCGGAGCGTTTCATGCGCTGCTGGGGCGCGAGCCACCAATCGCGCACCGGCGGACTCGACTACGAGGACTCCCAATGCGTGATGGAAACGCGCATCTTCGTCGGGCAGTACACGACCGGTGCAATCAGTCTGCGGCACCAGAGCTACGACGGCAGCAAGCTCGGCACGATGCGTTTCGCGGCGCGTCATTCGGCGAGTTTTCGCAATGAGAATTTCCGGCGCCTGGGCGGCGAGCACATGACCAAGCCGCAGTGCCACGAAGACTTCATCACTCACGACAAGCTGCCCATGCGCGCCGTCGTCTGCATGCGTGCATACAAGAAGCTGCCGCAGCTCTACGACGTGTCGGTGCTCGTGGCCACGCTCGACCAGAACCAGGGTGGCGTGCAGGGCCGCTTCGACGCCCAGGGCGTGAGCTTCGGCAATGCCATCAAGCTCACTCAGCATTACCTTGACGCCTACGGGCTGCTTCAACCATGAGTGCCAGCCCGACGATCGCCCTGCTGGAAGTCCTGGACCGGGACGACCATGTGAAGCATTACCTGCCGGTGTCGACCTGGCCAGTCAGCGCGGGTCGCGCGCTCGACAACGACCTCGTCATCGACGACGACTACATCGCGCCGCATCACTTCCGCGTCGATGCCGACGAGAACGGCGTGTTCGTGCAGGTGGGCGAGACGATCAACGGCCTGCGCGCTGGCGCTCGCCATCTTGCCTACGGCGAGCGCATTGCCGTTGGCAGCACGCCGCTGCGGCTCGAGGTCGGCGATTCGCACCTGTGCCTTCGATTGGCGCATCACACAGTCCCACCGGAGCGGCCATTGCGCAAGCCGCGCAGCTTCTGGCACGCAGCGCGGCCGATTGTCACTGCGGGCGTGGCGGTGGTGGCGGTGCTGCTTTTCACGACCTGGCTGGACGCCGACCCGGATGATGCGACGCGTGCGCTTGGCGCGATGCTCCTGACCATGCTCGTGGCCGCCAGTGCGTGGAGCGCCGGCTGGTCACTGGTGTCGAAGATCTTCACGCGCCGCAGCCACTTCTGGTGGCACGTACGGGTGATGCTGATCGGCGTGCTCGCCATCGACCTCGTGGGCAGCGCCGCGCACCTGCTGGCCTACTCGTTTTCGTGGCCCGCGGTGAGCGACTTCACCTTCGTCTACACCTACGCGATCATTGCGGCGATGCTGTACTTCCATGTGCTGGGGGTCGAGCCCAAGCGACCGGTTCGAATGCAGGCCGTCGCTGTGGGCATGTTCGTGTCCGCCACAGGGCTGTCACTGTGGTTCAACCATCAGGCCCGTGACCAACTCGGCGAAGAGCTGTACATGAATCACCTCTTCCCGCCGGCCCTGCGCGCAGCCAGGCCGCTGGAAACCGACGCCTTCGTCAAGGGCTTGTCATCGCTGAAACCGACGCTCGATGACAAGGCCCGAAAGCGTGACACCGGAGACGACGGCGGGGGCGATGAAGATTGACCCGGGTGGAGCGCGGATGCGACGCACCGTGCTCATCACCGGCGGCAGCCGAGGCATCGGAGCGGCGGTGGCGGCGATGTGCGCCGAGCGCGGATTCGCGGTGGCCGTGAATTTCGCGCGAGATGAATCGGCGGCGAATGAGGTCGTCGAACACATTCGCGCATCAGGCGGCCAATCGCTCGCTCTGAAAGCCGACGTGTCCGATGAAGACCAGGTGCTCGCGATGTTCGCGCGCATCGACGCCGAGCTGCCGCCACTTGCAGGGCTCGTCAACAACGCGGGCGTGGTCGACGTGGCGGCACGCATTGACGAGATGTCGTTCGCCCGCTGGCAACGCATCTTTTCGATCAACGTGTACGGCAGCTTCTTGTGTGCCCGAGAAGCGGTCAAGCGCATGTCCACACGTCACGGCCATGCAGGCGGGTCCATCGTGAACCTGTCGTCTGCAGCGGCACGACTCGGGTCGCCCGCCATCTACGTCGACTACGCTGCAAGCAAGGGAGCAATCGACACCTTCACGCTGGGGCTCGCCCGCGAAGTCGCGGCCGAGGGCATTCGCGTGAACGCGGTGCGCCCCGGCATCATCGACACCGAGATTCACGAGACCAGCGGGCACGGCGAGCGGGCGCATTCGCTGGCCGCCCAATTGCCCATGCAACGTGCAGGCACAGCGGGCGAAGTGGCCGAAGCCATCGTCTGGCTGTTGTCCGACGCGGCGAGCTATACGACGGGTGCCTTGCTCGACGTGGCCGGAGGACGCTAAGGACTTGGCGAGGAACCACTTCCAGACCCCTCGGGCTGGGTCGCCTACGGCGTATCGAAGCCTCGGTACACGCGCTGAGGCATTCGCAGCCCGGAGACAGTCCGGATTACGGTCGTCGTTCGATGATTACCGGCACGAGGCTGAGCGCATCACGCACACGCTTGGCCACATCCTGAGCTTGCTCACGACTGGAATACGGACCAGCCTGCAAGCGAAAAGCGCTCGCCTCACTGAACACCGCCAGCAGCGGCGCGAGCCAGTCGAGGTCGGCCACCACCTTGCGATGGAAACCGTCCGCGCCTTCACGTTGCCGGAAGACACCCAACTGGACCCAGAAGCCCGCGCTCGGACGCGCCTCGGCAACGACGGCATTCGCGTCGGCACTCGGCGCGGGTTCCGACGACAGTGCGGGCGCCATGCGCTCGGCGGGGGGAGGTGCGATCGGCACAGGAGGCGTGACAACGGGCGGTGCGACAGTCACTGGCGCCGCCGGAATCGTCGCATCCTGCTCCGATGCAGCCGGTGTTCGCATGAGCGCCGTCACCTCACGATTGCTGTTCGACGCGGCCATGGCGTCCGGAGCACCGTCACGCCGCCACGTGCCTGCACGGATTTCCTCGAAGGTGATGCGCGTCAACTCCACCGGCGTCACGCCCTTGAGCGCACCCAGCTTGAATGCCGCCGTGTAGCTCAGGTCCACGATGCGGCCCGCATGAAATGGCCCGCGGTCATTGATGCGAACGACAACCTCGCGGTTGTTGGCTGGATTGCGCACGCGCTCATAGCTCGGGATGGGCAGCGTCGGATGCGCCGCTGTCATCGCGTACATGTTGTAGAGCTCCCCACTGGCCGTGCGCCGGCCATGGAACTTCTTGCCGTACCAAGAGGCAAGCCCGCGCTCGGCATACGCCTGGTCTTCGGTGATCGGCGTGTAGTCGCGCCCGAGGGCCTCGTAAGGCTTGTTGGGCCCGCCGTTTCGGATCGGCTCGATCTTCGGCTCCGCGTCGGGGACGCTGGCCAGATCGGTGGGCGGCTTGGCATCGGGCCCATCACGCTCGGAGCCGGTTGACGAACCCGGACGGGCCACGACCACAGGTCCGCCCGGGCCTCCGGTGGTCGTTCCCGCGCTTCTTGACGGACTCGTGCCGCAGCCCGTCAGCCCAGCGAAGACGACGAGAGCGGTTGCAGCACAGGCCAAGCGCAAGGCGGATGGCCTGATCGATGTACGCGAGCAAGCGGCGAGTGGCATGCGCAATCCGGATTTGGCGACATCGCTCGCGCAATG
>Ga0170475_122060921_pt1 | contig 10946 bp, 7 predicted proteins | sample Soicark_Litter_5_FD_111474 | JGI IMG/M metagenome (GOLD analysis project Ga0170475, IMG submission 111474) | Avena fatua rhizosphere microbial communities from Hopland, California, USA. Combined Assembly of 48 SPs | reverse complement strand
CCTGGATAACACTATGGATCAGTTTTCACAATACCTACTCCTTGGCAAGGATCACATCCTCGATCTCCGCAATGGTTATGATCACATCCTGTTCGTAGTCGCCCTTTGCGCGGTGTATGCAGCCCGGGACTGGAAAAAGGTATTGATCCTCGTCACCGCGTTTACCGTCGGTCACTCAATAACCCTCGCCCTGGCAACTTTCAAAGTAGTGGCATTTAATAAGGAGGTCATTGAGTTTCTTATTCCCTGTACAATTTTCATTACTGCGATATCAAATCTTTTCCGAAGTGAAGCAAGTGTGGAACGAAGCAGCATCCACATCAATTACCTGTTTGCGGGTGGGTTTGGCCTCATCCATGGGCTGGGCTTTTCCACGCTGCTGCGTGAACTTCTCGGAGGCAGTAAAAATATTGCTTCCCTGTTGCTCGCTTTTAATATCGGATTAGAATTTGGGCAGATAATTATCGTTGGAATATTCATGGCGGTAACATTTATTATTATTGATCTTGCGAACGTTTCCCGGCGTGACTGGAAAATGATAATTTCATCGGCCATTGCCGGCATTGCCCTGATTTTAATAAAAGAATCAGATTTACTGACTTAAATAAACCTTTGTTATGAAGTTTCTTATTTCTCTGTGCCTGGTGCTAATCGCTTTCGGCGCTTTTGCCCAGGGACAACCACAATGGAAGGGCAAATTCGAGCAGCTCGACCAGATGCTCCCCACTCCGAATGAATACCGGACCGGCTCCGGTGCGCCCGGCCCGAAATATTGGCAGCAACAAGCCGACTATGATATTAAAGTCGAACTGAACGACGACAACCAAAGTATCACTGGCACCGAAACCATCACGTATACCAACAACTCACCCGACGTGTTGAAGTACCTCTGGCTGCAGCTCGATCAAAACCTGTTCTCAAAAGACAGCAACACACCGAAGACTTCCACCAGCTCCGTAAAAGATTCAGTTACAACTAAAGCTATCGCAGGTACACTTGGACTTATCGACTTCGATGGGGGCCATAAGATCAAAGCCGTGCGTGACGCATCGGGCAAAGCTCTTCAGTATACAATCAACGCTACCATGATGCGCATCGATCTGCCTCAGCCGCTGAAGCACGGTGAGAAAGTTTCGTTCGGCATCGACTGGTCGTTCAACATTGTTGATCGCAACATGTTAGGCGGCCGTAGCGGTATGGAATATTTTCCGGAAGAGAATAATTACATCTACACCATCGCACAGTTTTTTCCGCGCATGTGTGTGTACGACGACGTTGTAGGCTGGCAGAACAAGCAGTTCCTTGGACGTTCCGAGTTCACTGTGCCTTTTGGTAATTACAAAGTGGCTATCACCGTTCCCGCCGATCACATGGTTGGCGCCACCGGTATGCTTCAGAATCCTCAGCAAGTTTTGTCGAAAACAGAGCTCGACAGATTTGAGCAAGCCAGGAAATCATTCGACAAGCCCGTGATCATTCGCACCCAGGCCGAAGCTGCAGTGCTGGAGAAAACAAAATCAAAAGAAAAGAAGACCTGGGAATTTGCGGCAGAGAATGTTCGTGACTTCGCCTTCGCATCATCACGCAAATTTATTTGGGATGCCATGGCTGTGAAGCTTCCGACCACGCAAACCCTCGCGATGTCATTCTATCCTAAAGAAGGCAATCCTCTTTGGGAAAAAGAATCGACCAAAGCCGTGAAGAACTGCCTTGAAGTTTATTCAAGGCATACGATCGACTATCCGTATCCGCAAGCAACATCGGTACACACAGCAAGCATTGGTATGGAGTACCCGATGATCTGTTTTAATTTCGGTCGTCCGGAGAAAGACGGTTCGTATACCGATCGCAAGAAGTGGGGAATGATAGGCGTGGTAATTCATGAAGTTGGTCACAACTTTTTCCCGATGATCATCAACAACGACGAACGCGAGTCGACCTGGATGGACGAAGGCATCAATAGCTTCGTAGAATATCTTACCGAACGCGAAAGATATCCCGAGAAGCCCCCCGGACGCGGCGACCCCAAGAACCTCGTTGCTTATATGAAGAGCGATAATTCTACGATGCGTCCGTTGATGACAGGTGGCGAGAACGTTGTTCGTATCGGTGAAGAACAGTATGGGAAAGCTGCTACGGCCCTGAATATTCTTCGTGAGACTGTAATGGGTCCGGAAGTATTCGATAAAGCCTTTAAAGAATATGCACAACGCTGGGCTTTCAAACATCCGAAGCCTTCCGACTTCTTCCGAACTCTCGAAGATGCTTCGGCAGTAGACCTCGATTGGTATTGGCGCGGTTGGTTCTACGGAACCGAGAACGTCGACATGACACTCGACCAGGTGAAGTGGTTCAAGCTTCGTAACACAGCAACGAATCCAGAATCAAAGAATAAGAGTGTGAAGAAAGGCGACCTCGGCGCAGCTGGCAACAACGGAAAGAACAACGAGAACTTTAATAACGGCCCGGAATATTTCTCTGTGATCCCTACCGACGATCGCCTGTACGATGAGTTCCAGAATAAAGTCGACGACAAAGCCGTGATCTCGAAGCTTGAGAAAAAGAACTTCTACGAGATCACTCTCACTAACAAAGGTGGTTTGTTGATGCCGGTGGTTATCCAGTGGACGTATAAAGATGGCACGAAGGAGATCGAAAAGCTTCCGGCAGAGATCTGGCGCCTGAATGAAACCAAAGTGACGAAAGTGTTCGCGAAGGATAAAGAAGTTGCGACCGTCGTGATCGATCCCAACCAGGAGACTACAGACGTGAACGCGAACGATAATGCGTTCCCGAGAGCTCCGCAGGTGAATAAGTTTGAGGAGATGAAGAAGAAGCAGGGAACGAACTAGTTCAATGTGCAATGTTCAATGTTCAACGTGGCTCCGAACCACATTGAACGTTGAACATTGAACCCTGAACATTGAACTTCGAACCTTGAACAAAAAGAAGATGACAATGAATAGCAGAATAATAATATGCGCCCTAATGTCTTTCGCGGTCAGTACGGCCCTCGCGCAAGAACAGAAAGGTTGGAAAGGGAAGTTCGAACAGCTTGGCGAAACCCTTCCCACTCCCAACAGCTATCGCAGCTCGTCGGGAGCTCCCGGCGTCGACTATTGGCAGAACCGCGCTGACTACGTGATCAATGTTGAACTGAACGACGATACTCAACTTGTTACCGGTTCCGAAACCATCACGTATCACAACAACTCGCCCGAGACTTTAACCTATTTCTGGCTTCAGCTCGACCAGAACCTGCTGAAGAACCAGGGCATTAAGTTCAAGACAACTACAAACCAGGTCAAAGATTCTGTCCCCACACGACAGTTTGCCAATGCCGTTGAAGCCTACGACTACGATGGCGGTTATAAGATCAAATCGGTAAAAGATGCAGCCAGCGGAAAAGATCTCGATTTCACGATCAACTTCACGATGATGCGTGTAGAGCTTCCCAAAGCAATGAAGACCGGCGAAAGCTACAGCTTCAATGTAGAGTGGAGTTATACCGAGTATGATCGCATGAAGTATGACGAACGCGGTGGCTACGAATTTTTTCCCGAAGACGGCAATTACTTATACACCCTTGCACAATGGTACCCGCGCATGTGTGTATTCGATGACTACGAAGGATGGCAGAATAAGCAATTCCTCGGCGATGGCGAGTTCACGCTGAGCTTCGGAAATTTCAAAGTTCGCATCACGGTTCCTTCCGATCACATCGTTGGAGCAACCGGCTGGCTTCAGAACCCGAAAGAAGTTCTGACCAAACAACAACAGGAACGCTTCGCCACAGCCCAGAAGACTTTCGACAAACAAACCTGGATCGTTACAGAAGAAGAAGCGCGTAAGAAGGAAAAAGAAAGAGCGAAAGATAAAAAGACATGGGAGTTCCACGCAGAGAATGTTCGCGACTTCGCATGGGTTTCTTCGCGTAAGTTCATCTGGGATGCAATGGCGGTAAAGGTTGGCGATAAAGCTCCGCTCGCACAGTCGCTGTATCCGAAAGAAGGCAACCCGCTTTGGGCAGCCGAGTCAACGAAGGCCATCAAGAACACGCTCGAAGTTTATTCATCGAGAACATTCGATTATCCGTATCCAACAGCCTACTCAATACACACGGCAAGCATTGGTATGGAGTACCCGATGATCTGTTTCAACTACGGCCGTCCAAAGAAAGACGGTACGATCTCGCAACGCCTGAAGGAAGGCATGGTTGGTGTGATCGTTCATGAAGTTGGTCACAACTTTTTCCCGATGATCGTAAACTCCGACGAACGTCAGTGGACATGGATGGACGAAGGCTTGAACACATTCCTCGAAAGAGAAACAACACGCACGCGTTATCCCGGCTTCGACGTTACCAGCGGATCGCCGAAAGGTATCGCGAGCTTTATGCGTGGCGACAAGTCGCAGATGCGTCCAATCATGGCGAGCTCCGACAACCAGGGAAGAAGTTTCGGCCCCAACGGTTACACTAAACCTTCGGCCGCGCTTACTCTTCTTCGTGAAACCATTATGGGTCCCGAGTTGTTTGACAAAGCATTCAAAGAATACGCACAACGTTGGGCTTTCAAACAACCAAAGCCTGCCGACTTTTTCCGCACCATGGAAGATGCGTCGGCTACTGATCTCGACTGGTTCTGGAGAGGTTGGTTCTACACAACCGACAACGTAGATATAGAGCTCGATGAAGTAAAATGGTATCGTGTGAGATCGACGCAACAGGATCCGGAAACCAAGAATATAAAAGCGAAGGAGGGTGATCTCTCTTCGGGTGCGGGTAATGGCAAGGCAACGGATTTCAGCGCTGGTCCGCAGGAATTCACTGTTACGAATAGCGTTGGTTCCAAAGAATCCGAAAGAAATTCGGAGTTCCGCAACAATGTCGACGACAGCAAAATTCGAGGAAAATTAGAGGGTAAGAATATTTATGAGGTCTCTCTCGTCAATAAAGGTGGATTGGTATCACCCGTGATCCTCGAATGGACGTATAAAGACGGTACCCGGGAGATCGAAAAACTCCCGGCCGAGATTTGGCGCACAAATGAAGTGGAAGTCAAGAAAGTGTTCATGAAAGACAAAGAAGTGGTGAACGTGGTGGTCGATCCGGGTCTCGAAACAGCTGATGTGAATGTGAGCAACAACACTTTCCCTAAGAAACCATCTGTCAACAAGTTCGACCAACTGAAAAAATGAAATCAATAATTTTCAAACTACAATATGAGTAAAGGATTAGTAACAACCCTCGTTATCGTTGGGGGTCTCTTATTATTTGGATTTATATTTTTTATGTGGGGAGCGGGCGTTAGGGATAATGCCGTAGCCTTACAAGAGAATGTGGACGCCGAGTTCGCAAACGTCCAGGCAACGTATCAGCGTCGTGCCGATCTTATTCCAAATCTCGTGGCAACTGTTAAAGGTGCTGCCGAGAACGAAAAAGAAATTCTCACGAAAGTAACTGAAGCGAGAGCTGGAATATCAAGCGCCAGGACTCCCGATGAACTTGATCGTGCCGGCAAGCAGATCAATTCAACCATCGCGCTTGCTTTCGAAGCGTACCCACAGATCCGTTCAACCGAAAACTTCCAGGACCTGCAAGCGCAGTTGGAGGGAACAGAGAACAGGATCAACGTGGCACGTCAGAATTACAACGAGAGTATCAAAGGATACAATTCGTACATCCGCGGTACTTTCAAACGTATGGCCCTGGGCTGGTTTGGTGGCGCCGATGAATTTGAAACACGGAAAGGATTCCAGGCTTCCGAAGGTTCGGAAAACGCTCCGGCGGTTAAGTTCTAAGTACGCTATCAACATACCCCTATGAAACATACACCTCGCTTAGTCGTCGCAACATTATTATTGGTAATGATCTGTGGCGGCTCCGCTTTCGCGCAGAAAACACTTTCGTCGCCGTACCAGAAGAAGCTTCATGAATATCTTGAAGCTGGTGGAACACTTGCATCATTCAGGATGGCCGTTACCGGCATGATCGACAACATGAGTAAACAGAATGACAAGATCCCCTCTGAGTTCTGGACGGAATTCGAGAAAGAAGTACTCGGTACTTCCCTGGACGATCTTGTTGTCCTGCTCGAGCCGGTGTACAAGAATCATCTCACCGAAGCAGATCTCGACGCGTTGATCGCATTCTATAAATCGCCAGTCGGAAAAAAGCTGGCCACCGAAACTCCGAAGATCATGCAGGAGTCGATGCAGGCTGGTGAAGTGTGGGGACAAGCCCTGGGCGAAAAGATCGTCGCCAGGATGAAAGAGAAAGGATATAATTAGTATTAAAAGAAAAAGCCCCGCGTCGCGGGGCTTTTTTTATAGACTCCTCTTTACTTCTCGCATCTCGTAACTCTCGATCACATCTCCTTCTTTAATGTCATTGAAGCCTTCGATGCCGATACCGCAGTCGAAACCAGAACGCACTTCACTTGCATCGTCTTTATGACGTTTGAGTGACGTAAGCTTTCCGGCATACACTACGATACCATCGCGGATAAGACGGATCGGGTTTTGACGTTTCATGTAACCGTCGGTAACCATACAACCGGCAACCGTTCCAACCTTCGTGATCTTGAAGACGTTTCGAACTTCGGCGTTACCAACAATAACCTCTTCGAGTTCTTTCTCGAGCATACCTTCCATCGCCGCTTTCACGTCGTTGATGGCGTCGTAGATGATCGAGTAAAGTCGTATTTCAATTTCTTCGTTCTCCGCCAATCTGCGTGCAGCTGCCGAAGGACGAACCTGGAAACCAACGATAATGGCATCCGATGCCGATGCAAGCAGTACATCCGATTCGGAGATCTGACCCACCGACTTCTGGATGATGCTTACTGCAACTTTCTGTGTAGAAAGCTTCAACAACGAATCCGACAACGCTTCGACTGAACCGTCCACGTCGCCTTTTACGATCACGTTCAATTGCTTGAACGAACCGATTGCAAGACGGCGTCCGATCTCGTCGAGAGTAATATGTTTCTTCGTACGGATGCTCTGTTCGCGCGCAAGTTGTGAACGCTTGTTGGCGATCTCACGTGCTTCGCGGTCGTTCTCCATTACGTTGAACTTCTCACCAGCCTGTGGTGCACCGTCGAGACCAAGTAACTGTACCGGTGTTGCCGGGCCAGCTTCTTTCAGTCGGTTACCGGTGTCGTCGAACATGGCCTTTACACGACCGTAGTTCGCACCAGCAACAACAATGTCACCTATCTTAAGCGTGCCGCTTTCAACCATAACCGAGGCAACGAAGCCACGACCTTTGTCGAGCGACGCTTCTATTACAGAACCGTTTGCCTGTTTGTCCGGATTGGCGCGGAGGTTAAGGATCTCTGCTTCCAACAACACTTTCTCCAACAGGTCGTCGATACCTTTACCGGTCTTTGCAGAAATTTCCTGCACCTGGTATTTACCACCCCAGTCTTCAACAAGGATGTTGATCTTCGAGAGCGACTCGCGAACCTTCTGCGGATTAGCACCGGGCTTATCGATCTTGTTGATCGCGATAACGATAGGCACACCAGCAGCCTGCGCGTGGTTGATGGCCTCTTTTGTTTGAGGCATCACATCGTCGTCGGCGGCGACAACAATGATCGCGATGTCGGTGAGTTTTGCACCACGTGCACGCATCGCCGTAAAGGCTTCGTGACCTGGTGTATCGAGGAACGCGATCTTATGACCACTCTTGGTAGTAACATCGTAAGCACCGATGTGCTGCGTGATACCACCCGCCTCTTGTGCGGTAACTTTTGTATTCCGGATGTAGTCGAGCAACGAAGTCTTACCGTGGTCGACGTGACCCATGATAGTAACAATCGGTGCGCGGGGTTGAAGGTCTTCTTCCTTGTCCTCCTCTTCCGTTATTTCCGTTTCTTCTTCTGCCGAAGCAAATTGTACATCGTATCCGAATTCATCCGCGATAACTGTGATCGCTTCAGCGTCGAGACGCTGGTTGATGGAAACGAACATACCGAGACCGAGACAGGTCGAGATAACTTCGTTCACCGATACGTTCATCAGTGAAGCGAGGTCATTAGCAGAAATGAATTCTGTTACCTTCAGAACTTTCGAAGACTGCTGCTCTTGTAAGAGTCTTTCTTCTTCGGCCTCTGAAGCTGACTGTCTCTTTTCTTTGCGATACTTGGCACCGGAGAATTTCTTCTGACCGCCACTCAGTTTAGCGAGTGTTGAACGGATCTGGTCCTGTATCTCTTTCTCTGTAGGTTCTGTTTTCTGTACACGCGGAGGAAGCGGACGTTTGCCGGGCCCGCCTTGTCCACTGCCTTGACCGGGCACCGGGGGCAGTCTCTTGCGCGGACGTTTCTGACGATCTGCGTCTTTGCGTAAATCGGACGAAGCAACGGGTTGCTCCTTCTTCTTTTCTTTTTCTTGTGGGAGTTCAATCTTACCGACAACCTTCAGACCCTGGAGGTTCGTAGCCTTGGCTTTGATCAACTCTTGTTGCTCTGGCTGTTTTTCCGGAGCTTTTACAACCGGGGGTTCCGGTGTTTTTGCTGGAGTTACAACTTTAGCAACGGGCTGAGGAGGTGTTTCAACAACTTCAGGCTCCTTCTCTTTTTTTTCTCCTTCTCCTTCTCCTTCTCTTTTTCCTTTTCTTTCGGTTTCTCTACAACCTTCTTCTCGGCCTCGAGTTCGATCTTGCCCACAACTTTAATCCCTTCGAGCTTCGGTTTTTCAACTTCTACTTTCTCGGGCTTCGCTTCTTCTTTCTGTTTGAAGATCTGGTTGCTACCAAGATTCTTTATAAGAATACGATCTTCTTCTTCGGTCTTCTTGCGATGAGTTTCAGCCTCGCTTTTTATCGTGACGTTCTCATTATGCTTAAGACCAATCTGAAGTCCGTGTGCTTCGATCTTCTCAGAGGCAGAAGAGGCATACTCTTTCGAGAGCATAGCGAATTGTTCCGCTGTAAGTTTTGCGTTGGGGTTGTTCTCCACTTTGAAACCCTTCTTTGCAAGGAATTCCAAAATGTGGTCCTTTCCCACGTTTAGCTTACGCGACGCCTGCCCTAATCTTATCTCTCTTACGTCTTCTGCCATGCTCAAATTTGACTAGTATTTTTTGTATTTGTGTGATTTTAATGTCAATTCTTACTCAAATTCTTTCTTCAGAATGGAGTGGACAGTCTCAACAGTTTCCTCTTCCAGCTCCGTTCTGCGTACCAATTCCTCCTTATTCAGGGCCAACACACTCTTGGCTGTATCCAGCCCAATGCGCTTCAATTCGTCGATAACCCAGCTCTCGATCTCGTCTGAGAATTCATCCAGGTCTACGTCTTCCTCCTGTATCTCATCGAGCTCTCTGAACACATCGATCTCATAACCAACTAAGCGGCTTGCAAGTTTAATATTCAAACCGCCTTTGCCAATTGCAAGAGACACCTGGTCGGGTTTCAGATACACCGATGCGCGACCATTGTCTTTATCGATCTTGATGCTCGAGATCTTCGCAGGACTCAATGCCCTTTGAATGAAGAGCTCCATGTTCTCCGTGAAGTTGATCACGTCGATGTTTTCGTTCTGCAGCTCACGAACAATAGCGTGAATGCGTGAACCTTTCATACCTACGCAAGCACCCACAGGGTCGATGCGATCGTCGTAAGATTCAACAGCTACCTTCGCACGTTCGCCTGGTTCCCTTACTGCTTTCTTGATGGTGATGAGACCATCGTAAACCTCGGGAACTTCCTGCTCAAACAAACGCTCCAGCAACACTGGCGATGTACGCGACAATACGATCTTCGGATTGCCATTCACCATCTCCACCTTATGAACGATAGCCCTCACGTTTTCACCTTTGCGATAACGATCTTTAGGGATCTGCTCGCCACGGGGAATCGAGATCTCGTTACCTTCTGCGTCTGTCAGAAGAACCTCTTTGCTTAACACCTGGTAAACTTCGCCGGTGATGATCTCACCAACGATGTCCTTGTATTTCTGGAACAGGATATCTTTTTCGAGGTCTTTCACTTTTTGCATCAACGTCTGGCGTGCAGTGGTAACTGCGCGACGGCCGAAATCTTCGATGCTAACTTGCTCCGACACTTCTTCACCTACTTCAAAATCGGGCTCGATCTTACGGGCATCGGTAACACTGATTTTATCGTGATCCCAGATGTCTTCAGAATCATCTTCAACGATCTCGCGGATCCGATAGATTTCGAGATCACCCTTGTCTGCGTTGATAATGATGTCAAAGTTGTCATCAACGCCATATTTTTTCCTGATCATATTGCGGAACACATCTTCCAGGATCCTGATCATTGTAGGACGGTCGATGTTCTTCTGTTTTGCAAAGTCAGCGAATGACTCGATGAGGTTTGTGATATCCATGACTACTTCAGTTTGACTTAATTCTTTCTTCTTTTTTTGAGTGACAATTATTTAAATGAGACTAATACGAATGCTTTTTCGATTTGATCGAACAGGACTTCGGTCAGCCTGGTTTCTTTTTTATCTATAACCTGGCTTATTGTTAGTTTCTCGTCGGAGACCGTTTCCAGTTTTCCCTGCACGATCGACTTGTCTTTCAGATGGACCTTGAATTGACGGCCGGCATTTTTAAAATACTGCCGCTTCATTCTCAACGGGTGGTCGACACCCGGCGTGGATACTTCAAGTAAATAAGCGTTATCGGGAACATTTTGTTCATCCAGCAACGCAGAAAGCTTGCGGCTGAGGCTCGCACAGACGTCTATCGTAACGCCGTTGTCGCCGTCAACGATCACCATGACCTTCGAAGGCCGTTGCCTTTCGAAATACAGCACGTCGACAATAAAATGCCCGGGATCCTCGCCCTGCAGGGAGGCGATCTCTTTCAGGACAGATTCCGCTAATTCCTTAATTTTTCCAGCTACATCCATACAAATTCCGAATTTCCGGATAACGAAAGAGGGGACTTTTGGTCCCCTCTTTGAT
>Ga0170475_101860130_pt1 | contig 10947 bp, 1 predicted proteins | sample Soicark_Litter_5_FD_111474 | JGI IMG/M metagenome (GOLD analysis project Ga0170475, IMG submission 111474) | Avena fatua rhizosphere microbial communities from Hopland, California, USA. Combined Assembly of 48 SPs | reverse complement strand
GTGGATTATTATCTACCGACTGATAATCTTCAAGGAATTGGCTTGAAATGTCTGGAAGGGGAAAGAAAGGTGGAGCAGCTTCCTCCAGTCCGGAAGAGAAGGACATGACTTCCGTCTTCACCTCTCTCTCCTTGGACCAAATTATTGATCCTGACTTTGTGTTCGAGCAAACGTCAGGCGAAGAGGTCTTCGTCTCTTCATACATGGCGGCCAACCCTGTCCCCATCACAGCTGAGGAGAAGGCAGGCAAAGGTGCTCTAGTGTCCACTGTCATACAGGAATCAAGAACTGAGCACCTGACGTCTGGTTTCATGGGCAGTGTCAAGGATCGTGAAGCCTCAATGGTGTTGGCAAGACTCTCACGCGAGCTCGCGGCCTTGGGGTTCATGAGTGATGTCTCTTATCAAAGCTTAACGAACAAACGTGCTATCATGATTGCTAAAGTGTTCAAGGCTTACGAGAAAGAGTGGAAACAGCACAAAATGCAATCAGCTGTCACCAAGACATTTACCCCTTCGAACGTTCATCAACTCATGGAAGTTGGTGTTTCAACTGGTGTGCATGTGATGTTATCCATGATTCAGCACTCCGCTCGCACTGATGGTGCTCTGGCTCACAGTATTTTGGCGTACTTGCAAAGCCAATTCTCCGACATCCAGTCCATGACCTTCTCTGAAGGCCAGACAGGCCTGCCCATCTCGAAGCTGTCTCTGCAGGCCTTTGATGCCATTCACGATGCCCTTCTCAACTGTGCATTGGATCAATACATCAATCAGACCTTGCGTGACCGCTGCTTGGAGTTGCTCATGTCTCTGGCTGTTGCAAGAGGATCGTTGGCTTATCTTTTGACTGTTGTCAAGCTGCTACTTCTCCGCAGTAGCACGGAGGTCAGCTATGTGAATATCCTCCCCCAGCTTCTCAAACTACACACTGCACAAAATTCTTCTGTGCTTGATCCTCCGAAAAAAGACACCCAGATTGGCTCCCTTGCCCTTCCTCGTGATATTGCACTCTCCACTGCCAAGTTTTCCATCGCCACCGATGAATCATACATTTACATTCACTGCTATGAAGGCTTGTTCAAAATTGGTACTGGTAAGAACTCCACAAATCCGGGAAGCATCTACGGTCGTGTGCTGGGATGGAGAGGCTCTGATGATGATGTGAGCATGGCTTGCGTCGCTGGTAAGCTCTTCTTTCGCTCCCGCAACATTCAACCTGCCAGCTTCTTGGTTTTGAGCACCGAATACTTGCAAGAAATTGGTCAAATCCTTCCCAATGGCAAAGGAACTTACCAATCTGCAGACAACATGAACAAAAATGTTGGTTTTCTGTCGTTGGATGCATTTTTGCGTCCTGACGCATCTGGTCCCCCCATGGTTACTGGGCCCGTGCCTATCCCTACCGCCACGGGTATCGCTCCTCAAGTGCCTGTCCCACGTGCTCGCGCTGCTCGTCCCGTCTACCATGCTCGTGCAGCTTCTCCTTCGTTAGGGTTAGGGGATGACCTCTCTGATCAAGACGATGAGGACGTACTAGAAGAGCCAGATTATGATGATGGGAATGCTGAAACGGTTGAATTCGAGAGAGCAGTAGACCTGGAATACTATGAAGAGAAGAAAGCCTATGCAACCAGATCTAGTCGTGGTTATGGCCGGGGGGCTCGTATGCAACAGGTGAGAGCTCAAGTCCCGCAAGCCACTTTACCCCCTGCTCCCACGCTTTTGGCTCAAAGCTCGCTGTATCAACGTGTCAACCTCACTTCAGACGGACACTTTCTGTTTGCTGTTGCACCATACCTTTCTGAAGAGAAACTGGCAGCCATGTTGAGCACTGATACCACCTCCTCGTCTACTGTCCCTGTTCCAACTCAGCAACCCGAACCCCTGGCTCCTGCCCCCCCTCAGCCACTGCCTGGCCAAGCTGGTTCTGCCGGTGGTGGTGGTGGTTTTTTTCAGCACAACGGCTCCTTCCTTTTCCTTCGGCCCAGCTCCTGCTCAGCCACAACCGACTCTTGCTCCTGTCCCTGTTGTTGCCAGTCTTGATCGCTCTCCTCTTGCGGTGTATGCTTTTGACCCTTCTGCGAACCTGGAGCTTTGCTACAACAAGCCTTTACTTCGGGCTGAGCCTCGCGTGAGCACGAACCCCACTGAAGGTCACATCATGTGGTTAAGTCGTGGTGGTAAGTCAAAGAAAGAGAAGATGGCGGCTATGATGAAATCAGAAAAGAGATCCACGGCCTATGGCACTGGCCGTGCTGGTTCAATCACCATTCAAAACGCTCCTCATTTCCAGTTTGACGGAGCCTTCACTGTGGAGTTCTGGTTTATGCTTAACGACAAGATGGACCCTACCTATGGAGGCCAAAATTCTCTCTTTCTGTATGGTGATGGAAGATACAACATTCACCTGAACTTGTACAACAACAATCAGTTCATGATGAATGTTAGACTCCCCAGTGGATTCAACACGTCACTGTACTCTCAAGTCAACACTGCCATCCCTTACAAGAAGTGGACTCACTTGGCTTTGGGTTATGACAGCACCAAGCAGCAATGGAGCATTATTGTCAATGGAGTCAACACCCCCACTCAAAACAATGCTTACAATGGACAGAACATGGGCTTTTTCAAAGGCACCGGCCCGTTCACCTTTGGCACAAGCATGAACTTTCCTTTCTCTGGTTCCTTCAGCGATATCAGAATCTGGAGCAGCTACAGAACAGAGGAGCACATCAAGCAATTCATGAGCAAGCCTGTTTCATTGACTGAAGAAGGCCTGGTGGGTTACTGGCCGGTTCGTGAGGGTGTTGGAATGGCTCTCCAAGATGTCTCCAAGTATGGACACTTCGGTTTTGCTTACAACAGCAAATGGAAAGAATCCCCAGTCGCCTACCCATTGGCCTCTACCGCAGCTCTGTACTCAACTGATGCCAACAGCTCTCTGTATCCCTTTCATTCTACTGCCTTCCAGCAGGCTGCCATCTACACCAACGGAGAAAGCCTGCTCGTGTTGTACCCACAACATGCCGCTTCTCAGGCATATCCAAGCGGTGATAGTTCTATGCAAGGTGTTGCGCAAGTCTTCTCCTTGAGCAATGGTCGCTTGGTTCAGGAGATTGAGACTGAATATCTGACGGTTCACCAAACCAAATTATCTTCCTGCTTTATCAACGACGTCATATGGGTCCTTTCCGCCGATTGTACCGCAAGATCATTCCGCATGCGTCCCAGCAGCTCAGTCTCTAAATGGAGAGCTGACCGCATCAAGGAGAAGGTTGTTCAATCTGCTTTTCCCACCGAAAAACAGTTGAATGACAAGTATCCTCTGCCATCCATTGAAGCCATTTCTCTCCTCAGTCCCTTTGCTCCTGCATCTGAAAGAGGCGTCAATGTCTACAGTGCCATGGTTTCCCTGTTGTCCCGGCTGAATACTGACAGTTTGGCGTACCAACAGGCCGAATCCACCATTCCTCCTTCTCTATCTGCCTCGTTGAGCGTGCAACTTTCTCCAACTACCTTCAATTCATTGCTTGAATTGTTGATTCAATTGTCGAAAGTGTACTTTATGCCTGCAAAAGAAGCTAAAGAACAGTTCGGAGATCAACTTGAAGTTCCCCTATTCGCCTTCATGGTCTGTCTCCGGCTATTGAGAGTCAACATCATGCACGTTGTTGCTTGGAAAGTCGCTGCGGAGGAATGTGGATTTTCAAGTGGCATGGAGGACATAGAGAAGAAAGCTGCCGCTGCATCTCCTTTCGGCTTTACTTCACCTACAAACCCTGTCCCTGCTGTTTTGATCGGTTTTGGCAAAGCTTCCAATGAAACGAAGTTGACTGACGCCAAAGCCGTCTTCTCGTCTTTGCAGCAACGTTACACTAAGCTGCTCAACAGCTTGTTGACAACTGAATCGGCAAATGACCTAGGCAAAGCCATTGCTCCCACTGTGCACGAGGAAGTGTGCGAAGCTCTGAGTATTGGTATGGCCATCTTCTATGGTGGTGCATCGTCGAGAGTCAAGATTCTGTACGACCTTGTGCAAGACGCTTCCGACAAAGACCGCTCTAACCCTTTGCTCTTGCTTCTGATGAATCGTTACTTTTCCAAGCTGGCGATGCCACAGAATCTGGTCGGTTTGCTTCCCGCCCTCACCAACCGCTTCGTTGATGAAAAGAAGAGTGAGACCAAGCAAAGTGAGAAGAGTTCCTCTGACCTCTTGCTCTCCACTGTCTTCTTCTTGCTTCTGGCCGACACTAAATCCCAGCTCCAGGAGGCCATAGTCAACTTTGACAAAGCCAAGCCTGCCACCGCTGAGCCAGACGAAAAGTCCAAAGAAGGCAGAGAAAACAAGCATTCTCCCAACAAAAAGAACAAGAAGAACAAGCAAGCTGAACAAGCCAAGCCCGCAGACGAAGACAAAGGCAATGCTTCTGCTTCATCATTAGCTTTCTTGAAGAAAGCTCAGATGTGCTTGTTCGCTGCTTGCACTCGCGAACAATATGAGCAACAAATGATGAGAGCGGAACAACTCAAGAATGCCCCTCCCTCGCAAAACAACGCCACCAGCACTGCTCTAGTTCCCGCATCTAGTATAGATTCAGCATCCAACAACATCTCATTTGCCTTGGATTACGCGCTAATTGTCTTGAATGAAATCGCAAACTTGGTGGAGTCCACCAATCAAAGCCTTGCAAAACGCTTAGAATCGCTTGGTCAATCTGCAAAGTCTATTGCTGTTGTTGCACCTGACGCAACTCTCAAGGGAGCGATCTGTGCGCTCATCAAGAAAGGTGTTGGATCACTCCTTCCTCCTCTCCTCACAAGTCTGTGGTCCATGGAATTCGATGCATACACCTCCAGCCGACTCCTGCCTTCCCTGAAGCGCTTGGCACAGAGCATCTACGAACTTGGCAGTGGCCTGCCTGAAATTACCGCGCAGGAACAATCTTTTCTCTTGGGATCCTCACAACGAGTCGCTGTCGCCCGTGATGTTGTTGTTGAATCCTCGCATCCTATCAACAAAACTGGTGTGACAGAGCGCTTGCTCACGATTCCTGGCGCCAAAGAGATTTTGATCGAAATCGACAGACTGACTTTTCAAGAGTCTGGAGGCTTTGGTCAACCCAACACAGGCATCAGCCTGACCTTCTCACGCAAGCCCAACATGGTGGACACAGTGAAAACGTTCAATGGCACTGCTGGTCTCGCTGATTTCACCTTTGATGGTGAAGCTGTTTACGTTTCCTACAACTCTGGCTTTGTCGCAAGCCCTTGGGGTTTTAAAGTTACAGGCAGAGGCGTGGTCGAGGAGGTCAAAGTTGAGGTTCCTTTCGTTTTGGATTTGGCCAAATCATGTGCCATTCTAAGTGCGAAATGCTGCATCCCCCTTTTGCGTGGTCCTGTTCTCTCTTCTCAAGAAAAGGCCGGAAACAAATGGCTTCAGTCTGAGCTCTTGGCTGAAGGCTTGGAAGCAGATCCTCAAAAGGATGAACAAGATCTCAAGCAAATTCCCTGGTTGGCAGCTGCTGAACCTTCTGTGCCCAAGCTGTTCAGACAAAAGAGCTATCATGGAGTTTCATTGATTGAGCTTGCGGACACTCTTCTTCTCAAACTCAAGGGCGTCACTATTCCCCCCTTCCCTATTCCCGAGTCTGTGCGTGGTATGGTTCAGAAATCCATTGCCAACATCATGGCAGTTTTGGTTAAACACAATCTGCTCACTTCTCTCTCTCGTAAATGGTTGGATGAGGCCAAAGAGGAAGTTCCTGAATCTCTAGTCCGCATTTACCGTACTGCTCACAAGATTAGACAATACCTAATGCAGAAGTATCAGGAAGCTCGTAGCAAGAAACAAGAAGGAGACGTGGAGGAAACAAGAGAACAGATCTTTGCCAAGCTATGTGGACAGATTGATAAGAGATGTGAGTTCCTGTTGAAGATCGTACCCGTTGCTCAACACTCTGACAAAACTCGTCCCACCCTTGTGCGCACGAAGTCAACTGAAAAGACTGAAACAGAAGAGTCCAACAGCAAGATCAAGGAAACTTCCAACCTCCTGAGAGCTTGGCAATCTACCAACAAAGATGCTATCCCCCTCAAGTACTGCACCCCAGAGCAAAGATACAAATTGACTTGGCGCTTAGTCCTCGGATTCATCTCTGCAGAAGATGTTGACCTTGATTTGCTTTCAGTCTGCTTCAGTCAACGTCGACTGCGCGCTCGCATTCGTGTCCTGGGCGTTTCTTTTCTGAAGGAGCTAATCAAAGTCTGCCCCTTGAGCTCAGTCAAGCGTGAGTTGATTTCAGCCTTTGTACCTGGGTTCCATGTCACCGACAAGGAAGCCTTCACTGGCAAACCTGTTGCCCTGCTTCAAAATCTTTCATCCTGTGGTCACGACATGTCTTCCAGAATGCGTGACTGCCTGAAAGACATCTTTGAAGAGTTTTCTGCTGTTCTTTCTCATCCCGAAAGAAGTGGTGCCCCTCTGTTGAAGTCAACACTGCACTGCTTTGCTCTCGAATTCACACCTGAAGACTTTGAAATGATCAGCGGCCTTGGGTTGTTTGCGTCTTTGCACAACTTGCTGCTCTCTCAGAATATTCTCAAGAGAAGCACCAAAGATGATGCTACTGATGGCATCAACTCCGCTCACACCAGCGCCTTCTCATTGCTTGACTTGCTCACCACAAGCATCTTGGCCAACCCACATTTGACTCAGGAGGCTTCTCAGGAGGGTAAATCACCTTTGGAGCCCATCTACAAGATCCTCGAAGCACAACTGGCTAAAATCGCGACCGACCAAGAGTCCATGAAGCAATCCAGTGAAGGATTTCTGACAGATGTGCCTGGAGTCACTGTCTCTACCAACCCAACGGGTGGAAGACTTCCGAGTGTGCCAAGTCTCACTCCCTTGACTACACCTGCCGTAGGAGGCGCTCCATTCAAAGTGCCCACAGTCTCCCAGTTTGGTGTGACCACAGCCGATGTGAAGCTGAATGCAGCTGGTCAACCCATCACAACCAGCATGTATGATGACGCCAACATGTACGATGACTCATTCAGCATCAAAGTCTTGAACCTTGTGGACAAAATCTGCAGACTTGAAGAAGGGAAGACCAGAGTGACTGCACATAGCCAAGAGAGTGCATCCTCATCCATGATGAGCTCTCTTCTCAAACTCTTGCGCATTGGTACTCCCAGAAGCCGAGTGGTTGTGATGAGAATTCTTCGTCGCTTGTGGATCAACAGCAACCCGGCGGATGTTGATCGTGCATTTGCCCAATCCAAGGCGTCAGATTCTCTGCTTCCTACTTCGGTCTCTACTTCCCAAGGAGAGGAAATTGTGAATCACTTGCTTAGTCAAATTGGTCAAGCCTTGTCTGCAGCTGCTTTCATTTCTCTGGCCCATAACCGCAATGTTCTGCGCGATGAGGCTATCAAGACTCAGTTGGGGGCAATGCAGTTCTCCGCCTTGTACTCTGCAGACTTTGTGGCTATCTGGTCTGAACAAATTATGCTCTTGCGCTGCCTGATCGCATCATCCTCCTGGACCAAACTCATTACCAAGATCTTGGTGAAGGCTGTCAATGACTTACCTGTCTCAATGCAACGCATCTGCGACTTCAGTGCTGTCATGGTCGGCACTCCCACGGAGCAGCAAACAGCTCACTACAAAAAACTCGTGGCGTCCAAATCATTCTGGCCTGAAATTTGGCTCCTGTATGGCTCCCTGGCAGTTATCGGTGGTTACATTGATGCTTTTCGTGTTGGTGCACGTGTTCAAGACAATGAAAAGCAATTTGGAACCCTTATTTCCCGTGTATCTCAAAATGAGGCCAACTCTGGTGTGCAGGAGAAAATCCGTGTGTTGCGCGATGGTGAAGGCATTGTGCGTGAGTTCAGCACCTCGATCCAGGCCGTCTGCTTGGGTGACTTGGTGTTTCCTGTCGACATGATCGACACCGATACTCTACAAGGCTTTGCCAAGAAACTCGTTGAGGCCCTTTCCCTATCTTTGTCGGTGTCGCTCGGTGAAGACACTACCGATCCCGCCGCTGGGATGTGGGGTGCTTCACACAGTGTTCCCACCTCTCAACAGTTTGCCTCATCCCTGCGTGTGGGATTGGCTGCACGCTGTGTTCGTGCTCTTTACTCTCTCTTCCTCACACCAGCTATCTTCCAACGCTACATCATTGATGAATTCAAGCAAAAAGTCAAACCAGAGCACCAAGTTTTGAGCCTGATGAATCGTCTTGTGGGCGAGTACAAGACATATTCCGGCTATGGAGCTGAGTATTTGGAAGATCGCGCCATGAACGTGGATATGGAGATCTTGAGACGCAGTGTGCTTCCTGGAACCTTGCTTGTCGCTTTGAGTGCCAAGAAGACCGGTACTGCACCTGCTGTCAGCAACACTGCCGTACCACCTGCAATCACTGCTGCCGTTCAAATCGCCAGAGACCGAGCCCAGCGCAGTGATCGTAAGAGATCGGATGCAAAAGACTCCAAACAGGATGCAAAAGCTGCCGCACCAGAACCTAAGAAAGGTGAAACCAAAGCCACAGACCTCTTCCTTGCTCGTGAGCTTCGTATCGAAAATACCGGAAGAAATGCCACTCCCATTGCTATTTTCCCAACTTGCATTGGTGCTGATTTGAAGGCTGACACCGTCTTGAAGCATGAACTCTCTTATCTTCCCATCAACGAAGAGCTCAACGAAAGCATTTGCAAGGACAAGATCGTCATGATTGACACCTACGACTCGTTTGGCGAATTCAGGCACAAGATCATCCGCGCCCATAAGCTTGGTGCACAAGCCGTCGTTCTTGCTCTGCACTCTAACAGTCCAGAGGAAGAAGGATTGGAAGTGAAGGTCGAAAAGGTTAAAGCTGGCAAGCCTGAAGCCAAATCAACCGTTTCCATCTTGGATCAAGCACGCTCGATTGCTTCGTTGAGCGCAGCTGGTACCACTGGAACCGGAGGGTTTAGCTTCTCGACTACACCTCAACCTGCATCACTATCATGGGGAAATAATTCTGGTTATGGAAATCCTAATCCATATCAAACCACTTCTTCCTTGTTTGGAGCTCCCGCGCAGAGCTTTGGTTCGTCCTCCTTCAACTTCGCGCAACCTCCCACCATCCACAGCAACAGCGGTGATTATGGCAGCCAGGCCTCCAATTTTGGTGGTGGCTCCAATTTGTTTGGTGAAGGCGGTGGTGGCAATTTGTTTGGTAGCAGCAGTACTAATTTGTTTGGAAATCCCATTCCTCAATACCCGACCTCATCTTTCGGCGGTGGTGGCTATTTTAGCTCCTCTAATACCCTCGGCATCTCAGGTTTTGGTACGACATCGTTTGGTACTACGTCGTTTGGTGCTACTGGAACCGGGGGGACTGGCTTCAGCTTTGGAGTTCCAAACAACCAGCCTTCATTTGGTTCAGGCTCTGCTAAACCTAATGCGGCGCTTGAAGGCGCAACTACCGACAGTAAGAAGCCAAGCGTGTTGACTGCTGAAGAGGAAGCGCTTTTGATGACAATTGTGGTGTGCTGCGTCAGCCAATCTAATGCCCATGCCATTCGCACTGTGTTGGGTTACGATGCTCCTGATGCCCTTCACAGAGAAAAGGTGTTGGCAAGGCTTCTTGATGCTGGGTTCTCTAGAGCCAACTGCATTAAGGCCCTCTCTCGTGCAGGCAACAATTGGGATTACGAGAAATCCCTCAAGTACCTTCAAGAGAACGAAGAGTGGCTTCTGAACCAAAACATGCTGCAAGTTGAAGTTGAAGACCCTGAAGAAGAGGCAAAGGCTGCAAAGGCTGAGAAAGAGAAACCGAAAGGTGCGGAGAAAGACAAAGAGAAGGACAAAGAGCCGAAGGGTGTCGAGAAAGACAAAGGGAAGGACAAAGAGCCTTCTAAACCTAAAGCCGACGCTGTGGATTATGACAGCGATTCCGACGCTCAAGTGGCCATGCTCATTGCTCAAACTAGTCCAGGAGGTGAGCTCTCTGCCAATAATCCCCCAACAACCACTCCTTCACAAACCCCAGCCACTGGTGTCGCTGGAAGAGCCATCGTCACAGCTCAACGATCATTGGGTCGTGGCAAAGCTGGAGCCAAGGCTACCGCCACTGCAGTCGTTGATGATAAGAAGAAAGACAAGAAGGAGAAGGACAAGGAGAAGGAGAAAGACAAAGAAGAGTCTCCATTCAAGCGTTGGCAAACACTTCCTGTCCATGGTTCCGCGTTCGGTTCGATCGCCAAGCAAAGATTTTTGAACTATGCAGGACAGGGTCCAGCTGCCTACAAAGGCTTCACTACCAAAGCTTTGATTTCCCAGTTTCACAGCGTCCAATCCTCCGTGATGCGCGATCTCATCCAGCGCTTGTTTGTCACCATCCTTGATAATTGGCCGAAGTCATTGCAACTGTCCCAGTTTGGAAGTGACCAAATCATCAGCTCTGTTCATGTTTCTCTCAACCTCTTGAGCTTGCCTGCTGCCACTGCCAAGCCTGAAAACAACATCAAGAAGAGAAACTTCACTAAGAGATTGCTCAGATGCATCATCATTGACAATTCGCGCAACAGCGCTGCTTTACAGCAAGGTTATTTGTCTTTGACCTTGCAGAACCACATCATGAAAAAGCTGACCGAGGTTATTAGTTGGGGTGAATCCCTTGCGCCCGCGTTTGCTCCTGTTCCTGACTCTGAGCCAGTTATGAAGAAGAAAGCTGCTGCCAAGAAACCATCTGCAAAACTTCTGACCCCGCTTGTCGCACCCCCTGTTGCAGAAAAACCTGCCGAGGAACCGAAGGACAGCAAGGACAAAAATAAACAGATGATTCAGACGGAGATGGTGATTGACATTGCGGCACCTCCCCAGGCCGCTGGTGAGCTCCCACTGCCAGATGGAAAGACTGCTGCTGACAACAAGGCTGCCAAGCATATC
>Ga0170475_103104539_pt1 | contig 10949 bp, 8 predicted proteins | sample Soicark_Litter_5_FD_111474 | JGI IMG/M metagenome (GOLD analysis project Ga0170475, IMG submission 111474) | Avena fatua rhizosphere microbial communities from Hopland, California, USA. Combined Assembly of 48 SPs | reverse complement strand
GACGTGGGCGGTGTTGATGGTAATGCCGCGCGCTTTTTCTTCAGGAGCCGCATCGATCTGGTCGTAGCCCTTGGCTTCGCCGCCGTACTTCTTTGCCAGAACGGTCGCGATCGCAGCCGTCAGGGTAGTCTTGCCGTGATCAACGTGCCCGATGGTACCGACGTTGACGTGCGGCTTGGTCCGTTCGAATTTACCTTTTGCCATTTGAGACTCCTAACGATCCTGATTTTGTGAATTGCACAGGCACGCGCCTGGCCGTCAAGTTAGCTGTACTGCCGATTGCTGGTACAAAATTCTGGTGCCCTTGACGTGGATTGAACACGTGGCCTCTCCCTTACCAAGGGAGTGCTCTACCACTGAGCTACAAGGGCTTTTTATTGCGATGCATATCGTTGCATTGCAAGAATCACTGGAGCGGGTGAAGGGAATCGAACCCTCGTCGTAAGCTTGGAAGGCTTCTGCTCTACCATTGAGGTACACCCGCGAGGCACACCATCAATTCTTCTTCACGATCTCTTGCTTTGGTGGTGGGGGCTGGATTCGAACCAGCGTACTCAGAGAGGGCAGATTTACAGTCTGCTGCCTTTAACCACTCGGCCACCCCACCGCGAAGAACCGCAGAGTATGAAGCAAGCGCAAAATGCTGTCAACTATTTTCGCCGGTTCTGATCCAAGACAAATAGCGGCGGTTGCTTCGGGGCGTGATTGTAACGGTCGAATCAGGAGAGTGCAAGGACTGTTTTTCAAAAAGCCCATCGCGATGAAGCAAGCCGGCGCCTTCGCGCCACTTGACGTAATAATGCAAGAAACCATGACATCGCAAGCTCCTCAATGGCCGCAAGCTCCCCAATGGCGTTGGCCGCAGCTGCTGGTGGCAAACCTCGCAATCGTTGCGGTCTATCTGGGCACGCGCGCGCTCAGGGCCATGCTCGATTTGCCGCAGGGCTATGCAGCGCCCCTGTTCCCGCCTACCGGCGTCGCCGTGGGCTGGCGGCGGTGGCCGAATGGCGCGTGCTGCCCGGGGTGGCTGTCGGCACCGCGCTGCTGCGCCTGTCGGGCGAGTGGCTCGGCCCTGGCGTGGGGCCGGCCACCGCCGCGCTTGCAAACGGGGCGGCCGTCGCCGGTTCGCTGCTGCAGGTGTGGCTGGGCGCGCGCCAGTTCCGGCGCTTCATCCGCCCGGCCGTCGATTCGGGCCGCGACGTGCTCCGCTTCCTGCTGCTGGCCCCACTCATCTGCCTGATCAGCGCGACGGTGTCGGTGCCGTCGCTGTATTGGCTGGGCGTGATACCCGGATCTGAACTGGTGCCGACATGGATCAACTGGTGCCGGCGATACCGTCGGCGTGCTGCTGGCCGCTCCCCTGTGCTGGATCGTATGGGGACGCCCGCGCGCGCTCTGGCGGCAGCGTGCGCCGCTGGTCGCGCTGCCGCTGCTGCTGGCGGCCGCGGCCGTGGTGGCCACCTACGATCAGGCCGTGCACTGGGAGCGCGAGCAGCATCTGCAGGCATTCCGCCTGAAGGCGCAGCAGGTGGCCGACCTGCTGCAGGCCGAGCTGACCGAGCACGAGCGCTTCGTGCTGACCTTCTCGCGCGCGCTCGGCGACGCCGCGCCGCTGCTGGACGACGACAAGTTCCTGCGCATCGCCAACGGCTATGCCGATGGCCGCCCCGAGATCCTGGGCCTGAACTGGGCCGTGCCGGTGGCGGGCGACAAGCGCGCCCGGTTCCAGGCGACGGTGCGCGCCCTGGTCGACCCCGACTTCACGGTGCGCGACTTCGGTCCTGGAGGGAAACTGGTGCCGGCCGGGAAGCGCGCGTTCTACATGCCGCTGCTGTACACCGCGCCGCCGGCCAACTCCTGGCTGCGCGGGCTGGACTACCTGGCCGACCGCGAGCGCGGCGCGGCCGCCGCCAGCGCGCTGCGCACCCCGGCCCCGGTCGCCTCGAACCCGTTGCCGCTGGCGCACAGACGGACGCTGGCCATCACGCTGTTCAAGTCGGTCGGCCCGTCCGGCCTTCCGCCGGTCGGCATGCTGGTCCTGGTGCTCAACACGCAAACCTTCGTGCAGCAGGGTTTCGTGCGCACCGGTTCGCCGGGCTTCGTGGCCGACCTGTCGGATGTCACCGGCAATGGACCGGCGCGCACGCTGGTCGGCGATCCCCTCCGCCCGCGTAATCACGATGACCACCGCGCGCTGCTGAAGTTCGGCGGGCGCCAATACCTGTTGCGCTTTTCCCCAACCGCCCAGTATATGCAAAACGAGCACAGCTGGGCCAGCTGGACGGTGCTGGCGGCCGGCCTCCTGATGACCGGGCTGCTGGGCGCGCTGCTGCTGCTCATCAGCGGCCAGCGCTTCCAGATCGAGGGCCAGGTGGCGGAGCGCACCGCGCGCCTGCGCGACCGCGAGGCGCGGCTGCAGGCGATCCTCGACAACGCAGCCGACGCCATCCTCACCGTCGATGCGCGCGGCATGCTGGTGTCGGCCAACGCGGCCACCGCGGCGCTGTTCGGCTACCGGCCGGCGCACCTGCCCGGCCTGCCGTTCGTGGCCCTGGTGCCGGCCCACACCGACGAGAGCGCCCCCGCGCTGCTGGCGCGGCTGGCGCACGCGCCGCCCAACGAACGCGTGCTGGACGGCCTCAACGCGCATGGCGAACCGTTCCCGCTCTCGATCGCGGTATCGCGCGTGCAGTTGCCGTCCGAGCACCTGTTCGTCTGCATCCTGCGCGACCTGACCGAACAGTACCGCTCGCAGGAACGGATCTACCGGCTGGCGCACCACGACTCGCTGACCGGCCTGGAGAACCGGTTCGCGCTGGGCCTGCGGCTGGAACAGCAACTGGCGCACGCGCGCCGCGCGGACGAATTGCTGGCGGTGCTGTTCATCGATCTCGACCACTTCAAGAAGATCAACGACTCGTACGGGCACCAGTCCGGCGACCAGCTGCTGGTGGAGGCGGCGCACCGCATGAAGAACCTGCTGCGCGACGTCGACGCGCTGGCGCGCCTGGGCGGCGACGAGTTCATCATCGTGCTGGGCGGGCCGCTCACGCCGGACAGCGTCGGGACGGTGGCGTCGCGCCTGGTGCAATCGCTGTCCCAGCCCTACCGCTTCGAAGGCGTGACCGCGCACAGCGGCGCGAGCGTGGGCGTGGCGCTGTACCCGAGCGATGGCGAGAACGCGACCACGCTGCTGCGCCACGCGGACACCGCGATGTACGCGGCCAAGCGCGAGGGACGCGGCAACTTCCAGTTCTTCTCGCCGGCGATGAATGACGCCACCCACGAATACCTGATGCTGGAAAACCGGATGTGGGCCGCGCTCGAGTACGGCGGCTTCGAGCTGCACCTGCAGGCCCAGGTCCAGCTGGAGACGGGGCGGGTGATCGGCGCCGAAGTGCTGCTGCGCTGGCACGACGCGGAGCTCGGCAGCGTCGAGCCGAGCCGCTTCATCCCGATCGCCGAGGAGTCGGGCCTGATCCTGCCGCTGGGCGACTGGGTGCTGACGCACGCGATGCAGCTGCTGGCCGAGTGGAAGCGCGAGGGGCTGGGGCTGCGCCTGGCGGTGAACCTGTCGGCGCGCCAGTTCGCGGGCGGGGCGCTGCTGGCGCGGCTCGACCAGTTGCTGGCCCAGCACCAGATCGACCCGTCGTGCCTGGAACTGGAGATCACCGAGACGGCCGCGATGCGCGACCCGGAAAACACGCGCCACCTGTTGCGCCAGCTGCGCGCGCGCGGCTTCAAGCTGGCGATCGACGACTTCGGCACCGGCTACTCCTCGCTGGCCTACCTGAAGCTGTTCGCGATCGACCGCATCAAGATCGACCGCGGCTTCGTCAAGGACATCGAAACCGACCCGAACGACGCGGTCATCGTGGCGGCCACGATCGCGCTCGCCCACTCGCTCGGGCTGGCGGTGGTGGCCGAGGGGGTCGAGACGGCCGCCCAATGGGGCTTCCTGCGCGACAAGCGCGGCGACGAGGCGCAGGGCTACCTGTTCGGGCGGCCGATGCCGGCGCGCGAATTCCGCGAATTCATCCGTTCCCAGGCGCTGCCGGTGCCGGGCCCTTGAGCCCCGGGGCCGGTTCCTGCCATCGCTCAGGCGGCCCTCTTGGCGCGCCCCCCCTTGTCGTACTTTTTCAGAATCTGCTGATGCAGGCTGACCAGCGCCGGCAGCTTCGGGTTGGCCGGGTCGAGCCGGCGCACGCCGCCGATCAGGGTAACGGCCCGCTGGCCGAGGCGATCGTCCCAGCCGGTGTTCTCAAGGCAACGCAGCACGGCGAGGGCGGCGTTGAACGCCACCGCCGGGTTGTTCGGCAACTTGACCGCCGCTTCGAGCATCAACGCCACGGCGCCGTGGTAGTCGCCCTCCTTGGCCCGCGCGGCGCCGCTGGCGACCAGGTCGATCACATGCTGGCGGCTTTCCTGGGCCAGCGTGTGCGCCAGCTCCGGCCGCCCGGCCTGCTCTAGCACCCCCATCGCCTTGACCAGCGCGGCCTGATTGGGCGCGTTGCGCATCACGTCGCGCACGATGTCGGACGCGCCCTCCTCCATGTCGTTCTGCAGGCAGGTGCGCGCCAGCTCCAGTTTCAGGTCGACCGACAGGCCGGGCGCATCCTTGCAGGCATCGAGCGCGCTGCCGAGCACCTCTTGCAAACGCTCCTCGTTGCCGTTGTAGGCATGCACCATGGCCGACGAGATCGCGCTGCACAGGTCGACATGCTGGCGTCCGCCCATCGAGCGATTGAGGTCGCGGATGACCGCCGCCGCCGCCGCCGGATCGCCCTTCTGCACCAGCGCGCGCACCAGCCGCACGTGGTCCTCGGGGTCGCGGAATTCCGAGTACTTGGCCTTGCTGACGACCTGCTTGAGCGCTTTTTCGGCGGTGTCGCTGTAGCCCGCCTCGAGCGCGGTCTCGCCCAGCGTGCGCAGGCGCCGCACCGCGTGCGGCGAGACGGCCACCGCATTGTTGAGCACCGCCATCGACTGCTCCAGTTCCCCGACCGCGGCATGGGTGCGCGCCAGCCAGTCGTAAGCATCGACGAAGTTCTTGTTGGTCTCGACCAGCTCGGTGAGCAGCTCGCGCGCCTCGCCGTAACGCTCGCGCACGAACAGCGTCTTGGCCAGGCCCAGACGCGCCCAGGCGATGGCCTTGGCCTCGATCAGTTGACGGTAGATCGGCTCGGCCAGGTCCGCTTCGCCGAGGAACATGTGCAGCTCGGCGCGCAAGCGCAAGAAGTCGATCGCGTAGCGCGAATGCACCCGCTGGCCTTCGATGCAGCCGTCAATCGCCTCGCGCTGGTTGCCCGCTTCCATCAGCGCGTACACGGGCAGGAACACGCTGCGCTTCTCGAGTGCGCGCCCGATGCGCTCGAGCAGGCGGTCGGCGGTGAAGGGCTTGAGGATATAGTCGGTCGGCGCCAGCTCGGCGGCGCTGACGACCTTGCCGTAGTCGCCTTCGGCCGTGACCATGAAAAACATCGTCGACAGCGCAATGAGCTTGTGATGGCGTAAATCCTCAAGCAATTGCTGGCCGTCCTGGCCGCCCTCGAGATCGTATTCGCACAGCACCAGGTCGAAGGTTTTCAGGCCGAGATGCTTGATGGCCTGGTTGGAAGAATTGGCATGGTCGATCCGGGTCAGGCCGCACAGGTTCAGCATGCTGTGTATGCTGGTGCGCATCCCGGCATGGGGCTCGATGATCAAGGCGCTGAGGCCGTCAAGGTCGTTCATGTCCGGACTTTCCCTTCTGCCTGCGGTGGGCGTACTGACAGCGGCTACGTTGGCCACTGCTATCAGGAAAGTATATTACGACAGAGAAACAACTTAGTTGAATCGGCCACGCCCTTGGCGGAAAAAAAAGCGGCCTGTGCGAAAAAAAACGACAGGATCAAGCGCCGGGATTGAAGTTAGCGGCCTGGCGCAGCGGCTCCCGGCGGCCGTTGACGCATTCCGACTTATTGGCGCCGATGAAGATGTTTTGATAGCGCACCTCGTACTTGCCGGCCGAGAGCTTGTCGATCAACAAGCTGCCACTTGCCTGCACATAAGCGTGGCGCACGTTCGAGCGGCGGTCGAGGTCGTAGATCTTGACGAACACCGGCGAGCTGTTGGCGCTGTTGTCGACCAGGACTTGCATCTCGTTGCCCATGTTGCCCATCGGATAGCCGGGGACATAGCCCGATTCGGCGGGCCAAGGTTCGCCGCTCGGGGCGGTCAGCGTCTGCAAGTCGGTGTCGCAATCGGGCGCGCGCGGCGGCACCTGCAACTGGGTGACGGCGAGCGCCTTGATGTCCGGCGGCGGTCCCTTGGCGCCGGGGGGTTTGGCCCAGCCCTCGGCATCCATGCCCGGGTCGTCGGGACGGGGCGCGGCAGCCGCCGGCGCGGCCTTGGCGCCGGCTGTCCGCTCAACTTTGACGGCGGCTGCCGGCTCGGCCTTGGCGCCGCCCCAGGCCAGCGCCGTGGCCACGCCGGGCAGCTGCAGCAGCAGGAGCGCCGCGGCGGCGCCAGCGGCGAAGCAGCCGCTCAAACTGATCCACCACCTGGGGTTGCGCGCGATGCGATAGGGCGTCCGCGCTTCTGCCGATGGGGAAGCCTCCCAACCGTCGTCACGGGCGCGTTCGCGGCCATCCTCGCCCGTGCTCTCAAGCCACTCGACCTCCCACTCTTCGGACGCGATCCACTCGTCGTGCTCCTTGCGGCGCACTGGGTCGGACAGGATGTTGTAGGCGGTATTGACGATCGCCATGATGCGGGCGGCCTTCTCGTCGCCCAGGTTCTTGTCGGGGTGGTATTTTTGGCTCAATGCCTTGTAGGCCGCACGAATGACTTCCTGCGGCGCCTGGCGCGCCACCTTCAGGTTGTCATAATGCGTATGGATCTTGGCCATGATTCTGTCTCAACGAGCCCACTCTTTCTTACTATGATAGCCGATCCTGATTGCCGTCCCGGCGGTGGGGACCATGGAGGGCACAGCATAGCCGGTTTTGTGTCCGAAACGCAAGGCATCATGGCGTCTACAGCCGGTGGCTGCGGTCGGCCTGCGCGATTGCCTCGGGCAAGTCGACGTCCTTGCCGACGACCAGCACCTTGAACAGGTCGCCCATCTCGGCCGGTGAAACCAGTTTCTGCACCGCCTTCGACTGCGGCAGGTAGCGCAGCGCATCCTCGGGATCGGTCCGTAACAGCAGCTCGCCGATGCCGCAGCCGAGCAGGAAGGCCGCCTGGCTCATGTACCCCAGCACCGGCAGGCCGGCCTCTTGCGCGGCCAGCGCCATCGCCGTGAAATCGACGTGGGCCGTCATGTCCTGCAGGCCGGGCAGGAAGAACGGGTCGGGATGGCAGTGGTGGCGGTAATGGCACATCAGCGTGCCGCCGCTGCGCTGATCGAGGTAGTACTCGCGGGCCGGAAAGCCGTAGTCGAGCAGGATCGCGGCGCCCTTGCCGTGTTTGAACATGGCGGCGAGCGAGGCCATGAAGCCGGCCGCGACCGGATGCACCTCGGTCACATAACCTTCGGGCAGCAGGCCGGCGTCGGGGATCTGGCGCGCGACCTGAGCGGCAAGGGCGGCATCCTCCCGCGCCGTGAAGGCGAACCGGCCATTGTCGATGGTGACCATCCGGCGCCGCCAGCCGCCGGCGGTCTTCGTGGCCAGCTCGACCGGCATGGCGTCAAGCACTTCGTTGGCCAGCACCACGCCGCTAAAGCGGCTGGGAATGCCGTCCAGCCAGCGCACCTGCGGCAAGTCCTTCAAGGCTTCCTGCTGGCGCGCGCGCAGCTCGCCCGACAGCTCGATGATCGTGTAGGTTACGGCCCGCACGCCCTCGTCCGCCAGCGCGGTGAGCACGTCGCGCGCCAGTTTGCCGGTGCCGGCCCCGAATTCGATGATGTGGGGCGCGCTTTGGGCGATAATGGCGGCTGCCGCGCGCGCCAGCGCGGCGCCGAACAGCGGAGAAATTTCAGGCGCGGTAACGAAATCGCCCTCCTTGCCCAGCTTGACCGCGCCGCCGCTGTAGTAACCGAGGCGGGGCGCGTACAGCGCCAGTTCCATGAAACGCGAAAACGGGATGGCGCCCCCTTGCTGTTCGATCTCGGCGGCGATTCTCCGCTGCAGGGCATGGGACGCGGCCAGCGCGTCGCTATCGGGTACGGGTAAGGACATCCCGGCATTGTAGCGAGAATCGGCCCAGACCAACAATTTGACGCAAACTGTATAGAAAACGGATGACGGAACCAACATCGACAGGCCCGCGACGGGCCGCGCTCGTCACCGGCGCGGGACGGCGCATCGGACGCGCCATCGCCCTGGGTCTGGCCCGGGCCGGCTGGGACATTGCGGTGCATTACCGCCATTCGAGGCAGGACGCCGAAGACACCGCCGCCGCGATCCGCGCGCTCGGGCGCCGCGCCGCGCTGCTCGAATGCGACCTGGCCGATGGCGACGCGGTGCGCGCCCTGACGGCGCGCGCGGCCGAAGCGCTGGGGCAGGTCTCTTGCGTGGTCAATAATGCGTCGTTGTTCGAATACGATAACGCCACCGGTTTTTCACCTGCCCTGCTGGACGCGCACATGCGCGCCAACGTCGCCGCGCCGATCCTGCTGGCGCAAGCCTTGCACGCGTTGACGCCGGCCGGCAGCCAGGCGGCCGTGATCAACCTGCTGGACCAGAAACTGTACAATCTCAACCCTGATTTTTTGTCGTACACGCTATCCAAAGCGGCGCTGCACACGGCCACGGCGATGCTGGCGCAGGCGCTGGCGCCGGCTGTGCGCGTCGTTGGCGTGGCGCCGGGCATCACCATGCTATCCGGCGACCAGACCGAAGAGAATTTCGCGCGCGCGCACCGGGTGACGCCGCTGGGACGCTCGTCAACGCCGGAAGACATTGCCGATGCCGTGGTCTATGCGGCGTCGGCGCGCGCGCTGACCGGCACCACGCTCGTGGTCGACGGCGGCCAGCACCTGATGCCATTGCCGCGCGACGTGATGTTCCTCGCTACATAACTCACTAAACTTAAGGCTACTTATGCTGTCCGCCCTGCCCCACCCGAGCTTGCGAGATTGCCGCCGGCTATTCCTTCGTAATTACGAAGTGATGATCAACATCGGCGTGCACGACTTTGAAAAGAAAGGCGAACAGCGGGTGCTGATCAACATCGACCTGTACATTCCGCTGGCGCTGTCGACGCCAAAGGCCGACCAGCTATCCGAAGTGGTCGACTACGACTTCATGCGCGAGACGATTGCACGCCGCGTGGCCCAGGGCCACATCCACCTGCAGGAAACGCTGTGCGACGATGTCGCGCACGCGATGCTTGCCCATCCACGGGTGCGCGCGGTCCAGGTGTCCACCATGAAGCCCGACGTGTACCCCGACTGCGAAGGCGTGGGAGTCGAGGTTTTCCAGATCAAGGAACAAGCATGAGCAGTGAAGCCGTGATGGACGTGGCCGCGCCCGACGCGAAGAAGGTCGAAAAGATCGCGTTTGAAAACAACAAGCTGCACAAGCGGCTGTGCCGCCTGGTGGGCCAGGCGATCGGCGACTTCAACATGATCGAGCACGGCGACAAGCTGATGGTATGCCTGTCGGGCGGGAAAGACAGCTATACGCTGCTCGATATCCTGATGACCTTGCGCGAGCGCGCGCCGATCCGATTCGACATCGTCGCCGTCAATCTCGACCAGAAGCAGCCGAACTTCCCGGCCGACATCCTGCCGGCGTATCTCACGAAGCTGGGCATCCCGTTTCACATCGAAAACCAGGATACCTACAGCATCGTCAAGCGTTTAATCCCGGAAGGCAAGACCACCTGCTCGCTGTGCTCGCGCCTGCGGCGCGGTATCCTGTACCGGGTCGCCGACGAGCTGGGCTGCAACAAGATCGCGCTCGGCCACCACCGCGACGATATCCTCGAAACCTTCTTTCTGAACATGTTCTTTGGCGGCAAGCTGAAGGGCATGCCGGCCAAGCTGGTGTCCGACGACGGCAAGCACATGGTGATCCGCCCGCTGGCCTACGTGAAGGAAGCCGATACCGAGCGCTACGCGGAGGTCAAGCAGTTCCCGATCATCCCGTGCGACCTGTGCGGCTCGCAGGAAAACCTGCAACGCAAGCAGATCAAGGCCCTGATACGCGAGTGGGAAAAGAAATATCCTGGGCGCGTAGAGAACGTCTTCGCCTCGCTGTCGACCGTGGTGCCGTCACACCTGATGGATCGCGGGCTGTTCGGCTTTACCGACTTGAGAACGGATGGGGTGGCCAATCCGCTGGGCGATATCGCGTTCGACGAGGAGCCTTGCTCGACGCCCGCGCCGAATACGATTTCGTTGCAGCAGTTGTAATTTGGCGCTATTGCACACGCTTTCCCCCTTTCAGGGCGGAGTTTGGGCACGAACGTTTCCAAAGGCGCGGCCAGCCAGCCCTGCGCTTGAACCTGGCCGACATCGAGCGCGGCCTCCGGGTGCTGAAATCGGATATCGACATCGGGGCGGCGTATCACAGTCTACCCAAGCGCATCCGGCTGCTGGAACAGCTGAGCCGCATCCACCAGCAAACCGTGGAAACCGCCGATGGGAGGAAACTGCGCGGATTGACGGAAATAACGTCCGCTCAGAGATCCTTGTTCGCCGCTCTGGGGGTATCCACGCCCGCACCGCAAGATCTCGCGTCCGCCGAGAGTAGTCTACGTTTGAAAACATATTCCAAGAAAATCAGCCACTTGCGCTCAGAAAGCGTCAAGCTTGGGCTGCATGGGCTTACAAAAAAAGCATCAAGAAAAGATTGACATTCAGAAAATGAGCATACATAGTAGAAACACTTAGTGATGATAACGAAACACCTATCTGATGCTACTTCAATGCTTCGCGTTGAAGGTGGAGGAATGCGTTACCTATCGCTAAGGTGCAAGGGGACTTCGCATAATTTTTTGAGGGGATTCCCATTGTAGCT
>Ga0170475_107380854_pt1 | contig 10950 bp, 1 predicted proteins | sample Soicark_Litter_5_FD_111474 | JGI IMG/M metagenome (GOLD analysis project Ga0170475, IMG submission 111474) | Avena fatua rhizosphere microbial communities from Hopland, California, USA. Combined Assembly of 48 SPs | reverse complement strand
GTGCCAAGAGTACCACTTGCGTGCATAATAACATTCAATTCCACTTCATTATTTTTTTGAAAGTGTTCAACTACCGCAATTCTATCGCAAATGGAAAATTTAACTCGTCAAGTAGCTACTGATGCAGCTCCACATCCATGGAGGGGTTATGCAACTCTGTGTGCGTCTCCAAATCGTGCTCGGCATCTTCCTGGCGAACTAATTGCAACAGCGTCACTGGATCATTCAACTCTTTTCCTTAATGCTTCTTCATTAGCAACGGTGGAAGGCGTAGCGCCAGAAAGCGGAGATCTGGCACGCAAAACATTAAATGCTATTGATTCAGGCATAACATGGCTAAAAAAACATCGTTCGGCTGCAGAGTCTCGACTTCCCTCATCTTCATCTGCATCATTTCGCCCTTCTTCGCGCTCACCACTCGCACGAGCACGAGCAAGTTTGGGGACTCCTACTGTTCCGTCAGAAACGTCACTTATGAGCAATCCTTTTCGTTTTTTGGATCACATATCAAAGAAGAAATCACATAGCGCAACGGTTGAACTTCGTATTAACCATGCACTCTTGATTGAAGTTATTCCTTCGTCTTCTTCTTCGTCTTCTTCTTCTTCTTCGTCCTCTCCATCCTCTCCATCCTCTCCATCCTCTCCATCCTCTTTTATGCGTCTGTTAGTAGCAGTAGATAATAAACTTCTTTCCCTTGAAAATACATCTTTAACCGTCTTGTTTGGGATGGCATTATTTCATGCATCTTTGTTGTTACGCGGATGTTCTCCACGTAACGCTGTACATTATAATCTTGGTTTTTTTCAAACTCTTCCTGAATTTGAACGAAAATTGTTATTAAATTGCCTTCAAAATCCTCATATTGACAGTCAAAAGATATGGTCGACTTTTTACATTGATTCAATGGACCCAGCAAAGGATAATGTATTAATTTATCCAAACCTTATTGAAAGCTTGAACCATTATGCAGGAGTGGATACATTAGCATTGGAAGAACTCTTATATAGTCAGGGAGCGACTAAAGAGGAGGCAAAGGCAATTCGAAGCGTTCGTGATTACCGAAATCATCGCGTTTCTTGGCTATTGGGGCAAATTTTATTTGATTTACCTTATGATCGTTATGCTTTCCGACAAACATTCAACTTTGAAGACGTTGATCATCGACGTGAATTATGCTATCAAGTCATTGCTGATTATGATCGGCAAACTGAGCTCACCAACTCTGAAAGAGTTGGTAAATGGGTCCGTAACTGGCTTTTACCTTTCAATTTTCCACCACCGGTCTTGTTGGCGGGTCGAGAAAGTCGAGCGTTTGGAAACCAGGCGGGACTACTTGCAAATAGTCGATATTTATACAAAACAGACAAGTTTGTGGCAGCGGCAAAGGAATTAGCGACTTTACTCTCATGCAATGCTTTTATTGAAGAAACAAAATATAATGCAGGAAGATTTGCTTCAACGGTTGCTCCAAGCGCTGGCGATGCATATGTAAAGTCAGTTATTTCACATACCTCTTATCTTGGCCCTGTTTGTGGCCGAGTGTCATCCTTAGCTTCATCAGATTTTGAACGAGTGTTGTCTTTAACACAAATTAGAGGCCTGTTTTTGCAGATTCAAGAAAGCCTTTCAATTGTTTCTCGCAACCTTGGAAGATCGTTGGAAAAATTAGAACGCGATCATCTTGGAGGATTAATTGAAAGTCTCTCCAGACCTTCTTTAGCAAGTGCACGTGCTGTTTTTGGAGATCTTTACAACCAATTACATAAATTTATTGGGCGAGGTGGTGTTGTAACTCAGGCTCTTAATAACCTGGAACATGCATTTTATGAAGCGGAAACCTATCCAGTTGGATTCTCCATTTTATTACAAAGACCTTCACGAACAGGGAGTGAGAAATTCAAAGGAAATGAACTTGCTATTAAACCAGAACAACAACTTAATTTGCAAAAATTAGTACGTGAAGGTGGTGATTTAATGTACATGTCACCTTCTTATGACTGGGTTGCTCAAGCAACAGATATTATTGAGGCTGCACCGCTTTTCATTTATGAAAGAACCGTTCATGTTCAAGGCAAAGATCCTGTCACAGTATTTGAAGTGGATCAAGAAGGATTAGAACAAACAATTCGTGAAATGGCGGATCCTTTTGCTCTTAATATCGATAGCACTATCGATAGTGAGCACATTTCCCTGGCTCGAGAGATTTTGGTTCAAGCTACTGGTGCTGAGGCAGTGTCGTATGCAAATAAATTGATCGCTCAATACGAAATGGATTCTGATGGCGCGAACCTTGTGACGATTTTGACATTTGACATTACAGACGAAAAAGAGCGATCACAGCGAATTGAAGAAATTACGAAACTTGCTTATTATATTGCCCAAGTTTATTATGACAACGCAAATGAGGTTGAAAAAATAGTAGAACAAAGCTGGAAAAAACAGAATTTTATTGGACGTCTTGGTGGCCTGCGATCCTTTTTGTTTGGCAATTCTGATGAGCCTCATCTCTTTCATGGACAGTCTGCTTCTCAATATGCAACTGCCTGCGAGCAATTTCTAGCAAATTTTCGTGGCAGGACTTCTCCCAAAGACGACGACGAGAGCAAAAATCGAGAGAAGCGTCGTAAATTCAACATTGAAAAAGGAATATCTGATGAATCTGAATTAACTCGCTATCGTGCTGCTGCAACTCTTCGCAGACGTGGACTCCCAGCTTTTCACCTTCTCACGACTGAGGCTCCTGGGCTTGTCGAAGGCTTCATTCAAACTATCATGGAAGAAGAAATGGCAATGCGTAATGTAATTCGTGCCAATAAACTGGAATCTCAAGTTAAAGCAAAAATTGAACACTACCAGAAGCTTGTGGTAAAATTTGGAGAAGATGCAATCGCAGAATTTGGTTATGAACCCATCTTAGAACAATACCAACTCACGACGAATCATGCACGCGCTGTATCTCAAGTTATTGGAAGTCATCAACCTCTTCAGGATGAAGTAGCTCGAATGGCAGTTCTTGATGAATTATCACAAGTAAAGGATGTGAAAGAAACATTTTCCAAACTTACATTCTCAAAGAGCGAAGTTCCAACTTCGCCATCAAAGAAACGTAAAAGATTAAAAAATGGCAAAGAGAGTCCCAAGGATATTGAGTCCCCTGACTTTAAGACAAAGTTAGCCAAAGCAGATTTTTGGGTTGACAAGATTTTGGAAATTGAAGCAGAACGTGACAAATTAACAAACGATGCATATTTAAAAATTTGGGAAGCTTATCGTCTTCCAGATCTTGCCCCTTTAGTTCAATTAGAAAATGATCGCAGTCCAAACCTTACTTCATTGAAGCACGTTGTTGACACTCACGAGATTTATTCTCAAGAACTTAAAGCAATTCTTCGTCGATTGGCCCGAGCTCGAACAATCGAAATTCTCAGCATTGAGTTTCCTAAACTTCACATCATTGAAAGAATTAAACGCTGGTATCGCGATTACGTTTACTTGTCAAAGACCACTGCTCGTCGACAAACGATTGCTGCAAGTGGTCTACACAGTCAAATGACTGATCCTAGATACGCATACAGCAATGGAGTATTTAAACGAACAAAAGAGGGCTTTGCCCCGACTGGTGGACGAAAGCGTTATCACTTAGTCTATGGACCAAGTCGCGTTAACTTGGGGAAGGGAGAACGACCATCAGTTGAAGAATGGCCACAGTGGGTTGGTGTGAGTGATCCTCTGGCTGCAAAACATGCAAAATCATTCTACGAACTTTATAACTTCCGTCCACAGATTCGCAACACTCAAGCAGCCGAAAATCTAAAATGCTCTGAAAACCAATGGACTGCTTTGGTTCGTGCCGTTCGCAATGTTCAGGCATATTTCTGTGCACGTCTTGCCTATTCTGATATTGAAGATCTTGCGTCGCAATTTAATTTACGAAGCGGATTGAGTACTGCCGCTATCAAAGATTTGGAAAGTTACAATGCCGGTCCAACTGCTGGTTATTGTATTCCAAAGGATCTACTGTTTAAACTCTTTGTCGCAACCCACCAAGATCGACGAAAGCTTGCACAAATTGGTCTTCCTGAGCATCTTCACGATAAAGTGATCAATATGTGTGTGAAAATTTCACAGGCTCAAGACGATTTCGCGACAGCTGGTGAATGGGAAATATGGGCTGCACAACAATTTCTTTCACAATCTTTTCTTGAAAAAGAGTTCAGCCAGGCAACAAGTGGTGAAGACCAATCTAAATTAAAGAAATATTTCAGCGATTTTATTCAGGTGACTGGTGGAGTGCTGGTGTTTCATCTTACTCAATTGATTCGAATTTTAGGCCAGTCTGGTATTCCATCGCCCCTCTTATCTGCTGATAAAAGAAATCCCAATGCTTCAACAGATCTCCATGCGGTTGTATGGAGTAATTGGGCAGAAAGAAGTGTTACCTTCACAGGAGAGCAAGTTAATCGATCTACCGTCTTTTCCATGACAAGGGATATCTCTGAATTAAGCAAATTATCTCAACATTTAAATCCCAAAATTAAGATCCCTCCTGAAGCGTATCTTAAAGTTCATTTTTTTGGTACATACAAGGGTGATGAAGACGAACCCGCTCCTCCTGATGTTCGTTATGCATGGACAATGAGAGCGTTTATGATCCTTGCTGGATTTGGATGGGAGGTTGCCATGAGTTTGGATCATGAAGGCCAAATCCTTGCGAGATTAAGTTGGGAAGGATTGAGACCAAATTCTACACATCATAGTGATCAAAAGGCATTAGCATATTTGGCAAAAACATTTATCGAATCGGAAGGTGATGAAGCGAAAGAATCAAAAGATGAAAAGAAACAATCTGGCTTCCATCATCATCCCGAGCTACTGAAAGCTCTACAAGCTGCTTTTCCGCCTCATTATACTGTTGGATGTATTACAATCACAGCGGTCGAGGGTGTTAGTGCATCAGATTTACTTGGGTTCAGTGCAGAGAGTAAGCATTTACTTGACGATGAAGCAACACGTGTGCAAGATTTACTCTTGGCAAGGGGTATTTCAATTGAGCAAATGCAAGCAAATGCTAAATTAAAGCGAGTCTTCCCTGAGGAATGGATTCCATTGAATACAAAACTGAGTCCCAAAGAACTTGCAGAGCTAAAGCAAGATGTTGGTGGTGGAATTCATCCTCTCGTTTTACGACTCCGAGGACCTGGCACTCATTTTCTTCAGGATATGCAAGGACAGGATGTGGTCGTTTTTTCCGTGACACATCCCGAAATCATGGAATTAAATCCAGCTGCTATTAGAGATTTAATGTTACAAGGACATCCGCGATCTGCACTGGTTTGTCTGGACTTTGTTGCGCAGGGTCGACATCGTGTATGGTTTGACCGCGAGGTGTGTCTTTGGTACGCGGCTGCACGAGGTATTGATGGGGAAGGTCATTCGATTCCTCCAAGTGAATGGGAAAATAGAGATATTAATGGTCGCCAATCAGTTTACAAGGCTTTTGGTGTGGGACGACAACAATTCGAACCGATGCTTGGTGCTGATCTCCGTGATGTTGTTCGAATGCAAGAACGTCGCGCGTTGAAGCTATTTCGTGCTTTGCAAAAGGTTGTTAAATCCAGCGGTGCGATGGATTGTGAACAATTTGTTGTTACACTAGCTCAAGCTCTTCCTCCTGAACAGATGAGTATTGAAGCGGAGCTTGCAAGATCCTACGAACAAGATGTGTTACTAAAAGGACGCTGGAAACGGCGTGATGCCGTGGTTCGTGAAGCCCTGGAAGACTTAGTGTGCAGATCGGCGAACAAAACACTTGTTTGTTTTGGACCAGTTCATTGGCTAGCTGCAGGTGGCTATTTTCTTCTCAACGGCGAACCTTCCACTATTGTGGACGGAACTCTTGATATAATCCGCCAAGGATTGGATAAAGTTCGAGCTCATTATGGGATTAAAGCACAATTCAAAGGAACTCGTGATGATGAATCCTTCCAGATTGAAGAATTAGTTTTACGTCAAAAGTCAGCTGCAGCGATGGTGTTAGGCGAAAGAAAGGGCCAAATGTTTAGTGTTAAAGCAAGTGAAACAGTAGCAGAAAAGGCTGTTGCAAGACGTACTGGTCTTGCACTGCAAGCACAAAGATTAATGGCATACAAAGCAAGAAAGGAGGGATTTGATAAGGTTTACAAGAATTTATCATCACAGGAAATTGTGTCAATTGAATCCACAGCAGAGATGTGTCTCTCAATCGCCCGAGCGTCACTCATCGGGATTAGTGAAATTCTCAAAGAGGAAATTAAAGCTACATCTCCAGGTTCAGAGCTACGGAAAGCACAAACTTTAGCTGGAGAGGCATACGCGGCAGCATCCGTTCTCCTACATTCCCTTGTGATGCAATATTTACAAGGAGAGGAGAAAAAGCTTGGTGAATCTGCAGTTAAGCTAATGTTTTCGAATGGAGAAATGATTGTCAAGCACTGGAAGCTCTTTTCAGGCACTTACGAGAATGCCGGTTTACTTGCGGCTATTTTTGAACAGGCTGCTCGACAAATTGCTAAAAAATCCAAAGATGGAAAAGTATCGAATGCGGAAATTACCCAAGCCCTTCATCCCGTTTTCGCGGGAATGGAACTTATGCACACAGTTCTACCTTTAGAGGAAACTCTCTCATTGGCTTTTAGTGTTATTAAAGAGAACACAGACAATCTAAAATTATGGAGAGGATTGGCTGAAGTGTTTGCATCAATTTTGAATGACCATTTCTATGAATACAATCCTTGGCCTTTGGATAGTAACCGAGGTACTACCTTTAAATACCTTTATGAAGCTGATGCCAGCGAAGGGATTCACCTTCATTATCGACCTGAACTTTATCGAATTTCTTGGATTTATCATAGAATTCTCTACCAGTACTTATACAGTGTTATTTCTATTATTCCTTCAATTCGATCATTATCTTTGCATGAACGGTTGGAGTTATTGGGTGAGATTAAACTAGGCAGTGATTCGAAAGGAAAAGAAGATAAAGTTCAGGTGGCTCCAATTGGCGGTGCTGCTCCAGAACATTGGGAATCACTTTGGAGAACATTTAATCAAATTAGAGAAATTGCTTTCATTCGCAATGATGGCTTCGATATCCCTCGTGTGTTCAATCGACCAATTAATACGGACAAAGTTTTGAACGCTCATGAACGTGTCAACTTTGCCTTCTTGTCTCCAGTTGGCCGCACTCACTATTCTAGAGCAATCATGGAAGCAAATGCTCTCAATGAGAACATATTCATTACCCGTGATGGAATACTCGTGGACTCCAAAAAGGGATCAGGCCGCTTACTGACGATTTCTGACGCGCATTTTTGGATAAACGAGAAGCAATTTCGTGCTGCTCTCCTGGGCGAAGGATTATCAAAAGATCAAATTGAGCAAGAGATCGCAAAGGAACAGGCTAGAGGAAGACTTCAAGCAAAGGGGATTCGTGTTGCTTGTCGATTTACTGAGCCTGTCCGAATTGGCGCACTTGTTGCTCACCATCACCATTACTTGGAAATCCCCTTAACAAAGGCTGGATATCCTGCTACTGACAAATCACATCTCATGTTTGAATTAACTTACAACAAGTCTTTGTATCCTAACATCTTTAATCCTCCTGAGAAAACAGGAGTCCTTTTGCCTCAGGAAATCGATTGGCTAAAAGAAGAGACTGATCAAATTTTGCATTCAACTCAATACTTACCCGAACAAAGAGAAGCTTATTGTCTTGAAGCTATTCAATCGCGTGTAGAATCTTTTGCAAAAGAACATGGTTCTATTATTGTCAAAGGAGCTGCAGAAAGTGGTGCAAGAAATCTGAGCCGTTTTGATATTCGTGATGAGAAAGGAAAATTGTCATCCGAAGTGCTCAAGCAAGCAGCTAACTTTGTCTACCAAATAAGTAAAGCACAAAATGTTACAATTCAACGCATGCTTGTATCGAATCCTCTTACTTGGATGAATGTTCATGCTATTCAAGATTTTATTCATCGTCAAATTGCTGATTGGGCTGTCCCAGTGTCTCTTCACAGTGTCCCTAAGGATGCAGTTTACGGGACTTTGCGAGTTATTCTCTCACAGGGCGTTCCATCATTAAATAATTTACATAATCCAACAAAATGGGATGCATCTCATCTGATTGCGCTCGCAAGTTTACAAGTTGCGACCAACGTTGGACGACAAGGAACGCTGGAGATCTTATCTAAAGAAATGATTCTACCGCGATTTCGTTCGGCCTTTATTTCTGGGCTCATTGCGGCTGGTAGACAAGTTATGTCAGCTATCTCCAAATTCGGCAAAGATTATTATTCTAAGCCACAAACAATCAATGAATCAACAATTGCGAGTTGTGCAAGTCGCTTTAAAGACATTCCTGAGCACGACAAAGCCAACATTCCTTACTGGTGGCCGAGATATCTTATGCTTGATTTGATTCCCGAACCAATTTGGGTGAATGCACATGATTCAACAAATACAGAGATCGTTGGAGCACGTGTTGTAGACTTTACGATCCCAGAAGCAGAGGATCAAGAAGTCTCCTGGGTCATTGAAGATCTCAAAGGGAATAGATTTCCTGGACGTGTTGCATCATTCCGCTTCTATTTGCTGGAACCAAATGTTGGTATTGGTTTGTGGCCAAATTATACTCGACGAGAGATTGTACATGCAGAAGAAAAAGCAAGACATACCGGAACTAAGGTTGAACCGCTGGCAACTGGTGTCAGTGACCGAATTGTTCTTAGAAACTGGCTAAGTGCAGGCGTGGCATTTCTCAAAGGTGTATTTGGCTCTCAATATTTATCTGGATATGAGGTGGCAAATCCGGACGGAGTGCAACAAAAATTCGAATCATCTTCAACTACGACCACTCCGACAACCACTAGCACCAGTACTAAATCTTCCACTACGTCGACTTCTACAGTTCCCACTGGTTCCAATTTTTCTCTTCAAGCCTCATCTTCTTCATCTTCTTCATCTTCTTCATCTTCATCTTCTTCATCTTATTCATCTTATTCATCTTCTTCATCTTCTTCATCTTCTTCATCTTCTTCATCTTCTTCATCTTCTTCATCTTCTTCATCTTCTTCATCTTCATCTTCATCTTCATCTTCTTCTTCTTCATCGTCATCATTATCATCTTCTTCTTCATTGTGTTCAATCAAATCGGATGATCTTATCTCCGTAATATCGATTCTACGAGACAATCATTCAGCGTCCATGAAGGGATTATCGGGCGTTTGCTTGACGCTTATTGAATACATTGTGAGTAAAAGATTGCCATTAACTACACAAACTGTGACAAATGACGAAGCTACTAGCTGCAAAGCAAGCCTTATCTCATTCCTTCAATCACTTTCACGTTCTCTGCCTCATCACATAGCAGCACTCCTTCGATCTGAGTTTGGTGTGGCAAAGGAATCAGTTGAAGCCTATTTGCGGAAAGAAGATATCATTCAACGAATGTCTGATTTATGTGTTGATCGTCTCATTTCGCATCCACTCTCTCCTCCTGTGATTTTGTGTGCTGAGTCGCTTCCATCGACAATTTCTTCAAGCAAAAATACACTAGCAATACTTTGTGGCCGTCAAGCCTTAATGCAGCATCACTTATACATCTTTGCATGTGCGACCTATGAGATTACTGTCGTGGGAATTTGTTCTGAGTGGTTGACTAAAGCTGGGCGCGCCAAGAGAGTTATGACTTACGATCACACACAAAGCGTTTTAATAGAATACCAATGTGAAAAACCCTTGGCATTCACTCACGCAATTATCTTGGAAGTTAATGGCGAGAAATACAAGAACGGTGAAGTAGAAGCACATCAAGCAATTAGCAGTATCTTAAGAAAGCAAGGAGTTGTTGAAGTGAATTCAATGGATGCTGTTAAGAGGGCATCAGATAAGCTTATCCTCCGTCAATCCAAAGCTGTTCCAACTCCATTTTGTTTCTGTGTCACTAAAATTGGAGACATCAAAAGTGCATTGGAAAAAGTTAGATTTCATAGTCATACCCGAAAGGCCTGGGTCGTTGTACATCCACGAGCAAATACTACGCAAGCCGATGGTGTATATGCCTTTGGACCTAATGATGATCAAAACGCAATTCAGCATGCACAAAATTTACTCCTAGCTGGCTATGAAGTTCTCATTAGTGAATGGCGTGGAAATGTTTTGGTTGATGGTAGATCGCCGGTCTTGCGCCTTAACGTTGTGAACGGTGAAATCGTGTCTGCATCGGCAAATCTAAGTTCTGTGGAAGGATTTGGAATTGTCATTAATGGAAGTAGTTTGAAATCAAGCGATGTATCTCTGGGTTATGTACTATCAAATTTGAAAACACAAGATGGAAAAGTAATTTCGATGTCGGAATCTGAATGGGAAACGATTAAATCTATTGCCCTGGCGGCAACTAAAACCATTGGATTGCAAGTAGCGGGCGTGGACATCTTGCTGGAATATCAAGGAGATGATGGAATGAATGTGTTGACTGGAATAGTCACTGAGGTGAATGCCCGTCCAGGGACTTTATCCTTCGGAGAATCACTTCACCTGGAGCATGAAAACCTAAAAAGATGTAGCTGGACTAGTAAACCCTCACCTATTTGTATCTCAACTCATGTTTGCATGACGACAGCTTGAAATTACTACCCCTCTGTATTAGTTTTAGAATTACTACGGATTTTAACAAATGTGACGACAATTGTGGTCTCTAGTCTAATTTACCTATTTTCTTCTGATTGTTATTATTGACCGGACTGGTCGATGAAAATAGTAACAAAAGATGACAAAATATTGTAAATACAGGTACAATCGTGTTCAGAATGTAAGTGTAGTTAGCTTCGTACTTAGTAGGCGGATGTGAAGTTGTGTTGTTCAACCTGCAGCTAAATGCGATTTCGTGTCCCTTTTTAATAAAGATGTACG
>Ga0170475_104440340_pt1 | contig 10952 bp, 10 predicted proteins | sample Soicark_Litter_5_FD_111474 | JGI IMG/M metagenome (GOLD analysis project Ga0170475, IMG submission 111474) | Avena fatua rhizosphere microbial communities from Hopland, California, USA. Combined Assembly of 48 SPs | reverse complement strand
GGGTTGACGTTGTCGTTCGCCGGCAGGCTGCGGGCGTCCAGGATCGTGCTGTCGATGCCACTGATCATCAGAACTTCTCCTCCGAGGCCTGGACGTACACCGTGCCGTGACCGGACACGTGGAGCTGGAACGCCTCACCCGAGCCGCGCCCGACGATGTCGCGCAGCCCGACGCTGGCCTTCAGGTCGACGTTGAGCGCGCCGGTGTGCCCGACGTACGCCTGGGGGTCCACGCCGACCGTCTCGCCGGTGAGCTGGAGGGGGAACGTGCCCCCGTGCGACAGCAGCGCGACCGAGCCCTGACCCGAGATGCGGGTGGTGAACAGGCCCTGCCCGGTCATCGCGCCGCGCACGGCGGACCGGATGCCGCCCTGGCCGATGAACTCGACGGACGTCTGCAGGTTCGCGTCGTGCGCGAGCAGGCGGTCGGCCTCGACGGTGAGCGAGTCGCCCGTCAGCTCGATGACCGTGACGTGCAGACCGCGGAACCCGTAGAGCACGGAGCCCGTGCCCTCGGTCGCCATCATCGGGTTGGACTCGCCCGCCATCGCGGTGCCGATCATCCCGCCGACGCCCTGGCCCTGGCCGTGGATCGGACGGAACGCGACCTGGCCCGTGTAGCCGAGCATCGCACCGCGACGCGCGAGCACCGGGCTCTGTGCCGTCACGGGGACCCGGACGACCTTGCTGTTGACCTTCTCGAACGGCATTCCGGTGCCCCTCAGCGCTCGGCCGGCTGGATGTAGACGATGCCCTGGCCCTCGAACCGCAGCGAGAACGGCTCGCCGCCGTCCTCACCGACCAGCGAGCGCCAGGACACCCCGGAGACCAGGCTCATCTGCGTCTGCCCCGTACCGGCGACGTACACGTCGGGGTCGACGACGAGCGGCTCGCCCGGGTTCACGGCGAGCGCGATGAGCGGGCCCTCCGAGAGGATCGCGCACTGGCCGGTGCCGGTGACGGTGGTGGTCGCGAGCCCCTGGCCCGACGTCATGCCGCGCAGGCCCGCGAACTGCACGTCGAGCTGGAGCCCGTCGGTGACGGCCAGGATGTGCTCGGACTCGACCGTGAGCCGGTCGTTCTGCAGCTGCACGACCGTGACGTCCATCGCGTTCTGCGCGAGGTAGACGCGGCCGGCGCCGCTGCAGGTCATGAGCGAGATGGACTCGCCGGCGACGCGCTGGCGGATCGCGGCACGGAGCCCGCCGCCACCACCCATGCCGGCCGACTTGAACTCGACCTTGCCGGTGTAGGCGACCATCGAGCCGGACGCGGCCCGGAGCGAGTCACCTTCCAGATCGGCGTGCAGGACCTTCTTGTCCGCGGTGAGGACGGCCACGGCTCCCCTTTGCTGGTGTCGGGCCCGATGGGGCCCCGATGACGCCTGGTCGCGGCCCAGGGCCGCGGCGTCCGGTCGCCCGGGAGCCTAGCGCCGGAGCGCGCCCCCGACGTGCAGGAACCACCCCGAGCAGGGGCGATTCGCCCGATCGCGTGGCCCGTCGGCCGGCCCGCGGACCGGGCGCGTCAGACCTCGCCCGGCAGTGCCTCGCGCACGACGATGCGCGTCCAGGCACCCACGTACACGCGGTCGCCGTCCTGCAGCTCGACGCGCTGGCCGGGCGGGATCGGCGTGGTGGGCAACGGGTCCCCCACGCGCGCGACGTGCGTGCCGTTCGACGACTGCAGGTCCTCGACCCACCAGCGCTGGCCGTCGGTGCTCAGCTGGCAGTGCCGCCGGGACACGCCCGAGTCGCTGCCGCAGTCGACCTGCGGGTGGATGTTGCGGGACACCGACGGGCGCCCGACGAGCGCCGACCGCGTGCGCAGCGTGACGAGCTGCGGCAGCCCGACCGACGGCAGCGGGTCCTCGGGGGTCTGCAGCGCGTACCAGTCGGGGTCCACCCACACCTCGGCGACCCACACCTCGCCACCCGGGATCGTCGGCGTGGGCAGCGCGGAGGCCTCCTGCGGGACGCCCGGCGCCGGGTCCTCGGCTGCCGCCTGCGGGGGTGCCGCGGCACCGGGTGCGACGCCGTCGGGGTCGGGTGTGGCGCGTGCTCCCGCCGCGACGACGGCCGGGACCGCGCCCGTGGTCGGCTCCACCGGCACGGCCACCGGGGCCCCCGGCGGGATCGGGCTCGGGGTCGCCCCCGTCGTGAAGTCGTATCCGCAGTTCTCGCAGAACAGCGCTCCCGCCGCGGCGGGCGACCCGCAGTGCGGGCACGCCGTGGCGGCGCCGGTGGACGCGCCGGTGGACGTGGCCGTCGACGCGCTCGTCGGCGGCGCCGTGGGTGCGACCGGTGCGTGGGGGATCGGCGCCCCGCAGACGTCGCAGTAGTCCGTCGCCTGCGACCGGTGGCCGTCGGGGCAGAGCACGCTCACCGGCGCACCCGCGTGGTCTTGGTCGACGCGGTGTCGAGCGCCATCTCGTCGAGCCTGTCCGTGTTCCTGCGCAGGCGCACGGTCCCCTGGTCGGGGTCGTCGATCTCGACGACCCGCCGCAGCCGGCTCGTCGCCTCCTCGTTGCCCGTCTGCTGCGCGAGCTGCACGGCACGGCCGAGCTTGACCGTGGCCGTCGCCTCGTCGCCGGCCGCCTTGGCCGCGAGGCCCTCCTGGATCACGGACGCGAGCTCGGCCTGGCCCGTGTAGTGCGCGACCTCGGGGCTCAGGCGCGCGGTCAGCGCGTCGTCGTCGGACCAGCGGGCCTTGACCAGGCCGGAGGTCAGCACCTGACCGCCGACCGCGAGCTGCACGCGCGCCGCGAGCTGTTCGGTGCCCACGGGCTTCGAGGCGACGCGCACCGCCACGTGGTAGTCGCGCGACTCGTCGCCCCAGGATCCCGTGGGGTACGCGCCGGTGAGCGGGTTGACCTCGGTCCGCCGCGCGGTGAGCTCCTCGACCGTGGGCGAGACCTGCCGGACGAAGAGCACCTGAGCGCCCTGGGGCGCCCAGACGCGCAGCTCGGCGTCCGCGACGCCCTTGGACATCGACTGCTGCACCAGCGCCTGGAAGTCCGCCGCGATGTCCTCCGGGCTCGCGATGAGGTCCACCGTGCCGAGCAGCGCGGTCGAGATCTCGCGCAGCTCGTCGACCTGCCAGCTCGCGCCCACGCCGCGCGCGTCGCACTGGAAGTGGCCGGTCCCCTGCCGCACCACGGCCGACAGCGCGGCCCGCGGCTCGGACTCGTTCTTGCCGTCCGTCAGCAGGATCGCGTGCCGCTGCGACGCGTGCGGCACGGTCGCGAACAGCCGGTCCGCCAGCGCGAGCCACGTGCTCATCGCGGTGCCGCCCGACGGCAGGAGCGTGGTGATCGCCCGCTTCGCCTCGGCACGTGCGGCCGGCTCCATCTGCACCATGTCGCGCGGCGCGTTGGGGTACGGGAACAGGCGCTGCGCGACGTGGCTGCCCCCGATGATCGCGAACCACGTGCCGTCGACGATCTGGTCGACCGCGACCTGGGCGGCGTGCTTGGCGGCGTCGAGGTTGCGGCCGTTCATCGAGCCGGACGTGTCGATCATGATGATCTCGGCGACACCGCCCGACGCGGTGCGCGCCGAGCCGACGTCGCTGCCGGTCACGGTGACGATCGCGTGCACGTCGGTCCCGCCCGCGGGCAGGAACTCGTTCTGGAAGACCTCGGCGGTGAAGACTGCCACGCTCAATCCTTCGTCGGTGGGTTCGTGACGGCGGTGCCCGCGACGAGGCTATCCGACGACCCGTCGCCGGGCCGGGCCGCGACCGCGGCGTCGACGCGGGCCAGCGCGACCGTGACGTTGTCGCGTCCGCCCTGCTCGTTCGCCCAGGTCACGAGCGCACCGGCGAGCGCGTCGGGTGCCGTGCCGACCCGGTCCGCGGCCGCCCGCAGCAGGCGGGACAGGTCCTCGGCGGGTGAGCAGTAGTTCCACAGCCCGTCCGAGCACACCAGGACCCAGCCGGGCTCGTCGACGACCGTCGCGGTGGTGCGTGCGACGACGTCGTGCGCGTCGGGGCCCAGCCAGCGGGTGATCGCATGCGCCTGGGGCGACGTCTCGGCCGTGGCGCGCGGGACGCCCTGGAGCATGAGCTCGCCCGCCCACGAGTCGTCGGCGGTGAGCTGCTCGGCAGGGCCCGCGTCGGGCAACCAGTACGCGCGCGAGTCCCCGAGCCAGCCGACGACGAGCGTGTCACCGTCGAGCACCGCCGCGACGAACGTGCACGAGGGCTCGTCGTCCGGAGCCCCGGGCCCGGCTCCGTCGGCGGGTGCCCCGGACATCGTCGTGCGGATCGCGTCGTCACCCGCGACCGCGGCCGCGCGCACGAGCGCCGACCACGCGCCGGCGCGTGCGGGGGTCGGGCCCGAGACGGGTGCCGCACCCTGCGGCGCGCCCGTGAGCAGCACGTCGAGCGCGGCACGGGTCGCGGCGAGGCTCGCGACGTCCGAGTCGCGCGCGGTCGAGACGCCGTCGCACACGACGAGCGCCGCGAACTCACCGTGCGCCGCGAGCGCCATGGCGTCCTCGTTGCGGTGGTGGCGGACCCCGCGGTCGCACACGCCCCCCACGTGCGGGGCGGGTCGCTCGGACCAGTGGTCACGTGCCGAGGCGGCGGGCTGCCCGCACAGCTCGCAGTACCCGTCGGCCGCGATCGTGCCGCCGCACGCGCGGCACGCCCCGGGGCCGCCCGGGACGTCGGCGGGCGCCGGTGCCGGGACGGCGCCGGTCGGCGTGACGGGTGTCGCGGGCGGGGCGTCCGCCGGCCCGGCGGGCTCGGACGCCAACCGGGCACCGCAGACCTCGCAGAACAGTGCGTCCGCGGACGCCGCGGCGCCGCACGACGCGCACACCGGGGCGCCGCTCACCACAGCGTCCACCGACGCACGGCGTTCGCGCGGTCGACGAGCGCCACGCGCTCCTGACGCGTGGGCGCGAGCACCGCGGACTCGCGGTACGCCGCCTCGAGCGCGTCGCGGAGCGCAGGCTCGTCGGCCGGGACGTCCGCGATGCGCTGGCCGGGGCGCACACCGCCGCGCCGCACGGCCTCGAGCGCTCCCTCGAACACCGAGATCCTCAGGTCCACCCGCTCCTGCGGCTCGATCGTCAGACGGTCGAGACCCTGCAGCGCGTCCGCCAGGCCCGCGACGCCGCGGTCCGACGCCGCGAGCAGGCGCGCGCGCCGCAGGCGTGACGCGACGAACGAGCTGCGCGTGGGCGTGACGAGGTCGAGCGCACCGAGCGCGCCGTCGAGGTCACCGCGCGCCTCCCGGATCCGCGCGAGGCCGAACGCGGCCGCGGCGGTGTAGTTGGCGTCCGAGCGCGCGCAGATGACGTACAGCGACTACGCGATCTCGGGCTCGCCCGAGAGCTCGCAGGACACGGCCAGCGCGAGCTTGGGCGCGAGCTCGCCCGGCACCTGGCCGTACACCGCGTTGAAGCTCGCGCGCGCCGCGAGCGCGTCGCCCGCCGCGAGCTGCGCGAGCCCGTCGGTCCAGGCAGCCCGCCACTCCCACGGGTCCTCGTCGAGCACCTGGGCGAGCGCGGTCCGGACCACCTCGGAGCGGCCCGCCTCGATGCCCGCACGCGCGCGCGCGAGCCGGACCTCCACCGAGTCGTCCGGCGCGGCGCCCAGCGCCTCGATGCGCCGCACCGGGTCGCTCACGCTGACGCCCGCGAGCCACCCGCTCGCCGGGTCGCCCGGGTCGACCCGCAGCGCGGGCAGCTCGTCCCACCGCAGCGGCGCGGTCGCGCCATCGGTGGTCGGCGGCTCGAACAGCACCGAGGCCGCGGAGTGCAGCGCCGGGTTCCCGGGTCCGCGGTCGGCCGCGACCACCTCCCGCAGCACGCCCAGGAGCTGGTTGCGCAGCTCGTCGACGGTCGCGAACCGGTCCGACGGGTCCGGCGCGCACGCCTTGGCGAGCAGCCGGTAGAACGAGTCGTACGTCTGGAACACCGGGGTCTCCGCGACGGGTGGCAGCGCCGCCACGTACGTCGTGGTGTTCCCGCGGAAGTCGAGCACGAGCGAGGCGAGCGTGCGCCCCACCGTGTAGACGTCCGACGCCACCGACGGCCCGACCTCGGCCACCTCGGGTGCCTGGTACCCGACCGTCCCGAAGATCGCGGACTGCAGGTCGTCGATCCGACGGACCCCGCCGAGGTCGATGAGCTTGACCGCGTCGCCCTGCTGGATCACGTTGTCCGGCTTGAGGTCGCAGTACAGCAGGCCCACGTCGTGCAGGTAGGCGAACGCGGGCAGCACCTCGAGCACGAGCGCGATGGCCTGGTCGACGGGCAGCGGGTCGTTCACTCCCCCGTTCGCGTCCCGCCGCGCGGTCAGCATCTGCTTGAGCGACGTGCCCCCGACGTACTCCATGACGATGTAGCCCGCACCGTCGTGCATCACGAAGTTGTAGATCTCGACGATCAACGGGTGCTCGACCTCGGCCAGGAACTGCCGCTCGGCGATGGCCGCCGCGTAGGCGTCCGCGTCCCCCGCGTTGAGCAGGCCCTTGAGCACCACCCACCGGCCCGAGACGTTCTGGTCCCGCGCCAGGTAGATCCAACCGAGCCCGCCGTGCGCGAGGCAGCCGACCACCTCGTACTGACCGCCGACCACGTCGCCCGCGACGAGGCGCGGGTCGAAGTCGAAGCCCGTGCCGCACTGCGGGCAGAAGCCCTGCGTGCGGCCCGGCACGCCGTCACGCTCGCGCCCCACGGGCGTCCCGCACTGCGGGCAGAACCGCTTGCGCTCGGGGACCTGCGGGTCCGCCATGACCACCTGGAGCGGGTCGCGCACGGGCACGGGCGGGACCGCGGTCAGCCCGGCGCCCAGCCGCTGACCGCGCAGTCGCGTCGAGCTCGTCCCCACGCGGCGCGTCGTGCGCGAGCCCCCCGCGCTCGTGCGGGCCGAGCCGAGCGCGGCCGTGGCCAGGCGGCTGGAGCTGGTGCGACCCGTGCGCGTCGAGCGCTCGTCCCGGTCGGGGCCGGGCGCTGCGCTCGTCGGGCGCGCGGTGCCCCCGCCGCCCGCTATCCCCGTGCCCAGCAGCGACGTCGCGGACGGTCCGGCGGCGGGCGAGACCGGCGCGGGTGCGGTGGGCGCCTGAGGCGCGCCGCAGACGTTGCAGTACCCGTCCTCGTAGGTCCCCGTGCAACCGGGCTCGGTGCAGGCCGTCATCGCTCGGCTCCCTTCGGCCCGTGCGCGGGCAGGTCGCGGGTGAGGAACTCGTACTGCTCGACCAGGAACCGCGCGAGGACGACGTCGCACGGCGCGGCGTCGACGGCCGCACGCGCCTCGTCGTACCCGGACCGGACCGTGGGCGAGGAGCTGCGGCCGTTGGCGTCCGCGCGCGCCCGCAGGCCGTCGAGCCGGTAGCGCAGCTCCGCGCGCTCACGCAGCGGCGCGCTGTACGCCTCGGCCACCGCGTCGAACGCCCGCTGCACGGTGCGGAGCCGCTCGACGAAGGCCTCGAGCCGCTCGCGCGCGTCGGGCACGTCGCCCAGCCGCGAGACGTCGGGCACCGCGAGGTTGGGCGGCTGCACCACCTCACGCCGGCACCGGTCGGCCAGGTCGCGCAGCGTGGGCTCACGCGTCTCGAGCGCGTCGAGCAGCGCGCGGGCGTCCGTGCGCTGCCGCGCGAGCGTGCGACGCTGCGACACCTCGACGATCAGGTCGCGCTCGGCTCGCGCCACCTCGACCTCGAGCTCACCCAGCGGCCCGGCGACGTCGGCTCCGCGCTGCGCCTGCGTGGACAGGTGCAGCTCGCGCTCGCGCAGCCGGGCGATCGCGGTGCGCGCGGGCTCCTGCGTCGCGAGGTCCTCGCACCGCACCACGGCGGCGCGCACGGCGCGCAGCCGGGCGGCCTCGTCGGCCGAGCCCGGGTCGAACGCGAGCCGGTCGCGCAGCTGGTCGAGCATCGCGTCGCACAGCGTCACGGCCTCGACCAGCGAGACCTGGGCCGAGCCGCGTCCCGCGTCGAGCCGGCCCCAGATGAGCTGGGACATCTGCTCGCGCGCCACCGCGTCCGCGCGGCCGGAGTCCCACACCGCCGCGAGCCGGTCGAGCCGGTCCCGGATCGACTGCCACATGGTCATCGCGAGCACCACGTCCGCCGTGAACGCGTCGGGTGTGCGTGACGCGCGGGCCGCGGCGTCCAGCCGGTCCAGCTCGCCGCGGCGGTCGGCCGCCCAGCGCTCGAGCGCCGCGAGGTACGTCAGGAGCTCGGGTGCGGCGATCGCCTCGCCCAGGTGCCCGGGGGCCTGCGGCGGGTCCACGGGCCGACCCGCCGACGCAGCGGTCACGGGGCCGTCCGCCCGTAGACCGACGCGGGGGGCTCGGGTGCCTCTCCGAGCGCGCGCAGCCACGTGCGGTAGCTCGCCTCCCAGCGCCCGTCGGCCTTGACCTCGTCCAGGACCGCGTTGACGTACTTCACGAGCTCCACGTCGTCGGCCGCGACACCGATCCCGTACGGCTCCGCGCTGATCGCGTCACCCACGACCTTGGCGTACGGGTCCTGGGCCGCGAACCCCGCCAGGATCGTGTCGTCACCCGTGATCGCGTCCACCTTGCCCTGCTGGAACAGCACCAGGCAGCGCGTGTGCGTCGCGGCCGGGACCGCCTCGACACCCGGGTACTCGGCCAGCCGCGCGAGCGTCGTCGTGCCGTCCGGTGCGCACACGCGGCGGCCGTCGAGGTCGGCGATGCCCGTCGCGGTCGAGTCGCGGGTGACCAGGACCTTCTGACCGGCGGTGAGGTACTCGGCCGAGAACGCGATCTCGTCCCAGCGCTCGCACGTGATCGAGAACGTCCGCGCGACGAGGTCGACCGAGCCGTCCTGCAGCACGTCGAGCCGCTGGCCCGACGTGATGACCCGGTAGCTGATGCGGTCCGGGTCGCCGAAGATCGACTCCGCGACCGCGCGCAGCATGTCGATGTCGAAGCCCTCGATGCGGCCCGACAGCGGGTTGCGTGCACCCATGAGCAACGTGTCGGCGGAGACGCCGACCACCAGCCGGCCACGCTCGCGGATCTCCCGGATCGAGGCGCTGTCCCCGTCGAGCGTGTCGGGGTCGGGTGCGTACGAGGCCGTGAGGTCCGAGCACGTCGGCGCGGCGGCGGGCGGTGCCGCGGGTGCGCTCGACGCGCTCGCCGCCGGCGTGGGCACCTCGGCCGTGCGGCTGGGCGTGCACGCGCCGAGCGCGAGCGCCACCGCCAGCACCGCGGGCAGCGCGGAGCGCAGCAGCCGGCGCCCGACGCGCGTCGTCGTGTCCGTCATCGATACTCCTTGAGTCGCGCGCTGAAGCCCCACAGCGCGGCCACGCCCGCCAGCACGCAGGCCAGCAGGGCGGCCCACGCGGTGCGCTCCGCCCGGACCCGTGCGTCGTCGAGCTCGTCACCCACCGTCGCCGCACCCGTCTGGACGGCGGCGAGCGTCGCCGACGAGAACGCGTCGAACGCGGCGTTGGGTGCGTCGGCGGCGGTGCTCGTCGTGAGCGCGACCGCACCGTCCCAGTCGCCCTCGTCGTCGAGCGCACGGATCTCCGCGTGCCGGCCGGCCCACGTCTCGAACGCCGCGACCACCGCGGCGTCCGCCCCGCGGCGCAGGTGCGCGCGCGCCTGCGCCACCGACTCCTGGTACGACTCCTCGTACGCCTGCCCCGACCCGCGCTTGATCAGCGTGAAGGACTCCATCGCCTTGGCGTCGTTCGCGAGGCTGAACGCCTGCGCGACTGCGACGGTCCGCGCATAGCTGCCGTCGCGCACCTGACGGGCCGCGGTCGCGCCGTCCTGCAGGCTGGACGCGACGGTCACCCACGCCACCACGACGAGCAGCGTGGCCAGGACGAGCCCGCGGTTCAGCCGGCGCCGCGTGCGGCGCGCGAGCCAGACCTGCACGCCCAGGAGCACCACGGCGCCACCGACGACGACCACCAGCACGACCTGCGCGACCGATGCGGTGCCGAACGCGTCGCCCACGCGGTCCGCGTTGACCTGCACCACCGCGTCCAGGCCGGGCAGTGCGTCGGTCCGGAGCCCCGAGGATGCGGCCTCGAGGTAGGCGGCGCCGACCGGGAAGCCCTGGCGGTTGTTCGCCCGCGCCTGCTCGACGAGCCCGGCGTACGTGCCGAGCGCACCGTTGACGTCGCCGAGCGCAGCAGCGTCGGACGCGTCGGCACCCGACACGGCCGTCACGCCCGCCGCGGCGCTGGCCAGTCCCGCGTCGTAGCGTGCGCGCTGCTCGGTCGGCTCGAGGCCCCCGACCAGGAACGCGTTCGTCGCGAGCGCGTCGGCGGCGACGAGGTCGTTGCGCACCTCGAGCGCACGTATCTGCTGGTCGGTGTCGGCCACCGCGTCCTGCAGGGCTGCGGCCTGGGCCAGGCTCCCCACCAGCGCCGCGACGCCCACCGCGAGGCACGAGAGCGCCGCGACCGCGGCCGCCAGTCGCAGGCGCCTCGGCGTGCGGCTCGGCGTCCGGCTCGACGTGGCAGCGGGGCCGGCGGGGCGTGGGGCGGGCGCCGCGCGCGTGGGTGACGTCATGCCGGTCCCTTCACGTCGTCGGCCGGATCGGCCGCGGCGCCGGCCTCGGCCTCGGCCGGCCCCTCCGGGCCGGTCGAGCCGTCGGTCAGGTCGGCCGCGACCGTCGAGGACTCGGCGACCACGGTCTCGTCGTCGGCCTCGGCCGCCTACACCAGGTCCTCCGGCAGCAGCGCGCGCAGCTCGTCGAGCGTCGGGGCGGGCACGTCCCGGAGGCGCCACGCGTGCCGCATGATCGCCTTGTCGAGCAGGTTGCGTGCCCACCGGCCGTTGCCGAACCCCTCGTCGCGCACCTGCGTGCTCGCGATCTCGCGGAACCGCGCCACGGTCTCGGGCGTGGGCACGAAGTCGGCCTTCGCCGCGGACAGCTCGAAGATCGCCGTGAGCTCGTCGTCGTCGTAGTCGTCGAACGTGATCGTCGTCGCGAACCGGCTCTCGAGGCCCGGGTTG
>Ga0170475_119851324_pt1 | contig 10953 bp, 11 predicted proteins | sample Soicark_Litter_5_FD_111474 | JGI IMG/M metagenome (GOLD analysis project Ga0170475, IMG submission 111474) | Avena fatua rhizosphere microbial communities from Hopland, California, USA. Combined Assembly of 48 SPs | reverse complement strand
CAATCGCTGATCGAATCTCTGGGCTTATCGGGGCGCGTGTTCACGCTCGATGCCATGCACGGCCCAAAAAAACACTTGCGATAGCGCGCTCCAAGGGGGCTGACGTGCTGGGACAGGTAAAGGAAAACCAGGCGGAACTGCTCGCCATGTGTCAGATGTTGCCGCAATATCAGCCCTCTTTGCAGCGGCACGTCGATTGCGATAAAGGGCACGGACGCATCGAGACGCGCACGATCGACACCTTTGTTGCGCCTGACGTATGGCTGCCGGAAGGCTGGCACCCGCTGATTCAGGCCGTGGTGAGGGTGGTCCGGGTGGTGGGGCACAAACGCAAAGGGATGGCGCAGGTCAGTGAAGAAACCGCATGGTGGGTCAGTAGGTTGCCTTGTCCGCACAGCAGTTTCAGAGGGCTATTCGCGGCCATTGGTCCGTCGAGAATCAGAACCACCATGTGCGTGATGTCGTGATGCTGGAAGACGCATGTCGCATTCGGGAGCAGCCAAGCATTCTTGCCCGACTGCGTTCCATCGCACTGAACTGCATGCGCGCCGGCGAGGAGCCATGCATCTCACGCGCCATCTACTGGAATACGCTCAACTTCGATCATGCGGTCTCTATTGCACGTGGAAGAACTTAACAGCCCTGATTGAGGTGTTACTGTAGATTGCGCTAAGTCCTTGATTGTATTAGAGTGCATCTTTTGTTTTAAAGTCATTCAGGGGGGTAGCCGTTCGGAACATAAAGGCCGGAGGTTCGAATCCTCTCTTCCGACCAATCTTGCTTATGCAAACTTCTTTACGGTGACCTTTGGATACCGTACCTATATGGGCGCAAGTTCTTGCGCTCTCCATATTAATAATGCTTTCAGCGTTCTTCTCCATCTCGGAGACGGCGCTCATGGCACTTAATCGCCATCGCATCAAACACTTGGCCAAGCGCGGCAGCAAGTTGGCGCAAGTCACTCTTTGGCTACTTGACCGCACGGAAAGAGTGCTGTCACTTATCCTGATTGCCAACACGATCCTGAACGCGCTCGCTACCAGTCTTATTACGGCGATCGCGATTTCGACGTTCGGGAATAATGAAACGGTGATTACGATCGCAACCGGTGTGGTCGCTTTCCTGCTGATTATCTTTGCCGAAATCACGCCAAAAGTCATCGGCGCCACCTACCCGGAACGTATCGCGCTGCCCGCCAGTTTCGTTTTAAAACCCCTGATGGCGCTGGCCAAACCGGTGATCTGGTTCGTCAACCTGTTCGTCTCCGGGCTGCTGAAAATGCTGCGGCTCAAAACTGGCAGTACCGAACGCGACCATCGGCTATCGCAGGAAGAATTGCGCTCGATGGTGCTGGAGGGCGGCAGTTTCATTCCAAAAAAACACAAGAGCATCTTGCTCAATCTGTTCGATTTGGAAAAAATTTCAGTCGAGGATGTCATGACGCCGCGCGCGCAAATCGAAGCGCTTAACCTGTCAGTGCCTGTGGAAGAAATCAAAAATCAGCTGACAACCTGCTATCACAATAAATTGCCTGTGCATGAAGGGGAAATCAATCAAATTGTCGGTATTTTGCATGTCCGCAAAGCGGTGGCGCTACTGAATCAGGACGAAGAACTAACGGTCGACCATTTCCGCCAATTGCTGAGCGCCCCTTACTTCATCCCGGAAGGCACGGACGTATTCACGCAATTGCAATACTTCCAGGAAAACCATGAGCGGCTGGGCATTATCGTTGATGAGTACGGTGAAGTGCAGGGCTTGGTGACACTCGAAGATATCATTGAGGAAATGATCGGTGAATTCACCACCTCGATGCCGGGCGCTGCACGCGCCGATGCGTTTGGATGGGATGAAAACGGTGAATGTTTGCTGGAAGGCACAACCACGCTACGCGATATCAACAAGCGGCTTGGCCTGAATTTTCCGCTCGACGGACCGAAAACCTTAAATGGACTCTTGCTTGAATTGTTGCGCGACATTCCAGAGGCAAGCGTGAGCGTGAAAATCGACAACTGCATCGTTGAAATCGTGCAGGTTTTGAATCAGGCAATCAAGGTGGTCAAGTTGCGCCGCCCTGAGGCCGAACATCTGGCACACGACAAAGCGTGAAAACAGATCAAAAATCGCACTAAAAAAATTAACCCTTTGTCACAATATCTTTACAAATCAGGTGCCTAAAGGCATTATCTAACGCTGTTTAAATGTTTCCTGGCGCAACCTTTGATGTAAAGACAATATGGCTGCAGTCTCTCCCGGTCCAGCTTCAGGCTCTTCAATGTCCGGCCTTGCGCGCGCGTTGCTGCAGGCTGGTCGTTTGTCGGCGCTGCAGGTGGACGCTCTGACAAAACAAGCCGCTACTGAAAAGACGCAATTTATCGACGTGCTGCTGCAAAATGGCAGCATCGATGCCCGCACACTGGCAACGTTTTGTTCAGAAACCTTTGGATATCCGACGCTGGATTTTTCGGCCTTTAACATCAATACGCTGCCGGAAAAGATGATCGATGCCAAGCTGATACAGGGGCAACGTGTCATTGCATTATCCAAGCGCGGCAACAAGATTTCGGTCGCCATTTCGGACCCGACCAATAGCCAGGCACTCGATCAGATCAAATTCCAGACCGAGTTGACGGTTGAACCGGTCATCGTCGAGCATCCGGTGCTGTTGCAACTAATAGAAAAATTAGGGCAAAGCGCGGAGCAAAACCTCAATGAATTGATTGGCGATGATCTCGAAGTTAATTTCATCGAAGAAGATTTGGCAGCGCCAATCGATGCTATCAGCACCGATATCGATGACGCGCCGGTCGTCAAATTTCTGCAAAAAATACTGATAGATGCGATCAACATGGGCGCATCGGACTTGCATTTCGAACCGTTTGAAAAGTTCTACCGAATCCGTTTCCGCATCGACGGCATCTTGCGTGACATCGCGCAACCGCCGCTTGCCATCAAGGAAAAGCTGGCATCCCGCATCAAGGTAATTTCAAAGCTCGATATCTCGGAGAAACGCGTGCCGCAAGATGGCCGCATGAAACTGGTGATGTCGAAAACCCGCTCCATCGATTTCCGTGTCAGTACATTGCCAACGTTGTTCGGCGAGAAAGTTGTGATGCGTATCCTGGATGCGACCCAGGCGCAGATGGGGATCGAGTCGCTGGGATACGATCCGGACCAAAAAGAATTATTGATGAACGCAATCCAGCGGCCTTACGGCATGGTGCTGGTGACAGGGCCGACTGGTTCCGGCAAGACAGTGTCGCTGTACACCTGTTTGAATATCCTGAATAAACCCGGCATCAATATTTCGACCGCCGAAGATCCGGCTGAAATCAATTTACCAGGAGTCAACCTGGTCAATGTGAACGACCGCGCCGGACTGAGTTTTCCCGTCGCCTTGAAAGCATTCCTGCGGCAGGATCCGGACATCATCATGGTCGGTGAGATTCGCGACCTTGAAACCGCCGATATCGCCATCAAGGCGGCGCAGACCGGTCACATGGTGTTTTCCACACTCCATACGAATGATGCGCCGGCGACCCTGACCCGTTTGATGAACATGGGTGTTGCGCCGTTCAATATCGCATCGTCGGTGATCATGATCACCGCACAACGTCTGGCGCGTCGTCTCTGCACCTGCAAACAAACCACTTCGCTCCCGGATGAAACCTTACTCGAAGCCGGCTTCACGGAAGAGGATCTGGACGGCACTTGGCTCCCCTACAAACCAGTCGGCTGCGAACGATGCAGCGGTAGCGGTTATAAGGGGCGGGTTGGCATTTATCAAATCATGCCGATTACAGAAAATATCGAACGCATCATCCTGGCCCATGGCACCGCGCTTGAAATCGAGGCGCAGGCCAAACTTGACGGCGTGAAATCCTTGCGCGAATCAGGCTTGGTCAAGGTAAAAAATGGCCTGACCAGCCTGGAAGAAGTACTCGGCTGTACCAACGAATAATAAAGGAGTGGAAGCATGGCAACCGCACCCAGCAAGGCACCGGCAAGCAACGCCGCCAAGGAATCGATCTACACTTGGGAAGGCAAGGACAAGACTGGTAAGACCGTGCGCGGCGAACTACGCGCGAAGGGTGAAGCCATTGTTAATGTCACCTTGCGCCGGCAAGGCATTCTTGTCACCAAGGTAAAAAAGAAGTCCTTTACCAGCGGCAAAAAAGTCACCGATAAAGATATTTCGCTCTTCACACGCCAATTGGCAACGATGATGAAAGCCGGCGTGCCGCTTCTGCAATCTTTCGACATTGTCGCCAAGGGACATGCGAATCCATCGGTATCGAAACTGATCCAGGACATCCGCGCCGATGTTGAAACCGGCACCAGCCTGAATCAGGCGTTCCGCAAATTTCCATTGTATTTCGATGCCCTGTTCTGCAATCTGGTTGCCGCCGGTGAACAGGCGGGCATTCTGGAAGATTTGCTGACCCGCCTGGCAATCTACAAGGAAAAAACGCTTGCAATCAAAGGCAAGATCAAGTCGGCGCTGTTCTACCCTGTATCGATTCTGGCAGTCGCCTTTGTCGTGACCGCAGTGATCATGATTTGGGTAGTGCCGGCGTTCAAGGACGTATTCAAGAGTTTCGGCGCCGATTTGCCGGCGCCGACCTTGTTCGTGATGGCGATATCCGATTTCTTTGTGGCGCATTGGTATCTGATTTTTGGCGGACTTTTTGCAGGACTTTACTTTTTTTTCCAATCGTGGAAACGCTCGGTGAAAATGCAGCGCTTCATGGATACAATCCTGCTGAAAGCGCCGATTTTCGGTGCGGTGATACGCAAGGCGACCATCGCACGCTGGACGCGCACGCTAGCTACCATGTTTGCCGCCGGTGTGCCGCTGGTCGAATCGCTCGACTCGGTCGGCGGCGCCTCAGGCAACTTTGTGTATCTGGATGCAACGAAAAAAATTCAGACTGAAGTCAGTACCGGAACCAGCCTCACCATCGCGATGCAAAATGCCGACGTATTCCCAAATATGGTGACGCAAATGGTGTCGATCGGGGAAGAATCCGGCTCGCTCGATCAAATGCTGGGCAAGGTCGCCGATTTTTACGAGGCAGAAGTCGATGACGCGGTGGAATCGCTGTCGAGCCTGATGGAGCCGCTCATCATGGTGATTTTAGGGGTACTGATTGGCGGTCTTGTCATCGCCATGTACTTGCCGATCTTTAAACTGGGCGCTGTTGTCTGATGCTTGATTTACTCTTGTTCGCCACACCCGGCAGCATTTTCCCGACCGTGATTGCCGGTCTGTTCGGGTTAATGATCGGCAGCTTTCTCAATGTCGTCATCCATCGCCTGCCGAAAATGATGCAGCGCGAATCCGACAATTATGTCGCGCATGAAAGCGGCAAACCGCTGCCGCATACCGACCGCTACAATCTGGTAGTGCCGCGCTCCGCGTGCCCGCACTGCAACCACCAAATTGCGGCATGGGAGAACGTGCCGGTCATCAGCTATTTGCTTTTGAAAGGCAAATGCGTCAAATGCAAAGCGCCTATCTCAGCCCGTTATCCGATTGTCGAAGTGTTGACCGGCGCGGTGTCCGCGCTTTTGGTCTGGCGCTTTGGCAGCGGCTTTGCCGGACTGGCAACGCTCGTCTTTGCATACATGCTGATCGCGATGACCTTCATCGATGCCGATACACAATTGCTGCCGGACGATTTAACCTTTCTGTTGCTCTGGTGTGGCTTGCTGATCAACATCAGCGGCATGTTCGCAACGCTGCCTGAAGCGATGATCGGCGCGGCGGCCGGCTACCTCTCCTTGTGGTCGATCTATTGGATCTTCAAGCTGGCAACAGGCAAGGAAGGCATGGGCTATGGCGATTTCAAATTGTTGGCAGCACTCGGTGCGTGGCTTGGCTGGAAGATGCTGCCGGTGATCGTTTTGCTGTCTTCGGCAGTCGGTGCAATAGTCGGCATTGCCTTGATCGTGTTTGCCAAGCACGGGCGTGACAATCCGATTCCGTTTGGTCCCTACCTGGCGGCAGCCGGCATGCTCGCCCTTTTGTACGGCAAAACAATTGCACAAACCTATCTCGGATACGTGTCATAACAAAATGGAGAAGATTGCGTCGGCAGGCACATTGCGCACAGGCCGATTTTCCATAGGATTGACCGGCGGCATTGGATGCGGCAAGACCACTGTTGCAGATATGTTCGCAGACCGCGGTGCTGCCGTGATCGATACGGACCAAATCGCGCATCGATTGACGGCGCCCGAAGGGTCTGGGATTCCGGCCATCCGGGCCAGATTTGGCGATGAATTTCTCACTGTTGACGGTGCAATGGACCGGGCCAAAATGCGCGCACGAGTATTTGCCGATCCCGCGGCAAAAATGGCATTGGAATCGATCCTGCACCCATTGATCCGCAGCGAGGCCGAGCGTGCCGCAACACAGGCCCAGGGCGACTATCTACTGTTCGTGATTCCGCTACTGATCGAGTCGGGCTCATGGAAGAAAATGGTAACGCGGATATTGATAATCGACTGCCCGGAACAATTGCAAATTCAGCGGGTGATGCGCCGCAGCGGACTGACCGAACAACAGGTTCGTGCCATCATGGCAGCCCAAGTGTCGCGCGAGGCCAGGCTCGCTGCGGCAGACGATGCGATTATCAATGATGCCGCACCTGTGGCACTGATACCTCAGATTGAACGTTTGCACGCACTGTATTGCGCATTAGCGCGCGTTAATGGCACAAAAAATCCGCAAGATTTGTAATTTCTTGCCGCTTCGGTCAGAATCACGTAACTATTGATACGGCAACGAATAGATACGAAGCCGCATCCCCCTCACTTTTACCCTTCCCGGAGGGCGATGATGAGAATAGGACACGATTCAAGAAAGATTTCGTGCCAAATGGATACTGCTCAGTTCAACTTTAAAGTTAAAGGGATGCTACTTTGATCGTTTACGAATACCCTTTCAACGAGCGTATTCGCACCTTGTTGCGGCTGGAAGACCTGCACGAGAAATTCTCGTACTTCCTGCATCAACAGCATCCGCAGCAACACCATATAGCACTGTCGACGATTTTCGAAATGCTTGAAGTGGCGGGGCGCGCCGACCTCAAGTCCGACCTGCTACAGGAACTGGAACGGCAAAAGCAAACCTTGTTGGGTTTTAAATCCCATCCCAATGTGCGAGTCACCATGCTCGATACGATCCTGGCCGACGTTGACCGGATCAGTTCGGCATTAATGGCATCCCAAGGCAAGACCGGGCAACATGTGCGCGACAATGAATGGCTGATGAGCATACGCGGCCGCACTATCATTCCGGGCGGCGCCTGCGAATTCGATTTACCGTCCTACTATGCGTGGCAACACCGCTCCGCCGAGCAACGGTTTGCCGATATTTCCAACTGGTTTGCGCCGCTTGCGCCGCTGTTCGATGCAATCGGCATGGTATTGCGCCTGCTGCGCGAATCCGGCCGTCCGACTAAAATGATTGCGCAGGCGGGCAGCTATCAGCAGATGTTGCAGGGCAAGGTGTACCAGATGCTGCGCCTGACAATTGATAACGCGCCAAGCATGATTCCTGAAATATCGGCCAACAAATATATGTTGTGGGTGCGCTTCACTTCCCATGGCGGTGACATGAAACCGAAGCATTACGAGGGCGACACCCCGTTCGAACTGACTCTTTGTAATTTTTGAATCACCGACATTAACTCTTTTCATCGGACAGAATTGAGCGCGACTCTTGAACGGTGCGGCACTCTGTCCCCCAACCAATTCATAGAATATGGCAACGATAGTCGATTGCCCTACCTGCGGCAAAAAAAGTCGAATGGTCGGAAAAAAGCAAGTATCGCCCCTTCTGTTCTGAGCGATGTAAACAAATCGACCTAGGGGCGTGGGCCGAGGAAAAGTACACCATTCCGGCCGTCAATCCCTCTGAAGATTCTGACGACGACAGCATTTCCTCGCAGCAGTAGCAGCACGAATCCAGCGCCTTTCGCCATCGGTTCCGCAGCCGGACTGCACGTTATGGGCGACTGGAGCGAAATGCGCGATGAGTGGCTCCGCAACCGATGCGGTCACTGGTGTGATGGTGCTGGCCTCGATATTTTTGCCTGCAGGCGCACCACAGGGCCACATCGAATTTTCCGCACCGGTCCCGGCGAGATGCCGTAGAACGTGGTGCCAAGCCGCTTAAGGCGGTTTTCGGGAAAGGGAATCGCCTAAGTTGTATCAAATTTTGACTGCTCGCGCTCAGCGTCCATACCGCAGCTTATCCAGCCATTCAATCAAGGGGATGGTCGCAGGCAACAATGGCTCGACATTCACCTCTCCCTGCCATGCAAATGCTTGGTCTTCCAGGCTTTGCGGCTCGCCGCGCCAGTCTCGGCTAACGTAGAAATGCAGGCGTACATGCGCATGCGGATAAACATGCTCGACACCGCACCACGGCTCTGCAGAAACAAGCTGCACACCCAATTCCTCGACGAATTCACGCTTGAGCGCGTCAAGGATCGACTCACCCGCCTCGACTTTGCCACCAGGGAATTCCCAATAACCCGCATATGGCTTGCCCGTCGGCCGCTGACCCAGCAATACGTCGCCATTCGGTCGCATCAGGATACCGACGGCGACGTCAACAGGAGGTGTGGCAAGTTTGGACATGAAGAGAGATGTGGGTGGGGGTATTGATTGAAGCAGGGTTATTTCATCTTGCCGGCATGGTCCTTGGCAAATTGCCATGCCACGCGCCCGGACCGCGAACCGCGCTGCAATGCCCAGCGCAATGCATCGCCTTTCGCCTCTTCAATTTGCACCGCATTGCAGCCGAAGTGGCCCAGCCAATGCGCAACGATGTCGAGGTAGTCGGTCTGCTTGAATGGGTAAAACGACACCCACAATCCGAAGCGCTCGGATAGTGAAATCTTTTCTTCGACCGTTTCGCCCGGATGCAAATCGCCATCGTCGGTATGCGTATAGGTTACGTTGTCCGACATACGCTCCGGCATCAGATGCCGGCGATTGGATGTGGCGTAAATCAGTACGTTGTCCGACTGTGCGGAAATGCCGCCGTCCAATGCGACCTTCAACGCCTTGTAGCCGCTCTCGCCTTCCTCGAACGACAGGTCGTCACAAAAGACAATGAAGCGCTCGGGCCGCGCCGCAACCAAATCAACGATATCCGGCAAATCCGTCAGGTCATCCTTGTCGACCTCGATCAGACGCAAGCCCTGCGCGGCGAATTGGTTCAGACAGGCCTTGATCAATGACGACTTGCCGGTGCCGCGCGCGCCGGTCAGCAGCACATTATTGGCCGGCAAACCCTGTACGAACTGCCGGGTGTTTTGCTCGATCTGCTGCTTTTGCGCGTCGACATTGTGCAAATCGGACAAGGTAATAGGCGCGATGTGTGCAACCCCTTGCAAATAGCCGCGACTATCCTTGCAACTACGTTTGCGCCAACGGAATGCGATACCGGCTTTCCAATCCGGTTCCGTTGCCGTGTGGGGCAACAGCGCTTCCAGGCGGCCGAGCAATGCTTCCGCCCGTACGAGAAATTGGTCTAATTGCGTCATCGTTATCAGGATCGATAATCTGCATTGATCGTCACATATTCATGCGACAGATCGCAGGTCCAAATTGTCGCTGCCGCATCGCCACGGTCCAGCTTGACGCGCACCGTGATTTCACTTTGTTTCATCACGCGCTGTCCATCCGCTTCCTGATAGTCGGGATTGGCCCGCCGTTCCTGGCAACCCACACATCATCCAGGTACAAGTTCAGTTTGGTCACGTCGAGATCGGCGACGTCCGCATAACCGATCGCGGCAAGGATGCGGCCAAGGTTGGGATCGGACGCAAAAAAGGCGGTTTTCACCAGAGGCGAGTGACCGATCGAATAGGCAATTTTGCGGCATTCCTCGACGCTCGTTCCCTGCTCCACGGTGATGGTGATGAACTTGGTTGCGCCTTCGCCGTCACGCACGATCATATGCGCCAGATCCTGCGACAGACCGATCACCGCTGCCGACAACGCCGCGTATTCCGGCGAATCGATCTCGGTCACCTCAAGTTGCGCGGTGCCAGTGGCAATCAGCATGAAAGAATCATTGGTTGACGTATCGCCATCGATCGTAATGCAATTGAACGACTTGTCTGCGGCCTCTTTTACCAGGTGATCCAGCACCGATTGCGACACCTTTGCGTCAGTCGCCATAAAACCCAGCATGGTCGCCATGTTCGGCTTGATCATGCCGGCACCTTTACTGATGCCGGTCAGCGTGATTGACTCGCCATTGATCGCGACCTTGCGCGACGCTGCCTTCGGCAAGGTATCAGTGGTCATGATCGCTTCGGCGGCGCCATACCAGTTGTCTTCCTTCAGGTTGGTAATCGCCTGCGGCAATCCGGCCACGATGCGATCCACCGGCAACGGCTCCAGAATGACGCCGGTCGAAAATGGCAGAATTTGTGATGGCTCGCAACCCAGCAAATCAGCCAATCCAACGCAGGTCGCATTGGCGTGCCCGAGTCCTGCTTCGCCGGTCCCGGCATTGGCGTTACCTGTGTTGACCAACAATGCGCGAATCGACGAACCTGAAATACGAAAGCCTTCCAGGTGCGCCTTGCATACCTGGACTGGTGCGGCGCAAAAGCGGTTGGTCGTGAATACGCCGGCCACGGTTGCGGTTGGTGCCAGCTTCATCACCAGCACATCCTTGCGATTGGGTTTGCGTATGCCCGCCTCGGCGTAGCCCAGTTCGATACCGGCGACAGGATGCAGGTTGGCGGCAATGGGGAGAGGGAAATTGACGGCCATAGAAATTTGATAAGGTGATAGCGTGAAAGTAGCTCGCTATTGTAAACGTATCGGCCGCAATTGCAGCCGGCAACACGCAAGAAGTTGATAGCGAAGGCCCAGCGAAATTAGAGCGGTTTTCATATGAATGTGCGGGTGATGCGGGTT
>Ga0170475_100475942_pt1 | contig 10955 bp, 6 predicted proteins | sample Soicark_Litter_5_FD_111474 | JGI IMG/M metagenome (GOLD analysis project Ga0170475, IMG submission 111474) | Avena fatua rhizosphere microbial communities from Hopland, California, USA. Combined Assembly of 48 SPs | reverse complement strand
CGCTGGCTTTCCCTGCGAGCAGGTTGGATGCGCTTTTGACCACGTGAAAGGCGCACCACAGGAGAGGCAGATAGGTGTCGGGCACGCCCTGCTCCCTCGCACGTAGCAGCAAAAACGCATCGCTCGAATTACCCAGCGTGAAGATAAACAGCGCTGCCAGATATAAACGGAAGTGCCAGCCGAATGGCTTGAGGCTGAGCTGCAGATTCTCGGGCGGCGGCTTGTTGGCGGAAACTTCTTTGAGGCCGAACACCAATAGGGCGACCACAGCCAAACCTGGAATAATGGTTAGCAGAAACAGCGTGCGGAGATGATCGGGCCAGCGGAGTAGGAATAGCGTGGCCAACACGGGGCCGACGGCCGCGCCGAGATGATCCATCGCCTGATGAAAGCCGAATGCCCGCCCGCGAATCGACGGGTCCGTGGAATCAGCGATCAGCGCGTCGCGCGGCGATGTTCGCACGCCTTTGCCGATGCGGTCGGAGACGCGAACGGCGAACAAATGCCAGGGAACCAGCGCCGCGCCGGACAGCGGCCGCACCAGGGCGGTTACGCCGTAGCCGAAGACGACAAAACCTTTTCGCCAGCCCGCGCGGTCGGACCAGGCCCCCGACCAAAGCTTGAGCAGGCTGGCAACGGAGTCGGCGACGCCCTCGATGAGACCCAGATACGTTTTGCTTCCGCCCGGCAGGCTTAACAAAAACGCTGGCATCAGCGGAAAAATCATCTCACTGGCGATATCGTTGAGCAGGCTGGCCGCTCCCAGCAGCTTGACGTTTGCCGGTAGTTTCGTAAGCGGCGCTTCCTTCTTGACCTCCTCGTTCATTCAAACCTCAAGAGGCCGTACTTCTTTTTGCCGCTCCGCAGGACCATTACCGTTTCGCTGGCCAGATCTGTTGAAGACAGCCGTGTTTCGACATCGGTTCGCGGGCGGTTGTTGACGTAGGCGCCTCCTTGAGCGACGGTGCGCCGCGCTTCGGATTTTGATTTGGCCAGGCCCGCTTCGACGAAAGCATCGACCAGTGGCAATCCGTCGCCCGACAGCTTGTCACGCGGTAGCGTTTTGCTGGGGACGTCGGCGAAGATATCGATAAGCTGGGCGTCGCTGAGATTCTCGATCTCCGCGCCGAAGAAGACGTCAGTCGCCTTTTTGGCCACCGCGAGACCCAGTTCGCCATGAATCAGGCGCGTTAATTCCTCGGCCAGGCGCTTCTGGCTTTCGCGCACGTGCGGCTGCTGGTCGCGCGAGATATCCAGCGCTTGAATTTCCTCGTGCGAGAGCTCGGTGAGGAATCGCAGGCATGTGCCTGCGTCGGCGTCGGCGACGTTGACCCAGTATTGGTAGAAGGCGTAGGGGCTGGTCTTCTCCGGCGAGAGGTAGATTGCCCCCCGCTCGGTCTTGCCCATCTTCGTGCCGTCGGATTTTAGGAGCAGCGGGCAGGTGAGGCCGTAGAGCTGCGCGCCGTGCATTCGGCGGCCGAGGTCGATCCCAGCCGTAATGTTGCCCCACTGATCGCTGCCGCCGATTTGCATCTCGCAGCCGTGCTTTTGATTCAGCACGACAAAGTCGTACGCCTGCAGCAGCATGTAGCTGAACTCGGTATAGCTGATGCCGCCTTCGCGCTCGAGGCGATCCTTCACCGAGTCCTTGGCCAGCATCACATTGACCGGAAAGTGCTTTCCGACGTCGCGCAGAAAACTAAGATAGGAGAATTCGCGCATCCAGTCGTGATTGTTGAGCAGCAATGCGCCTTGTGGCCCTTGGAAATCGAGCAGGCCGCGCAATTGTTGCTCGATGCCGGCGACATTCTTCTGCAGTTGCTCAAGCGACAGCAGATTTCTCTCTTCACTTTTGCCGCTGGGGTCGCCGATCATGCCCGTGGCCCCGCCGACGAGCGCAATGGGACGGTGCCCTGCCTTCTGAAACCGCCTCAGCATCATTGCCGGCAGTAGCGAACCGACATGCAGGCTGTCGCTCGTCGGGTCAAAGCCGCAGTAGAGCGTCCGTGCACCGGCTGACAGCCAAGTGACAAGCTGCTGGGCATCGGTCGATTGATGCATCAGCCCGCGCCAGGTTAGATCGGAGAATAGGTCCATGACTCCACGAAAACCTAAGACCTGAAGACCAAAACCTCCTACAATAGGTTCATGGGCGGGCAGCCAAAAGGGCGGGCAGTCTCCAGGCGGCGAATCCTCAGGGCCACCGCCGCTGGCGCCTGCGCTTTGGCGACCGGCTGTATTGGCACAAGAGCGCCCCAGTCAGGCCGGCTGGAAAAGGTCTGGGGCCTGGCCGGCAGCACGCCGGGGCGGCTGTTTCGGCCGCGAGCCGTGGCGATCGACAAGGACGATCTGCTGTACATCGTCGATATGACGCCGCAGATCCAGGTGTTTACTGGGGACGGGGTTTTTGTCCGCGGCTGGCAAACGCCGCAATACGATCGGGGCCGGCCGTCAGGTCTGTCGTTCGACAACGCGGGCAACCTGTTGGTTTGCGACACGCATTATTTCCGGGTTCTCGTTTATACACCGCAGGGCAAGCTGCTGGAAAACCAAACCATTGGCGGCACTTGCGGCAGCGGCGACGGCGAGTTTCAGTTCGTCACCGACGCGGCCCAGGACGCAGAGGGCAATTACTATGTCGCCCAGTACTTCGAATACGACCGCATCCAGAAATTCACGCCGAACCGCAAATTCCTGCTCTCCTGGGGCGATCATGGCCATGAACTGGGTCAGTTTCTGCGGCCGCAGAAGATTGTCATCGATAAATCCGGCCTGATTTGGGTCACGGATGCCTGCAATCATCGGGTGCAGGTGTTTGACGCCCGTGGCAGCCAGGCCAAGTTTGTGAAATCCTGGGGCGTGCAGGGAAACGCGCCAGGCCAGCTTAATTATCCGTACGATATTTTGCTCGACGACGCGGTACTGGCCGGTCAGCCAGACGGGTATGTCTATTTGTGTGAGTTTGGCAACCATCGCGTGCAGAAATTCACGACCGACGGGCAGTTCGTGGGCTCTTTTGGCAACAACGGCCGCCGCGAGGGAGAGCTTGACCAACCCTGGGGCATCGCTCGCGATTCGAAAGGCCGGATGTATGTCCTGGACACCTACAATCACCGCGTTCAACGGTTTCGACTGTAGATTTTAGTTTTTTGTCTTTAGACTTTAGAAATGTTTAAGCAAGCCGGCACACGCTGAATATCTAAAATTACTACCTAAGGTCTAAGACCTCGTGTTCAACGTCAAAATCGCCTTCGATCAGCCCTGGTGGCTGCTGCTGCTGTTGCTCGTGCCGGTGCTGTGGATTTTCAGCTTTCGTAGTCTGTCGGGCCTTGGTCCCTATCGTCGCATTTTCGCGCTGTTGTTTCGCACGGTCGTTTTCACGTTGCTAGTGCTCGCGCTGGCGGGTGTGCAGCTCCAAAAGATCAGCGACCGAGTGACGGTGATCTACCTCCTCGATCAGTCGGAGAGCATTCCAAAACTAACACGTGAGGCGATGCTCGAATATGTGATGAAGGATATTAAGGCGCATCGCCACGAAGGCGATCTGACGAGCGCTACCGAAGACAAAGCCGGCGTGATTATTTTCGGCCGCGAGGCCACAATCGAATATCCACCGCTGGCTGCGGAAATTAGCGCCGTCGGACGGCTGGAAAGCTTGTTCGATCTGCGAACTGACGCGACGAATATCGCCTCGGCCCTGAAACTCGCTCAGGCTTCATTTCCGGAAGATTCCGCCAAGCGGATTGTGGTCGTCACTGACGGCAACGAGAACCTGGGCGATGCTCGCACCGTCGCCCGCACATTGGCCGACGCGGGAATTGGCATCGACGTCGTCCCGATCGTGCTTGATTCGCAATCGGAAGTCGCCGTCGAAAAAATCGCTCTGCCGCCCGATATTCGCCGCGGACAGCCGATTGAGGCTCGCGTGGTGATCGAGAACTACACGAAGCCTGATCCAAAGACGAATCCAACGGGCGAGGTTAAAGGCCGCCTGCGCGTTACGCGGCGGTATAGCAACCAGGACGAGCCGCTCGCGGCTTCGCCTGACAGCCCAAGCGGTGACATGGAGGTAACGCTGAAGCCGGGTAAGAACGTCTATACCTTTCAGCACACAATTGATGTGCCCGCCGGCTACACGTATCGGGCCGATTTTGTCCCGGACGATGCGGGGGCCGACGTGATGCTGCAGAACAACACGGCCAGCACGTTCACGCACGTTCGCGGCAAAGGCCGCGTGCTGCTCATTGAAGATTGGGAGAACCCGACCGAATTCGACAGCCTGATTCTGCGACTGGGCGAGAAGAACATCGAAGTCGAAAAAATGCCGAGCGATCGGCTCTTCACCAGCCTCGCGGAGCTGCAAGGCTTCGACTGCGTGATCCTCGGCAACGTGCCGCGGGCCAGTGGCGGAGAGACGGAGAAGAAAGAAGCCACGAATTTCAGCGATGAGCAGATCGCCATGCTGGTCCGCAACACCGAGCAGTTTGGCTGCGGCCTGGTTATGATTGGCGGTTCGAGCAGCTTCGGGGCCGGCGGCTGGGCGAACACCGAGCTGGAAAAGGCGATGCCCGTCGATTTCCAGATCAAGAACGCCAAGGTCAAAGCGGTCGGCGCGCTGGTGATGGTACTGCATGCCTCGGAGATTCCGGAAGGCAATCACTGGCAAAAGGTCATCGCTGAGGAAGCCCTCAAAGTGCTCGGCCCCAGCGATTACTGCGGCTGCATCCACTGGGACAACTTCACAGGCAAGGAAACGTGGCTCTGGAAAGACTCGGCCACGAATAAGGGCCTGGCGCAAATTCGCGATCGGCAGCGGATTTGGATGGGCCGCATCGGGCGGATGCAGCCGGGCGATATGCCCGATTTTGAGCCGGCGATGAAGATGGCGCTGAACGAGTTCATCCCCAATCCGGCATCGATCAAGCACATGATCATGATCAGCGACGGCGACCCGTCGCCGGCCAATCCATTCACGCTGGCGCGCTACAAGTCAAACGGCATCAAGATTTCGACCGTCGCAGTCGGCGCGCATGGGCCGGCGGAAAGCTCGCGGCTGCAATCGATCGCCACGAGCACCGGCGGTAAGTATTACCAGGTCAACAGCCCGAAGGCCCTGCCGCGGATTTTTCAGATTGAAGCTCGCCGCGTTGCACGGCCACTGGTGAAAGAGGACTCGCGGGGAATTCCCCTCGTCGTCGAAGACTCTGCCCATGAGATGCTCGTTGGCCTATCGCCGCCGCCACCAGTGACGGGCTTCGTGCTCACAGAACGGAAAGAGAATCCGCTCGTCGAGGTGCTAATCTCCGCAAAGGACGTCGATCCCAAAAACAACACGATTCTTGCGACGTGGCGTTATGGGGCCGGCAAGGCCGTCGTACTTACCACCGATACCGGCCACAAATGGGCCAATGCTTGGAGCCGCAGCGAGGAATACGACAAGTTCATCAGCCAGATGATTCGCTACGCCATGCGGCCGGTGAGCGAGGAGGGCAAATTCAACGTCGCCACCGATGTAAAGGACGGGCGCGTTCGCGTGGTCGTGACGGCGCTCGATAAGAACGACGAGTTCCTTAACTTTCTCAATATGTCGGGAGCGGGGACCGGGCCGGAGATGAGCACGATCGAGATGCCATTTCGGCAGGACGCTCCCGGACGGTACGTGGCGGAGTTTCCCGCCGATAAAGCCGGCAGCTATTTACTGGCTATCAACACGGGCCAGACGAATGCGGCTCCACTGCTTGCCGGTATTAGCGTGCCCTACTCTGCAGAATTCCGTAAGCGGGAAACTAACCGCGCGTTGATCACGACGCTCGCCAGCACCAAGCCGGCCGGTGGGCAAGCCGGAAAAATCATCGAAGGGCCGCCGCTGGTGAAAGGGGCCGTCGATCGGCTGGTCGCACAAGCGGACACGTTTCGCCGCACTCTGGTCAAAGCGATGAGCAGCCGCGACTTTTGGCCCGTGTTTTTGCTGATCGCCGCCTGCATCTTCTTGATCGATGTCTTCATTCGCCGCGTCACGGTTCATTTCTATTGGGTGATGCCCGCGCTGGCCTATGCCTACAACCGTGTTCGCGGCCGGCAACCGGAATCAGCGCCGGATGAGCGCCTGGCGCGCCTTCGCAATCGCAAAGCGGCGATTGCCAGCCAGATCGATGAGCGCCGTGCGGCAACACGGTTTGAGCCCGTCGTCGATCAGGCCGTTGCGCCCCGCGATTACGAGCAAGTGCTTTCCGATGCCAGCGCCGGCGGCGCTGACCCCTCCTCCGCCCCGCGACCGACGTCTCAGCCTCAATCGCAAACGCCGAAATCGGATGAAGAAACCTACACCGAGCGGCTGTTAAAAGCGAAAAAGCAGGCGAAGGGGCAATGACTTTCGCCGTCTTCTATCTATGATGTCGTGGCACTTATTGCGACTGATCCGTTGCACTATGTACTTTGAGGCAGCAGCATGAGTATCGGCGAGTCGATGCAGCAGCAGGCGGAGCAGTTTCGCAATCGCTATACGTCGGTGAAGGAGCAAATCGGCCGCGTGATCGTCGGGCATGACGACATCGTCCACGGCGTGCTCACGAGCATGTTCATCGGCGGCCATTGCCTGCTGGAAGGCGTGCCGGGTCTGGGCAAAACGCTGCTCGTCCGCACGTTGGCGGAAACGCTCGACCTGCCGTTCAATCGCGTTCAATTCACACCCGACTTGATGCCGTCCGACATCCTCGGCACGAACATGATCAACGAAAACGCCGAAGGCCGCCGCGTCTTCGAATTCCAGAAAGGCCCGATCTTCACGCAGATTTGCCTCGCGGACGAAATCAATCGGGCGACGCCGAAGACTCAATCGGCCTTGCTCGAAACGATGCAGGAAGGAACCGTCACGGTCGCCGGTGTCCGCTACGAGCTCGAAAAGCCGTTCTTCGTGATGGCGACCCAGAACCCGATTGAGCAGGAAGGAACTTATCCGCTGCCCGAAGCTCAGCTCGACCGCTTCCTGTTCAAGCTCGTCGTCGGCTACAGCGGCCGCGATGAGCTGGCGACGATTGTCGATCGCACGACCAAAGGCGTGGCGATCAAGCCTGAAAAGGTGATGGACGGCGCCGAGATCCGCCAATGGCAACGATTGATCCGTGATGTGATCCTCGCCTCGCACGTGCAGGACTACATCGTCCGGCTCATTTTGGCCACGCACCCCAGCGGCCCGTTCGCCTTGCCGATTACCAACCAATATCTCCGGTGGGGATCGAGTCCCCGCGGAGCGCAAACGTTAGCGCTGGCCGCTAAGGTCCGGGCGCTGCTCGAAGGTCGCTACAACGTCAGCTTCGAAGACGTCCGCCGCGTCTATCTGCCGGCCCTTCGTCACCGAGTCATTCTCAACTTCGAAGCCCAAGCCGAAGGCCTCGACACCGACCATGTGCTGCTGGAGATCCTCGAGAAGCTGCCGGAGAAGGCATCAGACGAGGCGCCAATCCGAGCGGTGGCGGTAAAGTAAAAGGAAATTATTGGTGCGCCATCTTTTCTCTCAGCCATTGATCTGCGCGGCGATCCTCTTGGTAATGCGGCCCGTTTTCGCGCAAAGGCCGGTACCGACGCTGCCGGTGCCATTTGTGGGTGTCGATTTGAGCGTCGGCGAGGAGCAGGAAGTGAAGTTGGCCAATGGCGAGAAGGTGATGCTGAAGCTGGTCGATGTTCACGACGATCGCGATAGCCTCCGCGACGCAGTGAGAAGATCGGATGTAAAGGTGGAGCTGGCGGGGAAGGCGGTAACGCTGGGATCGGGAACCTATCACTTGCCGATGGCGGTGGGCAAAGTGCGGATCGACTGCCCCGTTACAAAGGGCTATGTCGCGCGGGCCAACAAGATGAGCTCGAATATGGATGCCTGGGGCCTGGAGAAGGATGCGCGATTGAGAATATGGCCAGCTGAGGGGCCACTAATCGATGTGAAGACATTCATGTATCCGGCACGGCAGGCGTGGTTTGCGACCTGGACGCAGATGTCGAATGAGCCAAGCTATGTTGATGGCGGTGAGAAGCCAGGGACGGGGAACATTTACTACCATTACGGCCTTGATATTGGTGGTGCGGAGGGTCTGACCGATGTCGTGGCTGCGACCGACGGCCTAGTTGTGTCGGTGGGAACCGAGCGACTGCCGGGATATGAGGGCACGCCGGTCTCGCCGCGGTATGACGTGGTCTATCTGCTCGACGATCGCGGCTGGTTCTATCGCTACAGCCACCTGCATACGATCGCGGCCAATGTGAAGCTCGGTCAGCGCGTGCAAGTGGGCGATCGCGTAGGCCTGCTCGGCAAAGAAGGCGGCAGCGGTGGCTGGTCGCACTTGCATTTCGATATCAGCGGCAAGCAGCCGTCTGGCAAATGGGGCATCATCGACGGCTACGCGTTTTTGTGGGAAGCGAACTTGCACGAGCGAAAGCCGAAGCTGATTGCGGTGGCCCGGCCGCATCGCTTTGTGTCGGTGGCCGAGAAGGTAGTGCTGGACGGAAGCAAATCCTGGTCGGCAGCCGGCAAGGTCGTCAAATACGAGTGGACCTGCACCGACGGGCAGACGGCAACCGGCGAGAGATTCGAGCGGACGTATTCAAAGCCAGGAATCTATAACGAGATTTTGAAGATCACCGATGCGGCGGGGCTGGTCGATTACGATTTTGCGTTCGTCGATGTCGTCGATCGCGAGCATCCCGAGCAAATTCCGCCGTCGATTCACCCGGCGTTTGCTCCGACGCAGGGAATCAAGCCGGGGGATCAGATCAAGTTTCTGGTGCGGACTTTTAACACGACGGACGGCGAGGAGACATGGGATTTTGGCGACGGCAGCCCGAGCGTCGTGGCCCACAGCGATGGAAACGTGAAAATTCATGCCCCGGACGGCTATGCGGTGACAACGCACAAATATGACAAACCTGGCATCTACCTGGCGCGGGTCGAAAGGACGGACCGGCGAGGGTTTACGGCGGTCGGGCGGTTGAAAATTGTGGTGGAATCGAGCCCGTAGGCTGTGACAAAGCTAGCGGCAATCCGTCCTATCTCTTAGGGACGGCAGCGCGGGGAGGCACGCGTTCTGCCCTGCGGCGTTCGCGCCGCGCACTAGTCGGTGGGCAAAAAGGGCGTTTTTTGCTACATCGAATATGGAACTTAGTTTTCTTTGAATGGGCCGGAACAGGGGGACGGGGCAATGAGACGGAAGGAACGATTGGCGTTTGTGCGGCGGGCGCTGCTGCTGGAGGGGCTGGAACGGAGGAGCATGCTGTCGGGGATGGCGGGTGACAGCCCGTGGCAGAATCCGCTCGATGCGGACGACCTGAACTGCGATGGTGCGGTGAGCCCGTCCGATGCGTTGGCGGCGATCAACGCAATCAATGGTGGGATCTCGATCGATGCGCTGGGCAAGATGGCGCCGCCGCAACTGCATGGCGAGTTTGAAACGGCGGATACCAGCTTCCTGGATGCCAACGGTGACGGAGCGCTGTCGCCTGGCGATGTGCTGTCGGTCATCAACTCGATCAATGCCAATGGCGGCAAGCCGGCAAGCGATGTGACCGCTCCCGATCAGGTCGAGACGCCTGGGACAGACGCGCAGGTGATCGACCTGACGCACGGGTTTGCGCATGTGCGCGGTGCGATCAGCGACGCGACCGACGTCGATGTGTTTCAGGTCGCGCCGACCAGGAGCGAGCTCAGCGTCGCTCTGTTTTCGCACGGCGGCGGGGCAATAAGTGTGACGATTATCGCGAGCGATGGGACGACAACGCTCGGCACGGCGGCGATTGATGCCGGCACACATCACCCGGCAAAAACCAGCGTGACGGTGGAAGCGGGTAAGACTTACTATCTGCAAGTGCAAGGCGACGGCGGGCCGTATGCTCTGGGCGTACTGAACTTCGAGCCCGACGATTTTACACCCAATCCCTCTCCGGGACCGGACGTTGGCGACACCACCGCGACGGCCGCGGCATTGGTCCTGAATCACGGCCATGCCCGAGTGATCAGCAACCCCGACAGCGCCGGCGACGCCGATGTATTCGCCGTGACGGCGGATGTGGATGGCAAGTTGATCGTGGAGGCCGACGGCAAGATTCCGCTGTCGGTCGATGTCAGCGACACGAGCGGCAGTTTGGGTACGTTCACGACGACCGATCATCATGTGCTCGTGGTCAATGCGACGGCGGGCAGCACCTATTACGTCACGATAACGGCAGCCAATGGAAAAGACGCCGGCGCGTACGAGATAAACGTCGTGAATGCACCAGCAAGAGCGCCGAACGATGACGACGGGCCGCCGGACCATGATCACCGACCGCCAACACCCGCTGACCTGTTTGCGAAGGTTGCCAACGGGGATGCCTCGATCACGCTGGTTGAATTTGAAGATGCCGCGCCGGGACAACACAATCAAATTGCGGACCACATTTTTGCGAGCTGGGATACCGACAAAAGCGGCACCCTAAGCTTGGATGAGTTTGTCGCCGGTATGAGCACGCTGCCGTCGATCTTGCCACATCAGGGCGATGCTGGGCCAGGGCCGGGCAGTCCGCTGATGACCGGGGATCACGGAGACTAAGAAATTGCAATTCGCAAGCGCCGCCCTGTCACCTTTCTGGCGGGGCATTTTTATGCGCGCGTGGCTGGTCGGGGCAAAAATCGTCGGTTGATGATCGGGCGAACGTGGCATATCCTGAAGGGTCACGCGATGCGAGGCTTTGCCGCGAGCCTTTTGCTGCGACCACTGTCTTTCCGGACAAAGCCAATCGTTCACTAGCCCAATCGATTCATGCCCACTGTTACGACGAAACCAGCCGACACGCAGCTCATGAGTGGTGCGGACATCCTCGTCAAGTCGCTCGTCGATCACGGCGTGGACGTGCTGTTCGCCTATCCGGGCGGCGCGAGCATGCCGCTGCACCAGTCCCTCACCAAATACGCCGGCAAGCTGCGGACCATT
>Ga0170475_133620455_pt1 | contig 10956 bp, 4 predicted proteins | sample Soicark_Litter_5_FD_111474 | JGI IMG/M metagenome (GOLD analysis project Ga0170475, IMG submission 111474) | Avena fatua rhizosphere microbial communities from Hopland, California, USA. Combined Assembly of 48 SPs | reverse complement strand
CGGAGACGGGCTATCCGTTCGCCTGTCTCGAGAGTTCCATTATCAGCGCAGCGCGGACCGCCGCATCGGCCACGGTCGCGGCCTCGGCGCTCTCCGGTGGGCGTCGTCGCACCGGGGGCATCGCCTTCATTGGCGCCGGCGTCATCTCCCGCTACATCGCCGACTTTCTGATCGGCACCGGCTGGACCGCGGACGCGGTGCGCATTTACGATGTCGTGCCCTCGTACGCGCAAAGCTTGGCCGAACATATTGCGGAGGCGGGCTGGCCTTCGCCGTCACCGATGACCTCGGCTGGCGAGGCCATCCGGGAATCGCAGCTGATCGTCTTCGCCACGACCGCCCGAACCCCGCACATCCACGATCCCGGGCTGTTCAGCCACGCGCCGCACGTGCTGCACATTTCGCTGCGCGACCTCGCACCGGAGATTCTGCTTGGCGCCGACAACATTGTCGACGACGTCAACCATTGTCTCACCGCTGAGACCTCACCGCACCTTGCCGAACGATTGGCGGGCCATCGCCGGTTTATCAGTGGCACGCTCGCTGACCTGCTCGACGGGCGAATCACCCTTGATCACCGACGAGCCGCGATCTTTTCGCCGTTCGGTCTGGGCATACTGGATCTCGCAGTCGGCCGTTATGTCTATGAACAGGCGGTCGGCAGGAAGAGCATCGTGCCGATCGAGAACTTCTTCCACGAGCGCACCCGCTGGTGAAAGCGGCCATCCGCAGCGGTCGGGATCGCCGCTCGCTGCGGCACGCAACATAAGAGCGGATGGTCGGGAACAGGCCTCTGCCAAGCGAGGAAGCGATGTCTCAATTGATGCCGATGACCGACGCCGGAAGAAAATTCGTAAAGCTCGCCGAGAAGCACGCGGCGGAGTTCGCCGAACGTGCCGAGGCGTTTGACCGCGCCGGCAGGTTTCCGTTCGATAACTTTGAAGACATGAAGCAAAGCGGGTTCCTGGCCGGCGTCGTTCCGGAGGAGAGCGGCGGCCTGGGCGTGGATTCGCTGCACGACCTGATGGTCGGCATGAGCCGCCTCGCGCGTGGCGATGCGTCGACCGCGATCGCGGCCAACATGCACATCGCCGGCACCAACAATGTCCTGCTGTTTCGCCGCCGGGCGAACCGGGCCGGTGATCGCGCGACGGTCGATCTCGTCAACGGTCTCCTGACGAGGGTCGCGGCCGGCGAGATCCTGATGTCGTTTCCGAACAGCGAGGCCGGAACCGATCTGACCAGTCCGCTGACGGAGGCCGTTGCGGTCGAAGGCGGTTACCGGGTGACCGGCCGCAAGATCTTCGGGACGGTCTCTCCGGCGGCGCATCTGTTCTTCCCGACCGTGCGGGTGCAGGACGGCAATGGCGGATACATGACCGCGACTGCAATTGTCGCGCGCGACACTCCGGGCCTTGAGATCAAGGACAACTGGGATGCTCTCGGCATGCGCGCGTCCGGCAGCAACGACATCGTCTTCACCGATTGCTTCGTGCCGAACCAGATGCTGTTCGGCCTTCGCGACAACTACGGCAAGGTCGGCCGTGGCTTCCCGGATGTTGCGCTCAACGTCAACGCACCTTTGAACGCGACTTTTCTCGGGATCGCCGAGGCCGCGCGCGATCATGCCGCCAGGGCAACGGCACAGAAGAAGGGCCCGAGTCGCCGGGCGCTGCAGGACCGCATTCCGATCCAGCAGATCATCGCAGAGATCGAGATCGACCTGTCGGTCGCGCGGGCGATGACCGAGCGGCTCGGCCGTCTGGCGGACGCGTTCCGGCGCCGATACGCCGACGAGGAGCCACCCGTCGAAGACGCCAACAGTATGATGATGGAAGTGCAATGCATGAAGTATGTCGTCACGCGCAAGGCGGTCGAAGTCGTCGATCGGGCAATGACCGTGTGCGGCGGCGCCGCCTACATGAACAAGCATCCGCTGACGCGGCTCTATCGCGATGCCCGGGCCGGCGCCTTCATGCAGCCCTATGCGCCGTATGAGGCGCTCGAGTTCATCGGCAAGGTCGCGCTTGGCCTTCCCGCCAATTTGGATCGCTGATGGCGGCGATCGCCGATTGCGCTGCGGTCAACGTCGATAGAAGAGCTGGCACCAATGTTCACGCTGGGATTTGCAGGTGGTCTCGATGTGGTCCATGAACGGAGGCTCGACACCCCCGAGAACTATACTTATGACGGCGCCGCGGTGCTGCTGGAGGACGGCGTCGTTGTTGCCGCTCTGGAAGAGGAGCGCCTTGACCGGATCAAGCACTCGAACAAATTTCCTGTAAAGTCGATCAGGTTTTGCCTGGAGAGCCGCGGCTTGCGCCTGTCGGACCTGAGCAGCGTCGCCTATTACGTCGATGAGGTCTCCGCCGATGCCTTGCTGACCCGCATGTATCTGAGCCGGTCCGATTTTCAGCGGCGGGTCGACGCTCGAACCCTGATGCGGACGATGCTTGGTGAGGCCTTCGACTGCGCAATCGAGCCTTCGAAACTTCGATTCTACGAACACAAGCTAACCCACGCTGCGTGCGCCATGTACCAGTCCGGGTTTCGGCAGGCGCTGGTGTATGTGATCGATAATGCCGGCGCGCTCTATGCTGGCCGGCGCAATTTGGAGGGCCAGGTCTCGCTGGAGACTTTGGCGCTGACGCCGCCCTCAAAATCGATACAGAAATTTTGCCACGCTCTTCTGCCGTTTCTCGGATTGGGCCTGTTCGAGGAATACAAGGCGCTTGCACTCGCGCCTTTTGGCAATCCCGACGCATTCGATGCGGTACTGGGGCAGCTCTACGACCTGCTTCCGGACGGTGACTACCGACTGCACCTCGATCGTGCGGTCGCGCTGATCGGCCTGGTGGAAATGCCGCGTGCGGGTATCGAACTGTCGTCCCGCCACTACGATCTCGCGGCCGCCTTGCAGCGCGCCATGGAGCGGATCATCCTTCACGTGTTGCGACACTACCAGTCGGTGACCGGCCTACGGCAACTTTGCGTCGCGGGCGGAATGGCGGAAAATGTTGCGACCAACGCCTGCATTCTGCATTCGGGATTATTTGATGATGTGTTCGTGCATCCGGTCGCCTACGACTCTGGATGCGCCCTCGGTGCAGCCGTGCTGGCCTCGCAGGACGACGGACGTCCGGTTCCGAAAGCCCGCGTCGAAAGCGTGAACTGGGGCAGCGCCATTGGTGGGCCCTCCGAGATTGGTGCGGAGCTTGCGCGGTGGTCCGGCTTTATCGACCTCGAACGAGTGGACGACGGCGCGAGCCGTGCGGCGAAGCTGATCTCGGAGGGGGCTCTGGTCGGATGGCTGGACGGACGTTCGGATTTCGGCTCGCGCGCCCTGGGTGGCCGAAATGCCTTCGCGGACGTCCGCCTCGTCGGCAATCGGGCGCGTTTGCATAAGGCGCTGGGTCGACACGAGACCTATCGCCCGCAGGGGCTTCTGATCAAGGAAGAGGATCTCAGGGATTGGTGCGAACTGCCGCCCGCCTGCGTTGCACTTCCGTTCCAATCGTTTTTGGTGCCTGTGGCTCCCTCGAAGCGGGGCAGTGTCGCTGCCGCCCTTTACCCGGACGGCCGCGCCTGCGTGCAGACGGTCGCACGCCGCATCCGTCCGCATCTTTGGAGTCTGCTCGATCGGCTTGGGCAACTGACAGGATCGCCTGCGGTCCTGAGCGCTTCATTCAATCGAAGCAGCGAGCCGGCCGTCGAGACCATCGAACAGGCCGCTTCCTGCTTTGTCGGCTCGGGGTTGGACTATCTGGTTGCGGATGAGATCGTGGCGAAGAAGGCCGACCTGTCCCGTGCGCCGTGGACCTCATTGTGCCTCTCGCTGCCGCCCTATGCCCAACTGGTGCGTACCAGCGGCTGGCCCGAACAGCGGGCGCGCGTGATGCGCGACGAGATATCGACCACCTACGTCCCATCCGCTCGAAAGCAGATTTCGCCGATGTTGGCAGATCTTTTGATGGGGCTTGAGCAGGAGACCAGCGTCGGGGGCCTGATGGCGCGAGCGGGCCTCACTCCGGATCAGGAGACCCGGCTGATGAGCGAAATCATCGCGCTCTCCTCGGCCGGGCTGGCGGTACTTCGGCCGCCGTCAACACCGGGAGCAGGGCATGATGGTTAAGACGTCGTTCGTCAGCAAGGCGGCGCCGGAACAGGCCGGCGGTCAGCGCCATGAAGCGGAAATCGCCGCCGTCGAAGCGGCGCTGAAGCAAGCTCTTGCCCAATCCGATCTCTCGATCTTCTACCGCGCTTTTCGAGCCAGCAGCCTGCCGTTTCTGTGCGGCGAATACCGGGACAACGCCGAACTGCTGTTTCCCGCCTGCTTTGAGATCGTCCACCGGCTGGGCGGCATCTCGCCGGCGGTCGGCCTGGCGGTGGAGAACCACTATTACGTCACCTCCGCGATCGCCACGTTCCCGGCCGCGGCCGATCCTGTGCTCGAGCGGCATCGGCTGCGGCTGTTGTCCTCGATCGTTACCGAGAGGCTTCTCGTCGCCAATACGAATTCGAAGGTCCACTCCGGCAAACTGGGTCAGCTGGGAACCGTCGCACGCCGGGACGGAGACGGCTATCGCGTGAGCGGCGTGGCTTCCTATACGTCGCTGGCGACCGAAGGCGACCTGCTTATCTTGATGACCGAACTGGAAGGCGAGGGGATGGCGATATTCGCAATTTCGTCGCCCCGCCGGCGCCCGGGAATAGCGATCGGTGATTATCTCTTTCCCCGCGCGATGATCGACTCCGATACCAGGCGCATCTCGTTTCACGATGAGAGATTGCCGCCGGAAGCCCTGGTGGTGCTCGCGCGCGAGGAAATCGCCGGCCTTTTGCCGCCGTTCGAGATGGCATGGCACCAATCATTGATACCAGCCCTCTACCTTGGCGCGGCGGCGCGGGCGATCGAGGAGGTCCGCGCATTCCTGGGAGCGACCGAGGGACGCGATGGCCAGCCGCTGGCGGCGCTGGATGGAATGGTCATCGATACTGGCCGCCTCACGCTCGAGTACCTCAGTGCCCGCTCCGCGGTTGATGCCGCCGGCAGGGCGCTGTGTTCCGTCAAAGAGCTGCCGCGTGACGCCGAACTTGTGAGTCGGGCGGTTCAAATGGCAAGCGTCGCCAAATACGCCGGCACGGGTTCCGCCGAGGCATTGGTCACCGCTGCCCGGCGGATCGTGGGGGCACGCGCGTTTACCGGCGATTGCATCCTGGAGCGCCTCTCGCAGGAAGTGATGTTCGGAGCGCTAGGGCCCGAGGTCAGTGCGGTCATCGAGCGGCGTTTCGGCAAGCAGGTTCTGGATAGCAAGTGCTTCCCGCACCCGCTTCTGTCCTAGCGCATGTCTTGGCGAAGCGGAATCCGGTTCGCCGACAAGGACATGCGCCAACGCGAGAATCTACGGCGATTCCCGTCAGAACGGAGATCACCATGCTGTGTCTGGGGCTGAGCGGCGGATTGAACAAGGTTCATGAGAACTCGTTGGAGCTGCCCAATGCCTTTCTGCATGATGGCGCCGCAGCGATCATCCGGGACGGACGCGTCGTTGCGGCGGTCGAGGAGGAGCGTCTCAACCGGATCAAGCACTCGAACAAGTTCCCAAGCAATTCGATCCGGTATTGCCTCACATCGGCGGGCGTTCAGCTCAGCGATGTCGATCGCATCGCATTCTACGCGACCGAGGCGTATTGCAACGCCCTGCTCGGCCGCCTGCTGGTCGCGCAGCCGGATGCCTCGCTTCCGCTGGATGCCAAATTGCTGCTGCGCATCCTGCTGGCGCAAGAGTTCGGCACCGAAGTCGATGCGTCGCGTGTCGCCTTCGTAAGCCACCACCAGGCTCACGCCGTGAGCGCTTTTGCGATGTCCGGGTTCGAGAACAGCCTGATCCTGGCGATCGATGGCTATGGGGATTTTCTCTCCGGCCTTGTCGCCGTGGGATCGGGAAAAGAAATCAAACCGCTCGAAACCTTTCCGCAGAATGATTCGCTTGGGCTCTTCTACCTCGAAGTGATCCGCTATCTCGGCTACGGCCCGTTCGATGAGTACAAGGTCATGGGGCTTGCGCCCTACGGCGATCCTGCGCGTCATCGCAAGCTGTTCGAGCAGTTCTACGAACTCTCCGCCGACGGCCGCTATCGCCTCCATCTGGACCGCATCGGCCCTGCGCTGCTCGACAGCATTCATGTCCGGCGAAAGGGGGCGCCATTCACCCAGCAGCACCGCGACGTCAGCGCGTCGTTGCAGGAGGCGCTGGAGCGCATCGTGTTTCACCTGCTGCGGCACTATCGCGAAGTCACCGGGATGAACCGGCTGTGCCTGGCGGGGGGCGTGGCCCACAACTGCACCATGAATGGAAAGCTGCTGTATTCGGGCCTGTTCGAGGACATCTTTGTGCAGCCGGCGGCGCACGATGCTGGCTGCGCCCTGGGGGCCGCCCTGATGATGACAAGCGAACTTGGACAGCCCGCGCCGCGCGAGCGATTGCAGCAGGTTTACTGGGGGCCGGACCTCGGCGATGACGGCGACGTGGAACAGCAGCTGAATGCATGGGCCGGCCACCTCCACGTTGAACGCTGCGATGACGTTGCGGGCAGCGCCGCCGAATGGATGGCTGGCGGCGCCGTCATCGGCTGGGTGCAGGGGCGTTCGGAATTCGGGCCGCGTGCACTTGGAAATCGCAGCATTCTCGCCGATCCGCGGCCAGCCGCGAACAAGGACCTGATCAACGCGATGGTCAAGAAGCGCGAGGGCTACCGGCCGTTTGCGCCCTCGGTGCTGGTGGAGGATGCACGCGAGTTCTTTGACCTGCCCGATGGCAAGAGCGAATTTCCATTCATGATTTTTGTGGTCCCGGTGCGGGACACCAAGCGCGACCTGCTCGGTGCCATCACTCATGTCGACGGCACCGCGCGGCTGCAAACCGTATCGCGTGACACAAACCCGGCCTACTGGGAGGTGATCAATGCCTTCAAGCAGCGAACCGGCGTCCCTGTCCTGCTCAATACCTCGTTCAACAACAATGCCGAGCCGATCGTGGATTCGGTTGCCGACGCCATTGCGACATTTCTCACCACTGGACTGGATGGGCTGGTGATCGGACCATTCCTGGTCAAGAAGCGGGTGCCATCGCTGGAGGATTGGACCGCGCTGGCGGTTTCCCTTCCGCCCTATGCGCGTCTCTGCCAGACCCGCGCCTGCACCGGACCGGGCCGTCTGGAAACGGTGTGCGAGATCAGGACGGGCGCTTCGAGCCGGGATGGCGCGCGCATCTCGCGTGATCTGTTCGACCTGCTGATGCGGATCGAGGGCCATTCGCGGCTCGGCGATGTTTTCGATGCGGCCGGGCTCGATGCCGCCATGCGCGAGGCGCTGGGGAAGGAGTTGCGGGACTTGTGGGAGCAGCGCCGTGTCCGGCTGCATCCAGAACGTCACGGCGAATCGGCGATGCCATCGAGGGTGCAGGCGCGCGTCGCAGAAGGAGCCAGCAGCTGATGACGCCCGTGATGAAACTCGTCACCCACACCCTGGTTGATCTGCTGGTTGCTCGTTCCGAGACGCAGCCCGATGCGCCGGCATTCCGTTTTCTCAATCTCGACAGCGGATCGGGGGGAGTCGAGCAGTGGACGTACGCGCAGGCAGATCAACGGGCGCGGGCGATCGCGATGGCGTTGCGGACACATGCCTCGGTTGGCGACCGTGCCGTATTGTTGTATCCGGCCGGCCTCGAGTTCGTATCAGCTTTCCTGGGCTGCCTTTATGCCGGTGTCATCGCGGTGCCGGCCTATCCGCCGCATCCGAGCCGAGCCGACAGGTCCATAGGCAGGCTGCGTCATATTTTCAAGGACTGCGCACCGGCGCTGCTGCTGACCACCGCGCAGCTGCAATCGCGCGCGGAGGCGATTTGCGCGGCGGCGCCTGAATTCGGTTCGGTGCCATGGATAGCAACCGCCTCGGCGGATCCTGGCGCCGCGGCGAGCTGGAAGCGCCCCGCCATTTCCGGCGAAAGCATCGCATTTCTCCAATATACTTCCGGATCGACTGGAAATCCGAAAGGCGCGATCAACCGACACGCCAACGTCCTGAGCAATGAGCAGGCGATCGCCGAGGGATTCAGAACCGATGGCAATGTGCACCTGGTCGGCTGGCTGCCGCTGTTCCACGATATGGGCCTGATCGGCGATCTCCTGCATCCGCTCTACATGGGGGGAAGCTGCACGCTGATGTCGCCTGCCGCGTTCCTCAAGCGTCCCTTCAATTGGCTGGCTGCGATCTCCAGATATCGCGGTACCGTCAGCGGCGGGCCGAACTTCGCCTACGATCTATGCGTATCCCGCGTCTCGCCGGAGGAGCGGGCCACGCTCGATCTAAGTTCCTGGTCCGCCGCCTTCAACGGCTCCGAACCGGTCCGTAAGGAAACCATGGACCGGTTCGCCGAGGTTTTTGCGCCCTGTGGTTTCCGCAAGAGCTCGTTCCTGCCATGCTATGGATTGGCGGAGGCGACATTGTACGTCACGAGCTCCGGCGCCGGCGGTTACCGACACAGGCGGTTCAGCGCCGATGCCTTGACCCGAAACGTCGCGCAAGAGATATCGGAAGCCGAGCCGGGGTTGTCACTGGTGTCCGCAGGGTTGCCGCCGGCGGGTCATGCCGTTCTGATTGCCGATCCGGTGACGGGCGTGGAATGCCCCGACGGCGCGGTTGGCGAGATCCTGTTTCAGGGGCCGAGTCTGGCGGGCGGCTATTGGAACAATCCGGAGGCGACAAACCAGACATTTCCGGTGCTTCCTGGCGTACAAGGCCCGGTGCGGTTCCTGCGTACGGGAGATTCGGGTTTTCTTTCCCAAGGCGAGCTTTTCATCGCCGGTCGATTGAAAGACCTGATCATTTTGCGGGGACGGAATCTCTATCCGCAGGACATCGAGCTCACCGCCGGCCGGGCTCATCCGGCGGTTCGCGCAATTGCCGTAGCTGCCTTTTCGATCGAGGTCGATGGCCAGGAACGCCTGGCGATCCTGGCCGAAACGAGCCTGCGAAATCCGGGCCCGGAAGCACAAGCCGTCCTTGATGCGATCCGCGCCGCCGTCATCGAAGAACACCAGGCGCTCGCGCACACGATCCTGTTGACGACGCCGAACCGTATTCCGCGAACTTCCAGCGGAAAAGTTCAGCGCCACGCCTGTCGAGCCGGTTGGATTGACGGCAGCGTTCCGGTTGTCGCAGCGTCTGTCGCGAGCGGGGGCGAGGCCGCCGCGGCCGTGGATGCCGATAGCGCATCGACACTGGATCTCGCAGGAATTGCTGCCGAAGACAGGCTTGCTGCACTGTCGGAGCTGGTCGCCCGCGAGCTCGCGGCGGTGCGGGGAGCGGCGGGTCCGATCCCGGCCCACGCCTCCCTTGCCGAGCTCGGGCTGGATTCCTTGATGGTGCTGGAGCTGCAATCGCGGCTCGAACGTACGCTTGACGTCTCGTTGTCGGCCGCCGCCCTGGTGGAGGCGGCGCATTGCAACGCTGTCGCGCGGACGCTTCTGTCGGCCTGGGAGAGCCGTGAACTGACCGGCATCCGCAAGTTGGTTCCAGGCCCTCGCGAAGGCAAGGCGCCAGCTTCTTCCGGACAAACCAGGCTTTTCCTTCTCAACAAGCTCGCCGACAACGCGCCTGTTTATCATATCCACTTTGGCGTGCGGATCAGGGGCATGATCGATCCCGCCATTCTACAGCGGGCTTTCCATGAACTGGGGCGCCGCCATGCCGCGTTGCGTACCAGGATTTGCGAGCGCGACGGCATTCCCTATCAGCAGATTGATGCCGATCCGCGCAACGAGTTCGTTTTTCGGGATATCAGCGGAAATTTGGCCAAGGATCGCGATGTTCTGATCAAGAGTTTGGCTAATGAACAAGCCAACCGGCCGTTCGAACTGGAAACCGGACCGTTGACGCGCGCGCTGCTGTTGCGATGCGCGGCCGGCCATCACGTCCTGCTGCTCACACAACACCACATCATCACCGATGGCTGGTCCGCCAAGCGGCTGGTGACCGATCTTGCCCATATCTATGATGCCCTTCTCAATCGACTGCCGCTGCAAGCTGCGCCCTATGTGGAATTCAGCGATTTCGCCCGCTGGGAGCTTGAACACATCGAGCAGGACGGCGAGAGCCGCGCCTTCTGGACGCGCCAGGTTTCCAACCTTCCGCGGCTCGAGCTTCCGACAGACTGCTTTGCCGCAACTCGCTCGTTTCGGGGCGGCAGGGTGGTTTTCGAAGTCCAATCATCTGCGCGCGAACGCTTGTCTCAACTGGCGCGCGAAGAAAATTGCACATTGTTCACGGCGCTTCTTGCAGGCTACGCACTGCTGCTGCGGCGGTATAGCGGACAGCACGACATTCTCATTGGAACGGTGGTTGCCAATCGCCGCCCGGAATTTCACGACGTCTGCGGCTTCTTTGCCAATACGGTGGCGATTCGTTGCGATCTTTCGGGCAACCCGACATTCCGGGAACTGCTGCGCCGGATCGGGCCGGTCGCGCGGGAGACGATGAGGTTTTCCGGTTTCCCGTTCGCGAATATCGCCCGGATCGCCGGTGGTCATCGAGGCGGTGACGAAAACCCGGTGTTTCAGGCCAATTTCGTCTTCGAGAGCGGGGTCAATTGGAATCTGCAGATGGCGCGTTCGAACTGGAGCCCGGTCTTCTGGGCGCCCGATGGTGCGGTCGAGGGCACCGCGAAGTTCGATCTGTCCCTTGCGATGGTGGAGACCGATCAGGACATCTCGGCGGCTTTCGAATATGCCTGCGACCGGCTTCAGGAAGATGTCGTCCGACGCATGACTGCCAGCTTCATGAGTCTGCTTCATGATGCGATCGCGAGACCGGACTGCCGGACCGACCTGCTATCCTATCTTCCCGAGGATGACCGGCGGTTGCTCGCGGGCTTGAATGAAACGGCCGCCGATGTG
>Ga0170475_124675512_pt1 | contig 10960 bp, 9 predicted proteins | sample Soicark_Litter_5_FD_111474 | JGI IMG/M metagenome (GOLD analysis project Ga0170475, IMG submission 111474) | Avena fatua rhizosphere microbial communities from Hopland, California, USA. Combined Assembly of 48 SPs | reverse complement strand
GCCGGCCTTCCGCACCGAGCCGGCGCTGCGCGCGATCGGCTGACCAGGCACGGGGGGATGGGGACGGGGGCAACGTGGCAGTATCAGATGCAATCATCGATGCGGACTATGTGATCGTCGGCGCCGGCTCCGCCGGCTGCGTGATGGCGGCGCGGCTGTCAGAGGACCCGGCGACGCAGGTCGTGCTGCTGGAAGCGGGCGGTGAGGACCGCAACCGCTGGATCCACATCCCGCTGGGCTACGGCAAGACCTTCGCCGATGCGTCGGTGAACTGGTGCTACCAGGCCGAGCCGGATGCCGGCGCGAACGGCCGCAGCATATTCTGGCCGCGCGGTAAGGTGCTCGGCGGTTCCTCCTCGATCAACGGCATGGTCTATATCCGCGGCCAGCATGAGGACTTCGACCTCTGGCGGCAGTTCGGCAACACGGGCTGGTCCGCCTCAGACGTGCTGCCGTATTTTAAGCGCGCGCAGCACCAGACCCGTGGCTCCGACGAATTCCACAGCACCGGCGGACCGCTCTGCGTGTCCGACACCTCGGAGCACCATCCGATCTGCGAGGCCTTCATCGAAGGCGCCGTGCAACTCGGCCACCCGCGCAATGACGATTTCAACGGCGTGCGGCAGGACGGGGCCGGCTACCACCAGACCACCACGCGCAACGGCAAGCGATGCTCGACCGCCGTGGGTTATCTGCACCCGGTGCGCGGTCGCCCGAACCTGCGCGTCGTCACCGGAGCGCTGGCGGAGAAGGTGCTGTTCGAGGGCAAGCGCGCAGTCGGCGTGAGCTTCCGCGAATACGGCGAGCCGCGCACGGTGCGCGCCAGGCGCGAGGTGGTCCTGTGCGGCGGGGCGGTCAATTCACCACAGCTTCGGTTGCTGTCCGGCGTCGGACCACAGGAACAGCTGGCGCAGTTCGGCATTCCGGTGGTGCATCATCTGGCTGGCGTCGGACAGTCGCTGCAGGACCACTACTCGGCGCCGATCAAGCTGAAATGCCCGCTGCCGATCACTGTCAACGACGTGATGCAGAGCAACCTGAGAAAGCTGAAGGTCGGCCTGCAGTACTACCTGTTCAAAACCGGGCCGCTGACCATGGCGGCCGGTCCCGCCGCCTTGTTCATGCGCACACGCGAGGGCTTGGCGACGCCGGACGTGAAGATCTCAGTCGCGCCGTTCAGTGCCGACCGCCCGCAGGACGGGCTGCACCCGTGGTCCGGCTTCGGACTGACGGTCTATCAGCTTCGGCCGGAGAGCCGTGGCGAGATCAGGCTGAAATCGGCCAACCCCGCCGATCCGCCGGCGATGCACCCGAATTACCTGTCCACCGAAACGGACCGCCGCGCCATTGTGGATGGCTTGAAGATTGGCCGCCGATTCTAGCCACGCGGCCGATGCAGCGTTTCATTGCCGAGGAATATCAACCGGGCGCATCGGTCAGCACGGATGACCAGTTGCTGGACCATGCGAAGAATACCGGAGGCACGGTGTTCCACCCGACCAGCACCTGCAAGATGGGCATCGATCCAATGGCGGTGGTCGATCCCGAACTGCGTGTCTATGGCGTGGAAGGGCTGCGCGTGGTGGACGCGTCGGTCATGCCCACCGTGATCTCGGGCAACACCAACGCCGCGACCATCATGATCGGCGAGAAGGCCGCTGACCTGGTGCGTCAGCCGATGCGCATGGCGGCCTGACGCGACGCGGTCGGATCCGTCGGCACTAATCGCCGCAATGCCAGATCGGCACGTCACTTGTCGGCCGTAACGATGCGGAAAGAGCACATTGCGAAGGTGCACGGTCATTCTGTGTCGCTGAGGCCTCCCTACCGGTCGCTATAGTCACGTGTTAGATGCGGCGCCTTTGTCGACGGGAAAGCTCCGCGTGTGCGCTAGCAAAGCCAATATGCCGCGGTCGCCAGCTGGGAAGCGGCGACGCTCCAGCGCCGACGGGCGCGATGACTCTGAAGCCGACCTGCACACGCGTATCGAGCACCTGGAGACTGCGGTCCAGGCACGCGACGCCTTCATCGCCTTGGTCGCGCACGAACTGCGCAATCCGATGACCCCGATCCGCGGTCAGGTTGAACTGCTGCAGACCCTCGCCCGAAACGAAGGTGCGAGTTCAAGGTTGGTCGAGCGCCTGGCGCGTCTTCAGCTCGCAGTGGAAAGCTATATCCGCCGCGCGACGACCTTGTTGGAAACCACGCGGCTGGCTGCCGGGCACCTGCGGCTCTACCCCGCGCAGCTCAATCTATCCGCGCTGGTGCATGAACTGGTCGAGGCCTACCGGCCCGCAGCGACGCGCGCAGGTTGCGTGCTGCGGGCTTCCATCGAGGAAGACGTTTCGGGTTTCTGGGATCGCGTGGCGCTGGAACAGATCACCGAAAATCTGCTGTCGAACGCGCTCAAGTACGGGGCTGGCGCCCCGGTGGAGGTTTCGTTGGCAACCGAACACGCCAGCTCTCGTTTGGTGGTGCGGGACCATGGACCCGGCATCGCAGAGGAGCATCAACAGCGCATCTTCGCGCCCTTTGAGCAGGTGGCACTTGGCAGTGAGCGTCGTGCGGGCTTCGGCATCGGACTATGGGTCGTGCGCCAGCTTATCGAGGCCATGAATGGCTCGATCGAAGTTACGAGCGTGGGTGGCGAAGGCTCGGCCTTCACCGTGCATCTGCCGCGCGGCGGCACAGTCGGAGGGGAGCAGGCATGAACCAGACCGACCACGATCCCCGCCGCCTTACCGACATGCCGACCGGCGTGCCCGGTCTCGACGTGGTGCTCCGTGGCGGCTTCCTTTCGGGCGGCGTCTACATCGTTCAGGGCTCGCCTGGCGCCGGCAAGACCATCCTGGCCAACCAGATTTGCTTCCATCACGCCCGGCACGGCGGACGCGCGCTTTACACCACAGTGCTGGCAGAGAGCCACGACCGGCTGCTCCAGCACATGGCGTCACTGGGCTTCGTCGACGCCGGGGTGATCCCCGAATCCTTGCGTTATGTGAGTGCATTCCGGGAGCTGGAAGAAGCCGGGCTCCCGGGGCTCATCAACCTGCTTCGGCGCGAAGTGCTGCGCCAGCAGGTCAGCTTGCTTGTGCTCGACGGATGGCTGGCCGTCTCGGACGGAACGCCGTCCGATGTCAGCCTCCGCAAATTCGTCCATGAGCTGCAGGTGTTCACTGCCTTGCAAGGTTGTGTCGTGCTGCTGCTGACCAGCAATGTGCGTCGCGACTACCGCCCTGAATACACCATGGTCGATGGCCTGCTGACGCTGGAGGATGTGCGCCATCTCGGCTGGCGCCAGCGCGAGCTCGAAGTGCTGAAGTTTCGCGGCAAATCGTTCTTGCGAGGCCGCCATGCCTTTCGCATCACCGGCGAAGGCGTCCGCATTTATCCGCGACTCGAGGCGCTTCTGCCGCTGACACCGGAGAGTGACGTGCCCACGTCTCGTCTGTCGCTCGGCATCGAGAGCATGGACAATCTGCTGCACGGCGGACTACCCACCGCATCGACCACGATCGTGGTCGGCGCTTCGGGTTCCGGCAAGACCACGCTCGCCCTGCATTTCCTGTCGTGTGCCAGTGACGCCGAACCTGGCCTGCTGTTCGGCTTTTTCGAGACACCCCGACTGCTGATGGCCAACGCCCGCACGCTGGGCCTTGATCTCGCCGGACAGGTCGATGCCGGCCTCGTCGAACTCAACTGGCATTCGCCGACGGAGCAGATTCTCGACGACATCGGCAATCAACTTCTTGATGCCATCACCCGCCGCAACGTGAAGCGGCTCGCCGTCGATGGGCTCGATGGTCTGGTGGAAGCCGCCGGCCCGCCCGATCGGGTGAGTCGCTTCTTTGCCGCCATCAGCAATGAATGTCGGGCACGGGGGGTAACCATGTTGCTCACGGCTGAGGCGGCCAATTTCGTCGGTCCCACCGTGACGCTGCCGATCGAGGGGATATCTGCCATTGTCGACAACCTGATCCTGATGCGCTTCGTCGAGACGCGGGCGCGGCTGCATCGCGTGATGTCGGTGCTCAAGCTGCGCGGCAGCAATTTCGACCGCAGTCTGCGTGAATTCGAAATCACCGACCACGGGATCGACGTGCTGGAGGCGCTCGCGGATCCCGATGTAGCCGAGAACGCGCCTGACATTCGGATAGGTGCGAGCCCCGCCAATTCCCCTGTGCGTCGCCGTCAGAACCGAGAGCCGGGCTGATGCGCACCGTCCTCGTCGTGGATGACGAGTTCGGTGTCCCCGAGCTCCTGGAGTTCGTGCTCCAGGAAGAGGGATACCGGGTCGTCACCGCCGCGAATGGACGGCAGGGCCTACAGCGTCTGGCAGAGGATCCACGGCCCGACCTGGTGCTGCTGGACTATATGATGCCGGTGCTGAACGGCCCGGGCATGCTGCACGCGATGCGAGAGGGCGCCTACAAATTTATCCCGGTGGTGTTCATGAGTTCGCTGGATGAGGACGCGGTGCGCAGAGCCGCTGAGCAGGAGTTCCAGGCCTTCCTTCGCAAGCCATTCAAGCTGACGGAACTTGTCGGCATCGTCCGGCGCCTGCTGCCGGAATAGGGCCAGGCAAGTCACACTGCTTCCAGCAGTGCCGCGCTGTCGTTGCGCACGCTGTTGACCGCAGTGCCGATCCGCCACAGCCGCAGCTCTGCAGCTGATGGCCGCAGCAGCGTGGAAGGATCGCCCTCCCCCTCGCCCAGCCACGACCCCCAGTCGGCTCGCTCCAGGATCACCGGCATCCGTTCGTGGATCGGCCGAAGCATAGGATTTGCATTGGTCGTCACGATGGTAAAGCTGCGTATCACGGTCCCGTCGCCACCGCGCCAGCCCTCCCACAGCCCGGCGAACACCATCGGATCGCCGTCGGCGCGCGCAACGGCAAATGGCAGCTTGGCGCCGTCGGCCGCCTGCCATTCGTAGAATACGTCCGCCGGCACCAGGCAGCGGCGCCGTTCCAGTGCGTCGCGAAACATTGCCGAGGTGGCGAGCGTTTCGGAGCGCGCGTTGATCGGTTGGCGCACCGACTTCAAATCCTTCGCCCAGTGCGGCACCAGTCCCCAGCGCAGCAGGTCCAGATGCCGCGCCCGCGTTTCAGGATGCAGCCGGACCACCGGTGCATCACGCGTCGGCGCCATGTTCCACGTTGGCTCCCAGTTCGGTGTGGCGTTCACGGTGTCGAACATCGCCCGCAGCGCCTCGGCGGGCAGGAAGGAGGCGTAGCGACCACACACTACCCGAAGCTCGCGAAGCAGAGCCCGGTGCCGCTGAGCGCAGGTGTGCGATAGCCGGGCACATAGCTCACCCACTGCATCTGCAGTGCGCCCAGCGTGCCGGCCAGGCAGATCCAATTGCGCATCTCCGAACTGCCCGACATCAGCTTGGTGAGCGGTGCGCTGCCAAAGAACGGCAGGTCCTTCCGCCGCAACGCCTCGATCAGCGATCGGTCGAACGATTCGTCCACCACGAAGTGGCTCAATCCGCCGGATGCCATTACCCCGATCCGTGCATCGTGCGGCCACGCCTCCACGGCACGGCGCAATGCCTCGCCAAGCGCCACGCAGCGCGCCGGCAACGGCTGGTTCGGCGGATAGTAGGCATTAAGGAACACCGGCACGATCGGCACCCCATCCGGCAGATAGAAGCGGTGCACGAACGAAAATGCGTGCCCCTCACGCTGGCCTTGGCGCAGCGATCGCATCACCGACAAATCGAAGCCGTCTTGCTGCAAGGCTGCGATCAGATGCTGCGCCAGTGCCGCATCACACGGATAGTCCGATTCGACGATCTCCTTCTGGTACGGCAGCCGTCCGCGAATCGTCTCGCCGTAATACACACCGATCGCGGGCATGTTGTCGTACTGGAACAGCTCCTCCTGGTCGTCGCCGACGACGAGCAGCGCATCCAGCTGGGCCGCTGCCACATCGTCGCGCAGCCGGGCCATCGCCTCCATAGCCTCCGCATGCCGCCGGACAAGTCGCGCTGGCGCGATACGCTCTAGTGCGTCCGCCGGCGCGCGCGCCAGCAGCGTCGCGTAGTCGCATGCGTTGCCCTCGAAGTCGACAAACTGGCGCGCCTGGTCTCGCGGCAGAAAGTTGGTGCGCCACTCGTCCACCGACGACGCCAGCATAGGGCTGTGCGACGAACCGAACGCGGCGACCAGACGGGCCATGTGGTTTTCTCCTGGCAAACGAAAGAGATCTAATCAGATCTGGCGGTCGTGACCTTCCCAGTAGGGACGCCGAACCTGCCGACGCAACACCTTGCCAACGGACGACAGCGGCAGCTCGCTGACGAACCGGACACTCTTCGGCGCTTTGTAGGAACCGATCCTGGCCTTCGCATGCTCGATCAGGTCATCCTCGGAGAGCGCAGCGCCTTCTCGCAGCATGACCTCGGCGTGCACCGCCTCGCCCCAATGCGGGTGCGGAACGCCGATGACGGCAGACATCAGCACCGAGGGGTGCTCCGAGAGGGCCGCCTCCACCTCGACAGCATAGACATTGAAGCCGCCGGTGATGATCATGTCCTTCTTGCGATCGACGATGAACAGGTAGCCGCCGTCGTCAAGATAGCCAAGATCGCCAGAGAGCCAGAACCCGTCCTGGAACTCGGCCGCGGTTCCCTCCGGATTGTTGAAGTAGCCGCCTATGGTTGCGCGGGTGCGCAGGCGGATTTCGCCGGTTTCGCCCACCGGCAGTGCGTTGCCCTCGACGTCGCTGATGGTCAGCTCGACGCCTGGCGTGACGCGCCCGGCGGAGCCAAGCCGTCGTCGGCCATCCTCGGTACCGATGGTATGATCGGCCTTCGAAAGACTTGTTACCATCATCAGGGTCTCTGTCGCACCGTATACCTGCGCAAAAATCGCGCCGAATTCGGCCACCAGCCGACCCACTGCCGCCGGCGCGATCGGCGCCGCACCGTAGATCAGCGTCCGAAGCGATGAGAGGTCGTAGATCTTGGTGCTGTTCATATCCAGCAACCGGTACAACAGGGTCGGCACCATGAGCGAGTGGCTAATCCGTTCACGCTGCACCGTCTCGCACCAGCCGACGAGATCGGCGCTGTTCAGCGTATAGGTCGCGCCACCCGAGAAGAATGTCGGCAGGAAGGGCAGAAAACTTGCGTGCGACAGCGGCGTGATGACCAGATACCTATTGTCCTCGTCGTATCCCAGATCGCTCTGCGCGTAAAAGCTGTCGCGACAGGCCAGGAAATGATCCATGGTGTACATCGCGCATTTGCCCGCAGCCGTCGTACCGCCGGTGAAGCGCAGGATCGAAACGTGCCGCGTGACGTCGAGCGCCACGTCGTTGTCCGCGTCGGAGGCCGCCTCGACCAGGTCCCAGAAGCAGCGGACGCCTTCGGGCAGCCCAGGAGCGGCGTCCATCACCACGATCATGCAGTTTCGGCCGCGCAGCATCTCGTAGTGGGTCGCCAGCATCCGCGTCTCGATGAACACCACTTTCGGCCGCACATAGTCGATCTGTCGCGCGTGCTCCTCGATGCTGTCGCGGTTGTTGCTGAACGCAAACATCGCCTCTTGCTTGTAGATCATCGGGAAATGCATAAGGCAGAAGCTATCGTTATCGAGGATCAGCAATGCCGTATCACCGGTCTGCAAGCCTAGGGCGTTGCGCACCATGTTGGCGATGCGATTGGTCAGCCGGTGATATTCGAGGTAGGTGTATCGGCGATTGCGCTCCAAATTGACGATCGCGATGTTACTTCCATACCGTAACGCCATCGTCGCCATGACACGGCAGAAGTTGGTTTCCATGGCTCGCCTCCCTATACGCGTTTCCGGTCGGCCAAAGATCCGTCTTTGTTTCTGGCAACCTGATCGGCCGCACTCCGGCCGTCAATGGCACCCGTCACTGCATACCAGCGCTGGCGCTTGATCGGGGCTGAGCGCCTGCACCCACATATGGCGCCCGCCAGCCGACCCGGTCAGCTTGATCGACGTCAGCAAATAGTCACAGTCCGCCTACGGCCGCCTGTGTCGCCGAGACGCAAGCGGGCGATAGTGACATCCGCAACCAAAGCCGATCTGCGCAGAGCTGAGTTGCGCACACGCGAAATGTACGGGGTTCGCCGGGACGGCAAGAAGCTGCACGCCGGCAGGTCCTTGCCGACCAGGAACGCTGGCCAGGAAGCTTCGCCGCCGCGTGGCCGTAACAGCTATGCGGTTCTGCGCATCCCCAGTCCGAACTGGATCCAAGACACGCCGTGGAAGATCAGCTCGATGGCGATCAACATTCCCACGACCCAAAGTCCTGACCAGGGCAGCATCAGATACAACATGACGCCAACCACCAGGCTGACGATGCCGCCGAGCAACAGCAGCCACCAGCCAGGCATATGCCGGTGCTGGACAGCCATCGCGATCCGCAGAACGCCGACGATAATCAAGGCCGCGGCCACAAGGATCGTGATGACGACCGATCCCTGGATCGGTTCGTCCATCAGCAGGAATCCGCCGATCACGTACAGAATGCCGACCAGCAGGTGCAGAGCGAAACCGCCCCACTCGCGGTCCATGAACGAATGAATTATCTGAAAGACGCCCGCGACGATCAGCAGGGCACCGATGAAGATGACACCTGCGATCGTGAAAGCGATGACGTCGAACCAGGCGATGATGCCAAGCACCAGCTGAACGACGCCCAGTGCGACGAACCAGCCCCAGCCCGTTCGGGGGCGAGGGCCAGTATCAGCCAGTGTCAGGTCACTCATGTCAGCTAGGTTAACGATTGCCACGTTGCCTTGGCAACCGTCCCTGCTACGCCGCTTGTGAAGCCACCAAGGGACGCGTATGGGGCGTCAATGACGATCGGGCACTTCCACCGATGACCGTCGCCGCCACGGCCGGCAAGGTGCAGAGGCCTTCACCGGCTGTCAGCATGCTGCTTCCCGTGCTGGGCGTGGTCTATGGCGATATCGGTACCAGTCCGCTGTACGCGGTGAAGGCAAGCCTGCAGCATTTTCCGCCGAACAGCGTCACCGCACTTGAGATCATGGGTCTCCTCTCGCTGATCTTCTGGTCGCTTGTGCTGATCGTGACGGTCAAGTATGTGCTGCTGATCCTGCGCGCCGACAATCGTGGCGAGGGCGGCATCCTTGCGCTGATGGCGCTGGCACAACGCGTCGCGGTCGGCACGCGCGTCCGCAGTGCATTGACCCTGATCGGCATCGCCGGTGCCTGCCTGTTTTTCGGCGATGGCGTGATAACCCCGGCGATCTCTGTGCTGTCGGCCGTCGAAGGTATCGAGGTCTCGGCGCCGGAGTTGCGGCAGTATGTCCTGCCCATCAGCATTCTGGTGATCGTCATTCTGTTTGCCGTACAGTGGCGCGGCACCGGCAGCGTCGGGCGCGTGTTCGGGCCGATCATGGCGGTGTGGTTTCTTTCAATTGGCCTGTTAGGGGTCTGGGAGATCGTGCAGCACCCCTTCGTGCTGCTTGCGCTGTCACCCAGCTACGCCGCCACACTCTGTTGGCACCATGGAGTACTGGCGTTCGTGGTTCTGGGTTCGGTCGTGCTCTGTGTCACCGGAGCCGAGGCGCTGTACGCCGATATGGGACATTTCGGCAGGCAATCTATCCGCATGGCTTGGTTGTACCTGGTGCTGCCCAGCCTGGTGCTAAACTATTTCGGACAGGGCGCCTTGCTCATTGCCGAACCCGAGGCCGCGGCCAATCCGTTCTTTCTTCTCGGCCCGCACTGGACGAGTATGCCGATGGTGATACTCGCCACCGCGGCGACGGTCATCGCCAGCCAAGCGATGATCTCGGGTGCCTATTCGATGGCGCGACAATGCGTGCAGCTGGGCTTTCTCCCGCGTCTGACCGTGCGTCACACCAGCAACCTCGAGGAAGGACAGATCTACCTGCCGCAGGTGAACGGCATAATGCTCATTGGTGTGACAATCCTGGTGCTGGCGTTCAAGACCTCCGACAATCTGGCGGCCGCTTACGGCATAGCGGTGACCGGAACCTTTCTTTGCACGAGCATCCTGGCGACCGTGGTGTTCCGGCGCGAATTCCACTGGTCGCGATTGACCGCCGTTACGGTGTTCGGCTTTTTTTTCGTGGTAGACCTGCTGTACTTCACCTCGAACCTGTTGAAGGTGCCGGAAGGCGGCTGGGTACCGCTGGTACTGGGCATTGCGCTGATGGCGATCATGACAACGTGGAAGCGCGGTCGCGACCTGCTGCTGGCCCGCTGGCGACATGACAGCCTGCCGCTGCCCCCGTTTCTGACACGCCTGCCGCAATCGCGCACCATTCGCGTACCCGGTATGGCGGTGTTCCTTACCGGCACGCCGGATTACGTCCCCACCTCGCTGCTGCATAATCTCAAGCACAACAAGGTACTGCACGAGCGCGTCCTGTTCGTCACGGTGCAGAACGTCGACGTGCCGGAGGCCGGCGCGGATCGGCGCATGGACGTGGCCGAGCTCGCGCCCGGCATTCATCGGGTGATCCTGCGCTATGGCTTCATGGAGAGCCCCAACATCCCTCGCGCACTGCAGGATCTGAACGAAGCCGGGGTGGCGTTCGATCCGATGCAGGCAAGTTATTTTCTCGGCCGGGATGTATTGGTTCCGGCCACGGTGCCGAAATTGCCGTGGTGGCGACACTGGTTGTTCCTGGTCCTTGCACGGAATGCGGTGCCGGCGACTGAGTTCTTTCGTATCCCATACGATCGTGTGGTGGAACTGGGCGTTCGGGTGGCGATCTGACGCAATACCGGTAACATTTCACTATCGTTCAACCCATGCGTTCCGCTGCGTCATAGCTGCCGACCAGCTTATTGCCGCTGCGTCGAGATGATTACGTTGACACCCGGCAACGATCTTTGGGCGGGATCGGCCTGACTCGGTTGGAACTCATTGCGCCTGTGCCAACCATGCTCCTGTCGCAGTCGTAATGTGGCGGACGGGCCGAT